>Ga0163162_10000317_pt1 | contig 44373 bp, 48 predicted proteins | sample S55metaG_FD_115310 | JGI IMG/M metagenome (GOLD analysis project Ga0163162, IMG submission 115310) | Switchgrass rhizosphere microbial communities from Kellogg Biological Station, Michigan, USA - S5-5 metaG | ecosystem: Host-associated > Plants > Roots > Rhizosphere > Soil | place: USA... | reverse complement strand
CCATTTGACGCCGCGTCCAAGCTGACCGAAGAAGACGGAAAAGTTGTCTGCCTGGTCAGCTTCACCGGCAAATGGAACGGCTCCGGGAGCATCAGTTGCAGCGGTCCCCTAGCGTGCGCCATCAGCGGAAAGCTTCTGATGTCGGAATACGAGACAGTCAATGACGACGTACTGGACGCCATGGGTGAAATGGCGAACATGATCATCGGGAACTTCAAGGACGAGGCTGCGGCCGCACTGGGCGCTCTTTCTCTGGGTACGCCAACTGTCATTTATGGAAACAACTTCCAAACCAGAAGCTGGAACGGCCAGAGCTGGATCGCCGTCCCGTTTTGCTGCGAGGGCGAGCGCTTCGAAGTGAAGATTTGCCTGGTTCCGAGTCAAGACAGAAACGCTAAATAAGGCACGGGAAGTCACCATGACAAGAGGTCCTCTTCACTCTCCTGCGCCTTTGGCGCCGACCACTCAGCGGAAACTTTCCAACCAACTGGCTCGGTCTCAAGAACACACTGCTGGTGCAAATTCGGGTGTTCGGGCGCCTACAAGCTGGCTTGTATTAAGAATCTTGGAGCCTCCGGAAAAAGTTCAGGACACGGATCGCAACTCCCCGGTTTAGGCTATAAAACCACGCAGCGATAGACCTTCCGACCCCGGGGATGTCGGATTTGGGATTTGCCCGTCGCCTAGACGGAATCGCTCAGCTCGTCCTTCGGCACAGCTTCCGCGCCACGCGCGTCCACTCGGTTTGAGCGGCGCTGCGCATTTCTGGAAATTGATCTTTTGAGCTTCTTAGAACGACTGCGGGGAGATGCCAGTTCATTACCGCCAGTAAACGGCAGCAATCCTCTTCGTAACTTACTTGCAGAACCCGCCCCTCTGCCGCGTAGCGGTGAATCCGGTCGAGAACCGGTTTCGGCAGAGCGCTGATCGCGTCGGATTGTACTTTCGATAACACTGTCCTGCCTATCGGCAGACGCAAGTAATTCAAGTAGGTCAGCTATCGTCGACGTGGCCCTAAATGTCCGCGGTGCCGTCGCAAAGTGTTCCAAAACCGCGCCTTTTCGGCAAGATTCTAGCGGGCAGTGTCAAGATCCTGCCCGAAAGACACGAACTACGTCGCGGAGATCCTTGATACGGCGTAACCAGGGCGTTGGTTCTCCAATTGCTACTCATAACTCGGAGCTATCGGTGTCTTCACCCTCAACCGCCAGTACAGACTTGACTAGTCGCATCGAAGAAAGGACGACGCGAACGCCGCCGGATAGATGGATCCTGGCTGGGATCGCCATCGCAATTGCGACCATCATCGCGGGGATCGCCTCTACCGGCGTGAGCCTCCGCTATTTCCTTCAACCTACTGCCGCATGGATCGTCCTGGGGGGAACATTCGGCGTCACGCTGATCACGACACCCCGGAGTTCGCTGCTTCATGCCGTTCAGCGGGTGCTCGGGCTGCTTCGCCAGCCCACCACCAATCGCGAGGAACTGATGGATGAAATCGTCTCCTGCGTAAGAACCGCTAGGGTTCAGGGGATGCTCGCTTTGGAACCGAGCATCGGGCAGATCAACAATGCGTTTCTGCGCGAGATGCTGGGGTTGGCGATTGATGTGAAGAGCCGGGACGAATTTCAAGCCGCTCTCGAAACCAAGCTGCGATTGCACGAGCGGCAGGGCGATGCGGATGCCAAGGTTCTCGAAGTTGCCGGCGGATTCGCGCCTGCGATCGGCGTCATTGGCACCGTGGTGGGGTTGATCGATGTGCTCCGCCAGTTCTCGAACATGAACTCGGTGGCGGTCGGAAGTGGAACCGCCTTCGTTTCGACCATGTACGGGCTGGCGCTGGCAAACCTGATCCTTCTTCCAGCGTCGCACCGCATTCGGGCCAGCGTCGCGGAAGCGTTTGAGATCGAGGAGATGATCGTCGAAGGCGGGCTTTGCCTGATCGACGGCACGCATCCGTCCCTGGTCCGCGAACGGCTGAACTGCTTCTTGCGTCAGGCGCCCAGCAAATGAAACCCGCGTATTATCAGAATCAACACGGCGGGCGCGATCGCTGGATGGTGAGCTACCTGGATGTGTTGACCATCCTGCTGATCCTGTTTGTGGCGATGGCGGCACAGACGCTACAAAGCTCGCAGAAGAAAGCAGTGCCGGCGGCAGTACCTGCGCCCGTCGCGGCATCCGTGACAAAACGGCCCACTACTGCGCTGGACGCGATTAGAGAGGACCTGGAAAAGACCCACCTGGATGTCCGAGTCGATTCCCGCGGGGTGGTTGTCAGCCTTCCGCAGGCTCTGCTGTTTCAACCCGGCGAAGACAAGATCAATGCTGAGGCGCTGACGACAGTGAAGGCTATTGGCGATGTACTCAACGGGATTCCCAACAACGTGAGCCTGGTGGGACACACGGACGCGACCCCCATTCACAACCGGCGCTTCGCGAACAACTGGGAGTTAGCGGCAGCGCGCGGTCTGCGCCTTCTAGAACTGCTGAGCAGCCAGTACGGAATCGCAGAATCGCGACTTTCTGTTGAAAGCTTTGGTTCCTACGATCCCAAGGGCTCAAACGACACGCCGGACGGACGCGCCAGCAACCGCCGCGTCGAGATCGTAATCCTGGATAGCTACACCCACAAGCCGTAGTCGTTCGCGGGCGAAGTTAGGCGGGTTGCAGCTCGTCTTCCCGTGCGCTGACTTCGGCGCTTAAACGGTCAAACGACATTCCACAGCCATCCATGATTCCGGTATCGAAGCCCTGTCGGCCTGCGGTCGGCATCTGATTGAGATGAATCCGCCATAGCAGCTCTTCGCGCGCGGCGACTGCGCCATCCCAGGTCAGGCTCTCCGCCATCGAGCGCCCATTTTGGGCGAGACGCTGCCGAAGTTCGGGTATACGGACCAGGCCGTCGAGCGCGACGACGAAGTCCGAAACGACGCGCGGGCGGGCCACGATCGCGGTGTGGCCGTCGATCGCATAACCTTCCGTGCCGTAGGGCGTGGTGATCACGGCGGTGCCGCAAGCCATGGCTTCGATCGGCGGCAGCGGGAAGCTTTCATGCCAAGAGGGGCACAGCACGATATCGCTTTCCGCGCAGAGGCGGCTCAAGTCATCGTGGCCGAGCGTCCCGTGAAACTTGTAGGGGGCGAGTTCATTCTGCGGCCCGAAAACCGGGTGCGGGAAGCCGTAAACATGCCATGCAATCTTGTTCGGATAGCGCCGCATGAGCTCTCCCATGGCCGGAACCGCGTCCTCGAAACCCTTCCACTTCTCGGGGCGGCAGTACGTAACCACTCGGATCACGCCGTCCTGTGCGCTCAACTTCGGGCGCGGACGGAACTTGTCGGTGTCGATTCCGTGTTGGACCACGGGAACAATTTCATCAAAGCGGCGGCGGAACTCGCCGGCCAGCCAGCTCGAATTCGCAATGCGGTACATCGGCATTTGGAAAGAATTGCGGCACAGCATCTTGATCAGCGGGTTGCCCTGCAATCCCGAGGAAGCGTCGGCATCCGATGCGAAAAACACTTCGTCGTAGTGTTGCGGGAAATGTACTGGCTTGCCTTTCCCGGATTGCCACGCGGGGATGATGCTTTCCCAGTTGGCGGCGATGATCAGGTCGGCTTGCGGAATCGCTGGCGTCAGCAGGTGCGTGTAGGCCAGGAAGAAGCGCAGCTCGCCGAGAAAATCGCGCGGCGTCTGGTCGAGAAAATGATACGGCAGAGATTCGCGGCGGGCTTCGGCGTCGTAGTGAATGGGTACTTTGAAATCGAGTCCCGGGAATGGCTCGTCCTCCAACCACGTGAATTTCGGCCAAGTGGTGAGGGAGACGTCATGGCCTTGTGCCTGAAAACGGCGTGCGTATTCGAGCGTGCTGGCGGCGCTTCCGGTGCGGACCTGCGCCGTCGGACTCATCCGGAAACTCATGGAAAGATGTGGATTCGCATGCACTGCGGGAGCTTGCACCTGGCCAACGACGGCAGGCTTGGTCTTAGCGCCGAGTTTATCTACGCCAATCACAATGGTGAAGCCGTTGCCGACTTTGTCATCGGTGTCTTGAACATGCAGGATGCTCCAGCCTAACCAGCCGACAAGCTCGACGAAATCTTCGGTAATCCAAACCGAGCAGTGATCGTTCAGGGTTTCCGGCACTTTGCCGGTCTCATGCCGCTCGATCAACTCGGCCAGCGTGCTGCGGTTGCGTTCTTTGTCGAAGGTTCGCTCTTTGTGCGGTGCGATGATGTAGAGGTAGCCGCCGGGTTTGACCACGCGATACCACTCCTTCAGCGCCTTGATCGGATCAGGAAAGTGTTCGATCACGTGGGAGCTGATCACAAAGTCGACGCTGTTGTCGTCCAGGGGTAATTGGTCGCCCGGCGACACAATGTCCACCGGCAGAGCTTCGCCGCACAGCTTGATCTCTTCCTGCTTGAAGCAGGTCAATTCCGCTGTGTTGTCGACGTTGCGCGTCTTCAGCCCGAACGAGTTGTGAGCAGACCCACCGATTTCGAGCCCTTCCAGTCCACCGAGCAGCTTGTGAGCGAGTGCGCTTTCCTTGAATTTCATATGAACGATCCGTCCTTTGTGACTGTAGTAAGGCGTGGGCGTCAGCTATAGTACGAGAACTTCTGGCTGGCGCGGTAAAACGCCTCTTCCTCTTGCGGTACGATCCGATCCTTATACCAAGGCAAATGCCGGCATGCGTACTTTCCTCCGACTCTGACGCCCTTCAATTGGTCCGCGGGATCGAAGAACCGCTTATTGTATACGGCGAAGGTGGTGTCTAAAGCGGCGCTGTAAACTTCGTCGCCGGTGCTGGTGAGGCCCACTGGGTTCTTCCAGAATTGCGACTCCCATTCCCAGATCTGGTAATCCGCAGCTCCGATTCGGAACTTCTCGTGGCGCATTTTGGACCAATCGGATATGTCGAGAGCCAGGCCTGCCTTGCCGACACGATGTTTCTCGGTTAGCGAAATCAGCTCGTAAATGAAATCTTCCGGCAGCGAAGGATTCAGCTCCAGATCGGGATCGGTCACGCAAAAGTATTCCGGTAGCGAGAACAGATTTTTCGTGTCAAGGAACATATTGCGCGGTCCCTGGTTCTCCTCCAGTCGAATGACGGAGACGTCCGGACTGCCTTGCGACAGGTATTCCAGCAATGGCAGAAAAGTGGAGGCGTTGTCGATGACGACAATCTCTTCGAAGCCATAACGGCGTAGTTGAGAGACCATGTTCTTCAAATACGTCACTGAATTGAAAACCGGAATTAGAATCGGGATGCGTTTCTGGAAGTGAGCGCCCACTGATGAACGCGGCCGTATCTTTGCACGCTCACTGGGGGCAGCAACTTGCTGAGGTGAAGGCGAAGTCATACACGATCTCAAAGGAGATCGCGCATCGAACAATTCCGACGCAATCCGCGGTATCAAGGCGGCCTTCACAAACAGGATATTGAACTGATGATCCCCATACTCGCGATCGCGGGCGACTGGGATAAATCCCTTAGCGATCAGCTCGCGAGTAATGTACGCGCTGTCCTTCTGTTCTTTCCAAAACTCGAAGTTTTCGGCTTCGACCAGGACAGCCACTGAACTGGCCAGCGCCTTTTCGGCGCCTTGCAGGACTTTGTCGGCCGCGCCTTCGGCATCGATCCACAGAACGATGCGTTGTTCCGCCACATCGAATCCTTCCTCGACCAGGAACGCGTCGAGCGTGGTCCCATCCACGTTGAATTCTTCATAAACGGCATCCTCATTTCTGAGCAGCAGCGAAGTCTTGCCGGTGGTCTTAGGCTCATTGATGTGGCCCGGCAGCACCACGCCTCTGTCGTAATATCGCGAGAGAGTTCGCGGCGCGTAGATCTTGACCGGACCCACGGAGTCAGAGATGGCGCGGTTCAGATACGTCGCGCCGGCCGCGGAAACAGTTGACTTATGGAGCGCGAAGATTTCGGGATTGGCCTCGAACGAATAAACCAGGAGCCTGGGAAACCTTTGTTTGGCGGTGACGGCGATGCCTCCGTCGAAGGCGCCGATATCGAAGAACACCGTGGGCCGAAGGCGCTCCATGACATCCCACAAAAGAGACGTCAGTCGTCCATTGCCCGCCTGGCCCTCTTCCCCGCGGTCCAGCAGGTTGAGATTGGCCATCAACAGGTAGTCGACTGCCAGCTTATTGTTCTGCGTCTCGGTTGTCATGCTTGCTCCTAGACGTGGCGTTGGGCGATATCCTTTAGCATTTGCTTTTCGATGATGAGATCGGCGATCGCACGGCGCAACTGCTCATTTTCCTTTTGCAGTTCCATCAACTTGTTCGACGCCGTCGGAGAAGGCTGCATGGCCTGCATATATCTCTGCGGGTTCGCCCATGCAGGCTGCAACGGCGACGCAGACGTCTTCGCAACGTTCAGCCTCGGAGCGTTATCCTTGGCTACTTGAACCACAATCGTAAAGCCGTTGCCGACTTTGTCATCGGTGTCCTGAACATGCAAGATGTTCCAGCCCAGCCAGCCGACGAGCTCGACGAAATCCTCGGTAATCCAAACCGAGCAATGGTCGTTGAGGGTTTCAGGCACCTTGCCGGTCTCATGCCGCTCGATCAGCTCGGCCAGAGTACTGCGGTTGCGCTCCTTGTCAAAGGTCCGCTCTTTGTGCGGCGCGATGATATAGAGGTAGCCGCCGGGTTTGACCACGCCATCCCACTACTTCAGCGCCTTGATCGGATCGGGAAAGTGTTCGATCACGTGGGAGCTGATCACAAAATCGACGCTGTTGTCATCCAGGGGCAATTTGTCACCCGGCGACACAATGTCGACTGGGAGAGCTTCGCCGCACAGCTTGATCTCTTCCTGCTTGAAGCACGTCAATTCCGAGGTGTAGTCGACGTTGCGGGTTTTCAGCCCGAAAGAGTTGTGGGCCGAGCCGCCGATTTCGAGCCCTTCGAGTCCGTCGAGTAACTTGTGAGCGAGTGCGCTTTCCTTGAATTTCATAGTTAAGTTTCCTTTGCAGTTAATGTTTAGTCGTCAACAGGCTTCCAGGACGGGAGACATCTCCTCGACCCGGCTCGCGCGGGAGTCACCGGCCAACACCTGCTCCCAAAGTTCAACGTTCTTTTCGATATTCCGGTGCGTCAGCACCCAATCGCGCTGCTCGCGAAACAACTTCGCCCGATCCGCTTGCAGAACCTCTTCCAGCTTCCGCTTCCACGATTCGCGATTATTTTTCGCGGTAATCGGGACTTCGGTGGAATACGGCACGACGTGCGATGCCAGCGTGACTGCACCCGACATGGCGTATTCATAGTATTTAATGCAGCTCTTATGACGATTGAATTGATCGTCGAGCAGGGGCGCGATCCCGATATCCAGCTTCAAATCGCAGACCTTTTGCGGATGCTGATCGAGCGGGACGTTCGGATGAAACTCGTAGCGTATGCCGGAGAGCTTGTCCATGAAGTGTTTAATGGATCTGCCCAGCGGCGTATTGAACAGGGCTTTACCCCAGCGGATCTCCAGCACCGTCATCAATTCTTCGAGAGTCGATTCCTGGCAAATTCCTTGCAGCACGAAAGTAAACGGAATCTTTTTCTGCACCTCGCGGACGGCATCTAGGGCCACAGCCAGGTCCAGAAAGTGAGTGGGGCTTCCCGTCCATCCGATGCGCGCTTCCCCGCTTCTGGGTTCGCAGGTCCATTCATCCGGATCGACGCTATTGGGAATCACGCTGACGCGGGGGTTCCACTTGCGAAGGTAGCTCGCAAGAGTGTCCGTCGTGGTGGTGACGACGTCCGCCGAGCGCAGGAGAAATTCGTACAGCGGCAGCCGCGATTGCACCGCCTTATAGTTGAGGTTCTCCGGCGGAACCAGATCCAGCGCGTCATCGGTATCGAAGACCACTCGGATGTTGTTTTGCTTACACCATTCGACGACCTTGACCGCTTGTGGATAGTGCGCCCGATAGAGGACCAGCACGTCCGGCGCGTCGTATTGCGTCTGATTCGAGAGAATCTGGACCTGGTGCCCGCGCCGGCTCAGGTATTTGGCGGGAATCGCACCGCGCCATTTGTAGCAGCCGCTTTGCGTCTCGGTGAGCAGACAGATTTTCACGCAGGTCTCTCCTGACTCTCGGCGTTAGACCGCGCCCAGTTTGAGATGTAGGATTCGGCGGCGATGTTTTCGATCTCGCGATCGCTCAGGTACGTCCAGGCCTTCTTGCGCCTGTCTTTGAGGTTCTGCAAAATCTTGCAGTCTTTACGGATTTTCAAAAGACACTTTCGCTGTTCGGCAATCTGAGTCTCAAGATTTTTCCGCGCCGCAAGCAAGGAAACTTTTTCGCTGCGGATGCGGAGTTGGAACGCCGATAAGGCTCGAAACTCGGTGGCTTCCACTACAGGCCGCCCCAGCAGATTCATCTCTGCGTTCAGTTGAGCCGCCGTCAGCGCATTCTCGCGATGCAGCACTTCCGCGAGTTGGTTCTGGATGGTGGAAAGCTTTTCCTCTTCAGTCCGCATTTGGAGCTCCCGGTACTTGAGAACCCGCTGGAGAGGAAACTGGAAGGTCTTCATGAAAGCTCCTTCGCGAGGGCAAAGAGCCGGTCACGAGTCTCCTCGAGCGGCGCGTGGGCGTCCGCGTCCTGGCGCAAGAATTCCAGAATCTGCGGGCGCAGGCGGATGCTTCGATCCAAATTCGGATTCGCGCCCTGAACATGCGCACCCAACTGAATCAGATCGGCCGATTGCTGATACGTCGCCAACGCTTCCCGGACACGGCGATTCGCCGAGAGTTCTTCCTCCGTAATCACCTTGTTCGAGAGGCGGCTGACGGAGTTCAAGATATCGATTGCCGGATAGTGTCCCGATGAAGCCAAATCTCGCGAGAGGATGAAATGCCCGTCCAGAATGCCGCGGGCCGCGTCGCAAATCGGTTCGTTAAAGTCGTCGCCTTCGACCAGCACCGTGAAGAAGCCGGTGATCGACCCCGTTCCGAAGTTGCCGGCGCGTTCAAAAATTTTGGGCAAAAGCGCAAAAACAGAAGGAGTATAGCCCTTCTGGCTGGGAGGCTCTCCGGCTGCCAGGCCGATCTCGCGCTGCGCCATTGCCAGCCGCGTCACCGAATCCATCACCAATAACACGTCGGCGCCTTGATCGCGGAAATATTCAGCCGCCGCCAACGCCACGTAAGCGGCGCGGATTCGGAGAGGCGCGGGGCGATCGGACGTGGCGACAACCACCACCGAGCGCTCCATGCCTTCCGGACCCAGTTCATTTTCGATAAAAGCCTTGACCTCGCGATTGCGCTCACCGATCAGGGCGATCACGCTTACTTGCGCCGAATTCTTACGCGACATGGCGCCGAGCAGCGTGCTCTTGCCGACGCCGCTGCCGCCGAAGAGTCCGATTCGCTGTCCCTTTCCACAGGCCAGCAGACTATCAATGGAGCGAACGCCCGTCACCAGGCGATCCGTGATGTGTTTCCTCTGTAGTGGGTTGGGAGGCGGCGCGTACAACGGATACGTGTTGGTCGATTCTATCGGCGGACCACCATCCATGGGTTGTCCGAATCCGTCAAGAATCCGTCCCAGCAGTCCCGGCCCCACCGCCAGCCGGGCGTCCTGTGAGCGCGCGACGACCGGGCTACCTAACTGCAGGCCATCGGGCTCGTCCAGAGGCATTGCCAAAACACGTCCATTGCGAAATCCGATGACTTGCGTTCGGATGTTGTGACCGTTTGCCGCACGAATTTCGCAAAAGTCTCCGATCGCAGCCGCGGGACCTTGCGATTCGATCAATAATCCGACGGTCGCCGTAACCTGACCGGTCCAGGGCAAGAGTTCGATCTGATTCAAGCCGTTTATGAAAGGGGTTAGATCGACTTTTTCAGAGGCGTCCATAGTTATCGATCCTGAGGCAGCCGGCGCAAGCGGTCTGCCAGACCGCGCTCGATTTCGCTAAGCTGCGACTCGATGGAAGCATCTAAATTGCCATGTGCGGTTTCGAACAATACGTCGCCGCATTGCAGCGAGGAATCGGTTATCAGTTCTACTTTTTGCGAATTCGCGAATCGTTCGAGAGACTTTCGAATTGCCTGTTCCTGATCCGGATGTACGCGGACGCGGCACAGCTCGCGGGATTGGAGCTTGTCGAGTGCAACTCGAATGAGGCCTTCAATGGACTCCGGGTCGAGTGTTAATTCACGATGGAGCACGCGACGTGCAATGGAAATCGCCAGTTTGAGAAGATCGCCTTCTGCATCTCCCCGCACCCGCGACCGAAGCGACGCCAGACTCGCGAGACTCTTTCCCAGTTGGTCGAGAACCGATTGCATCTCGGCTCCTGCCTGCTGCCGCCCCACCGCTTTTCCTTCGGTGAAGCCCCGATGATAGGCCTCCTGCTCGATGCGAGCGCGTTCTTGCTGCGCATTTTGATCTCGCTCGAAGGCAGACTGTTCCGATGGGACTTCCTTCACCTCAATCGGATTGGTTCTCGTTCTTGCCGACGACATGGAGGCGGCAGCGCGCCATGTGATTGGCGTGACTACGCCTTGCTCTGCGCCTCGGAGGACTCTAGACGACGTATTGGTCATCACTGCCGCCTCCCTTCAGACTGAGCACACCCTCGGTTTCCAATTGCCGCAGGACAGCGATAATCGCCTGTTGTGCGGCCTCCACTTCCCGGATTTTGACTGGCCCTAGGGCCTCCATGTCCTCCAGCAACATGGCGGCGCCGCGTTGAGACATGCCCTTCAACAGGTGCTGCCGCAATTCTTCGTTGGTTCCCTTAAGGGCAGTGGTTAGCTGACGGCGATCGGCTCTCGACAGCAGTTCCTTGACGCCATTGGCATCCAGCGCCATGAGATCGTCGAACACAAACATCTTCTGACGGATAGAATCCATGAGATCGGGGTTCTGTTCGCCTATCTGGGCGAGAATCTCAGTGCTCAGCGCCGAATCGAGCTGATTGAATATTTCCGCGACGGCGCGAGGGCCACCGGATGGCTGCCGTTTCATCTCTCCCAGAGACTTGAGCCTCTGGCCGATAACCGCGGAGATCTTGCCGACTACGGCAGGCGAGATCTTGTCGAGTTTCGCGATGCGAAAAGCGATATCCGGCCGAGCTTCTGGTTCCATCGAAGCGAGCACGCTGGCAGACTGGGCGGGATTCAGTTGAGAAAGGACGATCGCCACGGTCTGCGGGTGCTCACTCTTCACAAAGCGCGCCAGCAATTGAGGCTCGACGTTTTGCAGTTGCCGGGTGCCCCCCAGCTCTCCGTGTGGGCCGGGCAACTGGTCCAAATGCTTCTTGCTACCTTCAGGGCCGAACGCGCTAGTGAGAATCCGTTTGGCGTAGGCAATGCCGCCAGAGCCGACGCGAGCTCCGTCCGACGTCGCATCGAGAAATTCTTCCAGAACAGATTCCGCTTCAGCGGCCGTAACTGATGACAGATCTGCAATGGCGCCGCTGACCGACTGCACTTGCTCTTCGCTGAGCTGCTTCAGCAAACTGGCCGATGCCTGATCGCCTAAAGCAATCAGGAGAACGGCCGCTTTTTGTGCGCCGGTGAGGGTCCCGGCGGCGCTAGGAGTCGCCATTGCTGACTAGGCCTGCCCTTCTTTGAGCCAGCCGCGCAATACCCCAGCACAGATTTCCGCGTCTTTCTGGGCCGTCTCGCGGAGTTGCGCTGTTAGAATCTCGAGGCGCGCCGGCGCTAGCGTCTGAATCTTATTCGAGGAGGTTGAGCTGGATGGCGCCCAGGTATCTTGGGCGGCCGTAGCCGCTCGCGATAATTCCTGGGCAGTGCTGGCGGCCGGGGCTTCCGGTAGAGCTTGCGTTACCTGAACTTTGGCCGCGCGAGCCGAAGCCTTCCTCATTCGCGCGAAGAGGAAACCGCATCCAGCCAGCAGCACCACAACCACGGCCCCGGAAATTGCCAGGAGTTTCGGATTAGCTTTCAATTGCTCAATAGGAGAACGCTGGTTAGGATTCGTCCCTGACGTCGGCAGCGCCGTCACAGGAGGATCCAGATTCAGAGTGGACTCAAAGGGCAACGCCTCGACGAACAATTGGTCGCCGCGCTCCATATTGAATCCGGCAGTAGCGGCCACCAGGTCATGAATCACCTTCATTCGCTCGGGAGAGGGGGGTACCAGCACACGCTTCGCATTTGTGCCGGTACCCTCCCAGTGGGCTTCGTGATCGATGAGCACCGACACGGAAAGCCGCTTGATGGAGCCCTGTGGAAGAATGGTCCGTTTGACGGTTCGGCTGGTCTGATAGGTAACGTTTTCGGTCTTGCGGGAGGTTCCACCTCCGGTGACTGCCGGGCGCGGAGCTGCATCCGGGAGATTGGAAGCTGTTCCCGGGATCCCGGCGATGGCGCGAGTTGGAGTAGACGTGTCTTCGCTCGTCTGTGAACTCACCATCGCGGATTTGGTGGGATCGAAACTCTCTTCGCTTTGCTCTCCGCTGGTTAAATCGGTTTCCGCCGAGACCGAAGCTCGATATCGGCCGGCGCCAACTAACGGCTCCAGCGTGGCATCCAATTTTGACGTGACGTCCTGTTCTACCTTGTGGCGATATTCCAGTGCGGCATCTGAGGAATCGTCGCTGGAGCTACCGGCACGCTTGGCGCGATTCAATAGATTGCCGCGCATGTCCAACACCGATACGGATTCTGGAGCGAGCCCCTCAACGGCGCTCGACATCAGATGTGTGATCGCGGGAATGGCGGTCTCGGGCAAACTTGCTCCAGGCCGGATCTTGATCAGCACGCTGGCCTTGGCTGGCTGCTGCGCTTCACTGAAGACCGACTCTTTCGGAAATGTGATGTGAACCCGAGCTTGTTCCACCTCGGCAATCGCCATGACGGAGCGCTCGAGTTCCCCTTCGACGGCGCGTCTATAGTTGATGTGTTCCGCGAAATCGGTCATGCCGAAATTGGTTTTGTCGAAGATCTCGAAGCCGATTCTTCCGCTCTTGGGCACCCCGGCGGCAGCCAACTCCAGGCGCAATTCGGCCACTTTTTCTTCGGGCACGGAAATGGTGGTCCCGTTGTTGGACAAGCGATATTCAGTGCTGCCCTCTTTTAGCTTCTGAATCACCACCGACGCGTCTTCCGGCGCGAGCGTGTTGTACAAGGGGCGGAAGGCACTCTCCCGCTGCCAGTGAACCAAGCTGTAAAGACCTGCCGAAATCAACACCGCCGCAACTAGAATGGTCCAGCGTTGCGGGTTCGACAGCGTTCCTATTAATTGTTTGAATTGTTCCATGAAGGGATTCGGTCTCTTGGACTTACATCTGCATCTTCATGATTTCCTGATACGCGGAAACCACTTTATTGCGAACTTGCATGAGCATTTGAAATTCCAGCTCGGCTCGCTGGGTAGCGAGAATCGTCGAGTGCAGATCCTCGCCGTTTCCGGAAAGGAATTGCTCGACGCTCTTGGCAGCGTTGCTGCGCGCGCTCTCCACTTCGCCGATAGCGCTGCTCAAAATATTTTTAAATGAATTTCCGCCATCGCTCACGGAGGGAGCGGCCACATCGGTTTTGATGTGGCTCAGGGATGAGATTGCGGAAATGTTCATCGACATGGCAGGGTTCTAGCGGAATAGATCCAAGGAACGCTGAATCATATCCTTGACCGCGGACACAGCGGAGACATTGGCCTGATAGCCGCGCGATGCGCCGAGCAGATCGACCATGTCCTCTGCCGGATTCATGCGGGGATACGCAACATAGCCATCTTTATCGGCGTCAGGATGCCCAGGCAAATAGCGCTTTTCCGGATCGCGCTGATCGGTGATCACTTCAGAGACGCGCACTCCCGAGCCGGAACCCATTTCCGATTCGAACAGGGAGGAGAACTGAGAGGCCGAGGGATCGGAAACGAAGACCGCGTCCTTACGCCGGTACGGGCCGCCTTCCGGCGTCCGCGTGGTATCGGAGTTGGCCAGATTTTCCACCAGCAACTCGGTTCGCTGCCTTTGAGCGGACATCCCCGAGGCGCTGATCGACAGAGCGGATAAGAGACTCATACGCTATTTACTTTCCTGAATCGCGGTCTTCACCGAATTCAGCTCGCCTCGCGCAAAGTTAGAGGCGATAGAAAACCGCAGGGCATTTTCCGCCAGCAAACGCGCCTCGCGATCGATGTTGACGTTGTTGCCGTCCGGTTTCACGGCGAGACCCTCGGGCTCGATGACCATTGGCGTCTGGCCTCCCAGGGCGTTTTCAAATTCTGTTTGAAAATTAATGTCCTGCGTGTGGTAGCCGGGAGTATCGGCGTTGGCGATGTTGGAAGCGACCAGTTTCTGACGGGCGCTCAACAAACTCATGTAGTGTTCGGAGTTCAGAGCTAGACCTTGGAACATGGTGCACTCCGAATTGCACGCCGTGTGCCAATCTCCAAGCTACTGATTTTGTTTATGGCTGGCTATGGGTCGATAGAAGAGAATCCGACGATGCGTCAGATCTTTGACGGGTCTTTGGCGGGGGTCACGCGTTCAGATTTAGCACTTCGTTCTTGCGAATGCTGGGTGTGTAAGCTCTCTCGCGTCGCAAGAGAATCAACTTGTGCTGGGTATGCGAGCGAGCGGCGAGCGTCGCCGTGCGCGCCCACTCCAGAGTGGAGCTCACTTCCGTGGCGATCGCGAGCCGTTGTTCGTCGGATGTCGCCGCTTCCCAGGACAACTCGACATCACGGCGGTACCCTTCGAGAAACTGTTCGGCTTCGGCAAACGCCCCGGCGGACACAGCCTTCCGAAATAATTCAACGGCCGTTGGCGATTGCATTCTGGGCCTCGAAGAGTTGTGTCATGAAGCTGACTTGCGATTGGAGTTTGGAAAGTAACGCGTCGGCCGCCGACATTTGCGCCGTCAATTGATTTTGCATAGTGGTGATCCGGTCCTGGGTGTCCGAGATCTCCTGGTTGTCCACGTTAATCCGGTTCTGAATCGTGGCCTGCTGCGCTTGAAAGAGGCCGTTGGTCGGGTTGGTGATTCCGTCGATGATGTTGCTGGCGGACGCCAAGAAACCGCTTCCCTTCCCGGTGCCTAAAAAGGACGCCAAATCGCCCGGATTGGCCTCGGCGACACTGGTAAACTGCGCTTGATCGAAGGACAAATGCCCCGTGCCGTCAAAGGCGATCCCGAGGTCTGCCAGGCTGGTGACGGAACCGGTCCCAGCCGTAACTCCGACGAGATCGCGCAATGTCTGCCCTAACGAAAAAACGATGCCTTGTCCGCTGAGCGGTCCTCCGGCGGTACCGCGATTAGTGGCTAACTCGTCAACCGTGGCATTGTACGCTGTCACGAAAGAGGAAATCGCGGTAGTGGCGGCTGAGGGGTCCGCTGCCACGGTGATCGTGGTTTGACCGGTGTTGATCAAATTGACCGTCAGTCCCGGCGCCAGCGTAATCGTTCTGCTATCCGACGAGATGGGCGTCGCGGGCTGTCCATTCACTTGATACTGAGCTTGCGTGCCGGTAGATAACGTGGTGAGAAGATCCTGAGTGCCGTCATTGAGCTGGATGGGAATATTCCCGAGCGCCGTGCTCTGCAACGACAGAGTGTAGGAGGGCGCGGATGGAGATCCCAAGTTGATCACCGTTGCACTCACCCCCGCGCCCGACGTATTGATGGCTTGCGCCAGCGCATTCAAAGAATTCGTAGTGGGAGTGACGGTAAAGTTGGAGCCGTTGACGGTGAGAGTGTAAGTGCCGGAAGTGCTGAGGGATGTCGTTGAGGGATCGGCCACCGTCGGCAAGCCAGTCTTGCTAACACTGGTCGTCGGCGAGCCGGCGTCGATCACGTTCAGCGAGTAAGTGCCGGCCGACACAGCCGCACTCGAATTCAGGTTTGCGCTAGCGATCGTGTCATCCGAAACGGATGCGGAAAGGCCACCGCCGTTGACTCCGGTGGTCAGGCTTTTGATCGCGTTCTGGAGCATGACGAAGCCGTTTTGGAGAAAACCGATTTCCGTCGACTGGGCCTGCAGCGCAGAGACATTCCGGTTTAGTTGATTGAGCGGGATGGACGCAATATCCACGGCATGGGTGATCGTTTGTTGCAGATCAGCCGCATAAGTGCTGCTGCCGTTGAAAGTCGCCGGGGTGGTGCCCATGAAAATCTCCTTCGCCCTATCTACCTAGCCTGCTTGGCCCTCGCTAAAAACGAAACTGGGCCGTTCTTGGTAAAGAATCGGCCCAGCTTGAATGAAACGTTAGCCCACTTGGTTTACTGCAGCAGTTTCAAGAGAGCCTGAGGAGCCGCATTGGCCTGCGCCAGGGCGGCGACTGAGGATTGCTCCAGCACTTGCGACTTGGTCAGGTTGGCCGCTTCGGCCGCAACGTCCGCATCGCGAATGCGCGATTCGGCGGCTGAATTGTTGGTGATCTGCGACTGGGCCAGGCTGATGGAGTAGTTCAGATCGTTTTCGCCCGTACCCACTCGGCCCTGAGTCAAGCCAAGGGTCGTCACCGCGTTGGAGAGGTCCGTGATCGCGGTCAGAGCATGCGCTACCGTGTCGATCGAATCCAGGCCGATGCCGAGACCGCCGGAATTGACCACGTTTCCGCTGCCGCTCAGATCGACCGAGACCTGGGCATTCGCCTGCGTGCTGCCTCCGCCAATATAGACGGTGAGGTTGGCATTGTACTGGGCGCTGGTGCCGGTGCCGCTGCCGAGGCCGATGTTGGCGGCCTGGCGGTCAATTTCACCCAGCAGCGTCGTGAATTCCTGGTTCAGAGTGTTGCGATTGCCCGCGAAAGTCCCGGAAGCAGACTGCGTGGCCAAGCTCTTCAACTGGTCCAGAATGTTCGAAATATTGTTCAAGCCGCCATCGATGGTCTGCAGAATGCTGACGCCGTCGTTGGCGTTGCGGACGCCCTGGGTCAGCTCGCTGATCGTGCTGCGAAGGCTGTTGGCTACGGCGAGACCAGCTGCATCGTCGCCGGAGGAATTGATACGGAAGCCGGAGGTCAATCGGGTGATGGTCTGAGACTGGAAGTTGCTGTTCACCTGAAGATTGGTTTCGGCCGTTAACGCGGTAACGTTAGTTTGAAACGAAAGTGACATATTCTCTATCCTTTTGTTCTAAAATTTCCGGCGTCTAGCCGAACCCGACTGTTTTCTCAGCGGTGATACTCATTTCGCAGCCGCCCAGGGAAATTCTAGTTTTTTCCACATTTTTTTTGACCGGCACTATTTCCTAGAAGGCAGGCCAGCTTTCTCGATATGCCTGGTGGGAATAATAAATGACTTCCACAAGACCATTAACGGCCTCCGAGCGGTATGCCAGATTCGTCCTCAGCGCTTGGAACAAACGAGAATTCACCGAGTTGCAAGCGGCCCTCACACAAGTGCCTTTCACGCGGCCAGGAAATCTGCCTGCCGTCGAGTATGAACGGATGGATCTGATTCAAGACCTCGGCCGGGACCTTCTTATAAACCAGACAGACCAGAATGCGGCGCTAACACTGGTGCGCCACCTCGCCAGGTGTGAGTAGGCGACGCCGTAAGGCCCTGCGTTTAAGACGCCTCTCCCACCTGAAACGCACGCTTTCGCCCCGCGCCTAAGATGTGCCCGGTGAGTGAGGGATCGCCATTCACAACGGCTCGAACGGGCGCATGCAAAGCGTGATCCAACTTGACCACTTGCCCCTGCTGGAGCGCCAAGAAATCTCGGAACGTGAGCCGAGGTCCTTCGAGACGAACTTCCAATTCGACTTCGGCGTCTTCCAGGAGACGCGCGTTCCGCTCGGCGTCAATGTTGGATGCGACATCCTTCGCAACTTCTTGTGGAACGTGAGCGGTTGTCGCTGGAGCAAAGAAAGAACTCGGAACTGCAATTTCAAAACGGCCAGATTGACCTGCAATCTGCATTTCGAAGGTTAACCGGAGATCGGACCTGGTGGGCTCGGGGCAAGCCATCAGGCCAGCATCGCTGCCCATCGATTCGACCACAAATTCAACGGATTTAACGATTTGCCAGCTCTCGCCGAGGGAACGTAGGATTGCCCGGCTTATCTCTTCCAGGAGGCTCCATTCGATTTCTGTCAATTCGCGCGGAACTGAAACCGGCATGCCGCTGCCACCAAGCAGCAGATCCAGCAGCGTCAAGGCCGTCGGAGACTCCAGGTACAGCATCATGGTTTCGGATCCCGGATGAAGCCGCAACACGATCAGACAACTTGGATTCGGAACCGCCTTGCGGAAGTCCCCCGCCGTGGTAGAGCGTATCTCGGCTAGTTTGGCCTGGATTTCAGACTGTAAGAACGTTGAGAGCGCATTGGAAAGCGATCGCGCGAACGCCTCGTGGATGCTCTGGAGCATCCGAAAGTGGGGAGTGGAGGTCTCCTGATGGCTGAGATCGAGAGGCCGCAACCCCTGGCCGTCTTGGGCATTCCTGGAAGCGCGTAAATTCATGCTTAGCAAGAAGATCGTCTGCTTAAGCGAGATCCTTTAGGGGCGAATTTACTCCAGATATACATAAACAATCCCGTTTTTTCTTCGATATGCACTGTGCCCCGCAGCCAGCAGAGGAGGCATACCCATGATCAGAATAACCAGGCTCAATCATACGCCGATGATTCTGAATTCAGACTTGATTGAACATATCGAGATGACGCCGGACACCGTGATCGCGCTTACTTCGGGCCAGAAATATATGGTTCTGGAGACCACCGAGGAGATCATCGAGAAGGTCGTCAGTTTCCGGCAGTCCCTGGTTCGCAATCAGCCGGCTCAATCCACGTCGGTTCCGGTCGCCAGCCCGGCCGCGAGTATTGCAATGGGAGAGCCGCCGTCCAATGGCTGAGAAGCAACCTGAAGCCAAGCCGAAAAACAAGTCGAATTTACGATCGGCCCGCCCCGACTTTGCCAGCATTCTTGGACTGGCCGTAGCTTTCGGGGGTATTATCGGCGGATTAGTGTTGGAAGGCGGGAAGGTTTCCGACGTCACCCAGGTCACCGCCGCGATCATCGTGCTGGGCGGGACTCTGGGAGCCGTCATGGTGACGTCTCCCATGGCTGCATTGCTCGGAGCGGCGAAGAGCTTAAAAAAAGTCTTCTTCGAGGAAACGGTTCATCTGGAGGCCGCAGTAGAAGAGATCATCGGCTATGCCACCAAAGCGCGCAAGAGCAGCATCATCTCGCTGGAAGAGGATATCGACAAGATTGCCGATCCCTTCCTCCGCAAAGCACTTTCCTTGGCAGTGGACGGAACCGATCTGAAGGAGCTCCGGTCGATGATGGAAATGGAGCTCACCCAGGCCGAGAAGCATGCCGAAGCCGACGCGAAGGTGTTCGAAGCCGCCGGCGGGTATTCCCCAACCATCGGCATCATAGGAGCGGTAATGGGCTTGATCCAGGTGATGAAACACCTGGAAAACATCGAGGAAGTCGGACGCGGAATCGCGGTCGCGTTTGTGGCTACGGTCTACGGGGTGGCCGTGGCCAATCTGTTTTTCCTGCCCGCCGCCAGCAAGATCAAGGCCAGGATCCATGGCGACGTTGCGGCCAAGGAGCTCATGCTGGAAGGCGTGATCAGTATTCTCGAAGGAATGAATCCGAAATTGATTCGCGTGAAGCTCGAGGCCTTCCTGCCCGAAAAGGGCGCGGCGAAGAAGGCTAAGGGCTCCGAAGCGGCCCAGGCGAGCCAAGCCGTCCCGGCTGGATAACGAATATGGCCAGGCGAAAAAAAGAGGCGCCTCACGAAAATCATGAACGATGGCTGGTGTCCTACGCGGACTTCATCACGCTTCTGTTTGCGTTCTTCGTGGTCATGTTCGCATCTTCCCAAACGGACAAGGCCCGAGCAAAGCAAATCTCTCAAGCGGTGGAAAAAGCGCTGGCGGATGGAAAGACGCTGGGAGTTCCGCCGCAGGTTGCCAAGATTCTAGGCGGAACCGTGGAAGACCTAGGGCAGGGTAACGCGCAAATGCGAGGGCCCGGCGGCGCACAAAAATCGGCGAAGGAAGCCCCGCCGGAAAATCTGATAGAGTTAGCACCCTCTTTGAAGAAGTTGACGAGCGAGCTGGAGAAGGAAATCGAGGCCGGCGCGGTTGAGGTGAATCTCGAGCCCCGGGGTCTGGTGGTCAGTCTGAAACAGACTGCGTTTTTCCCTTCGGGCACCGACGCCATCGATCCCTCCACCTACCCTATTCTCCAAAAAGTCGCGGACGCCCTGAACGCCGTATCGAACCCTTTGAGAATCGAAGGCCACACCGATTCTGTTCCCATTCACACCGCGCGTTTTCGAAGCAACTGGGAACTCTCGGCGGCCCGCAGTATTTCGATGATGGAGCTGATGGCGAACCGCTTCCACGTGGATCGCCAGAGAGTGGCTATTGTCGGCTTCGCCGACACGGCGCCGCAAACCTCCAACGACACCGCGGAAGGCCGTGCGCGGAACCGTCGCGTGGATATCGTGATTCAGAACAACTATATGGCAGCGCCGATTGCGCAGACGACGGCGCGGCCTGCTTCAGTTCCCGGACAAGTAGCTAAATAAGCTGGTTCTGGGCATTGCGGATTCCGCTTGAATCGACGCCTGGTAGCTGGCTTGATCCTGTGACAGCGCGACGCTCGCCGCGGCCACATCGGTATCCTTCAGCTGGCTGAGCGAGGTCTGATCCTGAAGCTGGAATTTTTGGGCGACGTCCAGTGCATTAGAGATTTGATTCTGGACGCCGCCATAGAAAGCCAGTTGCTGCGATAGATAATTCTGGGCCGCTTTGATAGAGGTGATCGCGGCGCTGATCCCCGGCTGATCGTTATTTGCCAAAGCGATTCGCAGGCTATTGACCGCTGCAAAGATGTTGTCGCTGGCCAGACTGTCGTCGGAGTTGCGATGATCGAAAATGTCTTGCGCGGTCTTCGAAAAAGCAAAGGTAATTCCCGAAGCGTCTTGGATCAACCGCGTGGATTGCGTAGTGGTCAGGCGGTCCACCCCGTTCGGATTGCTGAAATCCACCTGGTAAGAAGGCGAGGTCGACTGATCTCCCCCGAAGACATAAGCCCCATTGAACTGCGTCTGGCTGGTGGAAACCATGGTAGACAGGATCTGCCCGACCTGCTGCGAAAAAGTGGTGCGGCTCGCTGCCGACACCGTGTTGCTGACTCCTTGTGCCGCGAGGCTCGCCACCTGATCCAGCAATTGGGTGGCGGTCTGGAGCGCCGACTCCGCGCTGTTTACTTCTCCCGATACCAGGTTCAGATTGCTGGTGACCTGGCTCACGCGTCCGAGATCGGATTCCAATTGCAGAACGTCTCCCACCGAATTTGGCGCATCGGAGGCCTGGCTGATCTTGGTGCCGGAGGAAATCTGCTGTTGGGTCGCGGCCATCTGCTGTTGCAGCAATTGTAAATTCGTGAGGAATTGCTGACTGATGGCGCCTGAATTTTGAATCATGAATGGCCTCTTTCTTCCGCTACACCATATTGAGCAGCGCATCGGACAGCGCATTGATGACGCTGACCATTTTGCTCGCTGCCTGATAGCCTTGCTGCAACTGCAATACCTGCGCTGCTTCGGCGTCGAGCGAAACTCCCGACACCTGGGTTTGAAGCGACCGCGATTGCGCCAGCAGCTGCGCGTGCAGATTGCTTCCGGTTTGCGCGTCCGAGGCGCTTTGGCCTGCTTGGGTCGCCATGCTGCTCAAGAACTGGAGAATAGTTTGTCCGGAGATTTGGTCGGCGGGATTGGTCGAGCTGCCGAGTCCCGCCAATTGCAACGCGGCTCCGTTCGAGACCACGGGGGGGCCCGGATTCACCGGGGCAAGAGCGCCGGCCGTGATGTTGGGATCGAGCGCCAGTGTCTGTGCGATGCCGGCTGGGCTGGCTGCATTATAAGTGAACAGCGGACTTCCCGCCGCGCCGCTCGCGGTTTGCGCCGATGTCAGGATCGAATTCACGCGGTCCGCGACTTGTTGAGCCAGCTGATTGAGAGCGCCCTGCTGCTGGCCATCCCCCTGCAGCGACGGCAGTACCGTGTTGCGGACGTTCAACAGCCCGCCCAGACTCCCCTGCGAAATGTGAGAGGTGATGTCCTGGCCGTTTGCATCCAGAATACGCGCATCCGGCGTGGCATTCGGAATGGCCGGTGTACCGGTGGGCGAAAAGCTGGCCTGGATCGTATACTGTTGGGCTCCGATAACCAGCGGCGTCTGTCCGCCGAGCAGCACGGTAGCCGTGCCGTTAGGCGCATACGAAACCGTAATATCCGCGATCTGCGAAAGCGACTCGAGGGATGCGTGCAGATTGGCGTCCAGGCCTGGGTCCGGAGTCGTATTCTTTTGAATCGCAATATTCGCTTGCTGGATCGCCGCCGTCAGGCTATTGATCTGGTTCACGTTGGAACTGATCTGTTGATTCACGCTATTGGTGATCTGCGAGAGGCTAGCCGCCGCCGATTGAAAGCTTTGCGCCACGGTTTGCGCCTGGCTCAGAACAGCCTGCGCGGTGGTGTTATTGGGCGTCGCAGCCCACGCGGAAAAACTCTGAAACAAACTGTTGAGCGAGCCGGTCAATCCAGTTTGTCCCGAAACATCAAACAAGGATTGAATGGACGCCAGCGGATTCGATTCCCCCGTGAAATACCCCTGTGCCGAGAGCTGCGTCCGCACGGCTTGGTTGAGGTATTCGTTTTGGGTAGTCTGCGTCCCTCCGAATTGGACACCGCCCGCCAGTCCTGCCGAAAGGTTGAATGGCTGCGATTCGAGCAGGGCGCTTTGTCGCGCATATCCTGGGGTGTTCGCGTTGCTCACATTGTTCTGGGTGACCGCGAGCGCGTCCTGGATAGTGCGCAGCGCCTCGACGCTGGTGTTTAAGGAACTGAAAAGTCCACCCATGGCGTCGTCCTCCTAACCCTCGAACGTGCCTCTGGCTTCGGTAGGCATCAGCACAGGCAGGCCGCGTTCAGAGTAGCCCGTTCCCAAACGCACTTGCAGCAAGCCCATGCAGTAATTCGACCCATGCTCGAACTTGGCTTGCAGCGTGCCGCTCATTCGCCGGATTTCCTGCAGCGCCGGCCGGATGGCGGAATCGCCCTCGGAGTCGCCGCCTTTCTTCATGGATTCATGTATTCCTTCGAGCAAGGCCGCTGCCTGCCCGAGCTCGGTTTCCCACTGGGCCAGCATATCTGTCCCGGGAACGAGCACGGCTTCGTCAACCTCTTGAAGAATTGTCTGGACGTGCTGGCAAGTTTCCAGCGCCGATTCCTGTTGGGGGAGCATACGGCTCGACCTAGTCCCCGTACTGGGACGCGGTAACGATCGATTCGCTCAAAGCAGCGGTATCCACCTGATACTGACCGGATCGAACCAGCCCGCGCAAATACTGGATGACGCTCGCTCGCTGGTCCTGACCTGCGTTCTGGGCGGTCGCGACCAGCGCCTCCTGACGCCCAAGCTCGACACCGTCCCCCGCCGCCGTGAGTGACAACTTTCGGGACGCGGAACTACTGTCGGGCTTTGAAGGCTCTTGGACTCGGTCGCTTTGTGACATTGAGATGTTCAAGAGATTACTCTCTATCTTCATTGCGCTGCTCCTTATATATCGCAATAACCTTTCGTTTGTTGAGAAATTTCGCAAACAAACGTTCTAAGAGGCTAAGATCCCTGGGTGCGCTCCTGCGTATGAGTTGTAGATGCATCGGTTTAGGCTGCCTTCTCAGGCAGGCTCCCTCTAAGGTCGGGGGTGTTTCCAGCCGGCGCCATCCGCACAATGCGAACCGCATAGTTGCCGTCGACCGCCACCACCTCGCCGTAGGCGATCACGCAGTTGTTGACCCGAACCTCTACCTCTTCGTCCAGCATCTGATCCAGTTCGACCACGGACCCGTTGGTTAGTTTGAGGAGATCCTTCAGCCGCATCGTAGTGCCGCCCAAAATGATGGTCACCGGCATTTCTACGTGCATAAGGATATCGGCCGAATTCCTGGCCGCGGTCAGGCGGGGCGCTAAACTGTGCCCTTCTGTTCCTTCCGAGTTGGCCGGAGATCCTCCCAGAGCGTCCTCCACCTCGGGGCTGATGCTGAAGTGAATCTGCATGCCACCGTCCGTCGCGGGTTGGATCGCGAAAGGTATAGAGGTCCATTCGCGGGGCGGCTCCTCCGAGCGTTGTGCCTCCCCGCAAGTGACTTCCAAGCCAAACCTGCTTTGGGCGGCTTGCTGAATGATTGGCGTAAGTGCCGCCAAGGATTCGACATCGAAATCGGCTGGAGTGACTTCCGCGTCAAGGCCGCATATTTCCCGCCACGTCGCCAAAGAAGCACCCGCCAGCACTCGCCACGCTGAATCAATGCTGAGGCTCCAGGACCACCAGATCAGATCGGCCGACGCTTGATCCACGCTATCGCCCCAGGAAACGCGAGCGTCCCCGGCTCGTCCAGGGAACAAGCGCGTTTGTATTTCAGACGCCAGAACCTCGAATGGGCTCTGTTCTAGTGAGTTGAACTGGTTCACGCTAGTAGACTCCTCGCAGTGTGGGCCAGCGTCGCTCGATATAATTGCGCAGGCGAATGATTGCCTGAGCTTTGATTTGCGAGATGCGCGTGACGTGCACATCCAGAATCGGAGCGATCTCCCGAATGTTTTGGCCCTGCCGGTAGTAAAGGTCCAGAACGATGCGCTCGGGACCAGGTAATTTCTCCAAACCTTCTTGAATCAGTTTCTGAAGCTCCGCGCGTTCCAGGATGCGGGCGGGGGAGTTGTCTTCACAGTCGGCGACATAGCTGATGAGACTTCGCGAATCATCTTCATTAACCGGTGCATCCAGACTTCCAATGCTGATCCCGCGTAACTCGACCAGCCACTCTTGATACTCGCGATGAGGGATCCCCAGTTCCGCGGCGATCTCTTCCTCAGTCGGCGCTCGTTGCAGGGTTTGCTCGAGTGTTCCAATTGCCGACTGGACCAGCTTCAATCGCTTTCGTTTATGCGGAGCGATCCCATCCATGCCGCGCACGCTGTCCAGGATGGCGCCGCGAATCTTATATTCGGCGTAGGTCTTGAGCTTGACGTTAAACGAAGGGTCGAAATTATCGATCGCATTAATCAATCCGATGATTCCGGTTGAAATCAGATCCTCAAGATTGGTGTTTCCCGATAATTTTTCATGAATCCGCGTGGCGATCCAATTCACCTGCGGCAGATGATCCAGGATGAGCTGCTCACGGGACGCAGCCATGTTCTCGGGCTGCTCGGCATAAGAGTGAGCGCTAACAGTAGCCATTTCGAATCCTTACGCGACGCTCTGCGCGCGTACCCTTTCGCGCTCCAGCGCCATACTCAACAGATCTTCCGACGACGCCGGGCGGATGTCTTGCGGGATAGTAGGACCGTACGCGACGAAGGAGAGCTTCAACCCCGCCCGCGCGGCCTCCGAGAAGATCGAGCCGAACGAGTGCGTTTCATCCATCTTCGTCACCAGCAGCTTAGTGGGCCGAAAGCGTGCGTATCTTTCAATGCAGAGGCGCAGATCGCGAGCTTTCATATAGCCTGGCACCACCAGGTGAACATCGATTTGCGGGCACTCCGCAAGGGCGGCCGCGGCTGCGTCCGCTGCGTTAGCATCGGCGCCGGTATAGCCGGGAGTATCCACGAATATCGTTTCTTTCTGGCGAGCTTCGGCGATGAGGCCCGGCAGCAAGTAAGCCGCGGGCACTTCCTGAAATGCCATCTTGTACGTGGTTGCCACGGACTGGAGCTGCAGATGCGCCGTGGCCCGGGACATATCGAGCGACAACAGCCTCACGGGACGCGCATTCGAGGATCGGGCCCTCGACGCTAGCTTTGCCAGGCTGGTGGTTTTTCCGGCGCCCCGCGGGCCGACGAGAAGAACCACCGGACCATCTTGGTCGTCCACGCCGGGGCCGGCGCCTAGATGCGGCGCAAGCGCGACGCGATTTTCCAGCTCCGCGCGGACAAATGCTTCCAGGCGCGCCTCATCGGAGCGCAGCGCCTTCCATCGATTAGCGGTGTTCGCCTGGCCGGATTCTGCCGGCGCGAAAAACGCGTCGGTAGCCATGGAAGCCTCCAGGCGATCGACGATGTCCTTGCTCAATGCCGGCTCGACATCGGCCGCCATCAGCTGAGCATAAACATCGGCGAGTTCCGGTACGGTCCGTCCGATCGCAAGCTGCGCTCGTGACGAGCGTACGATCAGGCTCCGAATCTCGTCGATTTGATCGTGCAGACGCCCCAGCTCGGCTGCGAAATGCTCCGGCGCCCGGCTCTCGGCATCGGCTGTAGACGCAGCGGCTATAGCAGGAGCGATGCTCGCGGCCGCTGGAGATTCGCCAGCCAATCCGAAAATTACCTCGTAGCCACCGCCCTCGATCTGATCGGCCGGCGCTTTGCGCGTATTGAGGAGCATGGCCTCAGGGCCTAACTCTTCTCGAGCCTGCGCCATCGCGAGATCTACCGATTTTGCGAAATAAGATTTGATTCGCATCTGGTCGCGGTTCGTCATCCAATCACCCCGCGCGAACGCACCTTGGCATCTGTCGGGAGTTCATTATGCGAGAGCACAGTTAAGCTGGGCATCGACGACTCTACAATTTGACGCAAGAAATAGCGGGACCCAGAGCTGGTAATGATTACGGCCGATTCCGCCTTCGGGATTTGGCGCGTCAGACGGCCAAGAATATCGCGAATTCCCTCGGGGGCCATCGTGAGTACGCTGTTCATTTCTCCATGTTCTACCGACGATTCGATCGCGCGCTCTAGCGAAGGATCCATGAGATAGGCCGGAACCTCTCCCTGCGCGTTCACGATCTGCTTGACGATGGCGCGCCGCACGGCTTGGCGCACGTATTCGGTCAGGAGGACCGGGTTCTTGCTGCTGTGCGCGGCTTCTCCCAGGGCCTCCAGGATTCCCGCACCGTCTCGAATTGGGACTCGTTCCCGGAGCATATTTTGGATCACACGTTGGATCGTAGCTAGTGGAAGCAATTTGGGCACCAAATCTTCGATGACCTTGGGATTTTCCTGCGCGACGCGGTCGCAGAACAGCTTGGCATCCTGCCGGGTGAACAATTCGTGGGCATGCCGCCGCACCACTTCCGTCAGATGAGTTCCAATCACGCTGGTCGCATCCACCACTGTGTAGCCACTGCTGCGGGCACGATCCACTTGATCCGGACGGATCCAGATCGCCGGCAGGCCGAATGCAGGATCAATAGTCGTTTTGCCCTGCAGCGAAAGATCGGGATTTCCGCTGGGAATGGCCAATTCATGGCCTTGCAGCAGCTCAAAGCGGGCGATCTCGGTGCCGCGCATCTGGATCACATATTCACGCGATCGCAGCGCCACGTTGTCCTTTACTTTTACCGGAGGCATTAGATAGCCGAGCTGTGTCGCGAGCTGCCGTCGTATTCCAGCAACGCGCGCCAGCAAGGGCGAGTCGACGCCGCGCTCCACTAGGTTGACCAGACCCAAACCGACTTCTACCGAGAGGGGCTCCACCTTCAGTAGGACGTCCAGGTCTTCTTTCGCTTTGGCGGGCGCTACTGTCGAATTCACGGCGATAGCGGCAGATTTTTGACGCATTCTCCAGGAAACGGTACCCAAACCTCCGCCCATCAGGAGGAAAGGAATCGTCGGCAAACCGGGCAGCAGAGCCAGAGTGATTAGCACCCCACTCGCCAGGAGCAGAGGCTGCGCGCTTCCCAGTACCTGTCTCTGGAACTGATTGCCCAGGCTGTCTTCCGAGCCGGTGCGGGTTACAATCAGGCCGCCTGAAATCGAGATCATCAGCGCGGGGATGACGGTTACCAGGCCGTCGCCTATGGTCAAGACAGTGTAAGTCTCGAGCGCATGCCGAAGATCCATGCCGTGCTGCAGGACTCCGATGAGGAATCCGGCAATGATATTGATCCCGGTGATCAGAATGCCGGCCACAGCGTCGCGCTGCGTGAATCGCGATGCGCCGTCCATGGCGCCGAAGAATTCTGCTTCGGCGGAGAGGTGCTTTCGCCTGGCGCGGGCTTCCGCTTCGTCGATCAGCCCGGAGTTGAGATCTGCGTCGATCGACATCTGTTTGCCCGGCAAGGCATCCAACGTGAAGCGCGCCGTCACTTCAGAGATGCGAACCGCGCCGTGGTTGATGACTACATACTGGATGGCGATGAGAACCAGGAAGATCACCGCGCCGATAATGTAGTTACCCCCGACCACAAAACTGCCGAAGGCCTCGATCACGTGTCCCGCCGCGGAAGTCCCGGTGTTTCCATTCAATAAAATCAGCCGCGAAGATGAAATATTCAGGGCCAGCCGGAATAGCGTAAGCAGCAAGAGGGTGGTGGGAAATACGCTGAAATCGACGGGGCGGCGAATGTAGACCGCTACCATCATGACGATCACGGACAGCATGATGTCGGTGACAATCAAAAAATCCAGCAGCGCGGCCGGCATCGGCATGATGAGCGCGAGAACGATCGCAACCACTGCGATCGGTACCGCCATTTCCCCCATCCCCGTGAAGCGTGCCCAGGGATTGGAGACAGTTTTGCTTGCTAGTACCGCGGCCTCAGCCATAAATACCCAGATTCCTTGTTAACTCGCGAGCGCTGCCAGGGCTTTGGTCTTATACAACAGAGTGGTGCGCTTCATACCCAGAATGCTCGCCGCTTTCGCCTTGTTACCTCCGCAGGAGCGTAGCGCTTCCTGCAGCAGCAGCCTTTCGACATTTGCGGTGACTTCCTCGAAGTTCACTCCGCTCGACGGGACCCGAATCTCCGTTTCCGACGGTCTCGAAGTGCAGGGCTGGGGAAGCTGAAAGTCCCCAAGGTAAAGCCTATCGCGGTCTCCAGCCAAAGTGACTGCCATTTCGATGGCATGTTCCAGTTGGCGGACATTGCCCGGCCAATGGTAGCCCATCAGCCGATCAAGAGCGCTAGGAGACAAGACTTTGGGCTGGAGATTTTCCCGGAGACATACCTTCTGGATGAAGTGATCCGCCAACCGGGGAATGTCACTGGCGCGATCTCGAAGCGCCGGTACGTGGACCGGGACCACGTTAAGGCGATACAACAGATCCTCGCGAAATCTCTTTTGCTCAACCGCCAAATGCAGATCTACGTTGGAGGCAGCGATCACGCGGGTATCGATCGAAATCGATTCCGAGCTTCCGATTCTTTGAATTTGGCGCTCCTGAAGAACGCGCAGCAGTTTGGATTGAGCTTCAAGCGGCAACTCGCCTATTTCATCCAGGAAAATGGTTCCCCGATGCGCCTGTTCGAAGTGGCCCGATCGAGGATTGGTAGCTCCTGTAAAGGCTCCCTTCGCGTGTCCGAATAACTCGGCTTCCACCAGATTTTCCGGAATTGCTGCGCAATTAACCGCTACCATTTCGGATTCTGCGCGCGGACTGGCGGTATGGAGGGCGCGAGCGACCATCTCTTTCCCGGTGCCCGTCTCGCCCGTGATCAGCGCGGTGGTTTGCCGCGGCCCAATCAAGCGGATGAGCCCTTGGAGATCCTTCATGGGCTGGCTTTCGCCGATCAGCAGGTCTGCCCAGGGCTCTTTTTTCGTTCCTGCGCGGGGCGCTCCGCACACCACGGCGCCTAATTCCTCCGCGGTCCGGGGGCCGGCCAGGTGGTGGAACATGGCGGGCGGCCGCAGAAGGGATTCATCGAGGACCGATTCCTTGTCGTAGATAATCACCGGCAGCGGAACGGTGGTGTGGAGCGATTGCGCCAGTGCCGCACGAATCACCGTGTCCGCGACTGGCAGTTCAACGAGAACCGCCCGGAATCGGTCTTCAATCCGATTCCAGTTGGTGCTCTGTCCGTCAGTAACTACCACTTTCAACTGCGTAACGCCTTCAAATGCTTGCACCACATCCTGCTCTGGATTCGAGGCCAGCCACAAAACTGTCGACACGTATTCTCCTTGTCAATACCATCTGCACGTTAGGTATTGTTGTAACTGGGAACTAGATCGGGAGGAACCTGAGAAAACCTTAGACGTTTTTCCCTAGTACTGCAATAAGGCTCTATGTTTTATGAATTCTTGCGATAAGTACCGCGTGATGGATGATCAGCTAACACAGCAAGCGCATAAGGATTATTTGGCAAACCAAGTCTTCTCGGCGCATCCGGCGGAACGCGTGTACCTGCTCTATCAGGTGGCGATCGATAGCGTCAACGCGGCAATTGCTCGGCTGAAAGACGGAGATATATTTGCGCGTGGCCGCGCCGTTAATAAAGCGCACGAGGCGGTGGACGAACTGATCCTGGCCTTGGATCATTCGGTGGGAGCGAATTTCACACACACTCTGGCAGAGCTTTACGACTACGTCCAGAGACAACTCGTGAAGGGCCACTCTCAAAAATCGGAGGAAGCATTTCGCCAGGCTCTCTCGGTACTTACAACTCTTACCGAAGCCTGGAAGGAAGTGGTGGAAAACACCTGTGGAAGTGGGTTAGTTAACGGTGAGTTACAGATAGATAATCCACAGGGAGTTCCGGAGGAGGTCCCCGTCGCCAAGGCGGCAGTAGAGGTCTCTGAGCCGCACGCTGCCTACGGCGGGGCGCCGCAAACACCGGCTATTTCGCGGGACTGGTGTGGCTAGCAGCCTGATCCAGGCTGTTTGAGATCATTCTGGCCAGTCCCAAGCCTCCGTGCGAGGTTAGGGCTTTGGCAAAGTACTCGTCGGCCATTTGCATGGCGGAGCTGGCCGTCTGATCTTCTCCGGAGCCCAACCACCCGCCATCTTCTTCGTGTGCCGACTTGAGAATCTGTCCCACGAGAAGCGATTCAAATTGAATCGCCGCGTCTTTGGTCTTTTGAGGACTATCCGCCTTTTGTGAAGGCGTGTTGATTCCCGTGGCGAGTCCAGGAGTTGACAATATTCCGGGGATTATAGAGTCTGCTGCCATGAGAGTTTAGAGGACGTCTCTATAAAACATCGATGTCCGCTTCCAGCGCTCCCGCCGCGCGCAAGCTTTGCAGAATCGCGATCACATCGCGCGGCGTGGATCCAATCGATCCCAGAGCGCGCACCAGTTCCTCGACAGTTGCGCCTTGCTTGAGCACCAGGCTGCGTGACTTCTCTTCCTTAGCGCCCACTGAGACCTGCGGCACCACAGCCGTTTGACCCTGCGAAAAGGGGGCCGGTTGAGAGACGGTATTTACGGTCTGGATCTCCACCGTGAGATTGCCATGCATAATGGCAACTGGCGAGACTCGAACTTCCTTGCCCATGACGATCGTGCCCGTACGCTCGTTGATGACCACCCGAGCCGGCCGGTCAGCGTGAACGGTCAGAGCTTCCATCTCGGCGATGAATTCGACTGGCCGGCTGGCGTAGTCCGGCGGAATCGTTATCGCGACCAAGGCCGAGTTCTCCGGCTTGGCAAGTGGTGGCTTGCCGTCCGCAAATTTGTCGTTGATGGCGGCGCTGATGCGGATCGCGGTGGTGAAATCCGGCTGGATCAGTTGGAGTTTCACTCGTCCGGTGGGGGAGAGAGTAGGCGCGGCCCGTTCAATTGTGGCGCCCCCTGGGATGCGGCCCACGGTCGGATGATTCACGGTTTGGCCAGTGCCGGTTCTCCCGGTGGAGAAGCCTCCGGTTACCACCGGGCCCTGCGAGATCGCATATACCTGTCCGTCCACGCCTTTCAAGCTGGTAAGCAGCAGCTGCCCACCCTGGAGATTGGGTGCGTCTCCGATGGAGGAAGCGGTGACATCGATGTGGACGCCGGGTTGGGCGAACGGAGGAAGCGTAGCCGTAACCATGACAGCCGCCGTGTTGGCCACGCGAAGGATCGCCGGATTCGTGGCGACGCCCATTTGCTGGAGCAAATTCGCCAGGCTCTGCGCCGAAAACAGGGTTTGCTGCCGGTCACCAGTGCCTCTCAATCCGACCACCAGTCCGTACCCGATGAGCTGGTTGTCGCGGACGCCTTCGATCGAAACCAACTCCTTAAGTCGCGTCCCGTTGGTCTGCGGCTCCAGCGCCAGCATCAAAAGAGGTAGAGCAAATGAAAGCACGTGAAGAATCTCCTAGAAGGGCAACAGACCAAGCAGCATGCGGTAGAGGAAGTTGGGCCGGCGCACCGCATCCGCGACCACACCTTTGCCATTGACCTGAATTTCCATTTGAGCGAGTCTCGCGGATTGAACCGTGTTGTGGGTGTCCAAATCTATCGGCCGAATCACGCCTCGCACGGTAATGACTTGATTTTCGGAATTGATGCCGACATTCTTCCAGCCCTCCACGACCAGGTTGCCGTTACGGAGAACATGTGTAACCCGTGCTGACACCGTCGTGGTCAGAGTAGTGGTGCGGCTGGTCGTGCCTTGTCCATCTAAAGTCGTCTGACCGCCCAGGTTGGCGAGGTTCGCCCAAGGTCCCGTAGGTTTGGTCAGCCCAGCAAGTGCGGTAATACTGTTTTGAGCGCTGGATTTTCGGGCAGTTTGGGTAGCGCCGCTGCTCACGGCCGAGGCGCTCTCTTCCACCACAATGGTGACGATGTCATCGACGCGCCGTGCCCGTTGATCCGCTGCGAGATCCGAAAACCAAGCCGCGGGAGTCCACAGGGAGCCGGTGGTTGCGGACTGGGTATTGGGGGCATCCGGCTCGGAAGCCTGCTCAATGTACTTGTCGAGCGCCGACGGCGTCTTCGGCTGTTCTTTCTTGTGGCTTTTAGGAGCCGCGTAAGCGGCAGCCGCGCACAACAGAATGGCGGCGATCACAATCTTCTTCATTGCACCAAATCCCCCACAATCACTTTGTTCTTTCCAGCAACCCGCGCGCGAAAATCTTTACCGCTCGAAAGATTGCGCACCACGATGGTCGATCCCTTGAAGCCGTCCGACTGTGCCTTCCCTTTGACTGCCAGACGAGCTGCGCCGGCGAAAACCTCCACGTCTACCAGTTCGCCTTTTGTCACATCCGGCAAGGCAGCCAACTGAGTCTTGCGAATCGGCAGATAGGCGCGCAGTAAGCTCCTCGGCACATACCCGATCACCTCGTCCAGATTGCGAGCCGTAGCTTCATCCAGCAGGGAATCTTCGCAGCTTTCCAGGCGAACTTGATGCTTCTGAATGGGCTTCCCGCTTGGAATATTCGTAATCGCCACCACCCGGGTCATATTCGCGATAATGCGAACCCGCGCCCACACCGGAAAATCGCTGTCTGCATGGTGCACATACCCACGCCACAAAATCTCGGGCTGGCTTCCAGTGGGCTGCTGCATTCCTGTGCGGAGGAAAATCAGCTTGCCCAGCGGCGCCGGGTGTTGGCTCGAAGCGGAAATCTCAATTCTGGCGGTTGTGATGCCGGGGACATCCGCCAATGTTTCGCGGATGGCTGTCCGGATATCTTCGGGCTGTGGAATAAACGTCCGCAGCGCAAAGCACACGTCTGGAAAATCCAGGACTTCGACGCCCTGATTCTTCGCGACCCGCTGCAGATCGGCGCCGCGAAAAATTCGCGAAGCGCCGCTGCTCGGTACATAGCCAAGATGAAAATCGCCCGCCACCCGCGCAAAGCCCGGCACCACCGCCGCGACATCGCGAGCCAGAATCATTTCGCTCTGTATCGGATGGCAAGCAGGCGGGGCCGACAACGCCAGTAAGAACGGAACCGTCATCATCATCTCGTGACGTTGTTCATCATCTGATACATTTCATCGGCGGCCTTGATCACTTTGGAATTCGCTTCGTAGGCACGCTGGCTGACGATCAGGTTGACGAATTCGTCGACCACGCTTACGTTGGATTGTTCGGTGTATCCCTGCAACAGTGTTCCCAGACCTTCCTGGCCGCCCGGATTGCCGACAATGGGGTCGCCCGACGCGTTGGTAGGCTGATACAGATTTTGACCCAGACTGTTCATGCCGGCGGGATTAATGAAGTTGGCGAGCTGGATCTGGCCGGCCGTCTGCGCCGCGGTCTGTCCCGGCACCGTATAGCTGACGGTTCCGTCGGTGGCGATCGTGACTGCCTGAGCGTTCTGGGGCAGAGTGATTCCGGGGTCCAACAGATTCCCGTTGGCATCCACCAGGTTGCCATCGCGGTTCAATTGGAACTGCCCGGCGCGAGTGTAGGCCAGATCGCCGCTCGGCGTCTTCACCTGGAAAAAGCCGTTCCCCTGAATCACCAGATCCAGCGGATTCGATGTCTGCGTGAAATTCCCCTGTGTGAATATGATCTCGTTGGAGGCCGCGCGCGTACCCAGGCCGAGCTGCAGTCCCGTCGGAACGGTGGTTTGGGCGCCCGCTGCGGCGCCCGGCTGAACCATGGTCTGGTACATCAGATCCTGAAATTGCGGACGGCGCGACTTGAAGCCGGCAGTGTTGGAGTTCGCCAAATTGTGGGCGATGTTGTCGACGTTCATCTGCTGGGCGGTCATCCCGCTGGCAGCGCTGTAGAGAGCTCTAATCATGGTTGTGTCTTATCTCCTCGCACGATTACTCGCGTCACCCGCCAGATACCCGAGCTACCTCGGCGAGCGCCTGTTTGTTCATGTCGGTGGTGATGGTGATGGCCTTCTGCAGCATTTCGAATTGCCGCATCAACCCCACCAGGCGCACTGCCGATTCGGCCGGCGCAACGTTTGAATTCTCAGTCTTGCCTTGCTGTACCGTAGCTTGGGTGGCAGGAATGGCCACCGCCTTGGGATCGCTGGGCATAAAGTAGCTGTTGCCTAGCTTTTGAAGCATCGATCGATCCGAAAAATCCACAATCTGCAGTTGGCCCAGGGACTGCCCGCTCTGCGTGATGGAACCGTCCGCATCTACCTCAATGGGATCTTGCGACTGCGTTTGAATGGGTTGTCCGTTGGCATCCCGCACCGCGTAGCCATCGCTGGTGGTTAGCTGGCCACCGGAAGACAGTTGGAACGAGCCGTTGCGCGTATACAACGGACCAGTTGGCCCGTTCACCGCGAAAAATCCTTTGCCGGAGAGCGCAAGATCGAGCGCGTTGCCCGTCGGCGTCAGGACCCCCTGGCTGAAATCCGTCCATTGTTTCTGGATCAGCGGAAGCCTGGTGGACGCATCGCCGCTCTCATCATCAGCCGCGGTAAATAGAGTGTAGAACTCGCGGTCGAGTTTGAATCCACCGGTCGTGGTATTCGCGAGATTGTTGGCGACCAGGTCCAGCGCTTCCATGCGCGATTGCAGACCGCTAGCGGCTGTGACGGAAACTTGGTCCATAACTGTCCCTGCCAGAATGCACGCACACGGCCAAACTTCGCGAGCTGAAATTTTCCTAGAATTTTCATCGCGAGTTGCGATATAGGAAGTGGACCTTCCCTTCCCGAGCGTCAGATTCCCGACGAAACTCGGCAGAGCCCTGACATGGGCTGTGCGCTAACTAACTGAAAAACGAGTTCAGCGAAAATGGCCGCCAAGCTGCATAGCAGATGCCCACGTGATGACTGTCTCTGCTCAGCTTGGAACACTTCGAGAGGTTCCCGATAGCACTTCCATCTCTTTGGACAGCGATGCGTCCCTCGACGGCACGTCCCTCAAATCGAATTTCCGGAGCGTGCTCGAGCAGTATCACGCTGCACGCGAAAGCGCTGCGGAGACGGATGACACTCAGGGCGCAACCCAGCAGAAACAGAAAGATTCCGATCCTACGACAACTCTTGCTGTCCCCCAACTGGTGATACCAGCTGAGGAAGCTCCCCGGATGATTCTTCCATTCACCACATCCATTACGTTGCGGCAAGACGCGAATTCTTCACCGGACGATACGGCTACACACGACATAGCTACACAAGAAGCAAGCGCTTCAATAGACGACACAGCCACCCAGGCCTCCACGGCGGCAGCGGCGGACCAAAAGGCGCTCCCTGCAGCAATCCCAACAACCTCTCCTGCCCCTACGATTCTTCGGGGCACGCTGGATCTGCTCAGCCTGCCCCGCGTGAGCGATACGAAAACGAATCCAAGCGATACGAAAACGAATCGCGCCTCTGCTGCGGCGCAGCCCAAGACACAAGCGAAACCGCAGGCCAAATCGAAGGATTCCGTGCCACCCCCGACCGCAGCCGCGCCGCTTGACCAAGTCGCGCCGCTTCCCGAAACCGCGCCGGCCGCTCCGTCGATTCCGATTCAGGTCACCTCCTCGACCACTTTGGAACCAGCTGCAAACGTCGTACAGAATAGCTCCACGGTTAGCGAAGCTCCCTACACTGTTTCCACTTCCACCTCTGACCGCGCGATCGCCTATCAATACCGTCCTTCAAACGAGCGCCCCGCGGAAACGGTCGTCATCCAACGGGCCAGCCAGGAGCGGCGAGAGGCCTCAGATCCAACCCCGGCCGTTGCCGCGGCCATTAGTATTCCGATCCCATTCACCAACCCAGTCACGAGCACGGTCGAGCCGCAACCTCCGATTTCGATCGCACACCGGCAGGACGCCAAAGCTTTGGACAGAGGCTTCGCAGACTCACAAGTTTCCTCAGCCGCATCGGGAACCGATCTCAAAAACGCACTACCGCCCACTGTGGAGCGCGCCGACGACACCGCGCCTGCGCCCAACTCTGGTGCGATAGCCTTTGCCGCACGTCTCACTCCCACCACGGAATTGCAGCCGCCCGCGTCCGAATCAACTCTTCCGGCCGCGCCGCTGCCAGGTTCACAGACTCCACCGCAGCTCGTGACGCCGGCAGCCGCAAAACAAATTGCCACGGCAGCCGATCTTCCGGCCGATGCTCACAGCGGCGAGAGTGGAGGCCAGCCAAACAAAGAAAAGGCGAGCGACCTGTTTGCCAAGCCTGATACGCTCCTGCCGCAAATGCACGTGGCTGCAGCGGATCAAGCCGCCATCCCGGCGAACAATCATGCATCCACCAGTCCGTTGTCGCCGGCGGCTCAGATGGATCGGGTCATAGATCCTCCAGCGGCGGCGCCCAAAACCAACAATGACATTACAGTTCGGATTCCGGACTCGACTGGCCAGGACACCGCCGTCCGCTTCGTGGAACGCGCTGGTGAAATCCATGTGTCGGTGCGGACGAGCGATGTGGAAATGGCGCAAAGCCTGCGCGGCGGACTCAACGATCTAGTGAATCATCTCGAAAACGGCGGAATTCGGACCGAAGTATGGCAACCCGGCTCTGCCTCGAATGCCTCGACCTCTCAGAACGACTCTCATCAACCCTTCGCCGATCCCGACGGCTCGAATGGCCGTCAATATCAATCCGGTTCCAACTCCGAACAGGAATCCAAGCAACAGAACAGACCCCGATGGGTAGAAGAACTGGAAGGCTCCATCGGCAACCCAAATTTCAAGGAGACGACACAATTACTATGGCAAGCATAGGTTCAGTAATCGGTACGGGGGCTGACCCCTCGGCCAATTCTTCGGCCAGCGCTCCGAGCAATTCCAGCTCTCTGGCTAACGAGACCACTTTCCTGCAACTGCTCGTCGCGCAGATCAAGAACCAGGATCCGACGCAGCCCATGGACAGCACCGCGTTTCTCAGCCAACTAGCGCAGTTTAGCCAGTTGGAACAGCTGGTTGGAATCCGTCAGGACATCGAAAACCCAAGTTCTTCCACGTCCGCCATCAACCCGGCCGCTTCGACGACCGGAGTCTAACTTTATTTAACAGAGGAGAAAAACACATGTCATCGTTTGCCATACCACTCTCGGGAATGCTCGCTAATGAACAGGCTCTGAACGTCATCAGTGACAACATCGCGAACTCGAACACACAGGGCTTTAAGTCCAACTCAGTCCTTTTTGAGGACGCGATGAATGAAGCCTCGGCATCATTGCAAATCGGCGCCGGCGTCGGCAGCACCCTCACCACTCGCAACTTCACGCAAGGGTCGGTCCATAATACCGGGGGCGCACTCAACGCTGCGATCCAGGGTGGCGGCTTCTTTGTGATGCAGAACACGGCGGGGACCATCACCTATACTCGCGACGGTAGTTTCAGTCTCAGCCCCGCAGGGCAGCTCGTCAGCAGTGACGGCTCTCTGGTGCAGGGTTGGACGGCCACGAACGGAGTGGTCAACCCCTCCGGTGCGGTCTCGTCCATCTCCGTTCCCACGCTCTCATCGCAAGCCCCGACGCCCACGTCCAACATGACAGTGGCCGCCAATCTCAACGCCTCCGCGGCAATCGGCGATTCCTTCTCCGCACCCGTCCAGGTGGTTGACTCCCTCGGCAACACGCATACCTTGACTGTCAGTTTCACCAATACCGCCCCTTTGACGTGGAAGTACGACGTGACCATTCCTGGCGAAGATATAACAGGCGGAACGGCCGGAACGCCCTCCTTGCTGACCACCGGCACTCTCACGTTCGACAGCGGCGGTGTTCTAACCTCACCCACCGCAGGTTCGCCCATTAATGTGGCTACAACTACGGGATTGGCGGACGGCGCCGCTGACCTCAATATCAATTGGAATTTGTTCGATTCCGCCAACACCCCGCTGGTTACGCAGTATGCCAGCGCTTCCACCACCACGGGTTCTACACAGGATGGCATCCAAGCCGCGACCGTTACCGGGGTGAGTCTGCAGGATGGCGGCATGTTGGTAGCGACTTTCTCGAACGGATCGCACCGCACCCTTGCGCAACTTGCGGTGGCCTCTATCTCGAATCCCGACACACTCCTCGCCGTCAACAACAATCAATATGTAGTGGGCGTCGGCACTACTACTCCCTCCATCGGCGCATCGGGAACCAGTACTCGCGGAAACATCGTGAGTGGCGCCCTCGAAGCCTCTAACGTCGACATGGCTACGGAGCTGACCAATCTGATCGTGTTCCAGCGCGGCTACCAGGCTGACTCAAAGGCGATCACGGCGATCGATCAGATGCAACAGACTCTGCTCGCGATGAACCTGTAACCGCGTCTGACGGAGCCTAGTTTTGACAGCCGAAGAAAAAATGTCGCGCTACGCCCAGCTCTCCTTCCCCGTCGAAGCTGAGCTGGGCCGGTGCGAAAAGTCTGTCCGGGAGATCCTCTCTCTTTCTCCCGGCAGCATCCTCACCTTGCCGCAGCCGGTGGGGTCGAAAATGACACTCTACGCGGGCGGCGCCTCCTTCTGCTCGGGAGACATGATGCGCTTGGGCAGCGTAATGGCCGTAAGAATCACTGGTTTTGAAAGCCGGAAACGGAGTCAATAAGCAAGCGAATGGAAGTGTTCCAACAGTTCGTGGTCGTTTTAATTGTGCTCGGCCTGCTGTGCGGCGCCTTGTGGGCGCTCAAGCGCAAGGGCTGGGCGAGCACTGGGCTCCGCCGTAAGCGCGAAGAGGGCGCTCCGCGTCTCGAAGTGATCGATCGTTTACCGCTCACGCAGCACCACTCCCTGCACTTGGTCCGCCTGGCGGACCGGACGCTGCTTATCGGATTGTCGCCCAACGGCTGCAATTTGCTGGAGTCGGCACAGATCGCCCTTTCCTCTCCCGTCAGGCAGGAAAACTAAATTGACGCTACGAACCCTGTTCCTTGGAGTCCTGTTCGGGACCATCGCGTTAAGCGCGCCAGCCGCGAGCTCGCCGCTCGCAGCGTTGGGCGCCAAAGGCTCTGCTACCACGCTCAGTCTGCCCATGCAGATCGCGCTGTCGCTCACTTTGATGGTGCTGCTGCCCGCCGCGCTGATGTCCATTACGCCGTTTCTTCGAATCACCATCGTCTTGCATTTCCTGCGCCAAGCGTTAGGCACGCAATCGACGCCGTCGAACCAGGTGTTGATCGGGCTCTCCATGTTTCTGTCTCTTCTGATCATGCAACCCATGGCGACCCAGATTTATCACAGCGCCTGGGAGCCGATGGATCAAGGGAAAATGACCGCCAGCCAGGCCTTCGACGAAGGATCGAAACCCCTCAAAACATTTCTGGGGAAGTACGCCCGTGAAAAAGACATTCAACTATTCGTCGAAGTGGCGAAAGCCCCTGCGCCGCGCAACCCCTCTGACCTCGGGCTGCAAGTGCTGATCCCCGCATACATTCTCTCTGAGCTCAAGACCGGCTTCCAGATCGGCGCTCTGTTGTTCTTGCCCTTCCTGGTTATCGATCTCGTGGTTGCCTCCGTCACTCTCTCCATCGGCATGGTGCAACTGCCACCAGTGATGCTTTCAGCGCCCTTTAAGATCCTCTTGTTCGTCCTGGTGGATGGCTGGAATCTTGTGGTGGGCTCGTTGGTCAAATCTTTCTATTAGGACTTCATCATGACTCCAGAAGCAGCAGTACAGATTATTCGCGAAGCCTTACTCGCGGCGTTCGGCTTGGCCGCGCCTCTGCTGCTGATCGGTTTCGGCGTCGGTATCATCATGAATCTGGTGCAGGTGGCGACCTCGCTGCAGGATTCCGCCTTCAGCACCTTTCCGCGCCTGGCCGCGTTCCTCGCCGGTTTTATCCTCCTTATGCCCTGGATGCTTAAGCAGCTGGTCAGTTACACCGTGGGAGTCTTCACCGCCATCGCCAAGTATGGGCACTGATCTCACGATTGATGTCGGGACCCTCTACGCTTTTCTGCTGGTATTGGCTCGTATCTCCGGAGCATTCATCTTTGTTCCGATCCCAGGAATTCAAGCCGGCCCGCAAATCGCGCGCGCGCTCCTGTCTGTCAGCCTGACACTCGCTCTCCGACCGCGCTGGCCGGTCATCGATGCCGCCGGCGTAAGTTTTCCATTGCTGATGGGTTGGATGCTTGCCGAAGCCGGCATGGGCGTGGCCGTGGGTCTCGCGGTTGCGTTCCTGACCGAAGGTTTTCAAATGGGAGCGCAGATTATCAGCCTGCAAGCCGGCTACACCTTTGCGAGTACCGTCGATCCTTCGTCCGGCGCGGACTCCACGGTTCTGATCATGATCGCCCAAACCACCGCCGGGCTGCTCTTCTTCGCCACCGGCCTGGACCGCCAGATCCTGCGGGCCTTCGCCGATAGCCTTACCGCCCACCCTCCGGGCCACTTTGCCATCTCGCTGCCGATGGCCACGCGCATCATCCAGGCGAGCTCTTCGATTTTTACCACCGGCCTGCGCCTGGTACTTCCGCTCCTAGCGCTGCTGCTGATGGTGGAGATCTCGCTCGCACTGCTGACACGTCTGAATTCGCAGCTTCATTTAATGCAGCTCTCCTTCCCCATCAAGATGCTGCTGTCCCTAACCTTGTTTGGATGGCTGTTGCTGATTTTCCCGCAAGTGTTCGCACAATCTGCGAGCCGGGCGATGCAGTTGGTCTACAGTCTCCTGGCGGCGTAGCGCAACGTCATGGCGGATTCCAACAAGACAGAACAACCTACTGGCAAACGCCTCTTAAAGGCGCGCAGCGAGGGGCAATTTGCGTCCTCGCGCGAACTGATCGCCGCCGCGAATTTCCTGGTGTTCCTGGGGATTCTCGGCGCCTGGTTTCCTTCCTGGATGGACGGCATGAAGCAGATGCTGCGGCAGGCGCTGGAGGGCGCCTTCCGGGGCGACCTCACGGTGACCAGTTTCCCGAGCATCGCCGCCACTTTGCTGAACCGGGCGTTCCTTCCGCTCTCCATCCTGGCCGGCCTGACCACGCTGACGACCATCGCCGTGAATCTCGCCGTCACCAAAATGGGTTTCAGTTTGAAAAAGCTGATGCCCGATTTCTCGCGCTTGAATCCCGTTCCGAAAGTCAAGAACTTGGCCACCCAAGGACCCGCCGCGGTCGGTCAGGCAGCCGCGATGCTGATCATATTCAGCAGCACCATCTATCTGATCGCAAAACAGAATGCGGAGGTTTTCCTCTCACTCCCCTTTGCCAGCCTAGACATCGGCCTTCAAACCGTCGCCGTGGCCATCAAGGACTTGCTGTGGAAAGCGGCCGCCGTCTTCCTGGTCTTCGGCCTCATCGATCTCTTCCGCCAGCGCCGGCGCTACACCAAGGGCCTCAAAATGAGCAAACAGGAAGTCAAGGAAGAGGCCAAGGAATCCGAAGTCAACCCGCACGTGAAGGGCAAGATACGCAGAATGCGCCGCGACCTGGCCCGCCGCCGCATGATGAAGGAAGTCGCCACCGCTACGGCCGTCATCGTCAACCCCACGCACTTCGCCGTGGCGCTGCGCTATTCGGCTGACTCGGCAGGTACCCCCGTGGTGGTTGCCAAAGGCAAGAACTATCTCGCTCTCCGCATCCGTCAGCGGGCGATCGAGAATGGGGTGCCGCTGGTCGAGAACCCGCCCCTGGCGCAGGCCCTTTATAAATCAGTGGATGTGGGCCGTGAGATCCCGCCCCACCTCTACAAAGCGGTGGCAGAAGTGCTGGCGTATATCTATCGCCTGACCAATGCGCGGGCAGGCAGCGCCCGGCGCCGCGCCTGAGACCCCAGGAATTCGCTCTACAAACGCGTAGATTCTGCGATATATCGGACGGATGGGAGTCTCTGTCATAACGCCGTCCTCGGTACGCGCGCAGACGCTGCGTTGTCTCGACAGCCTGCCCAAGATGTCTCCCATGCTCACGCAGTTGCTGGCTCAGCTCTCCCGCCCAAACTGCGAAGTCCATGAGTTAGCGGAGACCGTGGAGCGGGATCCCATGCTATCGGGCCAGATCCTGCGTCTCGCGAACTCGGCCATTTTCGGCCGGCTGCGGCCGGTTTCCTCCGTCCGTCACGCCATCGCCATGATCGGCACCAGCGCCTTGCGGAAGTTCGCTCTGGGATCGTCCATTTCAAATCTCTTTTCGCGTACCAAGCTGGCGAAGCATTTCTCGCTACGGAGATTCAACGTACATTCGGTAGCGACCGCCACGCTCCTCGAACTGCTCTCTGAAGAACTGCTCTTTGAATCCGGTGAGGACGCTTTCCTCGCGGGGTTGCTGCACGATATCGGCAAACTGCTGATCGCGGCGAGTTTCCCGCAGCAGTACGATGACATTCTGGCACTCACCGCGGTGAACGGCGCGACGCTGGTCGCGGCAGAGCGCGACATACTCGGGATAGATCACGCCGAGTTGTCGAGCCTGGCGATTTTGCGCTGGGAGCTCTCCGAGGCCATCCAATCCGCGGCGTGCGATCACCATCAACCGCGCGAGTCCGCCGGAAGGCCTGGATTAAGCCTGGGAATCCATCACGCCGACGCCTATATCAATCACTTGGGTATGTCGGTGTTGCCGCAGCCGCTGCCTTGCCAGAAAGCCGACACTCTGGAAATTCCGGGATTTGCGTTTTCTCAGGAGCGCGTTCTCCGCAGCTTCGAGCAGGAAATAGAGACGCTGGGAAATCTGTTCCGCTAGCAGTGCTTGCTGCAGCGCCTATTGCTGAGTCAGCCGGTTTAGAATTCCCAACACGTAATTCTTGGTTTCCGGAATTTCGGGTACTGCGCCGGCCTTATCCACAGTCTGCGCCCCTGCATTGTAGGCGCTGAGAGCTAGAGGTAAATCTCCGTGATATCTGTCCAGCAAGTCTCGCAGAAGTTTGCTGCCTGCCTCCAGACTTTCTTTCGCGTCAAACGGATTCTTCACCTGGAACTGAGCTTGTGTCGCGGGCATCAATTGCATGAGTCCCGCAGCTCCCTTCGGCGAAACGGCGCAGGGATGGAAGCCGGACTCCTGCCGCGCGACTTCGCGTACCAAAGCCGGATCCACGTTTTGCCGCGGGGCGATGTCATCGATCATGCGCGCCAGCTCGGGTTGGGAAACAGCTTCACAGCCGGCTGTCTCGGGCATGATCATGGGTATGCTCCAGGAAGTCGAAGAAGTCGAATGTGTGGCAGCCGCTTCGACCTGCGCCCGCACGGATGCCCTCTGCTTGGCCAGCGACGGCTCCATCGCGGCGCGGATTCGATCGGCCTGGGATCGAACGTCCTGTACAAGCAAAAGGGCAAGTAAAACAATCACATACGTCTATCGGCAGGGGCCGGGACGTGCTTTAGCAGCGGCTGGCGCCGCCTGACGCCGCTGGCGGTTAGAGCGGGCCGCCGCCCAGTGCAGCCGACAGACTGGCCAACTTGGGTTGAAATTTCAGAACGTCGGAACCCGCCTGGTGATCGACTACGCCCGCAGCGACCTGGAACACCAGCGTGCTCGGAATGCCGTTGTGCGTGAAGGAATACGGTTCCGCAAGCTTCTGCGCCGCGTCGCGCGAGGCCGCCATCGCGCTGCTTGGCGAGACATTAAGAATCGCCACGAATTGATTCGCGGTCCAGCGTCCCAGCATCGACTGCGCGCCAAGTGTGTCCCGCAGCCGGACTTGCAGCGCTTGCAGAGCATCTTCGACGGCGCCGCCGGAATATCGGCTGGTCAGCGGCTTCAAGTTCTTGAGGACGATTAATACCAGGCAGAAAGACGTGTTTTGCTTGAGCATTTCATCAATTTGACGGTCGATGTCTTGCCGGTTCCAGGTTTCGGATGCCGGCGCTGCTGAACGGCACCCCGCCTGAATCCTCTGATGCAAAAGGCGGATCTCATCTTTCAATTGCGCCACGGCGAGCTGGTTT
>Ga0163162_10000315_pt1 | contig 44674 bp, 43 predicted proteins | sample S55metaG_FD_115310 | JGI IMG/M metagenome (GOLD analysis project Ga0163162, IMG submission 115310) | Switchgrass rhizosphere microbial communities from Kellogg Biological Station, Michigan, USA - S5-5 metaG | ecosystem: Host-associated > Plants > Roots > Rhizosphere > Soil | place: USA... | reverse complement strand
GGATGCGGAGCGGCTGGTCTCGGCGGGCCGTGTGGATGACGATGCGGCGTTTGAGCTGAAGCTGCGGCCTACTCGGCTGAATGAGTTCATCGGGCAGACGAAGGCGAAGGAGCAGCTGGCGATTGCGCTGGAGGCGGCGAAGTCGCGCGGCGAGGCGCTGGACCATGTGCTGCTGTTCGGGCCTCCCGGGCTGGGCAAGACGACGCTGGCGACGATCATCGCGAACGAGCTGGGTGTGGGGTTTCAGCAGACGAGCGGGCCGGCGTTGCAGATTCAGGGCGACCTGACGGCGATCCTGACGAACGTGCGGGAGCGGCAGGTGCTGTTTCTGGACGAGATTCACCGGCTGCAGCCGGTGCTCGAGGAGAAGCTGTACACGGCACTCGAGGACTACAAGCTGGACATCATGATCGGGCAGGGGCCAGCGGCGCGGACGCACGTGATGGATATCAAGCCGTTCACGTTTGTGGCGGCGACGACTCGGCCGGGGCTGCTGTCTTCGCCATTGAGAAGCAGGTTTGGGATTCTGCTGCGGTTGGAGTTCTATACGGACGATGAGCTGCGGTTTGTGGTGGAGCGCTCGGCGGACGTGCTGGGGGTTCCGATCGACCACGACGGTGCGGCGGAGATTGCGATGCGGTCGCGGGGGACTCCGAGGATTGCGAACCGGCTGCTGCGGCGCGTGCGGGATTATGCGCAGGTGCGGGCGGCGGGAAAGATCGATCGCGAGACGGCGTGCAAGGCGCTGGAGATGCTGGAGGTCGATGCGCATGGCTTCGATGAGCTGGATCGGCGGCTGTTGCGGACGATCATCGAGAAGTACGATGGCGGGCCGGTGGGGCTGAACACGTTGGCTGCGGCGCTGGCGGAGGAGCAGGATGCTCTGGAAGAGGTGTATGAGCCGTTCCTGATTCAGATCGGGTTTCTGGATCGGACGCCGCGGGGAAGGGTGGCTACTCGGCTGGCTTATGAGCATCTTGGGATTGAGATGCCTCGGAAGCTGAGTTTGTTTTGAGGAAAGAGCGGCTTGTAGCTCGAATGACCACTCATGCAATCAGGGCGCATGAGTGTAGCGCCACCGAAATACAACATCGCGAAATGCGCAACCCATCATTTTTACAAATATTTCTCCTGGGCTTCTGCTATCTTTGAGGCGTTTCTGGGCTCCATGGTCGTTCGAGTCAGTAATTGACCTGAGGAGAACTCCCAATGAGATCGATGCTCGCAGGACTCGTTACAGTGGCGATGTTCTTCGGTTCTGTGGCTACCGTTGCGCAGGAGAGCGAAGGGCACATCCATTGGGCATACAACGGCAAAGATGGGCCTAAGAGGTGGGGAACGCTTGATCCTGCCTTCGCCGAGTGCAAGCTGGGTCACCATCAATCACCGATAGACATCCGCCACACAGAGAAGGACGATCTGCCGCAGATCCAGTTCGACTACAAGCCTTCGCCGCTCTCAGTAGTCGATAACGGCCACACTGTGATGGTGAACTATGCTCTGGGGAGTTTTATCACTGTCGGCGATCATCGGTACCAGTTGACGCAGTTCCATTTTCACCATCCGAGCGAGGAGCATATCAACGGCAAGGGTTACGACATGGTGATCCATCTGGTGCACTCAGATGGCAGTGGAAACCTGGCAGTCGTAGCTGTTCTGCTGAAGCCGGGAAAGGTCAACGCGGCGCTTCAGGCCGTGTGGGATCATGTGCCAAAGGAGAAGGATAAGGTCGCCGCAGTCGAAGGGATGTCGATTAATGCGGCTGATCTCCTGCCGGCCGATCATGGCTACTACACGTTTGTCGGTTCGCTGACGACGCCCCCCTGCACGGAACCGGTCACGTGGTATGTCATGAAGACGCCTGAGGAGATCTCAGGCGGTGAGGTCGAGGCGTTCGCCAGGATTTACCCGCACGATTCGCGACCGGTGCAAAAACTGGATGGCCGGGTTGTGCGCGAGTCGAAGTGAGCTTAGGGAAAGGCTCTTCGCCTCCGCCGCGCTCCGCTGAGGATGACACTTTCGTTATGGAGCGAGCGTGCGTGCGAGACTTCCGCTTGCTGCTTTGAGTTTTGTTTCTGATGCAGCACGATCAAGCGAGAGCTTCTGCATCGCGATGGCGACCTTCACGCTGCCAGCTTCGGTGAGCAGTTTGGCGGCGGTGGGGCGGTCGACTCCGGTGGCTTCGGCGATGATGCGCTGGGCTCGGTCAATGAGCTTGTCGTTGGTGGCTTGCACGTTGACCATCAGATTGCCGTAGACGGCTCCGGTGCGGATCATCACACCATTGGAGAGCATGTTGAGGACGAGCTTGGTGGCGGTGCCCGCCTTGAGACGCGTGGAGCCAGTAATGACTTCGGGGCCGGTGACGGGAGCGATGGCGATGTCGGCGACGCGCGCCATCTCCGAGCCATCGACGCATGTGAGCGAGACGACGAGCATGCGGAGTTTCTTCGCGGCCTCCATGGCTCCGATAACGTACGGGGTGCGGCCACTGGCGGCGATGCCGACGAGGGTGTCTGGCGCGCCATCCTTGCCGAAGCCTGCGGCGAGGAGATCGGCTGCTCCCTGCTCGCGGGAGTCTTCGGATTTTTCGCTGGACTTGCGGAGAGCGGAGTCGCCACCGGCGATGAGGCCCTGCACGAGTGTTGGCGGGACGGAGAAGGTGGGTGGGCACTCGCTGGCGTCGAGGACGCCGAGGCGTCCACTGGTTCCGGCTCCGATGTAGAAGAGGCGCCCGCCTTTCTCGAAGCGTGTGGCGATCTCATCAATAGCCTGCGCAATAGCTGGAAGCTGCGTGGCTACGGCGCGGGGGACGGTCTGGTCTTCCTCGTTGATGAGCTTGACCATCTCAAGCGTGGAGAGCTGGTCGATGTTGGTCGTGCGCGGGTTGCGTGCTTCGGTGGTGAGGGTGGCCAGGTTAAGGTCGTTCATCACTGTCCATGATAGGCGTTTGTGGGTGAGCGCGGTTTAGTGGCTGTGGTTCGCCGTCTCCGCCAAAAGGTGGAGAGGACACTCCATCTTTGTCACGACGACAAGTCAATTCCGGCTGTCTAAGCTTTTCACTGATTCATAACAGCTGTTTTCGCTGCCAGAGCGAGAGGTCTGCGCAGAAACTGCGTCTGGCTAAGGGGATAGAGATGGGCTTGCGGTCCGGAGCAAAGCTTACGGCGATGTCCGTCGTATTGGCAGGTCTTTGTGCGGTGGGTAAGGCACAGACGATGGAGGACGGCGTGATGCTGTCGCAGGGCACGCTCTGCGCAGGCGCGCTGTACACGCATAGTCAGTGGGACAGCTACTGGGAGGGCTCGCTGCAACGGGTGAACGGCAACGTGGGAACCGTCACCACGCAGGCGGTGTCGGCGATGGCGAACTACGGTGTGCGGGACTGGCTGAATGTGCTGGGAAGCGTGCCCTACGTGTGGACGAATGCAAGCCAGGGTGTGTTGCATGGCCAGAGCGGCTTCCAGGACGTGTCGCTGGCGGTGAAGGCTACTCCGTTGCGGATGAAGACGGGTCAGTTCGGAACGCTGCGCGGGATCGCGCTGATCGCGACGAGTCTTCCCATGACGGACTACACACCGGACCTGTTGCCGCTTTCAATCGGGCTGCATAGCAAGACGCTGACTGGTCGCGGCATGGTGAACTTTCTCAGCCGGCAAGGGATGTATGTGAATGCGTCCGCTGCGTATACGTTTCGCGGGAATGTAACGCTGGACCGTCCTTATTACTACACGAATGGGCAGTTGTATCTGAGCAATGAAGTCGCAATGCCGAATGTCTTCGACTATTCGGTGGGGGTGGGGTACTACCACCACGACCTGAAGGCGATCGGTACCTTTGCGGCGCAGCAGACGCGCGGTGGCGGAGACATTCGGCGGCAGGACATGCCGTTTGTCTCGAACCGGATGAACTACCAGGCGGCGGGGTTTGAGGTGCAGTACCCGATTCCGCATCTGCGGCAGTTGCAGTACTGGGTGGCATATCGCAACGTCTTCGACGGACGCAATGTTGGACAGTCGAGCACGATAACGACAGGCATGATGATTACGCTGCATCGCGAGAGGCAAACGACTCCATGATTCATGTTTCGAAGATGACCCGCCGCGTGGCAGTGTCGAGTGTGTCGCTGCTGGTGCTGATGTCTACGGTCAGCTGCGACAAAAGCATCACGGCTACGGAGGTGCTGCCTGCGCAGATCTTCACCAGCGTGGATGCGAATGCGGGCGCGTGGAAGATGATCGTGCTCTCGGGGCCGACGCAGATTGCAGTGAATGCTCCGGCGCCGGTGACCGATGGCGGGTACAAGAACGAGCTGGCGCAGATCAAGACTGCACAGGCGAGCCTGACGGACGCGCAGAAGGCCGCGATTACGTACTGGAGCGGCGGCGGCGTGCTGCGATGGAACGAGATCCTGCGCGAGCTGGTGGCGAAGCAGGACCTGCCGCCCGCGCCGAATCCGGATGGCAGCTATCCGGTGCCGAATGCTGCGAATCCGTTTGCCGATCCGCAGTATCCGTTTGCGAATCCGCCGTACTCGGCGAGAGCCTACAGCTATGTGTCGATTGCGCAGTTCGAGGCGCTGAAGTCGGCGTGGTTCTACAAGTACCAGTACAAGCGCGCCTCGCCTTACAAGAACGACAGCGGCATCCAGCCACTGCTGCCAACGAGCGATCTGCCGTCGTATCCGTCGGAGGACGCGGTGGAGGCAGCGGTGAACCAGGTTCTGCTGAAGCTGCTATTCCCGACATCGGCGGACTATATCGACGCGAAGGCGGCGGAGCAGCAACAGGCGGCCATGCTTTCGGGACGAGCGTCGGCAAGCGATATTGCAGCTGGCGTGGCTCTGGGGCAGGCGGTGGCGGCGGTGTTTTCGGCACGCGCAGCGAATGATGGAATGCGGGCGGCGGGGGGAACTGCGGCGCAGTGGCAGGCTCTGGCAGATGGAGCGAAGGCACGTGGCGAGATTCCATGGCTCAGCCAGGACATTCCTGCGCGGCCGCCGATGCTGCCCTTCTTTGGACAGGTGAAGGCGTGGATGATGACGCCTGCGGACGTTGTGAAGGAGCGGCCGGGGCCGCCGCCTTCCACTTCGTCAACCCAGATGCAGCAGGAGACGGCGGAGGTGAAGTCGACGGTAGATAACCTTACGCGCGACCAGTTGGCCACGGTATACAAGTGGGCTGATGGCGTGAGTACAGCGACTCCGCCGGGGCATTGGGACTTTATCGCGGTGCCCTATGTTGTGAGCAGTGGGCAGAGCGAGGTGCGAGCGGCGCGAACCTTTGCGTTACTTAACATGGCACTGCATGATGCTGCGGTGGCGTGCTGGGAGGCGAAGTACTTCTACTTCAACCCACGGCCTTCGCAGTTGGATCCGAGCATCAAGACGATGACGGGACTTCCCAACTTTCCTTCGTATGTCTCGGGTCACTCGGTCTTCTCGGCTGCGGCTGCGGATGTTCTGGATTATTTATTCCCGAGCGCTGCAATATACTTCGATGGACAGGTGCAGGAGGCTGCCATGTCGCGGCTGTATGGAGGCATCCACTACCGCTCCGACATTATGGTTGGGATGGCGCATGGTAAGCGCGTGGGTGAGTACACTGTGGCGTTTGCGAAGACAGATGGCGCGAACTGAAACTGGCCGAAGTATCAGACGGAAACTTTGCTTCGCGTCTTGATGGAGAGAATCGCCATGACGAGGCAAGCGGCGATGAGCAGCTCGATGATGAGAGGCGGATAGAAGAAGAATCGAAGCGAATTGGCAGCGAGCGCCATGTAGCCGATGACGAAGACCACCAGGAGGTCGCGGAGGTCGGTATCGCTGTCGCGGACGAGGGTGCCGAGCACCCAGAAGACGATGGCTTCGGCTGTGAGGAAGATGGTCACGGCCAGTCCCATGCCGTGATAGAAGGCCCAGAGGCTGCGGGTGTGGCCCATGACGACGAAGGTGTTGGCCTTCATGGCGTCGACTGCGATCTGCTGGGGGCCCGGGTCAGGGGCTCCGTAGACTCCACCGATGGTGTGGGCGATGGAGTGGATGAGGGCGAGGATGGAGGCAGTGCGGAGCCAGAGGGTGGGTCTCATGCGGTATGACCTCGCAGCGGGTGGGATGTGATTCGAATTCTATCTGCTACGGGTCAGTGCGCCGATTCGTTTTAAATTTCATCTCCGCGCCGCCATGCAGTGATACCCACAGCGATTGCATCTCACCGAAGAGGCTACCTGGCAAGGCGGACCCTGGTTATTTATGAACAAACGACGTTATGTGCTTGCCGCAGTCGCCCTCGCGGTGCTGCTCTTCCTTGTCTTGATTGTCTGGCCCGCGCGGCCGAAGGCGAACTCCGGACCGGAGAGCAGTGTTGCGGATTCAAACCAGGCGTCGAAATCCACTACAGACGAATCGCCGAACGCTTCAGGGGTGACGACGGTGTATGCGCACAATCTTGAGTTGCACAAAGGGCCCCAGTTCAAGGTGTATGTGCGTTGGATCCGCGGGGAGATGGTGCCGACGAAGGCTGGTCGATCTCCGTCGCTGGATGATGAGGAGTCGTTCGTCTTCCGTATCGATCGGGGGCTGATTCACGCGAACCTGGGCGATCTTGAGAACTACCTGAACTCGAGCATGGCTCCGAAGTCGCCGATGAAAGGCTTAAAGCTGACGGGTGATGGCCAGCAGATAAAGCTCTCGGGCACGGTGCATAAGCTCCTGATCCCGCTTCCGGTGGAGGTTCTGGGCACGTTCTCCCCTGCGCCAAACGGCCTTGTGCATTTGCAGGTCACGAAGATCAATGTGATGAAGATTCCGGTGAAAGGCCTGCTGGGAAGCCTGAAGGTAGAGATCGATGACATCATCGGCAAGGACCCGGCGCAGGGTGTCGAGGTAAAGGACAATGATATCTACCTCGACACGACGAAGCTGCTGCCGCCACCGCATATTCGCGGTCAGATCTCGACCATCACGATCGCGCGCCCGGACGTAGCGGTGACGTATGGGACCACGGATCTCGACGATGAGGCACAGCTTGCGCAGTGGCACAACTTTCTTCGGCTGCGCGGGGGCACGGTGCGATTTGGCCACTTGACGATGCAGCCGGCAGACCTCACGCTGATCGATGCTTCAGGCGACGCCTGGTTTGATCTGGACCTCGCGAGCTACAGGCAGCAGCTGGTGAAGGGGTACAGTCGGATGACTCCCGACAACGGGCTGGAGATGTTTCTGCCAGACGTGGGCAAGGCGCTGCCTCCGGGGGCAGTCTCGTTGGATACGCTGAAGGATAAGAAGAAGCCGCTGCCGAATCCCAGATAACGGCCTGTCAGGGCAAGATGACGACCGGGCCTTCGGCGGTCTCGTTTTTGACGGCTTGCAGGGCTTCGTTGGCGTGGTCGAGCGAGAAGGTGCGGACGGTGGGGTGGATCCCGATCTCGGCGGCGATGGCGAGGAAGTCTCGGGCGTCGGCGCGGGTCATGTTGGCGACGGAGCGAATCTGGCGCTCGCCCCAGAAGAGCTTGTCGTAGTCGAAGGCGGGCATCTGGTCGAGGTGGATGGCGTTGATGGCGACGACGCCTCCCTTCCGCAGGCTGGAGAGAGCGGAGACGACGACGGCTCCTGAGGGCGCGAAGGTGACAGCGCGGTCGAGTTGGACGGGTGGCTTTGTGTTCTCGTCGCCAACCCACTTCGCTCCGAGTTGTTCGGCCTGCTTGCGGTGCTGCTCGCTGCGGGTGGAGACGTAGACCTCGCAGTTCCAGTGACGGAGGACTTCGATCACCAGCGAGGCTGAGGCTCCGAAGCCGAAGAGGCCGACGCGCTCGCCGGGCTGCGTGCCTGCTACACGGACGCTGCGGAAGCCGATCATCCCGGCGCAGAGCAGAGGGGCGACGTCGGCGTTCGAGAGTGTTGAGGGTAGAGGGTGGACGAAGTCGGCGCGGGCGGTGGCGTACTCGGCGTAGCCTCCGTCGATGGAGTAGCCGGTGAAGACGATGTTGTCGCAGAGATTTTCTCTGTTGCGTTTGCAGAAGGGGCAGGTTCCGTCGGTGCCTCCTACCCAGGAGACTCCTACGCGGGTGTTGAGCGGTAGTTCGTTGGTGGCTCCGTCGACGATCTCGCCTACGATCTGGTGACCGAGGATGAGCGGGTCTCGGAGTGTCGGCAGGTCGCGGTCGAAGATGTGCAGGTCGGTGCGGCAGACTCCGCAGGCGAGGACCTTGATCAGGACGTGGCCGGTCGTTGGGTTGGGGCGCGGCACATCTTCGAGGGAGAGTGCGGTGGCGTTGGCTCGGAGGAGGGCGGCCTTCATGAATTCCATGGTGAACCCACGGGACCCCCTCCCGTAAATTTTGCGCAAAGTATTGAAAGTATGGATGTTAGGTCTGGACCTACACTGTGCGGCCACCGCAAAGTCCTGAAAATACAGAGGTGCATCCTGCAAGGTCTTGAAGGCAAAGGAAAAGGCTCCTCGCGGAGCCTTTTATTCATGATTTAAGAGTAGCAGGTGGAGGGCAATTAATCGGCAAGTTTCGTTGTCGCGCTTAGTGGTCTCGATTGTGGTGGTTGCGAGCTTTTTGGAGATGTGGAGGGGTTGACATCCAGTGGACGCACCCTGAGCGGAGTCGAAACCGAGGGCCAGAGGTGTGGCTGTTGTGATCTGGTCGAGATCGATGTGCTACTCGGCTTCGCCTCGATTCGTTCGCTTAGTGATATGCTGCGGCGGCAAAAGAAAGGACTTTTGCTATGTCAGCAGATATCCGAAAGCTCCCCGGTCTTCATAAAACGGGCGATGTAACACTGAAACGAGGCGTGACCGGCGCGGGTGAAGCAGAAGATCAGTCCTTGAAGAAACTGCCGGGGAAGAAGAATCCTCCAACTCTGACGCTGAAGAGGGGGAAGAATCAATCGATGGAAGCGGCTGCGCCTTTGAATGGGAAGAAGAGATAGCGGCTTGGAACGGTGTTTTTGTGGGGTGCGCTGAGCGCGTTGCCCGCGGGCGAAGTTGCGCTGGCGATGGAGTGGGCGGGCCTTACCTAGTATTCTGAAGGAGCAGCCATGCTCTTTCAAACAAACAACCTCAGGATCAAATCCAGCAGACTCGTACTTCCTCCGATTTTTCTGGAGGACGAGATGCCTGTCACAGAGAACGCTTCGCGCACGGTGTTCGATGCGCGCCACAAGATTACCGACATCCTCAACGGGTCGGACGACCGCCTGGTGGTCGTTGTTGGTCCCTGTTCCATCCACGATCCGGCTGCCGCGAGGGAGTATGCGGGACTGCTGAAGGAGGCGATCGCGGAGCTTTCAAGCGACCTTGAGATCGTGATGCGCGTGTACTTCGAGAAGCCGCGTACGACGATCGGCTGGAAGGGGCTGATCAACGATCCTTACTTCGATGAGTCGTTCCGGATCAGCGACGGATTGCGGATTGCTCGGCGCCTGCTTCTGGATTTTGCGGAGATGGGCGTACCTGCAGGTACGGAGTATCTGGATATGATCTCGCCGCAGTATGTCTCGGATCTGGTGAGTTGGGGAGCGATTGGCGCGCGAACGACGGAGAGCCAGGTCCATCGTCAGCTTGCGTCCGGCCTCTCTTGCCCGGTGGGCTTCAAGAACGGGACTTCGGGCAATGTGCAGATTGCGATTGAGGCGATCCTGTCGGCCAGCCATCCGCATACCTTTCTGGGAACCTCGGAGACGGGGCAGTCGGCGATTCTTTTGACCTCGGGGAATCCGGACTGCCACATCATTCTGCGCGGTGGGCGGCAGGTTACGAACTACGACGCGGCTTCCGTGGCATCGACTGTGGAGCAGATGGAGAAGACGGGTGTGAAGCCGCGCATCATGATCGACTGCAGCCATGCAAACAGCGGCAAGGACCATCGCAAGCAGGGCGCGGTGAGCCAAGCGGTGTCAGAGCAGGTCGCGGACGGAGATCATCACATTATGGGTGTGATGATCGAGAGCAATCTCGTCGCTGGATGTCAGTCACTGGTGAACGGCAAGTCGCTTGTCTATGGACAGAGCATCACGGACGCCTGCATCGACTGGACGGAGACGCATACACTTCTGCGGGAGCTGGCCGCGGCTGTACAGAAGAGACGCCGTCAGGTTCGCGGCTAGCAGGTTCGAGTGGTTATGTAATCGACGCGATACGCAACAGAAAGCGACCCGCCCCTTTTGGCCCTGGGACGGGTCTCTTTTGCTAGTGCACCTCAACTGTAACCTAAACATCTGAGCGATAAGACTTCAGGCGCGTGTATTCATAACGCGCCACATACCGGAATAATGGAAATTACTCCGGCAATCGCTGGCGATTCGCCTCTCTGGCTCCGTCATGCGTGGACTGTGTGAGACGTGTTCCCTGCCCTTCGCGGGCCGCCGGAGAGGCTTATACGTTGGAGGGCGGACTGTGTCCGCTGCCACGACTGTTGCTGATCCGATAGGAGGTTTGGCAGCCCTTGACCAGCACGTCGTGGAAGGTGACTGGGTTGTGGGTTTGGTTTTTTGCCATAGCGAGTTGACTCCTTATCCACCGGCAAACGCTCTTCGTGCGCTTTCGCCAATGCCGGCGTTCAGGTTAAGACGCATGAGGGTGGAAGAGGTTGTCCACTTTCCAAATTTTGAAAATCATTTAAGTTTTCGAGGTGGCGTTGGCGCATACACGGGAGATAGGCGGTTACAGAGAAGCGATGAAGATGCTCACCAACGGCAGATCACTCCATCGTTTCCTGCGCCTGCGCCAAGGTTGCAGCTCCATAAGGCCGGTGAAGTGCGCGCTATTCCGAAGACGGCGCCATCCTTGATGGGGATGTCGCAGATATTTCTTGCCGCGGTGTAGTCATATGCCTTTTCAGGAAGGGCGCTGCAGGCAGGGATGGGGCCGGATGGCGTGATGGGAACTGTTGTTCCTCCCGGCGCAATGACGATTCGATAGAGCGGCGCATCGGCGGAGTAGACCTGGGGGTCGTTGGGCCAGGTATAGGCATGAGGAAAGACTTCGTGAACAGTGTCGTCGCCGATGCAGAGGGCGTTCGTGTTGTTGGGGTTGACCTGTTTGCAGGTGCCGAAGGGCGGCTGCGTTGAGTAGTCCGGGACGTTGGTGTAGGGATTGACGTAGGCGTAGGGGAAGGTGCAGACATCGCCGTCGCACTTGCCCTGATTGTTGGCGACGAATCCGCGCAGCACGCAGCGATGGTCGGTCTCGCTTCCCGGGTTGACCCAGCAGGCGCCGTTGACTGGGCAGTCAGAGTCTTTCTGGCACTTCGTCTGATTGGTGGGATAGTACTGGCTGGGATCGCCGGCGCAGAAGGTCTTCCAGTTATAGCAAGTGGGGTCGGAGATGTTGCAGTCCTGCTTGGGCTCGACAGGGAACTTGTACTTTCCGCAGTTGGAGAAGCAGGCGACGGTGCTGTCTCCGCCGAGGGGGGTTCCGTTAGTGTTCTCAATGACGAAGCCGAACACCTTGCCGAAGGTTCCGCCTGACATCATGTCGGAGCGCTTGAGGCGGAAGGCCGCCGGGCAGGCGTTGTTCGAACGCATGTCTTCGCCGTGGACCGACATGGGATAGTTCGGTGGACTCACTCTGGAGTTCGTGAGCCAGAAGATGTTTTGCGGTGATCCAGGATCGGTGGCGTCTCCGCCGACCTGCTGGATATCCAGCGTCAGGCTGACGCCGTTGACCGCGCTGATATCGAAGTTGTCCACGTAGTAGGTGCCGCCGGTGGTCGATGTCGCCTTCTGGTAGAAGGTCCATTCGGTGATCGTGGTCGCTCCGGGAGGTCCGAGTTGCGCCTTGCTTGTGTCGTAGACGCCTCCTGCTCCTCCGGTCTCGCACTGTGCCTTGTTGGAGGCGATGTCGTAACGGCAACCGGTGCGCACCCAGATATTGGGGGCGATACTGCCCTCGGCTTTGGTGTTGGCCCAGCTTGCCGGTATCTGGATGGTCAGGATGTTTTGGTGAGTGGGCGAGGGAAAGGGCTGCATGACCCAGGTGTTTTCCACTGGAAAGACGGAGGCGAGCGGCTGACCCGCGACACCGGCGGCGTTCGCCGCGCCGAGCACCATCTGGCCGGAGCAGTTGACCAACTGCACGACCCGGATCGCAGGCGGGATGACCTTGGGGACAGGAAGATTCGCCATGCATGGATCTGGCGTCAGTTGTCTCAGGCGCTGATCCTGCGTTAGGTCGCTCAGGCGCGCGATACGTTCCTCGAGACGTTCGAGGAGCTGTCCGTTGGAGCGGCCAGCGAAGGAGAGCGAGAGCAGAGCGGCAACAAGAAGAGGACGGAGGGTTGCGAAGAAGTTTCTGGAACGACAGGAATTTCTCTGGCGAAGACGGGTCGCAGTCATAGGAGCTCCAAAACCTCGAGAGTTGGGCCCAAACCAGATTGACAAGGATCACCGCGACGATAGGGCTGCGCCAGCGGAGTTGTCAAATAGCGTTACGGGTGGAGCGGAGGCTGTTGGGTGCGGAGCCAGTCGAGAAGGCCTGCGGGGTCGTCGGTGATGATGGCGTCGACGTGGGCTTCGGCCAGCTTCTTCCAGCTCTCGGGAGTGTTGGCTGTGTATGGGACGACCTTGAGGCCGATGCTGTGGGCGGCGGCTATGGCTTCGGGGGTGACGAGGGATTCGTCAGGTGAGAGGAAGTCGCCCTTGCTGAGGCCTGCGATCTGGGCGATGTGGGTGAAGGTCTTGTCGGGATCGGTGATGCCCATGAAGCTGTCGTATTTGGCCTGACCGAAGAGAGCGGAGAGGCGGATGTCAGGGTCGAGCTGCTTCATGGCGCGGAGGGTGCGGAAGTCGAAGCTCTGGAGGATGACGCGTTGCTGGAGGTGATGCTTACGTACGGCGTCGTCGATCATCTTGACGAAGACTTCGGGGGAGGGCGTGATCTCAGGGTGAGTGGGGAAGATCTTGGTTTCGACGTTGAAGTCGAAGGTGCCTTGTGGGGCGAGGGCGAGGACCTCGTCGAAGGTGGGGATGCTGGTGTTGGGGACGGCGACTTGTTTCGTGAAGGCGGCGAGGGTTGTGGCGCCGCAGTCGTACTGGCGAAGCTGGGCGAGGGTGAGCGAGTGAATGAGGGTTCCGGGGGGGAGCTCGGGTCCGGCGCAATGGCGCTCGTTGGAGAGGACGGCGTCCATGCGCGGGTCGTCGTAGTGCGGCTGGGTGAGGTAGGGGGAGTGGGAGACGACGAGGACGTTGTCCCTGGTGACGGCGAGGTCAAGCTCGAGGGCTTCGACTCTGAGGCCGATGGCGTACTGGAAGGCGGGGAGAGTGTTCTCGGGGCGAGCGGCGCGGCCTCCGCGGTGAGCGTGGACCTGAATGGTTTGCGTCTGGGCGGAGAGGGGCAGAGCTGCGGCGAGCAGGAAGGCGGCTAGGGTTTTGTGCATGAGGGTGATTGTCGCGGGTTGCAATTACAGGCGCATGAACGGGCTAATCGCTAGTTGGGGATCAGGCTCACGATTCGCAGATTGCGGATCTGCATGTGGTTTTTGGTTGTGCGGATGCCGAACCAGCCCGTGGTGTATGGCTGAGAGTCGATCATCTCGAAGATCTTTTCGCCGTTGCGCCAGTATTGGATGAGATTTCCGTCGGCGATGAGGGTCACGGTCTGCGCCTTGTTGGCGATGATGCCTTTGGAGGGGTGTTGCGCGACAGAGATATCGTTCTCGGGTAGCAGCGGCCGGTCTGTTTCGTTGCCGATGTAGCGGCGGAAGCGAGTAGTGGTGTTGCCGTTGCCGCCAAGGCCGACGTAGTAGAGGGGGAGAGAGTTGTAGTCGGCGAACTTTCCGGAGCGCTCGTTGGCGAAGAGGTCATCGGGGGATTTCGGATCAGTAGCCATCCAGAAGCTGTTGAGGTCGCTGACACGATCGTTTGGACCGCCAGCGGAGACGACGGTGGCCTGGTATTGAATCATCACCGGCCCTTCGAGCCTGGGGAGGAACCAGATCGTGGCGCCAGCGGGAACATCGATGTCGAGCACGCCACCCTTCGTGGAGATTCTTCCCGGCTTCTCCATCTCGATCTTCCAGGAGGTCAATCCGTGTCTGAAATCATCTACGTAGAGGAGCTTGCCTGCGCGAAGGCGTTTGTCTGGCGGAGTTGCCTGAGGCCAAGCCGCGAGCGCTGTTGCGGCCAGGAGGATAGTACCGGCGATGGCGTGCTGGATTCGCTGCGATGGACGAGTGAATCTCATGACTCAGTGAGCTGAGGATAGCAGCGGCGAGCCGAACGCTAATAACTTCTGGCATTATGGTCTGCGGAACAACGGAGGTCCCTGTTGCGTCGATTAACTTTGCCATTGCTGTTCGTTGGGATGATCGCGTCGACGACGATGCACTCGCAGACTGCAACTGTCGATCGTCTTACGCCTGCCGCTGCGACGATTGTGCCGCAGGATGCGCGGTTGGAGAAGATTGCTACGTGCTGCAAGTGGCTTGAGGGACCGGTGGTGGCTCCCGATGGAAGGCTGTTTGTTACGGACACAGATCTGAACGAGTTGCTGACGATCTCGCCGAGCGGTGAGTTGAAGATCTTCCTGAAGCCTTCGGGTGTGAAGGACGGGAGCTTTCATGGCAAGGAGCCGGGGACGAATGGGAATGCGTTCGACTCGTCGGGTCGGCTGACGGTTGCTGGGCATGCGCTGCGCCAGGTGTTTCGATACGACAAGCTTGAGGGTTCGTCTTCGGTGACTGTGCTGGCGGATCGCTATCGGGGCAAGCGATTCAACAGTCCTAACGATCTGGTCTATGCTTCGGATGGATCGTTGTTCTTCACCGATCCTCCTTATGGTCTGGAGACGCAGAAGGAAGATGATCCGAAGAAGGAGTTGCCGTTCCAGGGTGTCTATATGATTCGCGGCGCGGCGCAGAGGGCGGCGGGTTCAGCGCCAGTTGAGCCGGTGCTGCTGATTAGGGACATGACGCGGCCGAATGGAATCGCACTGTCGCCGGATGAGAAGTATCTGTATGTGGCGAACTCCGATCCTAACAATCCGGTGTGGATGAGTTATGCGCGCGCGAAGGATGGGACGGTGGGAACGGGAAAGATGCTTCTGAGCGCGAAGGGAGCGCAGGGAGTGGGTGGTCCGGATGGCATCAAGGTGGATGTGAAGGGGAACATCTACGGCTCAGGCCCGGGCGGGGTGTGGATCATCTCGCCGGAGGGCCAGCATATTGCGACTATCCACGTGCCGGAGCGGGTGAGCAATTGTGGATGGGGAGGAGCCGACAACCAGACGCTGTACATTACGGCTTCAAGCAGTGTGTATCGGATTCATCTTGGGGTTCCCGGGTTTAAACTGGGCCGTCATCGCTGATTTCTTGTACGAGGGTGAGATGGTTCTTGGTCGCCTTGTTGCTTTGTTACTGTGTGTCCTCTCTACGCCTGTCTGCTGCGCGCAGGACGTGACCTCGCCGAAGGAGATTCGGCAGCGCGCGGAGTTCGGCGTGAAGGCGTTGCAGCGGTGGTATGACCCGGCCACGGGTTTGTACCTGACGACGGGTTGGTGGAACTCGGCGAATGCGATCACAGTGGTTACGGACTACATGCTTGCGAGCGGATCGAAGAAGTATGTGGCCGTGCTGAAGAACACATTTGAGCGGGCACAGGTTACAGTGCCGAAGGAGAAGTGGGCGGACCCCAAGAAAGAGATGACGGGGTTTCCGGGGTTTCTGAACAAGTACTACGACGATGAAGGATGGTGGGCGCTGGCGTGGATCGGTGCGTATGACGTGACGCACGATGCGCGGTACCTGACAATGGCGCAGGCGATCTTTGAGGACATGGCCGGCGGGTGGGATCAGACGTGCGGCGGTGGGATTTGGTGGAGCAAGGACAGGAAGTATAAGAACGCGATTGCGAATGAACTGTTTCTGTCGGTGGCGGCGCATCTCGGGACGCGAACGCAGCAGGGTGGGACGTATAACCAGTGGGCGGCGAAGGAGTTCAAGTGGTTTCGCGGTTCGGGGATGATTAATGGCGATCATCTTGTGAACGACGGGCTGGTAATTGACAGCGAGACGGGCGCGTGCCGGAACAATGGGAGGACAATCTGGACGTATAACCAGGGTGTTCTTGTTGGGGCCCTGGCGGAGTGGTCGCGTTCGAACTGGGATGCGGGGGTGCTGGATGAGGCGAAGCTGATCGCTGATGCGTCGCTGGTCCACTTCGCGGACAAGAGCGGGGTACTGCATGAGCCCTGCGAGCCGAAGTGTGGGGCGGATGGGGTTCAGTTCAAAGGAATCTTTGTGCGAAACCTCGTCGCGCTGAATGCGGTAGCTGCGGATGCGCGATATACGACAGCAATTGCGGTGAATGCGGAGTCGATCTGGGGGAAGAGCCGGACGGAGGAGAACACATTTGGGCTTGTGTGGTCGGGGCCGCCGGGAGGGCCGGATGCGGCTACGCAGAGTTCCGCGCTGGATGTAATGGTGGCGGCGATGAGGGCAAAGAAGTAGGAGCAGGTGGGGTGCCGCAATGACCGTTTCGCCATGGATTTCGCTGTGTTTTCGCCTGAAAGGTCCGTTTGGCGCGGTAAAATAGAAGGGTTGCGGAAAAATCTGATTCAGGACGGCAGGCGATGAGCACAGTGGCACAGACAGTTTTGGCAGGACAGGTTGAGGTGGCGGCGAAGGCGGCCGGGCTGGTGGTGGTGGCGAGCGAGGAGGGGAAGGACTTCTCGGGCGGGCCAACGGCGCGGTTTACGCTGGGCCTGGCTTCGAATCCTGCGAAGACGCAGACTCTGGAGCTAAGCGCTGCATTTGACTTTAGCCAGGGCCCTTTGAAGGGCGTGGTGGAGAACTACCTGGCGGAAGCGGCGACTCGGCTGAAGAATCCGCGGCCGGACTGTTACCTTGCACTGCACGGGCTTCCACTAAGTTTTGGAAAGTTTGAGTGGCCGTTCCACGGCTCGACCTCGGGTGCGGATACGTACATCGTTCACGGGGAGATTCGGTTGGAGGACGGCAACGAGAGTGTGCTGCACTCCAAGATCGCGGCCTCGATGACGGTAACGTTTGCCGAGGTAGTGGCGGCGCTGGAACAGCCGTTTGCGGAGAGCTTTATCTACAACGCCGTACGCAAGACGATGGACCAGGGGCAGTTGGAGCTGGTAAAGAGTGGCAACCGCCAGCCGGTTCCGGTAACGACGCGGTACTACAGCTCGAAGCAGAAGCGGTTTATTTTCAACGACACGACTGAGGCTCAGCGACAGGAATACCTGGCGGCGAAGGTCTTCTGGCTGTCGGGTGTGCTGGGTGGAGGCGAGCCGGTTTGGCTGGCGGACCCGAGGGATGCGCAGTATCTGAATACGACAGTCGAGGACCTGAAGAAAGTGGCGGCTGCGGTTGCGGGTGAGGGCATGATCCGGCTGGCGGCGGACACAGAGTTTGCGACTCCGACGGAGGCCCTGATGGGTTTGAAGGACGGCTACGAGCAGGAGATGGCGGATGCGCTGAAGTTCATCAAGCCGAGCTTCAACGAGGAGATGCGGGCGGGCCATACCAACATGTAGGTTGTTGTCGCTCCAGGCTTGAGGATGGCAAGGGCGGCGTTGTCTGATAGAAGAAATTTATCAGCATTGAAAGAGAATTCAATTTGTAACTCTTTCAGCAACAAACGTCGCTTAACACCAATGTGGTAGCGGAAATTATTAGCAACCTTTTGTAGTTTCGGGCGTATCATATGTAGCGGCTGATAAAGGCATACCGTGATGTGTGTCTTAGGACTCCTGATGAAGAGGAATCCTGCCCCTAGAGGACGAAATGAAGCTTTTCCGCATTGCAACACCACTGATGGCAGTGGTTCTTATGAGCAGCGCCTCGGTTGTCGCGCTCGCCCAAAACGCCCAGAAGCAGAACTCGACTGCACAGGTTGAGGACTGGAACACTCCCCCCGCCGGTACCGAGCAAGCCCAGCAGGGCTACAAGGACGGTATCGAGGCAGCCAAGCTGGACAAGGCCGCCAAGCGCAAGATCGACGCCAAGTCGTCGCACCTGTACAAGAACCCCCCGGTAAAGGGCACCGCGAAGGATGACTATCGCGCGAGCTTCGAGAAGGGCTACCAGGCTCAGCTTCAGCACAACTAAGCGAGCCTGAAATCCAGTCCGGACAAAGGTTCTACCAAAAGAGAAGAGGTCCCATTTGGGACCTCTTTCTCTTTTTGCCACAGATAGTTACTAAATCTGTGGACGATCTTATGGTTGTGCGACTATGCTTCGCCGTGGCCAAGACGCCAGGTTCATAAGGAACCAAAAGGATCGACGCGTGAACGTTCGCGAGCAGCACATTGTTTTATTTGGCGATAATGCAACGGCCTTGAGCGTTGCTTCCTGCCTTCGAGAACACCATATAACCGTGGTCGGAACGGTATCCGAACCCAGGCAAGCGTCGCTGTCGCGCTTTGTGAAGGGTAGTATTCGAGTGACAGAAGACCATGTGTGGCAGGTCTTCGACCGCGTGAGTTTGCTGCGGCGTACGGCGGAGGAGCGGCTTCTTCTTTTTCCGTGTTCTGACGCGTGGATCGAGCGGCTGGCAGCCAACATGACGCGAACACTGCAGTTTGGGGAGATGCTTCCGGCAACGGCAGAGCATCTTCTGCTTACCACGGACAAGTCGAGCTTCGCGGCGGCGATTGAGCGTCTGGATCTTCCGCGCCCACGCATTCTGAACCCGCATGTGGATGCGGACTGGATTCCTACGTCATATCCCTTTGTACTGAAGCCTTCGTCGACGTACCGGTTGGAAGCACAGATCGGCGTGAAGGCAGTGCTGATACGGTGTGCGGAGGACTGGAGAGCAACCGACAAGAGCCTGCTGCGGGAGAACTCCTTTCTTGCGCAGCAATATCTCGCTGGAGCGTCGGTTTCGGTGTGCTTCTGCACTGCGCCGGGAGGTGGTCTGGCGGTGAGCTACGCAACAGAGAAGGTGCATGCAGCGGAGATGCGGACGGGCAGCCGTGTCGTGACCGTTGAGCGGCCGGATGCCATCGAGCTTGCTGCGGAGTTCGTGCGTCGCACAGGCTTTGTGGGGTTTGGCGAACTGGAGATGATCGACACGGATGGAGGGCCGGTGCTGCTGGAACTGAATGCCCGGCCGTGGAGCCAGGTGCTTATGGCGGATACGATCGGAGCGCCAATTCTGGAGTCGGCGATCAGCCTGATGTCGGGCGAGTTGCCGAAGCAGGTTGCGATGCCGAGCAAGACTCCGGTGGAGTGGATCTCCTGGGACAAGGATCTGCTGTTTCGCAGGGCTCTGCGGAGGAAAGGGGAACAGGTACGAAGCGCTCTGGCTTCGAAGGATGTTGCCCTGGACTCGAAGCATGTTTACGCGCAGAGCTTTGTGCGGGACCCGTTGCCTGCCCTTATGCATGCGCTTACATTAAGTCCGCTGCGGCCGGGTCGCTTCCTGTCGCGAGGCTGATGATGCGAATCCACTCGTTGGAGAGGCTGCGGAAGCTTGGCGATGTTGTTCGTCAACGCGGACCAGCCTCTGCGGCGCGTTTGGCGGCAGAGGCCGTCATCATGGAGTTCGATGCGGAATGGATCCGGCGCAGCCGCGACCGCCGATTCGATGCGAAACACCGTGTTACGACCGGGGGTTTTCTTCCGCTCGAAGAGCTTGAGGGCCTGACAAACGAGCAGGTGGAGAACTCACACAACTATCGCGGAACGCCAGTGGCGTTGTTCGACGAGGCGCTACGGGACCTGCACCTGCGGCACCAGGAGTACGAGTTTGTCGACTATGGGTCGGGAATGGGCAAGGCGCTGCTGCTGGCGGCGCGCTACCCGTTCAAACGAGTGACAGGGGTGGAGTTTTCGCAGGAACTGCATGAGGCGGCAGAGCGGAACATTGCCGGATGGCGCCTGCATGACCAGCGATGCGGAGACGTGCGATCGGTGCTGGCGGACGCTTCCACATGGCCGTTGCCGGAGGGCAACTGCGTTCTTTACTTCTTCAATCCATTTCGTGAGGCACTGATGCGTACCGTGCTGGCGTCGATCGTCGAGCAGGCGCGGGCAGGTGGACGCGAGATCTACATTCTGTACGTGCATCCCAGTTTTCCGGGCGTCTTTGAGGAGTTCAGTGAGCTGAGGCAGGTGGCGCGGGTGCGCTTGTTGAAGCCGCTATATGACATTTATCGGATTGAGCCGGAAGTTCCAGTGAAGATTGTGGGGGAGGAAAGTTTGCCGCTCTCAGTCTGAGGGAAACGTAGAATTGGCTTGCAATCGATTCCCTGCCTGGAGTGTCCTGTCGTGCGAAGAAGAGAAGTGTGCTGGAGATTGGGGCGTGCAACGCTGCTCGCTGCAACGGTAGCGGTCTGCGGGTGGGATGCGTTGGCGCAGGATGTCGCTCCGTCGTCAGGGGCGCAGCCTGTGGCGAGAGTGGCAGAGGCCCCGGTGGAGGGACTGGCGCGGCGCAACGCGGAGGTGCTGGCGCTGACCGTGCCGCATTTCTTGAAGGGACAGGACGCGGCCAAACAGGATCTGTTGCTGGGCAACATTGAGTTTGAGGGATCGCCCGTTTCTACCGACAAGGTGCATTTGAAGCAGTTGTCGCCGGGGGTCTACGAGCTTACGAGCGTCGCATACATGGTGGGGTACTGGCGGTTTCGCGTGCGCGACACCGCGGAGTACTACGGGCTGGGGGAACACTTCGACACGCTGAACCACACGCATACAGTGGTTCGGAATTCGTCGACCGACAATGCGAAGGCGAAGGGCTCGGGGACGTACAAGCCGATGCCGTTCTTCATGAGCACGACGGGCTATGGGCTTTGGTTGGACACGACCTCGGATGCAACGTTCGACATGAATGCATCGAGCGAGCAGGAGGTGATCGTCGATGTGGCTGCGGAGAAGCTGCGGATCGTGCTCTTCACAGGCCCGGAGTTTCCGACGATGCTCAGGCACTTCACGGAGTTGGCAGGACGCTCAATTTTGCCGCCGTACTGGGCGTTTGCGCCGTGGCTCGGGCGTGATTATCACCAGAACGATGCACAGGTGAAGGAGGACGTGGACAAGGCGCGCGCGCTGGGGCTTCCGGCGAGCGTGATCCTGATCGATTCACCGTGGACGACGGCATACAACAGCTATACGTTCAACCCGAAGCAGTTCACGGATGCACCTGCGATGGTGAAGTACATCCACGACAACGGTTACAAGCTGGTGCTGTGGCATACATCGTGGATCAACTCGAAGTCGGATCCTCCGAAGGAGAAGGGTTTCGAGGGGAAGCTGGCGGAGAAGTCGGACAACTACGACGAGGCCGCGCGTGATGGTTTCTTCGTGAAGGGATTGGACGGCGGCCCATATGTTGGGCGTTGGTGGAAGGGCGAGGGTTCGCTGATCGACTTCACGAATCCGCTGGCGAAGCGGTGGTGGCAGGACCAGGTGCGGAAGGCGATTCACGGAGGCGCGGATGGCTTCAAGGACGATGACGCAGAGGGAAGCTTTGTAAGCGGGCCGGTGAAGTTCAACGATGGCACAGATCCGCGTCTGATGCGGAACAAGTATGCGGTGCTCTACAACAATGCGATGCAGGAGTTGATGCAGAAGGACCTGAAGGGCAATGGAGTGCTCTTTATCCGCAGCGTGACGCAGGGCGCGAACGGGCTGGGGATGCTGTGGGGCGGCGATAACGAGTCGAGCTTCTCGCCGGAGAACGGTTTGCCGACGGCAGTGACAGCGGGGCTGGGCGCGGGCATGAGCGGGATGCCGTTGTGGACCGCGGACACTGGAGGCTATCTGCGCGGGCCAGTGATGCCGGACCCGGTGCTGTTTCAACGCTGGACGGAGTATGCGGCGTTTTCGCCGGCGATGGAGATATTGTCACAGGACAATCTTGGTCCGTGGAGCTATGGAGATCAAGCACTGGCGACGTTCCGCAAGTTTGCAACGTTGCACATGAGTTTGTTTCCGTATCGCTATGCCGCGGCGCAGGAGGCGGCGAAGACTGGCATGCCGATCATGCGTGCTCTGCCGCTGCTCTTTCAGGACGATGAACAGGCTCGGCAGGTGAAGGACGAGTATATGTTTGGGCCGGACCTTCTGGTGGCTCCCATGGTGACACCTGGGACGCAGCGCGCGGTCTATCTTCCGGCGCATCGTGAGTGGATGAATTACTGGACGGGCGAGCATGTGATGGGCGGACAGACGGTGATTGCGGATGTTCCGTTGGACTCGATTCCGTTGTACGTTCTCGCAGGCGCGGTGATCCCGAAGATTCCGGAAGATGTGATGACGCTGGTTCCTCAGTCGGAGAGCGGGAACACCCGCGTGAAGGCGATGGATGATCGCCGCGTGTACGAGGTGATGGGGAACCACGCCAACGGTCCCTATAGTGCAGGCTTTACCGACTTCGAGGGCAGGAAGATTGGGTTGGTGGCGAATACGCTGAAGATCTCAGGCGATTCTGCAGCGCATATTATCGTGCGCTGGCGGTTTCTACAGCCGACTCATGTGACGGTCAATGGGACAGCAGCGAAGGTGGAGAGGGGCGAGGGCGGAGTACCGTTTGTGGAGTTCGATCACCTTAAGGAGAGTGTGGTGGGGTGGCAATAGTCCGGGACTAAGTGACAAGCTGGGTGCGTTGGTTGATAGCAATTCCGCAGTGGGAGCAGAAGGTGGCTCCTGCCTCGATGGGGCCGCCGCAGGCGAGGCACGGAGTGTTGGGGGCCGCTGGCGGCTGGTAGGGGAAGCTGCTGGAGGCGCGGATCTGTCCGGAGATGTAGGCGGCCTGACCCGCGTTGTAACGGCGGACGCGGCAGGGCATAAAGAAGGCCTCGATCCAGCCGAGGGCGGAGGGGATTCCGGTCCAGGAGAAGAGCAGGTAAAGGGTTCCGAGACCATTGCGGCGGAGGTAGAAGTGATGGATTCCAAAGGTGCCGAGGAAGATTGCGAGGAGGACTCCGACGGCCTCGTCGCGGCGGGCATGCTCGTATTCGGCGAAGAACCAGGCGCGCTGGTGGTCGGTCATTCCTGCGGTGTAGATGGGTTCGGTGAAGGTCACGGTCTGGCTCCAGTAGCTGTGAAGTACGGACAGGCTGCCCCGGCGGTTCCATTTCTTCCTATTGCGGATTCAGTTCGTCTTGATTCTGTGTTGTTTATGGACTAAGCCAGTCGCGATTTGCAGCGGATGATGGACAGAGCTATCGTGATTTCACGGCGGCGAGCAGGGCAACATCGCCTGTCGTTTTCGACTCAAATCGAGATAGAGGAGACAGCGATGGAACATCTTCATAACGGTCAATGCGGGCTTTGTACTCATTTCGGCGAGAGCCATCATTCGGCTGCTGCGCTGGTCACCATTCTGAAAAGCCATGAAGCTCCGCTGAACATGCTGGATGAGTGCGGACACCCAAAGCATGCGGCGTTGCACCTGAAGGTGACGCCGATCAGTGGATGTGATGGATTTACGCCAGCTGCACAGGCCTAGATAGGATGACGATAAGCGCCTCCGCCGCCGGGTGTGGCGCGGAGGCGTTTGTCGTTTAACGACGACGCTTCATGCCGAGGAGGCTGAGGAAGAAGCTGCCGAAGATGGCCTCGACGCCGAGCATGAAGCAGGTGGCGGAGGGGAGCGTAAGGCGAAGCATATGCTGGGGCGAGAGATCGCCGAATCCAGCGGCGTGCCAGATGTGCAGGGCGTAGCCAAAGATCGTCGCGCCGAGCAGAAGCAGTCCACAACCGAAGACCAGCCCAGTCTCCAACGTAATAAACCGGCAGAGACGTTCGAAGTGCGGGTCAGGCGGAAGGAAGCCCTCCTGTGTGGCAAAGACTTTGGCGCTGACAGCGAAGACGGAGATGTGGGCTCCGATGAGGACGAGTCCGAGCGCGTAGGTGAGGGTGTCGACGTCGAAGGTCCAGCGTCCAACGGTGCGCGGGCCGCCTAAAAGGGCAAGCGAAAGAACGAGGCCGACGAGAAAAGTGATGATTCCCGGCTGAAGAAAGAGCCAGCGCGGGCTGTAGAGAAGCAGGAAGCGCAGGTGTCGCCAACCGTCGCGCCATGTGCGCAGGTGCGGGGCCCGGGTGCGCCCGTCGGGTGAGAGCGTGGTGGGAACTTCGGCGATTCGCAGGCCTGCGAGCGAGGAACGGACGACCATCTCGCTGGCGTACTCCATGCCGGTTGTCTGCAGGTCGAGATTGACGATGGAGTCGCGGCGCATGGCGCGGATGCCGCAGTGGAAGTCTCCGACGGGGATACGGAAAAAGAGTCGGCCAATGAAGCTGAGGACGGGATTGCCGAGGTACTTGTGCAGCGGAGGCATGGCTCCGGGTTTGATCTCGCCGCGGAAGCGGTTGCCCATGACGAGGTCGTCGCCCTGATCGAGTCGGTCGAGGAAGCGAGGTAGATGACCGAAGTCGTAGCTGGCGTCGGCGTCGGCCATGAGGACGTATTTGCCGCGGGCATCCGTTATGCCGGTCATCAATGCAGCTCCATAGCCACGTACAGGGACGTCGACGACGCGAGCACCTTCGCTGCGCGCGATCTGCTGTGAGCCATCGGTGCTTCCGTTGTCAGCGACGAGGACCTCGCCGGCAACGTTGTTGTCGCGCAGGGCGTTGACGGCCTGACGAACGCAGTGGGCCAGGGTCTCGGCCTCATTGAGGCAGGGCATGAGGATGGTGACGGCGAGCTGGCTCATGGGTGGACGGTGGTGCTCCTTTGCGGAGTTTCGGTGCCGCGCATCGCGGCGGTGTTCTGCTTGTTCTGGAGAGGCATGTTGAGAGGAAGAGCGTAGAAGGGGGTGTCGTTGAGTTCGCGCCATCCGGCGGTGACCGGCGAGTTGCCGGTCATCGTGGCGGGGTTAAAGTAGCCGACGAGTACGGAGGCGCCTTCGCGGCGGACGGTTTCGATGGCCTGTTCACGGGCGGGGATGGCGGAGAGCGAGGCGTAAATGCGCGGCTTCGGCTGGTAGATCTCGGTGACGATGCGGACTCCGGCGAGGCGCGCCCAGTACATGTCGTAGAGGCAGGCGCGGGTTCCGACGCAGGCGATGGTGTCTCTGGGGCCAATGCCGAGGTCGTTAAGTGCGTGAGCGGCGCCGAAGATTTCGGCGTCATACCATCCACGGGTGGAGCCCGGGAGATGACGGCGAAGATTGACGACGATGCGTAAGGATTCGCCGACGGCGAGCAGCGCAGTGAGAAAGATGAGTGCGGGTGCGACAGCCGAGACGACTGTTGAGCGCGATGGTGCGGGTCGCAGCGATGCGAAGAGCGGGATGAGCACGGCGAGGAAGCCGACGGTGACGTAGCGTTCCTCGACGTTGACCATGCCGTAGATGACCCAGACGGCAATTCCGAGAAGCATGGGCACGACCCAGAAACCGTTGCCCGTGAAACGACGGCGGAGGTCGGGGCGCGCGCCGAGAAGAAGCAGCAGGGCGAAGAGCGCGATCGTCTCAGGGTGATTGAGCAGGTAGCGGACGGTGAGCTCAACGTCGCGGGTAACGGCGTGGGCCTCGCGGCCGAGGCTCATATGGGTCTTGACGTGGTCGTTCCAAAAGGAGGCGTCGAACCAGTCGGGATAGGTTCCGTAGGCGAGCTGCTTGTAGCTGACGACGAGCGGTGAGGCAAGCAGCACCTGATTAGGGTGCTTAAGCTGGACCTCAGAGGAACCGTAGAGTTCGGGGTGGCCGTTCTGCAGGTGCATCTTCTCGGTTCCGCCGACATACCAGGCGTAATTGAGGCTGCCGGAGTCACCGAAGTCGAAGTGACCCTTTTGATGAGAGAGCGCGGCGATATAGGGGCCGGCGACGGTGCCGAAGCAAATTAGTGCGAGCGCAGCGGCAGGAACGATGCGTGCAGGGGAGTGCTTCTGCCACAACCAGCGGAAGCCAATGAGGGCGGCGATGCAGGCGAGTGTGAAGAGGAAGGCGAAGGACTTGGTGAGATATGCGAGGCCGAGTACGACGCCCATGAGCGCGGCGTAACGCAGCCGCGAGGTGGCAACGTGACGGAGCAGCGCCGCAAGTCCGAAGAGCAGGAGGGCCTGAAGGAGAGCGTCGGGGCGAACCTTGCCGAGGCTGAGTTCGCGCTGCGAGGCGATGACGAGGAGAGCGAGGCCGAGGTAGCGGAGGGCGTACTTGTCTATGACAAAGGCTGGAACGGAGCCGCGGTCTTGTTCCGTTGAAAATGCGGCGCGGGCTTCGCGTAGGGCGATGATCGAGTCGGTGAATGTGACGATGGCCAGCATCTCCAGAAGGAAGATGGCGAAGTTGGCCATGTAATAGGCGTTGAGCTCAGTGTAGCGAGTGGCGTGGAAGACGCGATACGCAAGCGCGAGCGTGGCCGGGTAGAGCGGATGCCAGTAGGCGTTGACGACACCGGCCGAGTGGTGCGACCGGATGAGGTCGCCGATGTCCATGTAGGAGACGGCGTCGCCGTCGATCTGGTAGGGGTCCCAGAGCGCGTAGCCGAAGGTAACGACGGCCGCGAGAAGGCAGTAGAGAGGCCAGAGGCGGCGCAATGATCGTTGGAGTGGTGCGAGCTCCGATGAGATCGGGGGCATAAGAACGGGCCAGGTCCTTAACAGGCTTGAATTTGCCCCGTTCTTTGCGCGGAGTGCCGGGCACGCGCACAACGTAAAAGGGGGACTGGCACCGAGGTTCGCATGCGGTATGGGGCGGCACAATCACCCAGAGGTGTTAGTGTCGACTGCGGCTCGGGTGAGAGATAGGGCAGGAGGAGAGCGTTTGTTAGGCACGTTACCGCTCACACTCTTGGTGCGTAAAAGGGAATGACTGGGTGGAGACCAGGAGCGGAGCAACTGCCCTGAATACTAGCGATCGGCGCGGACAGAGCGTGCTGTGAAGCGCTCCTTCAGGCCCAGGAATGGCTTTTCAACGAGGTAGTAGGAGACGCTGGCTGCGGCCCATGTGACCAGCAGGCAGACCACCGAGATAAGGGGCTTCGGCTGATCGGGCAGCACCTTCGTGACGAAGGGAATGACGATCTGCTGATACAGATAAGTGGAGTAGGAGATGGCGCCGAGGTAGGCGAAGGGGCGTGCGTCCATCCAGTCCATGCTGGGAGTTTCGACAAGCTGCAGGATGAGCAGGATGAGAAGAATGGGATCGATGGCGTAGGCGACCACATACCGGTAGCCGAAGCCAAGCTGACCGTCACCGAGGATGGAGAGGACGAGCGCAGTGACGGTGATGGGGAGGTAGCGCGGGCGACGAAGCTCAGCGATAAGGCGCGGGACAGCACCCAGGTGGAGAAGGATGGAGAAGAGCGCACCAACGAGGATGGCGTCGATGCGGGTTTCGAACGAGGTGTAGAGGTAGGGCTCGGCGACGCCCTTGAAGTAGAGAAAGCTGCGGTACAGCCAAAGCGCGGGGATGAGGAAGGCAAGCACGCGGGCAAAGGTGCGGAGACGGTTGCGGAAGAAGGCGAAGGCCGCGGGCCAGACGAGGTAGAACTGTTCTTCGACGCCGAGCGACCAGGTGTGACTGAAGAGGCTGCTGGGGTAGCCGTGCAGTCCCTGGTAGTAGTTGCCGACGTAGAACAGGGAGCAGATGGCCTGGGGCCAGATGATGTTGGCATGCCGCGCCAGCAGGAGAGCGATGGCGATGATCCAGTAGGCGTAGAACGGCGGAAAGATACGCAGAGAGCGGCGGACGTAGAAGTCGCGGAAGGAGATGTTCCCCGTAGCGTCGTTCTCGCGGAGAAGGAGATGGGTGATGAGGAATCCGCTGATGACGAAGAAGGTGAGGACACCGAAGCCCGCGGGAACGGTCACGTAGCCGCTGTGATAGATCACCACGATGCCAGCGCTGACAGCGCGCAGGAAGTCGAGCCGGGGGATGCGCGCGCCGGGGCGCAGATGACTGGTGGGATTCGGGGCGCTCGGCGTAGAGGCCGTCACGGCGGGGGGTGCTGTCTGCATAAGAGATTCGTGAGCCGGTGGAGTGCTTCAGTGAAAATCGTAGCGTAGTGAAGAGGCGAAAGCTATCGCGATGATGAATGACGATGAAACAGAAAGGCCCGAAGCGACTGTGAGGTCGATGCGGGCCTTTCTGTTTGGCTGCTACTTGTGGTGTTCTGAGAGTCAGTAGGTCTTCACGTGGGTTACCGGCTCGTGGTCGAGCCTCTCCTGCTCGAGCACCGTGTCGCGGCTGGAGAGATCGCCATAGGTTGCATGAGCGCCGGCTTTGGAGTCAGACCCAGCCTCGCCGGAGGATGAGATGTCGGTGGCACCCGTCTCCTTGAGCGATTTCTTGGCTGCGTCAATCTGGTCGGAGGTGTCGCAGTGAACGGAGAGAAGTGTTCCTCCGCCTTTGACGGCTCCTTCATAACGCTTGGCTTCGTACTCGGGAATTCCCATTCCGACGAGAGCCCCGACGAATCCGCCGACTGCACCGCCGACGCCGACTCCGGCGAGCGTCGCCATGATGGGGCCTGCGGCGATGAGAGGGCCAACACCCGGAATGGCGAGAGCACCGATACCGGCGAGAAGCCCCAGGGTTCCGCCGAGAACACCGCCTGTGGCTGCGCCGGTAGCGGTGCCTTCGGGGGCCTTGGTGGCCTTCTCGTGGGCGAAGGCGCGAGTGCTTTCGTCATCGGGGAGGAGGACGGAGATGGACGCATTGGAGAAGCCGCGCGCGAGGAGATGATCGACTGCCGCCTCTGCGGTTCCGGGAGTAGCGTAGATGCCATAGACTGCTGTGTTTTTGCTCGACATGTGTTGCTCCTTCGCTGCGGTGGCAGCGCTTTGTGATTACTTCACTGTTATTTCGTTGGTGACCTTGTCAGCAGAGACGACACTGGCTGCGATCTCGGCAATCTTCGCCTTCTCGTCATCGGACTTTACGGGGCCTTTGAGCGTAACAGCGCCGTTGATCGTGACGATCTTTACGTTGTGTGCGTAAGTGGAGAGATCTTTATCCGCCATGATCTCTTTCCTGATTTTTGCCGTTGTGTCGCGATCAGACTTCGCATTGCTCTGCTTGTCTGCCGTCTGCATCTGGTCCTTATTTTGACCGGTATTATCGGGTGCCTGCGCCGTTGCGCGTGGTAGCGGCGCTGCAAGACACACGACAACTGCTACGGCCGAGGCCGCATGTTTCAAACGCATCGGGATCATGTCTTTGGGACCTTTCACGAAGACTGATGTCTTCGGTTCATCGGGCCGCAAGGTCGATAGGAAGCGGCTCCGTCTAGCTGTTCTAGAGAGTCTGATGACATGCCGACAGGCCGAGTTGTCCCTGCTCGCAATAGCGATGTTGCGTGCGACGATTGAGGAGATATTTGGCTTTTCGCTTTACTCTTCATGGGCAAGGCGATATGTTCCACGGCAGAGATGTTTCGCAAAGAAAACAAAGAAGCACTTCGAAAATCTATGAGCGTTCCGCAAGCCGATTCATCCGCCTTCCGCAAAGCTTTGCTTGAGAGTGAGAGGCGACGCATCTACGGCGTAACGGCCTTTTTGCTTGTCTTTGCGCTCGCCATCGCAGTTCGCATCCTCGTATTTGGCTCGCATATGAGCCCATGGGGCGTCTTCGTTCTGCTGTCGGTTGTGGCGTATGAGCTGTGGACTTTGTCTGTTGTAAGCAAAGCCCTGAAGGCAGACGCCGAGCCTTCTGCGGGGTTGCTAAAGTTCAACATTCTTCTCGAGATCGTTATCCCTGCCCTGGGACTCGCTTTTTTTTCCAGTCCGCGGCTTGCATATGAATACAGGCCAATCGCCTCGATGTGGGTCCTCGCGTTCTTTCCGCTCATCATGCTGTCGGTCCTCCGGTTGAATCCGTTGGTATCGCGGCTGGCTGGAGCGGCGGCCGCCCTTGGTTTTTTGGTGAGCGCATATTCGCTGGGATGGCGTCCGAGCTTTGAAGATCTGAATCAACATCTGCCGACTCAGACCGCAGTTGCGTTCGATGCGGCCATCCTGCTGGCGAGCGGTTTTATTGCCGGCATGGTGAGCGCCGAGATTCGCAAGCATGTGCAGGCAGCCCTTCGCGAGGCCGAGATGCAACGCCAACTGAAGGAGGTTGAGCATGATCTGGACATTGCCCGGTCGATTCAACAATCCCTGTTGCCGACAATGCGTCCCTCCATCGAGGGGATGGAGATCAGCGGGTGGAACCTGCCCGCCGACGCTACGGGGGGCGATTACTTCGATTGGAAGAAGATGCGGGATGGCCGCCTTGTAGTCACGCTGGCGGACGTCACGGGACACGGCATCGGTCCCGCACTGCTCGCTTCTGTTTGTCGCGCCTATGCGAGATCGAGCTTCGATACGCATGACGACGTCGTGAAGGCGATGCAGCACATCAACGAGTACTTCGGAGAGGACCTTCCCTCCGGCAGTTTTGCGACATTTGTGGCCGCAGTCTGTTCCGGGAATGAGGGTAGGGTGGAACTACTCTCGGCGGGACACGGACCTCTGTTTGTGTACTCTTCTGTGCGTGATGCGTTTGAGGAGTTCGGGGCGCAGGCGATCCCGCTTGGCCTTCTGCCCGATCTGAACTCTGCAGATCCGATCATGCTGAAGTTGGAACCCGGAGACATGATTGTGCTGGCGACCGATGGGTTCTTTGAGTGGGAGAACGCAAACGGCGAGCAGTTTGGCGAAGCGAGAATGACCCAGGTTATTCGCGGGTCTCGCGAGAGGTCGCCCGAGGAGATCATCGCCGAGCTCTATAAATCGGTACTGGCGTTTGCGAACGGCACAAAGCAGATAGACGACCTGACCGCCGTGGTGATCAAGCGAGTAGCGAACGCAGGCTAACAGACCCGCGGGATCGATTAGCGTGGAGAGTACTTTAAGTGCCCTTCGCGCCACGGCACAGCAGTGCGGGCGTTGAGGTCGAAGACGATGCGGCCTGCGCGGACAGTCATTTCAGGAACGATGCGCTCCGTGCCACTGACCTCGCCGCCGGCGAGATCGGCGAAGCCGAATGTGCCGTGATCGACTCGCAGAACGGCGATGTCGGCCACGGAGCCGACCGCGATCTGTCCGAGTTCGGGGTGGCCGATCTCGGTGGCGGGATTCGTGGTGGATTCGCGAATGACCTCATTGAGCGGAACGCCGAGCGCCAGGATCTTGTTCATCACGTTGGGCAGGTTGAGCATCACTCCTGTGGCGGAGCCGACGTGGAGATCGGTGGAGATGGAGTCAGGAAAGAAGCCGCCTTTCACCATCGGCTCCGCGAGCGCGAAGGTGAAGGAGCCGCCGCCATGGCCGACATCGAACCTGATGCCGCGTTTGCGCGCGTCGAGCATATAGGGCGCCGGTTTGCCATCGGGGCCCAGCAATGGCGCGGGCATTCGGAAGACATGAGTACTGATGTCGCCGGGGCGCAGGATGGCCTCGATCATCTCTTTGTAGGACTTGTTGTCGAACCAGCCGAAGTCGACCATGACAGGCACGTGGTTGCGGTTTCCTGCGGCGACAGCGCTCTGCACGGAGATGAAGTTTGGCTGCTGCCAGTGCGCGGTCTTGATGCCCACAATAACGTCGCGGTTCTGCTCGATCACCTTGGAGAGAGCGTCGAGATCCATGTCGTGGTCGTTCTGCTCGGCGGAGTCGTCGTTCGCGGCCATGCCGGCGCCGATGATGTTGACGAAGGCGAAGACGCGGGTACGGGCGTTGTCGATGACGCGGCGGCGGAACTCGGGGAAGTCGCGCCAGCCGGAGGAGCCGGCATCAGCGACAGTGGTAACACCATAGGGGATGGACATGGGGTCGACAGGGACGGAGAGGTCGCCATTGCCCCAGGCATTGTGGCGCAGACCGGTGAAGACGTGCACGTGGATGTCGACGAGGCCGGGCGTGAGGTAGAGGCCGGTGATGTCGACCGACTGCTTTGCGGCGCTCCCAGGTATAGATGCTTCAATCGCAGCGATCTTGCCGTCGCGAATGGCTACGTCGCGCTTGGCATCCACATTGTTTTTCGGGTCAATGACATGGCCGTTGCGGAGGACAAGGTCATACTGCTGTGCGGACGCAGAGAGAGTGCAGGCTAGGATGGCAGCGGCAAGGATGCGAAGCATAGTTGGGAGTATAGCTAAGCTGTGCAGTGCGTTCCTGCGCTCGAATATGATGGGTTGAATTTTTTGAGGGTGCAATGATCCGCAGCGTTCGGTTTCTGGTTCTGCTCTTCCTTTCGACGATGCTCTTCCCTGTATGGAATAACGCGCAGGAGCCCGCGGCAGCCGGGACCTTTCACAACCCCTTGCTTCCGAGCGGGCCAGACCCGTGGGTCGTGACGCACGGCGGTTTCTACTACTACATGAATACGACCGGCCGGAACCTGACCGTATGGAAGACCCGCAACATTACCGACCTGGCGCATGCCGAGAAGAAGGTGGTGTGGACTCCCCCGGCTGAGGGGCCCTACTCGAAGGAGATATGGGCGCCGGAGCTGCATCGGATGGATGGCGCCTGGTATATCTACTTTGCGGCAGATGCAGGGAAGAACGAATCGCATCGCATCTACGTCATCGAGAACAAGGCGGAGGATCCACTCGAAGGAGAGTGGACCTTCAAGGGCAAGTTGGCGGATGCCACGGACAGGTGGGCTATCGATGCTTCGGTGTTTGAGGACGGCGGCCAGAAATACATGGTGTGGTCCGGGTGGGAGGGAGACAGCGACGGCGAGCAGCGCATCTACCTCGCGCACATGAAGAACCCGTGGACAATCGATTCCCGGCGTGTGCTGCTGTCGTATCCCCAATATCCGTGGGAGCGGGTTGGCGATCTTTTGAACCGTCCTGCGATGCCTCACGTGAACGTGAACGAAGGGCCGGAGATTCTGAAGCATGGAAACGATATCTTCCTTGTCTACTCCGGCTCGGCCTGCTGGACGGACTACTACGAGTTGGGTGTCGTTCGGGCGAGATCGGGAGCGAACCTGATGGACCCGGCTTCGTGGACGAAGTTCGACCATGCCTTTTTCAAGCAGAACCGCGAAGGGGAGGTCTTTGGACCGGGACACAATGGTTTCTTCAAGTCTCCCGATGGCAAGCAGGACTGGATCATCTATCACGCGAACGCAAAGTCGCAGCAGGGCTGCGGACAGTTCCGCTCCCCACGGATTCAGCCATTTACATGGAATTCGGACGGAACGCCCAACTTCGGTGAGCCAGTTTCGACGGACACGGCAATTCAGAAGCCTTCAGGGCAGTAAGAGGAGGGAACAAATCATTCCGTAAATCGCCGGTATCGGCTATGCTTGCGGGGGTATAGACTCGGATAACTACAGAACTTGCGGGCGCTCGCCTGCGAGTGGTGCCAGACGCTGCACTTCACCTGCGACTTCAGATCCACGACACAATCTGATGCGCCGTAAAAGAACGGGAGGCATGTATGCGTTCGGAAGCCATTTTTCGCGCCAAAGAGACGATTGGAAATAAGTACCAACTCTGCCAGACAGCCTCGAAGACGACTCGCATGCTGCATGTTTCGACACGAAACACGCAGGAGACGATCAACAGCGCGTTCGAGAGGATTGCGGATTCCAAGGAGTCCCCGGTTGCCGCTAAGGTTGCCTGAGGTGCTTCGAGATTGATCCTCATTCGAGAGATTTCGCTGGCCGCGCAGGCGGCATCCAACGGTGTTGGAGACAGCATCGATGAGTGAAAAACACGATCATGACAGCCATTACAAGGAACTGAGCGGAGAAGAGGGAAAGAAGAAGATCGCCGAGTTGGTGAAGGACATCCGCATCGCCATGATGACGACGGTAGCGAAGGACGGGAAGATGAGCTCGCGTCCCATGGCGGTACAGGACACTCCATTCGACGGCACCCTATGGTTCCTGACGCGTTCGACCTCAGAGAAGGTCGACGAGGTGCAAGAGGACTGGAACGTGACGCTGACGTTCGCGGAGCCCAAGGACTCAAAGTACATCGCGCTGAAGGGTAAGGCGACGGTGAGCAGGGATCGCACGAAGATAGCGGAGTTATGGAATCCGATGTATACGGAATGGTTTCCCAAGGGCAAGGGTGATCCGGAGATAGCCGTCATTAAGGTTGACATAAGCGAGGCTGATTACTGGGAGGCCTCTGGCAGCAGGCTTGTGATGCTGGTGAAGTATGCCGCGGCTTCGATGACAAGAGGAAAGGTTCCAGTAGGCGAGGCGGGGCATGTCGCGGTGTGACCGATGGGCATTCGTTGCTATCGCCATGTTGCTTCCTTTCTGCCATGCTGCGGCGCAGGATCTCAACCTCAGTCCCACGCGGCCTACGATCGCCAATAGTGCCACCATTCAGAGCAAGGGTGTGCTGCAGGTAGAGGCAGGCTATGACGCCTATCCGCAAAGTGTTCCCGGCAATCAGCAGACAGTCGACACCCTATGGACGTACACACCGCTTGCGAGACTTCGGATGGATTTTGAGTGGTCCGCTTTCAATCATCTGCAGGACGGGGATGACATGACCAATGGCGTGGGTACAGTTCAGCTCGGCGGCAAGGTCGAGATCAAGAAGGAGGACTACCATCACTCCGCTCCTGGCTTTGCCGTCCAGTATGAGGCCGAGCTTCCCACGGCATCGCAGCACATGTTGCAGGGATACGGGCAACAGGTCATCGCGCTGGTGAATCATCACTACGGTAGGAACGGAGATCTGGACGTCATCGTGAACGGCTCTCTGGTGCAGTCGGACTGTCAGACAAGATCAGGATGCAGCTACGGCGGGCAGCAGTCGCTTGCGGTGAGTTATCACCTCAACAAACAGACGCGCCTCTACGCGGAGGCCTTCGGGCAGAACGTGTCGCAGTCGAACACGCCGCCTGGCACGTACATCTTTGGCGGTTTTTACCGTCAGGTAAGTGATGCCTTTGGGATCGATGGCGGCATGCGGTTTGGCGTCAGCGATCACTCGGCGAGTGTGGGCACGACGGTGGGTCTGGTCTTTGGCAAGCGGCTGCGCGCTGAGCCTGTGCAGAGGAAATGAACTGGTGTCGGTGCGGCCGAATCACTGAGAGTAGTGGAAAATATTCATAACACCGTAGTTTGTCTGCGGTGAGGATTGCGATGAAAAAGACCGCATTAATCGTTGGAGTTTCCGGAATTGTGGGCCGCAACCTTGCGGACCTGCTGATAGCTGAAAAAGACTGGACCGTGTATGGCATGGCGCGACGTCCCGGAGAGCGCGAAGGAGTTGTTTCTGTGGCGGTCGACTTGCAGGATGATGCCGCCGTTGATGCTGTACTGAAGGACGTCAAGCCAACGCACATCTTTCTGGCGACATGGTTGCGGCAGCCGACCGAGGCGGAGAACATACGCGTCAATGCGGGCATGGTTCGTAATGTGTTGAATGCCGTCTCGAAGGCGAAGACGGTCGAGCATGTGGCACTGGTGACCGGTTTGAAGCACTATCTTGGGCCGTTCGAGGCTTACGGTAAGGGTAGCCTGCCTGCGACTCCGTTTCGCGAAGAACAGGAGCGGCTGGATCTCGAGAACTTTTACTACGCGCAAGAAGACGAAGTCTTTGCCGCCGCTGCGCGCGATGGCTACAGCTGGAGCATTCACCGTCCGCATACCATCATTGGTTATGCCGTGGGCAATGCGATGAACATGGGAACGACGCTGGCTGTCTACGCCAGCCTATGCAAGGAGCTAGGCAGGCGGATGCAATTTCCGGGCTCGTCGGTGCAGTGGATGAGCCTGACGGACATGACCGACGCGCGGTTGCTGGCGAAGCATCTGCTGTGGGCCGCCACTACACCGGCGGCGCGCAATCATGCATTCAACGTGGTGAACGGCGATGTCTTCCGCTGGAGCTGGATGTGGAAGCGTATTGCAGGATGGTTTGACGTAGAGACGGCGGAGCTGAAGGGTGAAGGCGTTCCGCTTGAGAAGCAGCTGGCCGATGCTGCGCCAGTCTGGAAACAGATGACGGCGAAGTATGGTCTGGTGGAGAGCGATATCAATCAACTGGCCTCTGCGTGGCACACGGACGCCGATCTTGGCCGTCCGATTGAAGTTGTGACCGATATGTCGAAGAGCCGCAAACAAGGCTTCACTGTTTATCAGGCGACCGACGAGAGCTTCTTCGAGCTGTTCGAGAGATTGAGAGCGGATCGGCTTATTCCGTAAAGAGGCTCAATCTTCGCCGGTCAGACCTTCCGGCGGACGATGAGCCCTTTGCCCTCGACGAGTCGGCTGTTGATCTCATCGAGCCTTTGATGGGGCACTCCAAGGCTTAACAGGACGCGCCTTGCCTGTGGCCAGGTCTCACATCGAATCGGCGACGAATCGCCGTTGGCGTAGAGCTCATAGCCGCGCTTGGTCTGGCGCAGGACGAGCGTTGTATCGCGGTCGAGAATGGAGCTGGCTGCTGCGGTGCGTATGCGTGAGCGTTCTGCGCTGTTGTTCATAAACGGACCTTCCCTGAGGACTGGAAGACACGATAGAGAAGATGGAGGAGGCTTCACCATCCCCTAACCGGGGCAGAGGAAGATTTATGTCGAGGCCGCGTTGCCGGAAGAATGGCCGGTGCGTGCGCTGCTGATCAGAGTGTCGTATAACGCTGTGTAGTGCTGATTCATTTGGGTGCAGTGCTTTCGCTCGATCTGCTTTGTATTTCAAAAGGAGATTCTTATGGCGAAGATGCGTGTTGTGCAGGTTCCGAAGGCGGGCGGCGAGTTCGAGTTGGTGGAGCGGGAGATTCCAGAGCCAGGGCCGGGTAAGGTTCGGGTGAAGGTGCAAGCCTGCGGGATCTGCCACAGCGATTCCGTCACCAAGGAAGGGTTGTTTCCGGGGATCCAATATCCGCGTGTGCCCGGGCATGAGATCGTCGGCGTGGTGGACAAGCTGGGCGAGGGTGCAAAGGGATGGAAGGTTGGCCAGCGCGTCGGCATTGGATGGCATGGCGGCAGCTGCGGGTACTGCCATAACTGTCGTCGCGGAAACTTCTTCGCATGCACGAATGATCTGCAGACTACGGGTGTGAGCTTCGATGGTGGTTACGCGGAGTACATCGTGGCTCCGGCGATTGGGCTGGCGGAGATGCCAGAAGGGTTGAGTGCAGTGGAGGGCGCTCCTCTGATGTGTGCGGGGCTGACGACTTTTAATTGTCTGAGGAATGCGGGCGCCCGGCCGGGCGATGTGGTTGCTGTGCTGGGCCTGGGCGGACTTGGGCATCTGGGCGTGCAGTACGCAGCCAAGATGGGAATGAGGACGGTTGCGATTGCGCGCGGCGCGGACAAGGGCGAGTTGGCGAAGAAGCTGGGCGCAGACGTGTTTATCGATAGCCAGACGCAGGATCCTTCAGCGGAGCTGCAGAAGCTGGGCGGCGCTAATGTTGTGCTCGCCACAGTTATCAATGCGGATGCGATGGCCGCGGTAACAGGCGGACTCGCTGTGAAAGGCAAGTTCATGGTCGTCGGCGCGGTGCCGAAGATGGAGGTTCCGGCGCTCCAGATGTTGCTCAATTCGCAATCGGTGCAGGGTTGGTACTCAGGGACATCGATCGATTCGGAGGACACGCTGAACTTCAGCCTGCTCGAGGGCGTTCGTTCGATGAACGAGGTTTACAAGTTTGAGCAGTACAAGGAAGCGTACGACCGGATGATGAGTGGGAAGGCGCGGTTTCGAGTGGTGATAACGATGGAGTGAGTGGGAAAACCACTTCCCCTCCTATTTTCGTAAAATATTCATTCCGTTTGACTTATGGCTGGGCTAAGACAGTAAAATATTGATGTCAGGCAACTTATAAGCAAAATATTGAAAACAAATGAGATGGCCCCGAGGTTTGTCCGGGGCCATTGCTCTTTCCTTGATCTGTTTTAAGTGTAGCAAGTAGAGGGGAATTAATCGGCACTCTGGATGTGGCTTGTTTTGATGGACTTGCGGGGCTTCGAGGCTTGACAGCGAGATTTGCCTTGTTCCGTGCGGAAGAATTTTGTAATTGATTGACGGATAGATGTTTACCAAGCTTATTTCTGGTCAGTAGGTCTTGATGAAGCTCTCGTGGGTGCCGTCGGCGGGGTTGACGAAGTGGACGTCTTCGGGAGGGCGGCGCGGCGTGTCGATGGCGAGGACGGTGAAGGGGTGCTCGAGGATGTGGGGCAGGGCGTGGACGGTGTTCTTCCGGAAGAAGACCAGCTCGCCGGGGTGGATCTCGCGGGCAGGCGCGTCGGCGATGACGATCTCGGCCCGGCCGGAGAGGACGTAGAGGTACTCATCGCAACTAGTGTGGAAGTGCGCGGGCACGGGACGATAGACGCGAAAGATGCGGCAGCTGGCGGCCTGCTCGTCGGTGAGGCGGAGATCGGCCAGCATCGTCTCGGCGGTCTCGGGGAGGGTACTGGCGAGTTCAGTGATGTCGAAGAAGCGGCTTTCGGAGGGCATATAGGTTGGATGAAGACGCCGGGCTGAGGGTTCTAGCCAGGGGTTCTATCGGCGGTTCGAGCTTTGCTTGAATGCTCTCACTCATGCTGCGATGAGGCTGCTTCGTGAATGGTGCATCCCGCCGTCGTAAGCTGGTTAGAACCTCATGGCACACCCAACTGTATATCTTCAGACCAAGCCGCACTACGAGATTCTGGACGGGTTGCGTGGCGTCGCTGCGATGGCGGTTGTCTTCTTTCATATCCTGGAGACATTCCACCTGGGTGACGCCTTCACGCATCCGTTCAACCACGGATATCTTGCGGTCGACTTCTTCTTCCTGCTGTCGGGATTCGTGGTCGCCTATGCCTACGACGATCGCTGGGAAAAGATGACGCAGTGGGATTTCTACAAGCGCCGTCTTATCCGGTTGCAGCCGATGGTCGTGATGGGCAACATCATTGGTGCGGCGCTGTTCTACACGCAGGCGGCGCCTTCCATGGCGTTAGTGGCGGCAACGCCGCTATGGAAGCTGTTGGTGGTGATGCTGGTCGGCTTCACGATGATTCCGCTGCTGCCGTCGATGGACATTCGCGGATGGCAGGAGATGCATCCGCTGGCCGGGCCGGCGTGGTCGCTCTTCTTTGAGTATGTCGCGAACATTCTTTATGCACTGGGGCTGCGCAAGGTCTCGAATAAAGTGCTGTCGTTGCTCGTGGTGCTGTCGGGCGGGCTGCTCGTCCATCTGCTACTGCTGGGTCCGCGAGGCGACGTGATTGGCGGATGGTCGGTGAACGCCGAGCAACTGCACATCGGCTTTGCGCGGCTGTTATTTCCATTTCTGGCCGGTATGCTGCTGATGCGTACAGGGCGGCGCATTCACGTGCGCGGCTCGTTCGGCTGGTGCAGCCTGCTGCTGCTGGCGGCCTTTGCGGTTCCGAGAATCGGCGGACCGCACCACCTGTGGATGAACGGACTGTACGAGGCGTTCGCTATCATCATCGTCTTCCCAGTCATTGTGGCGATGGGCGCGGGCGACCGCGTGGTGGCTGGTTTCGAGGAGAAGGTGTGCAGGTTCTTCGGCGATATCTCCTACCCGCTCTACATCACGCACTACGCGCTGATCTACACCTACACGGCATGGGTGACGGGGAAGAAGCCGCCGCTTGCGCAAAGCGCCCCGGCCGGCGTGCTGCTGTTTGTTCTGGCGGTGACGATCGCCTACGCCTGCCTGAAACTGTATGACGAGCCAGTGCGAAGGTGGCTGAGCCAGCGCTATCTGCAGAGAGCGGTTGGAGACGAGAAGACCGCGCCCGCCGCATCCCAGTAACAGCATCTGTGAGCATCGCTGATGCTGGTGAGCTGGTGGAGAAGAGGCTGCGTCATGAAGAGGCAGACGGCAGAAGCCGCTGCTTCGCGGTAAGATTCGCTCACTGAGATGCGTGGGAGGGATGCGTGAGCGCCATCAACGGAGTAGCAGTTGCGACGGTTGCTAACGTAACGGACCCTTTGGCAAAAGGCCGCGTGATGATCCGTTTGTCGAACCAGACTTCTCGCGGGACGCAGGAATGGGCGCCAGTGGTCAGTGCAGTCGCTCCTGGTGGGCAACTGAAAGTTGATGACGAGGTCGTGGTGGCGTTCGAGAACGGCGACCCTGCTCGCCCCTATGTGCTCGGAATGCTGTGGCAGGGCAGTTCGCCTCCGCCTGAGCAGAAGAGTACGGATACGGTGCATCTTCCTGGTGGAGGCACATTCCACCCGATCGCCGGAGGTACGGGAGGTAATGGTTCGAACGTTTGCGCGACGACTGCGGACCTGCAGAGGCAGGCGGCTCCGTGGCTTGCGTCGACGGAGTGCTTGCTGAGAGTACTGGCGCTGCTGAAACCACTGATCGACGTCGTGAAGACCCTGCCTTCTCCGCCGCCAGCATCGCTCGCGGAGTTTGGCAAGGCTGCGGCAGCTCTCCAGCCATATCTGCTGATGAACACGGCTGCGTCAGTACTCCCGCTGGTGAAGGATCTGCTGTGCCTCGCGTTGCAGTCGCTGACTTGTCTGCAATCCCTGCCGCCTGCGGACCAGGCTCGCGCCGCGGTCGGGATTCAAGGTGTTCTGGATCTTGGAAGCGTCTTCTTCAGCATTGCTGGCGTGCCGCCGATACGGCTGTCTGTGTTGAGCAATCCTGCCGGGCTCGCGGCGGATATCAGCGCGATGCAGGCGGTGGTTGCTGCACTCGGCGGCTGTGGATAGCCTTTGTTCCTGTTCTTCGGAATTTAACTGCTCAAGAAAAATGCGTCACAGGAGAAACCATGCGTTTGCCCTCGCGGTTCAGAACTGGCTCACGCGGTGAGCCTGCATGAAGACCAAACCGGCGATCAAAGCATCAGCTTACCGGTGATACACGTTCGAACCGCTCCGCCGACCCATATTTGGGAACCATCCTGTTTTATGTGAATACGGCCCTTACGTCTCAGCGCTTCTCCCTGGCTCACGACGTATTCGGGGGGCGCCATCTGACTTTTGATAAGCCACTGTGCAAGGCCGGCATTTAAACTTCCGGTGACAGGGTCTTCGTGACCGGCTCCTTCGGCACTGAAGGCGCGCACCTCAAATTGAGCCGACGTCCCGTCTTTCTTGGGATCGAATGCCGCAAAGGCCCCTACCTTGAGCCCGGTCAAAGTGGAGTAGTTCGGGCGGAGCGCCATAACCTCGCTCCGAGTACGCAGCATGACCGCCAGCCAGGGCGATCCGTTATCGACCCAGTGTGAGGCGGTGATTGCGTCCGGCGCCACGTTGAGACCCTTCACGACGCGAGCCAGAATCTCTGGCTCGACCGGCCCGCTCCGGATCAGCCTGGGTGCCGCGAACGCAAGCCCGTCAGGAGAGCGGCGGATGGGGATGAGACCGATGCCGCACTCCTGCATGATCTCGCTGCCTCTTGGTACTCCCCCTGAAGCTAACCAGACGTGACAGCTCCCCAGTGTAGGGTGGCCAGCAAAAGGCACTTCCCCCTGTCGGTTAAAGATGCGGACACGATAGTCCGCAGCAGGTGATTTCGGCTTTACAAGAAAGGTGGTTTCACTCAGATTCGTCCAGTTTGCAAAGGCCGCCATCTGCTCATCGCTGAGTGCGTCGGCGCCAATGACTGTAGCGAGAGGATTGCCAAGCAGAGGTTTGGATGAGAATACGTCGACTTGCTGAAAAGTGTATGCAGTCGCGCCGTCTGCTGCCGATTGTTTGTTGGTTTGCTCGGCATCGAGCGGGTAGATCGCAGCCGCGACTGTACTGGCTGCGGCGAAGTTGAGGAACATGCGTCGATCCATCGGCATGGCCTTAATGGTATAGGTTGACGGTCCGGGCCATGTTTCGGCGGTCAGGATATTTGCATTGCTGCGTTCGTGGCGGCTTTCGCCTTCACGGCCTCTCGATCAAGTTTGCCTGCGTTTCCGTTGGGATCGAAGGGATGGGCAAAGTCGAAGCTGACGGCTGTCGGTCCGTTGAGGTGGAGATGTTCCAACCGGGCGTTGCCCTCCTTCCAATCGATTGAGTGATCGGCTGGAACCCACCAGGCTACGTAGACCGGGAGGTTGTACTTTTCAAACCACTCCCGCCGCTTGGTCAATGCCTCTCCGTGAGGCCCGTGGTAGGTGAATGCGGCCACCGACTCCAGGTCCTGCCAAAGGCTGAGGGTCATCGCAATGTGGTCCTTCGATGGAGCAGTGGGGAAGCAGGCGGGAAGCTCGACCTCGCCCCAGGAATGAAGCCATGTTCCCACGTCCCGAATGGAGCGCGCGTGAAATCCGTCGCTGGTGTCGGCTGCTTGATACACGTTCGGAATGCGGTCCACAAATCCCTGAACCTGCTCGTGACCAACTGACTCACGCAGAATTCCCACGGTCATGAACGCTAGTTTGGGAAGCATGGCGAGAAATGTAACAAGCTGTCAGTGCGTTGTCACGGTATTTCGAAATGGGGCCAAGTCTTGTAGATAAGAGGCGGGAGCGTGGCGCAGCGGTTCGAGCTTTGCTCGATGATTCCACATCTCAAAATCGTGATGTGGGGCGCGCCCAGGACCCAGCGAGGGTAAGATCGTCAGCATGATGCGCAGACGCAGCCTGAAGGCGACAGCACTGAAGGGCGCGGCCATTGTTGGCGTGGCCATGGTGGGGACGGCGGTAGGAGCGATGGCTGTGGGAGCGATGGCGATCGGTGCGCTCGCGATTGGCGCGTTGGGGATCAACGCGCTGCGCATGGGGACAGGAAGGATCGAGGAGCTGAGCATCGGCAAGCTTACGGTGGATGAGCTTGTGATTAAGAACCGTGGAGACGAGGGCTGAAAGAGGTATTTGATAGGAGACGATTGAGGTCGTGGCGTGGGTTCGGCACACGGCGGTTGGTTTGCAAGAAATCCTGAACGATATATGTACCGATCGCCGCGTAACCTGCAATATTGGTTGGCGGAGGCCGGACGATGAAATTGCATCTTGTGGTGGCAGCGTTGTCGGTGGGGCTGGTTGCAGCAGCGCAGGAGAATCCTGCGGCCAAGATTACAGAGAACCATGCGATCACAGAGGCCGATGGCACGGTGCGGGAGCAACGTGTGATTCCATCGCCGCAATGGCTTAGTCCAGAGGCGAAGACATGGCTGAGCCGTCCGATGGCGACGGACGCGAATGTGCCGCAGACGATTGAGCAGCGGCGCGCGATGCAGGATGCTTCGCAGGCGCGCCACCGTGATGAGTTGCTGAAGATGTTTCCGGTAACTGTAAAGGACAGCACGGTGGCAGGCGTTCCGGTGCGCGAGGTAGTGCCGGTGACGGTAAAGCACAAGGACCGTGTGCTGATCTGTCTGCATGGCGGCGGGTTCAATGCAGATTCGGGTTCGTACTCGGAGTCGATTCCAGTGGCGGGGCTGACGGGAGGGCGCGGGGTGAGCGTGGTGTATCGGCTGGCGCCGGAGAATCCGTTTCCTGCTGGTGTGGATGATGTGATCGCGGTCTACAAGGAGCTCCTGAAGACGTACAAGCCGAATCGCATCGGCATCTTCGGCAGCAGCGCGGGCGCGGCGCTTACGCTGGAGACGGCAGTGAAGATGAAGCAGCTGAAGATGCCGATGCCTGCGGCGCTGGGGCCGTTCTCCTCGTCGGCCAGCATGGTGGAGGGAGGCGATTCACGGTCGTTGTACAACACGGATGGATGGCGTGGGTATGTGCCGGTCCAGGACGGAACGCAGAATGCGGAGTATGTGGGGAAGACGGATCGGCGCGATCCGGTGCTGTCGCCAATCTATGCCGATCTGCATGACATGCCGCCAGCGCTGTTCATTACGAGCGAGCGCGACCTGCTGCTGAGCGCGACGAGCGAGTTGCATCGCGCGTTTCTTCGCGCGGGGAGCCGGTCGCAGCTGATCGTGTTTGATGGCTTGCCGCATTGCTTTTGGAATAACAATGCGCTGCCGGAGTCACACGAGGCCTGGGGATATATGGCGGAGTTCTTTGATCGGGAGTTGGGGCGCTGAGTCTGTGTGCATCTTGATGACGCACTCTTCGCGCGGCGTCAGGGTGCGGAGGACCACCGGCGAAATCACAATCTCTTATAACGTTATCGTTATTTGAGCCGGCGCAAGAAGGCGAAAACTTCGCCTCGCTGGAGTACACTTCCGGAAATGATGGGGAGCATGAATTACGGACGTGTTCTGCTTGCTGCCGCTGGTGGCTTTGTTGCGTACTTCGCCTTTGGCTTCCTCGTTTTCGGTGCGCTACCGCTGTTACGCGAGGAGTATGCCAAGTACCCGGCCGTCTACCGGAATCAGGATGGTATCAAGAAGGTGATGCCTATCGGCATGGTCGCTATGTTTATCGCAATTTTGGTCCTTGCCGGCCTCTATGCGATGTGCTGCCAGCAAGGATATGGCCCTCTCGATGGAGCGGGTTTTGGCGCCGCGATTGGCTTGTTCGCGGTGTGCTCGTTTGTGCTGCACAATCATGTCAACCTGAATATCGGTTGGGCACTGACATGGAAGCAGGCCGTTGCCTATTTTCTCGAGTGGACCATCGTCGGAGCTGTGATCGGATGGATCTACAAGATGTAGTGATGAAAGTTATCTGAAGACACCAAGAGGCCGCGATTGCTCGCGGCCTCTTGGTGTGTTGCTTGATGTTGTGGCTTAGACCTCTTTGACTCCATCCACAAATGCCTTCAGCTTGCGGCTGCGGCTTGGGTGGCGGAGTTTGCGGAGGGCCTTGGCTTCGATCTGGCGGATGCGCTCGCGGGTGACCTGGAAGGACTGGCCTACCTCTTCGAGCGTGTGTTCGGAGCCGTCTTCGAGGCCGAAGCGCATCTTGATGACGCGCTCTTCGCGCGGCGTCAGGGTGCGGAGGACCTGTGACGTGTACTCCTTGAGG
>Ga0163162_10000313_pt1 | contig 44855 bp, 36 predicted proteins | sample S55metaG_FD_115310 | JGI IMG/M metagenome (GOLD analysis project Ga0163162, IMG submission 115310) | Switchgrass rhizosphere microbial communities from Kellogg Biological Station, Michigan, USA - S5-5 metaG | ecosystem: Host-associated > Plants > Roots > Rhizosphere > Soil | place: USA... | reverse complement strand
CTTTGCTTCTGCTCTTTTTTGGAGCAAAAGCTTTCACTCGCCCTGCGGGCGAGCGAGTCACTTTTCTTGCTCGTGCAAGAAAAGTAACCAAAAGAACACGCCCCGGCATTTGCGCCCCGGCCTATCGGCCGGGGTTCGCGGCCCTTGGGCCCTTTGGGTCCTCCGCTGTGTTGCGCCGAAGGCACATCCCTGTGCCTACGGCGCAATCGGCGCGGTCCTCGCGCCGACCCTTGGGCCCTACGGGTCCTTCGGGCATCGCGCTGCGGTCCGCCGCAACTGACGGGGACCCCAGAGCGGAAGAGCGAAGATCAAGATCAGGAGCAACACCGAGATCGGGAGCAACACCAGAACAGGATCAAGATCCTCTGCTTCTGCTTCTGCTTCTACCTTCCTATGCAATCAAGCAATCGTCGTTCTCACGGCGTAGTCCAGGGACGGACGGTCGACGAAGTAAACCCGGCGCCTTCGCGGCGCCGAGCATCGCAGGCTGAGGCGGAAAATGCCCGAAAGGACCCGAAGGGCCCAAGGGGCGCGCGCACGGATGCGCACGCGTCGGCAGTCTGTACACGGACGTACTGTCTGCCGACCCCGACTCAGCCGAGAAGCACAGGGCATTCCGATTCGCATGGATGCGAATCGGAACGCCGCGTGGGCGACTAGCCTTTTTGGTTACTTTTTGGGCAATGCAAAAAAAGTAACCCGCTCCCCGCAGGGGAGCGGAAGCCTTTGCCTAGAATGCAAACGACAGATCGCCGCCAACGGCGTAGCCGGCCGGTACCGGCGAAGGGACACCCAATATCGATGATCGATAAACCGGGTCAGCGCACGAGCGCACCCATCCAGAGTGAGCTACCCGCCAGAGCAAACCCAATCAACATTGCGGCCAGCACGTCACTCGGATAATGCAACCCGAGCACGACTCGCGAAGCCGCGACGAGCAGCGTGAACGGAATCAGCAACGGCGCGAGCAGCGGAAAGTAGGCGAGCGCGATGATCGTGAACGTCACCGCATGCAGCGTGTGTCCCGAGGGAAAGCTGAACTCGTCGAGTGGCAGTGCGAGCGCGACGATGTCTGTGTGCGCGCGGAACGGGCGCGGGCGGCGAGTCCAGCGTTTCAGTCCGCGATACATGCCTGCGGCGATGAGTCCGGTGAGGCCCATGTGCAGCGCTGCGACCAGGCCGCGCGTGCCACCGCCGAACAGCGCGATAGCGATCATCAGCGCATACCAGAATCCACCGTCGCCGAGCCGGCTGATGCAGGTGAAGAAGCGCGTGATCGTTCGCCGTGCGCCCCAACGATTCACGCGCGAGCACAAGCGCGCTTCGCCGCTGCGTAGTTCGATGCTCTGCCACCATTGCAGCGTCGTCATGATGTCGTTCCTTCGCTGAGCTTGCGGCGTGCCGGTGGCGTGGCCTTCGCATGCGCGAGTGCCGCGAGCAGCTTCGCAAATGTCGCGGCGACGCTCGTCGGATCGAGCTGGCTGACCGCAGCGACCGCGGCGGCGCGCATGCCCGGATTCGTGACGCCGGCCCGAACGAGGTCCAGGGTCGCGCGTACGAACTCGTCCTCGTCGCCGAAGCGCACGCGACGGCCGCAGTCGGCCTGGAGGTGCTCCCTCGCGGCGCCGTAGTCGAACGCGACCGCTGGCAAGCCGCTCGCGAGCGCTTCGAGCGTGACGTTGCCGAACGTCTCGGTGAGACTCGGGAAGAGGAACAGATCGGCGCTGGCGAAGTGGCGCGCGAGTTCGGCGCCGCGCTGGATGCCGCAGAAGATGAAATCGCTGTTGTCGGCAGCGAGCGTCGCGCGCGCGGGACCGTCGCCGATCCAGACATAGCGCGCATCGCGATGGACCTTCTGGATCTCGCGGAACGCGCGCACCGCGAGCGGCAGGTTCTTCTCGGGCGCGATGCGGCCGACGTAGATGACCGCGAGCTGTCCCGGCTTGAGGCCCCACGCCTCGCGCAGCGCCTCGTCGCGGCGCGTCGGCGAGAAAAGGCGGTTGTCGACGGCGCGGCGCAGCAGCTCGACGTTGCCGAAGTTGTTCGCGATCAGGAAGTCGCGCAGTTCCGCGGTAGGCACGATAGTCGCCGCGCCATGTCGGTGGAAGCGACGCAGGTAGGCGAACACGACCGGCGTGAGGAAGCCGAATCCGTAGTGCCGCGCGAAGTCATCGAAGCGCGTGTGGAACCCGGTCGCTGCGGCGATGCCGAGTGCGCGCGCAGCACGCAATGCCGAGTAGCCGAGCGGCCCTTCCGTCGCGACGTAGATTGCATCGGGACGCTCATTCCTCCACAAACCACGCAAGCGACGCGCCGTCGGCAGGCCGAACTGCAGCCCCGGATAGCGCGGCAGGCGCGCACCCCGCACGAGGACGTTGCCATTGCCTTCATCGGCGCCGTCGGCATCGACCTGACGCGGTCGCACGAGCTGCACCGTGTGACCCGCCTCGCGCAGGCCGTGCACAAGGGCAGCCACGGTCAGGGCCACGCCGTTGATTTCCGGCGGATACGTCTCGGTGACCATGGCAATGCGCATGCGTGACCTCCTTTGGAGGCACGCTAGCGATGCGCGTTGAATCGCGCGTGACAGCGAGATGAAGCTCGGGTTACAAGCCCCCGGCCGGCGTCAGCTGCGGCGGAAGGGCTTGCCGAGTTTGCCGAGCAGGCCCGGCTTGCGGGTGGCCGACGGCGGCAGCGGCGGCCGGCTGCGCACCGCCTCTATCCAGCCGATTGCGTCGTATGCGTTGATCAGATCGATCACGTCATTCATCGACGCGCCGCTGCTCTGCGCAATGACGTGCAGCCTGCCGGGCACGATGAGCGCTTCGGCGATCGCCTTGTGGCCGGGCGCGCCGTCGTCGATATCGGGCTGCACCTTGAGGCGGAAATCGGCGCCGGGCGACAGGTGCGGCGCGAGGCGGCCCTTCGACTCGAGCCACGCGTTGAGCCAGACGAGGTGGGAATACGGGCGCTCATATTGCATCGCGCGCAGGCCCTGCAGTTCGACGGACGTCAGCGGCCGCCAGTCCGACTGCACGAGCGGCTGCGTGCAGTACTCGATCAGCTGTTGCATCGTTGTCGCCGGGCTGTAGAACACGCGATTCTTCGGATCGAGCGCGAGTTCGGGCGTATTGGGCAACGAGATTGCCGCGGGCCCGCCGAGGAGATTGCCGTCGAGGTACTTGAGCAGGGGCCAGCGGTCGCGCAGCGTATCGTTTCTCACGGCAGTACGCGCGGAAATATCGAGGTCGCCCGGCTCGAATGACGCGTAGTTGTCCGAACGCTTCGACAACCGTTTGGTCTCCTCGATCGTCGTATCCGCGCGAATCTGCATCGTCGCCGGGACGAACCTGCCGCTGTCGTGTTCCTTGCGGAAGAGCTCCTCGAGCCCGCTCTCCGCGTCGGGCGACAATCCATCGGACGGAATGGACGTGATCGAAGCAAAACTCTCGCCCTCTCCTTCGAATTCGGCCATCGGGTCGACTTTCGGCGAATCGGGCCTGGCCTTCAGCGGCTCGTTCTGCGCAGCAGGATTGGCTGCGGCCCCAAGCACGTTGGCGATCGAAGAGGTGCTGAACGGCGGCGGGCAGCGCAACTCGTTCTGCCGCAACGGTTCGGAAAAATGCACGATCGCGCAGCGCCGCCCGCGACCGGCCGCGCGATCGCGCGCCATCTGTCCGGCATAGGTGTCGAGACCGATGAACACGAGATCGGCATTGTCCTCGTTGCCCCAGACCCAGTTTTGGGCGCCGGGCACGGACGAGAGGCGACGCAGCAGCAGACGCAGATGCGCCACGAGTTCGTCGTTCACCCCGACAGCGACAAGGTACTTGTCCACGCTTCCTGTCCCCTCTTGCCCGCTCCGGCCCGCTGCCGGCTTATGTGAACTATTTACCACAATTTCGGCGTGCTTTCCTGAAAGGCAGGCGCATCGTTTCGCGCGTCATGGCGCCCGTTCCAAAGGACGAATGGCGATGGCGACGAGATGCGTCTGCCGCGCTAGGACGCAACCGCCTCGACGACGGCTGCCGGCGACTGCGCGAGGGTGGTTTCGCGTGCCTGCAGCTGCAGCGCCCACAGCGCCGCGTAGCGCCCGCCCTGCGCGAGCAATTCACCGTGCGTGCCGCGTTCGACGACGCGGCCGTGATCGAGAACGAGGATCTCGTCCGCATCGACGATCGTCGACAATCGATGCGCGATCACGAGCGTCGTACGTTCGCGCGCGATCTCCTCGAGTTCGGCCTGGATGATCTTCTCGGTGCGCGTGTCGAGGGCGCTCGTGGCCTCGTCGAACACGAGAATCGCGGGGTCTTTCAGCAGCGTGCGTGCGATCGCCACGCGCTGCTTCTCGCCACCCGAAAGCTTCAATCCACGCTCGCCGACGCCGGTCTCGTAGCCCTGCGGCAGGCTCGCGATGAAGTCGTGGATGTGCGCCGCCCGCGCCGCGGCGATCACCTCTACGTTCGTCGCCGACGGCTTGCCGTAAGCGATGTTGTAGTAGATCGAATCGTTGAACAGCACGGTGTCCTGCGGCACGATGCCGATGGCCGCGCGTAACGAGTCCTGGGTCACCGCGCGGATGTCCTGGCCGTCGATGAGGATGCGACCGGCGTCGACGTCGTAAAACCGGTAGAGCAGGCGCGACAGCGTCGACTTGCCCGCGCCGGTCGTGCCGACGACGGCGACCGTCTTGCCGGCCGGTATCGCGAAATCGACGTCGAACAGGATGCCGCGCTGCGGGCCGTAACCGAACGACACGCCCTCGAAGCGCACCTCGCCGCCACGCACCGCGAGCGGCTTGGCGTCGGGCGCATCGCGGATCTCCTGCGGTTCATCGAGCAGCGTGAACATGCGTTCGATATTCGTGAGCGCCTGCTTCACCTCGCGGTAGACCATGCCGAGGTAGTTGAGCGGGATCGACAGCTGGATCAGGAACGCATTGACGAGGACGAGATCGCCGAGGCTCATGCGGCCCGCTACGACGCCGCTCGACGCGCGCCACAGCAGCAGCGTCAGGCCCACGGCGACGATGCCGGTCTGGCCGACGTTGAGCAGCGCGAGCGATTTCTGGCTGCGCACGGTCGCCTCCTCGAGATGGCGCAGGCTCGAGTCGAAGCGCGTGAGCTCGTGCTTCTCGTTGCCGAAATACTTGACCGTCTCGTAGTTGAGCAGCGCGTCGACGTTGCGCGCGTTCGCTTCGGTGTCGGCCTCGTTCGCTGCACGATAGAAGCGCAGCCGCCATTCTGTCATCGAAAAAGTAAATGCGATGTAGACCGCGAGCGTCGCCAGCGTGATCGCGGCGAAACCCCAGTCGTAACGCACGATGAGGATGCCGCAGATCAGCGCGATCTCGAACAGCGTCGGCAGGATCGTATAAATCGTCCAGTCGAGCAGGTCGGACACCGAGGTCATGCCGCGCTCCACGTCGCGCGCGACACCGCCCGTGCGCCGATCGAGATGGAAGCGCATGCTGAGGTTGTGCAGGTGCGAGAACACGCGCAGCGTGATCTCGCGCGACGTGCGCGCGAGCACGCGCGCGAAGACGACCGTGCGCAGTTCCTGGAACGCCGAAGTCGACAGGCGCAACGCGCCGTAGGCCATCAGCAGGAGGAACGGGATCACGAGCGGCGACGGCTTCACGTCGAGCCCGTCGACGAGGTGCTTGAGCACGAGCGGCACGCCGATGTTCGCGAGCTTGCCGGCGATGAGGAACGCGAGCGCCGCGAGCACGCGCCAGCGATAGTGCATCACCGTCGGCATGAGGCGGCGGAACGCGCCGACAAGCGTCGCGCGCGGCGGAGTGGTGGCTTCGGTCATCGCGTCGAGTTGGGGCCGGCGGCCGGCGTTCACAAGGCTCGCGGACTATGCCAGAAACGGCGGATAACAGGCGTATGATGCCAGTCCCGCCGATGACGCCTCGCCCATGGCGTCAGGGCCGATTACGGAGACATGCCATGCGTAGCCTGTTGTTCGTTGCCACTGCCGCCCTTTTCGCCGCTGGAATCTGTTTCGCACAAGACGCCGCCAAGCCTGCAGCCGGCCCGGCCCGCGCGCAGAGGCCCGAAGGCGCGAGCGTTTTTATCGTCTCGCCGCAGAACGGCGAAACCGTCGGCCAGGACGTCACCGTGAAGTTCGGCGTCAAGGGCATCGCCCTCAAGCCCGCCACTGATACTGCGCCGAACAGCGGCCACCACCACCTGCTGATCGACGTCGCCGAACTGCCGCCGGGCAACGCGCCCATTCCGGCCGATGCGACGCACAAGCACTACGGCAAGGCGCAGACCGAGGACACGATCCACCTCGAGCCGGGAGACCATACGCTGCAGCTCGATTTCGCCGACTACGCGCATATGCAGTTCGACCCGCCGCTCGTGTCGAAGAAAATCACGATACACGTGAAGTAGGAAACCGATCCCTTAAGCGGGATCTTTTGAAACGGAATCTACCGACCGTCGGCCAAGACACGCCGCGCGGTCGGTATCGAACGGCTATCACGGTCGGCAGCCTACGCGGTTTTCTCGGCTCTCAAACCCAGCTCCGCCGCCATGGTCTGGCGCAGGACGTATTTCTGGATCTTGCCGGTGACCGTCATCGGAAACGTCTCGACGAAGCGGAAGTAGTGCGGCACCTTGTAGTGCGCGATTTCGTCGGCACAGAACGCCCGCAGTTCCGCATCGTCGACCTCGACGCCCGCCTTGGCGATCACGCACGCGCACAAGACTTCACCGAACTTCGCATCGGGCACGCCGACACACTGCACGTCCTGGATCTTCGGGTGACGGTAGAGGAACTCCTCGACTTCGCGAGGATAGATGTTTTCGCCGCCGCGGATGACGACGTCCTTCGAGCGGCCCACGATGTTGCAATAGCCCTCGTCGTCGAGCGTCGCGAGATCGCCTGTGTGCATCCAACCGGCGGCGTCGATCGCCTCGGCGGTCTTCCCGGGGTCGTCCCAGTAGCCGCGCATCACCGAGTAGCCGCGCGTGCACAGTTCGCCCGGCTTGCCGCGGGGGACGATGCGCCCGTCGAGATCGACGATCTTGACCTCGGTGTGCGGATGGATGCGGCCGACGGTCGAGACGCGACGGTCGAGCGGATCACTCGTCGCGCTCTGGAAGCTCACCGGCGAGGTCTCGGTCATGCCATAGGCGATCGTCACTTCGCGCATGTGCATACGCTCGACGACCTTTCGCATCACCTCGATCGGACACGGCGAGCCCGCCATGATGCCGGTGCGCAGGCTCGACAGGTCGTAGCGCTCGAAGTCGGGGTGGCCGAGCTCGGCGATGAACATCGTCGGCACGCCGTACAACGCGACGCAGCGCTCGGCCTCGACTGTTTCGAGTACGGCCCGCGGATCGAACCCCGCTTCGGGATAGACCATCGTCGCGGCGCTCGTGAGGCAGCCGAGGTTGCCGGTGACCATGCCGAAGCAGTGATACAGCGGCACCGGAATGCAGAGGCGGTCGCCTGCCTCGAGTCCGATCGCGCGCACCGTGCGCGCGGCGTTGTTGAGGATGTTGTGATGCGTCAGCGTCGCGCCTTTGGGCTGCCCGGTCGTGCCCGAGGTGAACTGGATGTTGATCGCATCGTCGAACTGCAGCGTTTCGCCGAGCGCCGCGAGTTCGCCGAGTTCGGCGGCGGTCGCGGGTGCCAGCAGCGAGTCGAAATTGAGCATGCCCGGCGAAGTGTCGGGACCGAGCCGGATCACGCAGCGCAGCGACGGCAACGCGGCCGCGGCGAGCGTACCGGGCGCACTGCGCTCGATTTCGGGCGCGAGGCTGCCGAGGATCGCAAGGTAGTCGCTCGTCTTGAAACTCGGCGCGAGCACGAGCGCCTTGCAGCCCACCTTCTCCAGCACGTAGGCCAGTTCGCTGCGCCGGTACGCGGGATTGATCGTGACGAGGATGAGCCCGGCCTTCGCCGCGGCGAACTGCGTCAGCGTCCACTCCGCGCAGTTCGGCGCCCAGACGCCGATACGATCGCCCGTCGCGAGGCCGAGACGGCGCAGGCTCACGGCAAGCTTGTCGACGCGTTCGCGCAGCTCGCGCCAGGTCCAGCGAATGCTCTGGTGGCGCGAAACGATCGCGCCGCGGTCGCCATGCAGCGCCACGACACGATCGAAATGCGCGCCTATCGTCTCGCCGATCAGCGGCGTCGCGGAGGTGCCGCAGACGTAACTCGGTTCGCTTCGCATGATCTGCCGCCCCCTCGTCGAATTCGTCAGGATAGCCGTGCCGCTTTCGCGCGCAGCACCTGCGGCCTGCATTGTTCGTCCCAGTCGATCGGTACCGCCACCTGCGCCTCCGCCGCGCTCGCCGCGAGCAAAGCGAGGTCGACATCGGCGACGAGCCACGTCACACCTGCGTCTGCACGCGCGAGAACGCCGCTGGCCGGCAGCCCGCGATCGCTCGGTGCATAAACTGCGGCGTGACCGGTATTCGTGTCGAGTGCCGGATTGTCGGGCGCTTCGCCCGCCGTCACCGACTGCGCGACGTAGAAGCGGTTCTCGAGCGCACGCGCCATGCAGCCGACGCGCACGCGCGTCGCGCCGGCTTCGGTATCGGTGCAACTAGGGACGAGCAACAGGCGCGCACCCGCTTGCTGCTGCGCGCGCGCGTACAAAGGAAATTCCGCGTCGTAGCAAACGTTGATCGCGATGCGGCCGAATGCGGTGTCGAAGACGCGCAGCTCGTCGCCAACCTCGATCACGGCGGCGTTCTTCTCGAACGCGGTCAGCGCCAGCTTGTCCTGGTAGGCACTTTCGCCGGTCGGCGCAAACAGATACGCGCGATTGCGAAAACGACCGTTCGCCTGCGCGAGCAGGAAGGTGCCAGCGAGAGCATGCAAACCGTGCGTGCGCGCGAGGCCGGCGAACAGCTCCAGCCAGTGCTCGTGCAGCGGCTGCAACGCGGCGAGCATCGCGGGGAGATCGGCGCGCACGTCCGCCGGCAAGGTCGCAGCGAGCTCGAGCGCGAGGTATTCAGGCAGCACGACAATTTGTGCGCCGGCGCTCGCCGCCTCGGCGATCGCCGTCGCAATGCGCGTCGCGAACGCCGCGAAATCGTGCGGCGCTGCGATTTGCCATTGCGCAAGAGCGAGGCGGATCTTCATCGTTGGGGCGCTTGTCGTCGGGCCGTGCTGTCGTCAGGCAAGCATAGAAGAGCCCGTGGATGCGCGGCAATGCGGACAAGGCGCTTTCCACAATGCCGTTGCGCCGCGTGCCGCGGCGCAAATTGAGCCGATCGGCGTCGCGGCGTAGACTCGCGCGGCAACGCCAGATTCCGCACGTCCGTCACCCGGGAGACATTCGGTCATGACCACGCTGACGATCAACGGCAAGAGCATCGATATCGACGCGCCGCCTGACACGCCCCTGCTCTGGGTGCTGCGCGATCACCTCGGCTTGACCGGGACGAAATTCGGCTGCGGTGCCGCCCTCTGCGGCGCGTGTACAGTGCATCTCGATGGCGCCCCGGTGCGATCGTGCCGCACGCCGCTCGGCGCGATCGCCGGCAAAAAGGTCACGACGATCGAAGGCCTTTCGGGCCGCGTCGGCGCCGCAGTGCAGGCGGCCTGGGACAAGATCGACGTGCCGCAATGCGGCTACTGCCAGTCGGGCCAGGTCCTCGCGGCTGCCGCGCTGCTAGCGAACAATCCGAAACCGAGCGACGCCGACATCGACGCGGCAATGAGCGGCAACATCTGCCGCTGCGGCACTTATCAACGCATTCGCGGTGCGATTCACGACGCCGCCCTGAGCCTCGGAGCCTGACCATGAACGCGATCCCAGATCCGACGATCAAAGTCGACGCCGCGCGCCGTGGCTTCCTCAAGGCATCGGCCGTGGTCGGCGGTGGCCTCGTCATCGGCCTGTATCTGCCCGCGAAGAATTTCGCGGCGGATCTCAAGCCCGCGGGTAGCGCTGCCGTCGCGGCGAATGCCTGGGTGCGCATCGCGCCCGATAACGCGATCACGCTGATCTGTCACCGCAACGAGATGGGCCAGGATGTGCACACCTCGCTCGCGCTGCTCGTCGCCGAGGAACTCGGCGTCGACGTCAACAAGGTCGCGATCGAGCAGGCGCCCGTGAATCCGGTCTACATCAACGCGTTGCTCGGCGGCCAGATCACGGGCGGCAGCACGAGCATCCGCGACGCGTGGGAGAAACTGCGCATGGCCGGCGCGACCGCGCGCGTGCTGCTCGCGACCGCAGCCGCGAACCAGTGGAAGGTGCCGGTCGCCGAATGCACGGTACACGACGGCTTCGTCGTGCACTCGAGCGGCAAGCGCGAGAGCTACGGCAAGCTCGCCGACGCGGCCGCAAAGCTGCCCGCGCCGGCGCAGGTCGAACTCAAAAAACCCGCCGACTTCACGCAGATCGGCAAGCAGCAGCATCGCCTCGACACGCGCGCGAAGGCACGCGGCGAGGCGACGTTCGGCATCGACTGCAAGCAACCCGGCATGGTGTACGCGGCGATCGAACAATGCCCGGTGCTCGGTGGCAAGGTCGCGAGCGTCGACGACACGAAGGCGAAGGCGATCAAGGGTGTGATCGCGGTCGTCGACATCGGCGAAGGCGTCGCCGTCATCGCCGATCATTTCTGGACGGCGAAGACCGCGCGCGACGCGCTCGCGATCACCTGGGACTACGGCCCCGGCGCGGGCCTCACGACCGAAAATATCCGCGCCACCTTGCGCGAAGGGGCGAAGAAGGACGGTGCGATCGTCGCGCAGACAGGCGACAGCGCCAGCGCGATGAAAAAGGCCGCGAAAACGTTCCACGCGGACTACGACTCGCAACTGCTCGCGCATGCGACGCTCGAACCAATGAACTGCCTCGCGCTCGTCGGCGACAACGGCTGCGACATCTGGGCGAGCACGCAATTCCCACAAGGGGCGCAGGGCGCCGCCGCCGCGCGCAGCGGCGTGCCCGTCGAGCGCGTGCGAATCTGGCCACAGTTCATCGGCGGCGGGTTCGGCCGCCGTCTCGACGTCGACTTCATCGGCCAGGCGGCGGCGATCGCGAAAGCCGTACCCGGCAAGCCCGTGAAGATGATCTGGACGCGTGAAGACGACATCCGCAACGATTTCTACCGGCCCGCGAGCCATCACACGCTCTCGGCAGGCCTCGACACGAACGGCAATCTCGTCGCATTCGAAAGCAAGATGGTCTCGGCCTCTATCACCAATCGCATGTTCCCGGGCGTCGTCAAGAACGACCTCGACCCGTTCATGACGGAAGGCACCGCGAACCTGACCTACGACATCCCGAACGCGATGCACCGCGTCGTGATCCAGGAATTCGGGCTGCGCGTCGGCTACTGGCGTTCGGTCAGCCACGCGCTCAACGCGTTTGCGATGGAGGGGTTCATCGACGAACTCGCGCACGCGGCCGGCAAGGATCCGGTCGCGTTCCGCCTCGCGCTGCTCGATAAACAGCCGCGCCAGCGTGGCGTACTCGAACGCGTCGCGAAGGAGTCGGGCTGGAGCGAGAAGCTGCCCGCGGGCCGTGCGCGCGGCGTCGCGTCGATGGAAAGCTACGGCACGCACCAGGCGCTCGTCGCGGAAGTTTCCAAATCGGGCGAGAAGATCAAGGTCGAGCGACTGACCTACGTCGTCGACCCCGGCATCGCGGTGCATCCCGACCAGATCGTCGCGCAGATCCAGAGCGGCGCCGTGTCGGGACTCCTCAATACGCTGCGCAGCAAGATCACGCTCAAGAACGGGCGCGTCGAGCAAAGCAACTTCCACGATTTCGCGTTGTTGCGCATGAACCAGATGCCGAAGGTCGACGTCGTCGTGATCGAGGGCGGCGACAAGCCCGGCGGCATCGGCGAAGTCGGCGTGCCGCTCGTTGCGCCAGCGGTCGCCAACGCGATCTTCGCGCTCAACGGCAAGCGCGTGCGGTCGTTGCCGCTCGCGGACGCGAAGATCGAATTCGTCTAGCGCCTTGTCGAATCGGCGCGCCCGCGTTGGCGCGTCGATTCGCGCGTTGTTCGTTGCCGAACGCGGGTACTCCTGCCGGGCTGGTTGGTCATCCGCTACGTCAGCGGTCGCAACCAGAAGCGCAGCTCGTGGCTCGTTGGCGCCGCTGCGCCGACCTCCTGCCAATCGATAGCGCAGAACATGTCGTCCTGACGCGCGTAGCCACGTTTGCGCCAGAACGCGTCGTTTGCCACGTAGGCGGCCGGCCGGCGCGGATCGTCGGCACGCCGCTCGACCGCGCAGAATGCCGTCATCGCGAAACGACCGAGTCGCCGCGCATAACTCTCGCGCTCGTCGAAGAAGCGGTGGCCCAGACCACGGCCGCGATACCGCGGTAACAGCACCGACTCGCCGAAGTAGAACACGTTCTCTTCGCGGATGCCCTTCGCGCGAAACGCGAGCTTGAAGTTTTCGCTTTCGTCCATCAGCGGGATGCCAGTCGACGCGCCGACCACGCGCGCGCCGTCGAACGCGAGCACGAAGAGGCTCTCGGGCGAACGCGAATAGGTCGCGAGGTATTTCGCCTCATAGGCGCGATCGCCGTCGTAGAGATACGGCCAGTCGCGGAACACCGCAATGCGCAGCGCCGCGACATCGTCGAGATACGGCGTGATCTCGCCGCCGCTGAAGATCTTCGTTTCGATCATTGCGCAACGATAGCGCATCGGCGAGTCAGGCAACGTCGGCGCTCGACCGTTGCCCACCGATCGTGGCCCGACCTTGGGGCCCGATCCTGCAGCCGATCTGCCGCTCGTGGGCGGTCAGAACCCGCTACGGATTTCGCGGCCGTCATGCCGCGCAACGCTACGACTGGCCGGCGCCGCGCATCGCGAATCGCGCGGCCGCCTCGCCTGTGATATGCCCACTCGCGAAGCAGGCGGTCAGCAGGTAACCGCCGGTCGGCGCTTCCCAGTCGACCATTTCTCCCGCGCAGAACGTGCCGGGGCGTTTTCTCAACATCAATGAGCCGTCGAGCGCAGTGAATTCGACGCCACCGGCCGTGCTGATCGCCTCGTCGAGCGGCCGCGCACGGACGAGTTCGAGCGGAAGCGCCTTGATCGCTGCCGCGAGTTTGCCCGCATCCGCGAGCGTAGCCTTGTCGACGAGTTCATACAGCAGACCCGACTTCACGCCGTCGATGCCCGCGTGCCGACGCAGGTGCTCGCTCAGCGTGCGCTTGCCGCGTGGCTGCGCGAGATCACGCTCGAGCCGCTCGCGCGTGCGCGCGGGCGCGAGATCGAGCCGAATCGTCGTGCGACCGTCTCGCGCGATCGCGTCGCGCAGGTCGGCGCTCGCCGCGTAGACGAGGCTGCCCTCGACGCCGGTTTGCGTCACGACGAACTCGCCCTGGCGGCGCTCGCACGAGCCCGGCCGACCCCACTCGACGACGACCGGCTTGACCGGGTCGCCCGCATGGCGCGCCGCGAAGTGCTCGCTCCAGCCGTCGCGGCCTGCGACCGCGACATCGAAACCACAGTTGCTTGGCCGCAAGGGAGCGACGCCGGTCTCGTCGCGCTCGAGGATCGAAACCCAGGCGCCGTCCGATCCCAGCACGCTCCAGCTGCCACCCCCGAGAGCGAGCACGATCGCGCCCGCGCGCACGCAACGCGACACACCGTCGCGCTCGAAGCGCAACGAGCCCTCTTCGTCCCAACCGAGCCAGCGCTCGTGCATATGGAAGACGACGCCGTCCGCACGAAGTCTCCGCACCCAGCCGCGCAGCAGCGGCGCAGCCTTGAGATCGGTCGGGAAGACGCGTCCCGACGTACCCACGAACGTCTCGACGCCGAGTCCGCGCGCCCAAGCACGCAGCGCGTCCGCATCGAATTTCTCGAGCCAGGTGCGCAGCTCGGGCGCGCGGTGTCGATAGCGCGAGACGAACGTCTCGAACGGATCCGAGTGGGTGAGATTGAGGCCGCCCTTGCCCGCGATGAGGAACTTGCGGCCCACCGAGCCCATGCGGTCGTACAGATGCACTGGAGCGCCTGCCGCGCGCGCTGTCTCCGCCGCCATGAGGCCGGCCGGACCGCCGCCGATCACAACGACGACTGGTGCCTTCGGCTCACTCATGCGCGCGCTCGGTTCGTTCTGCATTGCGCGGGACGATAGCGAACCACGGCTGCGATGCAAAGTCCTCGTCGCGCCGCGGAGGCGTTCGCACGGACTTCGGCTCGCCGGCCTTCGACTTCGCGCCTTCGGCGCTACGCTCAGGACGAACGGAGTCTTGGTCTCGAAATTCGCGCTTCGACGCTACGCCCAGGACGAACGGAGTCTCCTTCGGCGCTACGCTCAGGATGAACGGGGCCTTGGTCTCGAAATTCGCGCCTTCGACGCTGCGCTCAGGACGAAGGGAGTCTTGGTCTCGAAATTCGCGCCTTCAACGCTGCGCTCATGATGAACGGAGTCTTGGTCTTGAATTTCGCGCCTTCGACGGTTCGCTCAGGACGACCGGCGTCTTCGTCTTGAGTTTCGCGCCTTCGACGCTGCGCTCAGGATGAACGGAGTCTTGGTCTTGAATTTCGCGCCTTCGCCGCTGCGCTGAAAGGCAGTCTGGGCCTCGTGCTTCGGGCCGTCGGCGAATCGTTGCATCCGATCTGACAACGCCGACGCGCTGCTTCGCGAACCACCAACCGTCGCATCGTGTCTGCGCAGCGCCCCGGGCTGTTCAGCGACGGCGCCAAACGCGCAGCCACCCGCCCGGCGAACGCAGCGTTCCACTGGCGAACCTTCTCGTCGCGCGCCTCCGGGCGCATTCTCGACGCATCGAAATCACGAGAGACACCAGAATGAACCTGCTCATCTTCGGCGCGACGGGCCATATCGGTCAGGCGATCACGGCCGAAACGCTGCGCCGCGGTCATGACGTGACGGCCGTCGTTCGCGATCTTGCCCGTCTCAGCGGTGCCTGGCCGAAGCTCGACGTCATCGTCGGCGACATCGCGAAGCCGAATACCTACAGCGACGCGCTTCGTCATGCGGACGCCGTCATCGTCGCCGTTTCCGCGCGCCGCGACGGCGAGCCGAAAGCGCTCGCGCGCAACGCAGGCATCGTGCTCGACGCCGCCGCCAGGGCCGGCGTCGCGCGCCTCGCCTGGGTCGGCGGTGCCGCCTCGCTCGAGGTGAAGCCGGGCGTGCGCGTGATCGACGATCCGAATTTCCCGGCCGCGTGGCGCCCCGAGGCCGAAGCGCAGGCCGAGGCACTCGCGGCGTTCCGCGCGTCCAAAGCGGACATCGACTGGGTCTACGTCAGCCCCGCAGCCGTCATCGAGGACGGTGAGCACACCGGCAACTACCGCGTCGGCGGCGATCGCCTGCTCGTCGACGCGCACGGCAAGAGCCATATCTCGGTGCCCGACTTCGCCGCCGCGCTGATCGACCGCGTCGAACAGAACGATCACCCGCGCCAGCGCATCACTGTTGCATACTGATCTCATGAACGACGCCCGCATGCCCGCATTGTTCGTCGGCCACGGCTCGCCGATGAATGCGATCGAAGACAACGCGGTGACGCGCGGTTGGCGCGACGTCGCCGCACGCCTGCCGCGGCCGAAGGCGATCCTCTGCGTCTCGGCTCACTGGGAATCGCGCGGCGTGTTCGTCTGCGTGGCGCAGAAGCCGAAGACGATCCACGACTTCTACGGCTTTCCGCAGGCGTTGTTCGACGTCACCTACCCCGCCCCTGGCAATCCCGCGCTCACGCGCAGGGTGGCCGAGGTCGTCAAAGGCGTGCCGGTGCACGCGACGGACGAATGGGGCCTCGACCACGGCGCCTGGAGCGTGCTGCGCGTGATGTACCCGGCCGCCGACATTCCGACCGTGCAGCTAAGCATCGACACGTCGCAGCCCGGCGCGTTCCACTATGCGCTCGGCCGTGAACTCGGCGTGCTACGCGACGAGGGCGTGCTGATTCTCGGCAGCGGCAACATCGTGCACAACCTGCGCCTGCTGAATTTTCGCGACCCGACGCCGCCCGACTGGGTCACGCGCATCGATGCGGCGTCGCGCGCGCGCATCGAACGGCACGAACACGCCGATCTGATCGACTGGCGCGCGCTCGATCCGCAGATCTCGCTCGCGGTGCCCACGCCCGAGCACTATCTGCCGCTGCTTTACGTTCTCGGCACGCACCGCGCAGACGACGACGTGCAACTGTTCAACCCAGAACTATTCAGCACGCTATCGATGACGTCGGTGCAGGTTGGCTGAGCGAATCACCCAGCTGACAATTTGCGTTTTCCGGCGAGTGCCGACACAACCACAAGCCAAAGCCCTCTGGATCAGAACCAGAGGCGAACACCCGCGACGATGCGCGCCTCGCTACCGACCGAAATCGGCCCCGGCGTGATCGGCGCGATGGTCGGCGCATCGCCGGCGCGACGGTAGCTGTATACGATGCCGACGTACGGTGCGAAGTTGCGAGTGAATTCGTAACGCAGGCGCAAACCCAATTCGGCGTCGGACAGGCCCGCAGCGATCGCGCGCTCGCGATCGTCCTTGCCGTAGAGGTTCGCCTCGAATTCCGGCTGCACCACGAGACGCTGCGTCAGCAGCAGTTCGTACTCGACGCGGAAGCGCGCCGCCGTGCGTCCGTTGGAACCGAGATACGCCGTCGCCTCGACCGTAAACCAGTAGGGCGCGAGGCCCTGCACGCCGAACGCGGCCCAGTTTCGCTCGGCGCCGGAACCGAAGTCGCGGCGCGCGCCAAGCTGCCAGTCCCAGTAGCTCGCGAACGCGTGGTCCCAGAAAGCCTCGATGCGGCCAGCGCTGCGCCCGTTTGCGTGTTCGCCTTCGCTGCGCAGCCAGACCTTGTCGAAATCGCCGCCATACCAGGCCTGGGCGTTCCACACGGTCGATGTCGAGTCGTCGCTGCGACCGTGCTCGAATTCGTCGAGCTTGAACATGGCGAGCCGCGCGTCGTCGTCCATCTCCATCACGCGCACCATTTCGCTGTCGGACATCGTCGGCATCGGCTGTGCGGGCGGCGGTGGCGGAACGTGATCCGTCGTCTCCTGCGCCTGCGCTGCGGGTACGCAGGCTGCCGACAGCGCAAACGCCGCGGCGATCCTCGCGATCGACGACGCAGCGCCGCCACACGCACGAACGCAAGGCAACGCGAAACGTCTCATGCCACGACGACCTCGCGGAACATCCCCGCTTCCATGTGGTAGAGCAGGTGGCAGTGATAGGCCCAGCGCCCGACCGCATCGGCGCTGACGCGATAGCTTAGCTTCTGCGCGGGCTGCACGACGACCGTATGCTTGCGCGCGAGGAACTCGCCCTGCGGCGTCTCGAGCTCGCTCCACATGCCGTGCAGGTGTATCGGGTGCGTCATCATCGTGTCGTTGACGAGCGTAATGCGCACGCGTTCGCCGTGGCGCAGGCGCAGCGGCGTCGCGTCGGAGAATTTCTGTCCGTCGAACGACCAGACGTAGCGCTGCATGTGTCCGGTCAGGTGCAGCTCGATCTCGCGCTCGGTGCCCGCGCTGATCGGCGCGCCAAGCGTGCGCAGGTCGGCATAGCTCAGAACGCGGCGGCCGTTGTCGCGCAGGCCAACGCCCGGATCGTCGAGATTCGTGCGCGGCGTCGGCACCGTCATGTCCACGCCGCGACCGGTCTTTACGGGCGTCGGTTTCGGCGCATTCGCAAGCGTCGACATGTCCATACCCGACATCGCGGTTTGCGACGTGCTGTCGACAGGCGCGTGCTCTTGTTGCCCATCGTCGTGCCGCATGCCGCCGTGCGGGTTGCCCGCGTCTGCGTGGCCATGCTCCATGTTCGCCATCGCCTCGTGCGACATGTCCATGCCGCTCATGTCCATTGTGGTCGACGATCCCGCGGCGTTCGGGCCCCTGTCCATGGAACCCATGTCCATCTGCCCCATCATGTCGCGCATCGACAGCAGCGGACGCGGATCGAGCGCTGGCACGAGCGCAGCGAGGCCTGCGCGCGTCGCCAGCGTGCCGCGCGCGTAGCCCGATCGATCCATCGCCTGCGCGAAAATCGTGTAGGCGTCGTCGCCTGCCGGCTCGACGATGACGTCGCAGGTCTCGGCAGGTGCGAGGCGTAACTCGTCGACGGTCACGGGTTCGACGTCCTGGCCATCGGCTGCGATGACGCGCAGCTTGAGACCGGGGATGCGCACGTCGAAGAACGTCATCGACGCGCCGTTGATGAAGCGCAGTCGCACCTTCTCACCGCGCGCGAACAGGCCCATCCAGTTCGACGCCGGCGTCGCGCCGTTCATGAGGTCGGTGTAGGCGTGGCCGGAGACGTCGGCGAGGTCGCTGCGATCCATGCGCATCTCGTTCCACATGCGGCGCTCGTCGAGCGCGGCCGCGGTGCCGCGTGCGCCCGCATCGCGCAGGAAATCGCCCGCCGTGCCCTTGCCGAAGTTGTAGTAGTCGCTGCGCTTCTTGAGGTTCGCGTAGAGCGTCTCGGGGTTGCCGTCGCTCCAGTCGCTCAGCAGCAGGACGTGCTCGCGATCGGCATGGAAGCGTTCGCCGCGAGGCTCGACGACGATCGCACCATAGAGCCCGGTCTGCTCCTGGAAACGCGAGTGACTGTGGTACCAGTACGTGCCCGCCTGGTTGACCGTGAAGCGGTACGTGTAGGCGCCGCCGGGGGGAATGCCCATGAAACTGAGGCCCGGCACGCCGTCCATGTCGGCCGGCAGCACAATGCCGTGCCAGTGGATCGAACTCGTCGTCGGCAACGTGTTGCGCACGCGCAGGGTCACGGTGGCGCCTTGGCGCCAGCGGAGGAGCGGCGCCGGCAGGCTGCCGTTGACGACGGTCGCCGCGCGCTGCGCGCCCGTGAAGTTGACGCTTGCGGCGCCGATGCTCAAATCGAAGGCGCTACCGCGCAGCTCGGCGACCGACGGCGGCAAACCCTGCGACGACACCGCTGTCGCGCGCGTCGATTGCATCAGGCCGGCGCTCGCGACGACACCGAGCCCGAGTCCCTCCACGAAGCGCCGGCGCGACAATGAAATGGCAGGAAATCCCGCTGCAGACGTGTAGCGAAGGCCTTCGGTGTCGGACCTTGGCATATTTCGACTTCTTCGATCGGGAACCATGCGCATCGTTCTAATCCGTGCAAGCTTGCTACGATAGCGCAATGAACTACCACCACGCCTTCCACGCCGGAAATTTCGCCGACGTCTTCAAGCACGCAATCCTGATCGGCCTCATCGAAGCGCTCAAGACGAAATCGACGCCATTCTGCTACATCGACACGCATGCGGGCGCCGGCAAGTACGATCTGCGCGACAAGCCATCGCAGAAGACCGGCGAATTCACCGATGGCGTGCACCGGCTGCTCGTCTCGAGCACGCTCGCGCCGTCGTTGCGGCCGTACTTCGACCTTCTGCGCGCCGCGAACGCCGAAGACGCGCAGGGCCATCTCAACGTCTATCCGGGCTCGCCGCTGATCGCCACGATGCTGATGCGCGAGGGCGATCGCGCCGTGTTGTGCGAGACGCAGGAAGAAGAAAGCGCGCAGCTCAAGGCACTGTTCGCACGCGACGCGCGCGTCGGCGTGCATCAGCGCGACGGCTACGCGGCGCTCGCCGCACTCGTGCCGCCGAAGGAGCGACGCGGCGTCGTGCTGATCGATCCGCCGTTCGAGACGCAGCGCGACGAGTTCCGCGCGATCGAGGCAGCGATCAAGACCGCGTATGCGCGCTGGCCGACCGGCACGTATGCGATCTGGTATCCGATCAAGCTGCGCCAGCATCTGTTGCCGTTCTACCGCTGGTTCGAGCGCCATGGCGTGCGCAAGACGCTGCTCGCCGAGCTCATGATCTTCCCAGACGATTCACCGCTGCGCCTCAACGGCTGCGGCATGATCGTCGTCAATCCACCATGGCAGTTCGACAAGCAACTCGCCGCGCTGCTGCCCGACCTCGCGCGCATGCTCGCGCGCGACACGCGTGCGGAGCAGCGCGTGGAATGGGTGACCGGCGAGTAAAATCTCCGATCCTGTTGCGGCTTTCGTCCAAGACCCTCGACCACGACACGGCGACCCCATGCGCATACTTGTTACCGGCAGCAGCGGCCATCTCGGCGAAGCATTGATGCGCACGCTGCGCGCTTCGGAGCACGAGGCGGTCGGCATCGACATCCTCGCCTCGCCCTTCACCGATCACGTCGGCACGATCGCCGACCGCGCGTTCGTGCATCGCTGCATGCGCGGCGTCGACGCGGTGCTGCACGCGGCGACGCTGCACAAGCCGCACGTCGGCACGCACACGCGCCAGGACTTCGTCGACACGAACGTTACGGGCACGCTCAACCTGCTCGAGGAGGCGAAACTGGTGAACGTGCGCGCGTTCGTGTTCACGAGCACGACGAGCACGTTCGGCCGCGCGCTCGTGCCGGCGCCGGACGAGCCGGCCGCGTGGATCACCGAGGATGTCGTGCCCGTGCCGAAGAACATCTACGGTGCGACCAAAATTGCTGCGGAAGACCTCTGCGAGCTGTTCGCGCGCGGTTTCGGCCCGCGCGGGGCGCATCTGCCGGTCGTCGTGCTGCGCACGTCGCGCTTCTTTCCCGAGGAAGACGACCACAAGGAGCGGCGCGAGGGCTACGAAGATGCCAACCTCAAGGCCAACGAATTTCTCTACAGACGCGTCGACGTCGCGGACATCGTCGACGCCCATCTGCTCGCGATCGACAAGGCACCCGCGCTCGGCTTCCGCAAGTTCATCATCTCGGCAACGACGCCGTTCACTCGCGACGACCTCGCCGAGTTGCGCAGCGATGCCGCGGCAGTCGTACGCCGGCACGCGCCGGCCCATGTCGCCGAATACGCGCGCCGCGGCTGGAAGATGCTGCCGTCGATCGACCGCGTCTACGTCAACGAGCGCGCACGCGCCGAACTCGGCTGGCAGCCGAAGTACGACTTCGCGCACGTCATCGCGAGTCTGCGCGCGAACGAGGATTTCACGAGTCCGCTCGCGCAGGCGATCGGCTCGAAGGGCTACCATGCCGAGGTGTTCGACGAGGGTCCCTACCCGGTCGAACACGCGCACTGACTACGAATTCGCCGATGCGGCAGGCGGAGCATGAACGAGAGGCTAGAGCATGTGCAGAAACATCAAGAACCTGTTCAATTTCGATCCGCCCGCGAGCGAGGAAGAGATCCACGCCTCATCGCTGCAATTCGTGCGCAAGCTCAGTGGCTTCAACGCGCCGTCGAAGATCAACGAAGCGGCGTTCAATCTTGCGGTCGCGCAGGTCAGCGATGCGGCCCGCCAGCTCATCGGCTCGCTCGTGACGCTCGCGCCACCGAAAAACCGCGAGGTCGAGCGCGCGAAGGCGATGGCCGAGTCGGCGAAGCGTTTCGGCCGCGCCTAACGCGCCACGCGACGCCGAAGTGGCCGCGCGCGGTCGCGGCACGAGTCTCGACCGCTGAACGTGGTCATGGCGGGTCTTCCGCGATTGTCCTTGTCCAAGCGCAAGCGACCGCGAATTTCCTGGCGCCGAGTGGCTCCATCGAATCATCGAGTACGGGGTCTGTTCGTCGCTTTGCGGCGAGTCGAGACTTGGCCATCGCCAACTATCGCGCGGTGGCGACGATCCGCCGCTGAACGTCATGATCGATACGACCACCTTCGACACCCTCGCCGCATTTCCGCAGCGCCTCGCAGAGCACTACGCGGCGATTCCCGCGCGATTCCGTCATTGGACACCGCCCTCCTGGGATGGCATTCCGAGCGAAGCGTTCACGGCGATCGAGCAGGTCTGCCATGTCCGTGACATCGAGATCGATGGCTACCACGTCCGTTTCGCGCGCACACTCCGCGAAAACACGCCCGACCTGCCCGACGTCGACGGCTTCGCACTCGCACGCGCACGCGCGTACGCACGCAGCGACAGCGACACTGCCTTCGCCGCATTCTCTACGGCGCGCGCGCAGACACTCGCGATGATCGCCGCCTGGAGCGAAGACGAACTCGCGCGCCGCGCCTTGTTCGAGAAGCGCCCCGCGTCGCTGCGCGGACTCGTGCACCAGCTGTGCAGCCACGATCAGCAGCATCTCGCCGGCATGCAATGGCTGCTCGCGCAGATCGCTGCGCACCATCCGCACGAATGGCGTTGATGCGTTTTCTCGAGCATGTCTCGATGGCGCCACGCGGACTCGCGACGAGGGAACCCGCTACGCTGCCTTTTCGCGTCCCTTGCTCTGCAAGGCGAGCGTTGCTCTGACGCGGCGCTTTGCGTCGGCGGCGCCCTTACGCGGCGGGATCCGAGGTAGTCCGCAGCAGATTCCTGCTCGTGCCGAGCACGCCTGCGTAATAGAAAATGTAGTAGCCGATTACGACGCCCAGGATCGCGAGCGTGAGCGGGCTGCGCTGGAACGCAGCGAACGGATTCTGATCGGCCTGCGACGCGGCCTGCATCGTCGGATAGACGATGAAGAAGCGGTAGACGAGGCGTGAAATCAACAGTGCCGACACGGCGAGTCCGATATAGGTGTGCGGCGTGTAGAACACACCCTTGTCGGTCCGCTCGAAGCGCGTGTGACGAAGCCCGAACCAGCCGAGCGCGGCGCCACCGACCGTGCCCGCGAGCAGACCCGCGAGCAGATCCACATCGCGCGCCGCGGGAATCGCGAGCAACAAGCCGACCACGACGAGCACGACCATGCGCAACTGCATGCGTACGGGCGTCACGGCCTGGCGCCCGATGTTGCGCCGCACGCGGCGGTAGAGCACCCACAGCACGAGCGCGCCCGTCAGCACCGCGGTGATCAGCTTCTGGTCCATACGCTTTCCTGAAAGTTGGATGGTGTTGCTTCTAGACGAAACCCGCAGCGGGCATCTGCGTCGTTCGCTGCAACCAATTGTCGGCCGGATATTCGCAGGCGCCGTCGACTGCGTGCAGCGTGTACGCGTGTCGCGCCTGTGCGGAACGGTTCGCGAGCGACAGGTGCGGGAAGCAGCCGCTGAACACGATCAGGGTGCCGGCCGACACCTCGAGCCACTCGAGCTTGTCCATGTCCCAGTCGTCGGCTGAAGCGAGCGTCTCGGTATCGAGTCGGCCGTCTGCCTGCTTGCGGAAAAGCCGCTTGAGCCCCTGCCGATGTTCACCCGGCAGCCCGCCGAGGCAGCCGTTGCCCTTATGCGCGTCATCGATCGCGAACCAATAGCCGATCACGGACATCGGCGTCGTGTAGAGATACGTCGAATCCTGATGACAGACGACTTCGCCGCCGATACCTGGCTGCTTGAAGATGTACATCGACTGCATCACGCGCGGGTCGGCGACGCCGAGGCTCGCGCTGATCGCCTGCAGCGCGGCGCCCTTCGAGAACGCAGAAAACACCGGGTCGATGTCATGCATCGCGTGACCGAGCTTGTTCACCGCGAGCGGCAGCGGGAATGCGAGCGTGCCGTCCGCGGCGAACGCTTCCTCCTCGAAGAACACGCCGACACCTGTGGCCGATTCAAGGAAGTAGTCGCTGTCCTGATGGCGCGGCTGCTTCGTCGAGAAGACCGTGCCCGCGGCGTTGGGGCCGTGTTCGAGCACGAGCTCTGTCGCACGTGCGCGCAAGGCCTCGCATTCATCGCGCGTCTTGAAGTTTTCGACGACGAGCACGCCGTCGCGATGAAACGCCTCGATCGCTTCCGCGGGAAGCGCGCCGGTTGCGAGCGTGCGACAGCGGGCTACCGACATGGGCGCGCCCTCGCGTATTCGGCGGCGGTCACCGCGCGGGATGCTCGTGCCATGCGTCGCTCAATCCTTGTCATCGGGTTCGAAGAACGACCAGCGGATTTCCGTAAACTTTTCACGCATCGCCGCTTCGACATCGTTGATCGCAGCGACGACGCCGCTCGTTTCGAATTCGCCGCTCATTTCGGCCTTGATCGCGACCATCACGTCGTTGCCGAGCTGCAGCGTGATCAGGCTGAACACGCGCTTGATCTCGGGACGGGCCTCCAGAAACTCACGAATTGCAGCCATCGTTTCCGGTTCGATGCTCTGTCCGATCAACAGCGCTTTCACCTCGATCGCGAGGAACACCGCGACGACGACAAGCAGCGCACCGATCGCCAACGTGCCGATCGCGTCGAACAAGGGGTTGCCGGTCGCCATCGTGGCGGCTACGGCGGCGAGCGCGAATGCGAGGCCGAGTAGTGCCGCGAGGTCCTCGCCGAATATGACGATCAGCTCGCTCTGCCGACTCTCGCGGAACCAGCGCCACATCGAGCGGCCGCGACGCGCCTTGTTCACCTCGACGATGCAGCCCCACATCGAGAAGCTTTCGGCAATGAGTCCGAATGTGAGCACGAAGATCGCGACCCAGGGCCGGTTGATCGGTTCGGGATCGGAGAGCTTGTGCAGGCCTTCGTATATCGAGAACGCGCCGCCGACGCTGAACAGCAACAGCGCGACGAGGAACGACCAAAAGTAGATTTCCTTGCCGCGCCCTAGCGGATGATCGGGTGTCGAGGGCGCCTTCGATCCGCGCATGCCGAACAGCAGCAGGCATTGGTTGCCGCAATCGGCAAGCGAATGCACCGCTTCGGCGGTCATTGCGCTCGAGCCCGTGATGACGGCCGCGGCGGACTTCGCGAGGAAGATCGAGAAGTTGGCGCCGAGCGCGTAAAAGATCGTCTTTGCGGAATCGGCTTTGCCCGCCATCCTCACTTCCTGCTGCCACCACGTTGTCAGGGGCGCGAGTTTAGCATTACGCATCGAAGGCCCGCGCTCGCAGGCCAGGCGTGAGGAGGATGACCATGGAACTGCAAAAATGCACCGCTGTACTGATCGTCGACGCGATCGAACCCTGTCTCGCGTTCTGGCAACAACGCCTCGGCTTCTCGCGTCCGGTCGAGGTGCCGCACGGCGACGGCCTCGGCTTCGTAATCCTCACGAATGGTTCGGTCGAGGTGATGTATCAGACCGTCGCCAGCGTCGAGGCCGACATGCCGAGGATCCTGCGCGACTGGCACAACGACAAGACGCATCTCTATGTGGAAGTCGGCGACATCGACGCGATCGCGTCCGCACTCGAGGGATGCGAGATCGTGCTGCCGAGGCGCAAGACGTTCTACGGCGCCACCGAAGTGGGCTACCGCGAGCCCGGCGGACACTACGTCACGTTTGCGCAGATGCGTTCGGCTTGATTGGCGAGACCGCTGCGCTGATGCGCGCAGCACGTTCGGGAAGTTTGGATCGAGAATTTTGTCGATAGCTGCGCGCGGCCTTCGAGCGGCCGTGCGCGAAGCCGCTAGCGCTTGCGATTCTTCGCCGCCGCCGACGACTTGGCGGCCTTCGCGGTCTTGGCGGTATCGGTAGTGCCCCGCTGCGCAGCTTTTGTCGGCACGGCCTTGGCGGCTTTCGGCGCGGCAGTTTTTGCAGCTTTTGCGGGCGTCGCCATCGCCGCGTCCTTCTCGGCGAGCGCCGCCTGTTGCTTCTTCGACAGGCCCGCGCGCACGAGATCGTACGCATGGCGCACGAACTCGGCGATCTTCGCCCGCGCGAAGCGGTCGGGCTCGGCAATCGTGATCCAGAACGCGCGCGCCATGTAGGCTGCTGGCGTGATGCCCGGCTGGTCGGTCAGTTCGAGGAAACGCTCGGGATCGACCTTGAACGACACGCGTTCGCGATGCGGCCCGCGCAGGCAATATACGGCGAACATCTTGCCCGCGACCGTGAAGACGAGGTCGTCTTCCCATTTCACACTGTGTGCGACGCCGGGCCAGCTCGCGCAGAGGCTTTCCAGATCCGTTGCGTTCATGATTATTTTTCTTTATAAATCATATGTATATACCGTTTTTCGACGCCGCTTGCTGAACGCAGAGACCCCGAATTAGGTAGCCAGCTCCATAGCAGGAGCGCAAGCTGCAAACCATGAACACTGTAGCAAAACTCGGCACCGAGGCCGAGCGCTGGAGCAAGCCGCGTCATGCCGGCGTGCGCCCGCCGCCACGCCAGACCTATTCCGTTCGCACGGCACCCGACCGCGACGACATCTTCGAGCATCTGACCGCACGCGACGGCACGCCACTCGTCCTGCGACCGATTCGCAAGGACGACGCCGAAGCGCTACGCCGCGGATTCCAGCGGCTCACGCCCGAGGAAGTGCGCATGCGCTTCCTGCATCCGCTCAACGAATTGCTCGAGCCGATCGCGCGCGAACTCTGCGATCTCGATCCGACGACGGCATATGCCTGGGTCATCGCCGATCCCGACGACGGGCCATCGCCCGAAATCCATGCGGTCGCCCGCGGCTACATCGACCGAGCGCTCGATCAGGCCGAATTCGCGATCGTCGTCGAGGGCCGCCTCAAGGGCCAGGGCTTCGGCACGCTGCTGATGCATCGCGTGATCGACTCCGCACGCAAGCTCGGCATCTCCGAGCTGTGGGGCGACGTGCTGTTCGAAAACGGTCCGATGCTCGCGGTTTGCGAGCATCTCGGATTCAAGCGCGAATCCGCATTGCACGATCCCGGCATCGTCCGCGTGACGCTCGACCTCACGAAGGCCGCCTGATCACGCGGGCGCGACGCGTTCATCGCGTCCGCCGCGAATCGAGCAAGTCGAACAAATCGCATAGGCGCGTACGCGTCGGTCAGTTGCCGGCGTTCGTGGCTACGCCACCCGTGCGGTATACGACGCCACCCTTCATCACGAACTGCACGTGTCGCAGCACGGCAGGGTCCGCGAGCGGATCGCCGTCGACCGCGACGAGATCGGCATAGCGGCCGGGCTGCACCGAGCCGATACGATCCGCCGCACCGATCAGGTTCGCGGCTTCACGCGTCGCAGCGAAGACCGCCTGCGTCGGGCTCATGCCATTCGCGACGAGCAACGCGAACTCCTGCGTGTGATCGCCCTCGCCGATGTCGGTACCATAGGCGATGAGTACGCCCGACTTCACCGCGAGCGCGAGGTTCTTCTTCGGCAGCAGGTCGTTCGCGAGCTCCTTTGCGGGCGTGCCGGGCGTGAGCAACTCCGGGTGATCGCGCGCGACTGCATAGAACACGTCATACACGGTCAGCGTCGGCACGAGGTAGGTGCCGTGCTGTTTCATCAGCGCGAAGGTCTGCGCGGTCGCGAACGAGCCGTGTTCGACCGAATCGACACCTGCGCGAACAGCATTTTCGATCGCACCCGCCGGATACAGGTGCGCGGCGACCTTCATGCCGAGCCCATGCGCGGTCTCGACCGCGCTGCGCATCTCTTCGTTCGTCATCAGCTGCGCGCGCGGATCATCGCCCGTCGAGGCGATACCGCCCGACGGCAGCAGCTTGATGAGGTCCGCGCCGCGGCGCTTGTGCTCGCGCACGCGCTTGCGCGCCTCGTCGGGCGAATCGACGATGCCGTTGTCCCAGCCGGGATGCTGCAGCGCCGGATCGAGGGCGCTGCGCGGATCGCCGTGCCCGGCGCTCGGACTCAGCGGCTCGAGCGCGACCCAGAGTCGCGGTCCCGCGACCTTGCCCGCATCGATCGCGTCGCGCAGCGCGACCGTCTCGGCACCGCCGCCCGCGTCGCGCGCGCTCGTGAATCCCTGTTGCAGCATCTGGCGCGCGAACAGCGCACCGTCGAACGCGCGATCGACGTCGGAGTGCGTGAGCCAGTCCTCGACCGCGTTGGTGCGGCTCGGCAGCTTTGCGGAGATGTGGATATGGCAATCGATGAAGCCCGGCAGCACCGTGGCACGCGACAGGTCGATCACCTCGGCGCCCGCATCTGCGGCGAAGCCCGCCGTCACGCCGACGATGCGGCCATCGTGGATGCGGATCGACACGTCGCGCCGCGGCGCCGCAGACACGCCGTCGAGCAACGCACCGGCATGCACGACGATGTCGTTCGCGCCCGCGGCACTTGGCGCGGACAGGCAGGCGACGGATAACGCAGCGCCGAGCAACGATGTGCGGGTCATGCCGATTCCGGTGGTGTGGCTGGAGGCGAGATTCTGCGCCAGCCCGTTGGCACAGGCAACGAAGCGTGCCACGCGTAAAGGCTGTCGCAATTACTCTTGCTTCCCTCTGCCACTCACTCGCCAACCTTTCGGCCGCGCCTCTGCGAACCGTTCACTTCGTCATCGCGGATACGCTAGGCTTCCGCCCTTTCGTTCTGCCGGCATCACTGATGACCACCGCACCGTCCGACAACACGCAAACGCGCGAGCACGCGCTCGACACCCGTAACCGTGGCATCGATGCGCTGCGCGGCCTGTCGATCGTGCTCGTCGTGATGCATCACGTCGGCATTCGCATTCCGCTCGCGAAGACCTGGCTCGGCGAAGCGCTGCCGAAGTGGCTGCTCGATGGCATCAACTGGAATGGCGCCGAGGGCGTCGTCGTCTTCTTCGTGATCTCCGGCTTCCTTATCACGCGCCGCTCGCAGCTGCGCTGGGGTAGCCTTGCGCAACTTTCACTCGTTGGCTTCTATCGCTTCCGCGCGACGCGCATCCTGCCCGTGCTGCTGCTCGTCGTCGCGCTTTTGAGCCTGTGTCATGTGCTCGGCGTGCCGAAATATGTGATCGACAAACCCGATCAGTCGCTGGCCGGCGCAATCTGGGCGGCACTCGGTCTGCACGTGAACTGGTACGAGGGTCGGACGGGCTACCTTCCGGGCGGCTGGAACGTAATGTGGTCGCTGTCGGTCGAGGAAGCTTTTTACCTCGCCTTTCCTCTGCTGTGCCTGAGCCTCGGGCGCACGCGCCTGTTCGTTCCTGCGTTGATCGCCTTCGCGCTGTCGCTGCCGTGGATGCGCGCCGCGCTCGAAGGTCTGCACAACGAAATATGGTTCGAAGAGGCATACCCGCCCGGCATGGCCGCGATCGCGACCGGCGTGCTGGCGGCCTGTCTCGTGCGGCGAATTCCGCAGGTGAATCGCCGGCTCGCGATGGCTATTGGCGTGACCGGCCTCGTCGGCCTCGGCGCGATTCTGTTCGCCGGGCGGCAGGTGTGGGCGCTGCTGCATCACGGCTATGGCCTCTGGCTGACCGGCTCCGCCGCCTGCATCGTCCTCAGCGCGCATTGGCTCGAGGCCTGCGCGCCGGGCCTGCGCTTGCGCGGCCTCGACTGGCTGCGTTCGTTCGGCCGGCTCAGCTACGAGATCTACCTGTTCCACATGTTCTGCGTGTTCGGCGTGCTCGGTATCGCGAGCGCGAGCGGTCTCGCGCCGCGCTGGAGTTTTGTCTGGTACGTGCCTGCTCTGCTCTCGAGCTGGTTGCTCGGGTTCGCGGTCGCACGCTATTTCTCGCAACCGCTCGAACGGCGCCTGCGGCGCGAAGCACAACGCTCCGCCGTCACGAACCCCGGGCCTGTTGCTGAAACGTCGTGACGGCCATCGCCGCGCTTCGAGTCGCGCAACGATAGTGCGATGGTTCGGAGCACACGCACAGACACCCAGCGGTCGTTGACAAGATCATCGACAAGACCAGTGTCACAGAGCGCCTGCGGCAAAGCCTTGCCCATGTCATGACTTCGCGCGTGCGTCACGCGCGTAAGCGGCGGGCGTTCGCCCGACGAGCTTCGCGAAATCCCGAATGAGATGCGCCTGGTCGGCATAGCCGAGTTCGACGGCTAGCGCCGCCCAGTCGACGCTAGCGTTCGCTTCGACACGCTCGACGACCTCGTGCAGGCGATAGCGCTGGATCACCCACTTCGGGGACACGCCGACGTACTCGCGGAACAGCCGTTGCAGCGTGCGCGGCGTCAGCGCGAATAGCGCGGCGACTTGTTCGATACGCGTCAGGTCGCGATCGACCGCGATGCGCTCCGCGATGTCGACGACGAGCGCGAGGTTCGCGTCCACGCGCGGCTTGCGCGCGCGCAGCAGCGCTTCGAGATGCGCCACGGCGCGCTCGTGATCGCTGGCAAGGACATCGCGCGCGAACGTGGCGGAAGCGCCTTCGAACACTTCGCGCAGCGGCACGACACGATCGGCGAAGTCGCTGACCGGTACGCCGACGAATGGCCTGAACCCGCCCGGCCGGAACTTGATCGCGAACACGCGGCCGCTGCCCGCAGCAAAGACACGCTCCCAGCGCCGCGTCGCCGGTCCGCCGACCATCGCCTCGTCATTTTCGCAGGCGACGTGCACGACCGGATGCGGCAGCGTCGCGCGCGTGCACGCCTGCGCGATGCGCCACTCGACGGTCCAGTAGTGTTCGACGAAGGGCGCGAGATCGGCCGAAGGCCAGTAACGCGCGTGCACGAACCCGAGCGCATCCTGACCTGCGTGCAGGACGCCTCTGGGCTTCACGAGTTTCGTACGTGGCATGTCGCGTTTCTTCAATCCGTCGTCGTTACGCGCAGCTAGCATTCCCGATCGAACGAACCGACTCAAGCGGGACGCCATGACGCCAGCACGGGGACGCGAAGCTATGATGCATGTTCTGCCGAAACTCGCGCTCGCGATCGCCTGCCTGAGCGCAGTCCCGTCACATTCCGGCCAAGGAGCCACGATGACCCATCACGCCAAAGGCGGCTTCGACGTCAAGCTGCAGCCGCTCGACGCCTACAACAAGGACGAGGGCGCCGGCCTCGCGCGCATGGCGATCGACAAGCAGTTCCACGGCGATCTCGCCGCGACGAGCAAGGGCGAGATGCTCAGCGCGATGGGCGGCGTCAAGGGCTCGGCCGGCTACGTCGCGATCGAGCGCGTCAGCGGCACGCTGGCCGGGCGCCGCGGCAGCTTCACGCTGCAGCACAACGCGACGATGACGCGCGGCGAACCCTACCTCAACCTCATCGTCGTCCCCGACTCCGGCACGGACGAACTCGCCGGCCTGTCGGGAACGATGAAAATCACGATTGCGAACGGCGTGCACTCGTATGAATTCGACTACACGCTCACCGCGGGCTGACCGCAGGTTGATCCTGACGAAGCGCGCGCCTCACCAGATCTGCACGCGCTCCGCCTCCACGCGGTACATCGGCTGGCCCGACTTCACGTCGAACGCCTCGTAGAACTCAGGCATGTTCGACAGCGGCCCGTTGACGCGCCACTTCGGCGGCGCGTGCACGTCGCTCAACAAGCCTTTGCGCAGCATCGCTTCCTGTTCTTCGAAGATCCACGACAGCGCGTAGCCGAGGAAGAAGCGCTGCAGCGGCGTGTAGCCCGCGACCTTCTCGCCGTTCTTGTATTGCTCGGTCTTCTTGAATGCGTCGAGGCCGATCAGGAGGCCGCCGAAGTCGGCGATGTTCTCGCCGAGGGCCGCCTTGCCGTTGATGTGCAGCCCCGGCAGCGGTTCGTAGGCGTCGAACTGCTTGACCATGACGTCCGCGCGCTTCTCGAATTTCTCGGCGTCTTCCTTCGTCCACCAGTCGCTCAGGTTGCCGGCCGCGTCGAACTGGCGACCCTCGTCGTCGAAGCCATGCGTGAGCTCGTGGCCGATCGTCGACGCGGCCGCATAACCGTAGACGACCGCATCATCGACGTCGGCGTCCTTGAAGCCGGGGATCGAGAACTGCGCGGCCGGCAAGACGATCTCGTTGTTCGACGGGTTGTAGTAGGCGTTGTAGGTCTGCGGCGTCATGCCCCACTCGCTGCGGTCGACCGGCTTGCCAAACTTCGACAACTCGTCATCGAAACGCCAGCGTCGCGCGTTCATGACGTTTTCGGCGTACGAGTTGCGCGCGACGACGAGCGCCGAGTAGTCCTTCCACTTGTCCGGATAGCCGACCTTCTTCGTCACGCCAGCGAGCTTCTCGTGCGCCTTCGCCTTCGTCGCGGCGCTCATCCAGTCGAGCCGGTCGATGCGTTCGCCGTATGCCGTGCGGATCGCCTCGACGAGATTGTTGTAGCGCTGCTTCGCCGCCTCGGGGAAATATTCCTTGACGAAAATGCGACCGAGAATCATGCCGAGCGCGCGATTCTCCGCATCGAGTGCACGCTTCCAGCGCGGACGCTGCGCCTTCTGGCCGGACAGCACCTTGCCGTAGAAATCGAAGTTTTCCTCGTCGAAATCCTTGCTGAGGAACGGCGAGTACGCGTCGACGAGGCGCAGGCGCAGGTAGTCGCGCAACACCGGCAGCGGCGTCTTCTTCAATTCGGTCTCGAGACCGGCAAAGAATTCGGGCTGACCCACGATCACGCTGTCTACCTTTAGCTGCCAGTGGCCCAGGCGCGGACGCCAGGCAATCGACGGCGAGTACTTCCGCGACAGCTCGTCTGGCGCCATCTTGTTGTAATTCTTTTGCGGGTCGCGCAGGTCGGCGAGCGGACGCGACACCTTCGCGAGCGCCGTCTCGAACGCCATGACCTGGCTGGCACTCGCGCTCGCGGCCGTCTCGTCGGTGCCGAGCAGCTTGAATACGTTGCGCATGTGCGTGACATAGGCGCTGCGCGCCTTCGCAACACCTTCCTCGTTGTTGAAGTAGTAGTCACGATCGGGCAAGCCGAGGCCGCCTTGCCAGAGATGCACGGCCATCACGTCGCTGGCCTTCTCGTCCTGTTCGATGCCGAACACGAAGAACGACGACAGGTTTTGTCGCTGCAGACCGAAAGCGACATCGAGCGCGCCGTTGACGTCCGCGATCGCGTCGATGCGCGCGAGATCCGCCCGTAACGGTTCGACACCGAGCTGGTTAGCAAGCGCCTCGTCGTTGGCCGTGCTCCAGAAGTCGCCGATCTTCTGCTCGTCGCTGCCGCTCGCCGCGTCCTTCTTCGCCGCAGACTCCTCGCTGATCTTGCGCAGGTTTGAATACAGGCCTTCCTGCACCATCTTGCCGATGCCCCAGGTCGCCTCCGAGCCCGGCAGTGGATTGGCCTTGAGCCACGCGCCGTTGGCGAACGTGAAGAAGTCGTCGCCCAGATTGACACTCTTGTCGATGTTGTTCGCCACGACGTCGAGTTTCGCCGCCGTGGTTGCCGGGGCCGCCGCCGCAGCAGGCGCAGGTGGCGGCGGTTCGCGACCGCAAGCGGCGACGAGTACGGTGGCGAGGCACGCGGCCGCAAGCGGCCGCAGTGCGAAGCGCGAAGTCGAGTTCATGCTGTTTCCCCGGATGTCCGTTCTGATGATTTTGGTTGATTTGATCAAGCTGATGCGTTCAGGTTGATTTGATCGGGCTGATCTGATCGGTATGACACATCAGCGCGACCGGATCGAGACGATCGGATCGCAATGGCTGGATCGGTCGATGTTAGCCGCTCGCACTCGCCGCGTCCGCATGTCCTAAGTCATGCGGGTCGATCACTACCCGCGCTCACGCGGGCCGATCGCGCAGTGCGGTCGCCTGCCTGGCGTCGGCCTTCTTCTTCCCGCGACCCTGTAGCCAACGCTGCAATCGATCGAAGTAGACGTAGACCACGGGCGTCAGGTAAAGCGTCAACACCTGTGACGTCAGCAGCCCGCCGACCACGGCGAGGCCGAGCGGCCGGCGCGATTCCGCCCCTGCGCCGACGCCCAGGGCAATCGGCAGGGTGCCGAACAGCGCCGCGAATGTCGTCATCATGATCGGCCTGAAGCGCACGATGCAGGCGTCGAAGATGGCTTCCTCGGGCTTCTCGCCGCCGCGCTCCTTCTCGAGCGCGAAGTCGATCATCATGATCGCGTTCTTCTTGACGATGCCGATCAGCATGATGAGGCCGACCGCCGAATACAGGTTGAGGTCGATGCGGAACAGCAGCAGCGTGAGCAGCGCGCCGAACGCGGCGGTGGGCAGGCCCGAGAGAATCGTCAGCGGATGGATGAAGCTCTCGTAGAGGATGCCGAGCACGAGATAGATCACGAATATCGCGAGCACGAGCAGCATGCCGATGCCGGCGACAGACGACTGGAACACCTGCGCGGCGCCCTGATACGTGCCCGTGATCGTCTCGGGCACCTTGAGCCTCGCCACCGCGGCATCGATGCGCTCGACCGCCTGGCTCAGCGAGACGCCAGGCGCGAGGTTGAACGACAACGTCACCGACGGTACCTGGCCGAGATGGCTGATCGTCGCCGCGCCGACCGAACGGTCGAAGCGCGCGACCGCCGACAGCGGCACGAGGTTGCCACTACTGCCGCGGATGTAGAGCTGGCCGAGGATGTTCGGATCGCCCTGCCGCGCCGGGTCAACCTGCATCTGTACCCAGTACTGGTCAATCGAGGTGTAGATCGTCGACACCTGCTGCGGTCCGAACGCGGTATACAGCGCGCCCTCGATTTGCGACGCCGTGACGCCGACCGAAGCCGCCGCGTCGCGATCGATCTTCACGTCGACCTGCGGCGTCGCGATCAGCAGGTCGCTCGTGACGTCCTGGAAACCCGGCAGCTTGCCGATCGCCTCGACGAGCTTGGGTACGAACTCGAACAGTTCCTTCGTGTCGATGTCCTGCAGCGTGTACTGATACTGCGTTTTCGTCAGCGGACCCGGCAGGCGGATGATCGGGATGTTCTGCAGGTAGACCTTGAAGCCGGGGATGCCCGTGAGCTTCGGTCGCAGCTCCTGGATCACCTCGTCGGGTGAGCCACGCTCGCTGCGCGGCTTCAGCGTGACGATCATGCGGCCGAGGTTGAGCGTCGCGCTGCTGCCCGACACGCCCATGAACGCCATCACACCGGCGACGTTGGGATCGTCGCGGATGATGCGCGCGGCTTCGTTGTGCTTGCGTGCCATCTCGTCGAAACCGACGTCCTGGTCGGCCTCGGTGAACACGAACAGCTGGCCCGTGTCGTCGCTCGGCAGGAAGCCCTTCGGCACGACCGCCATGAGATAGATCGTCGCGGCGAAGACCGCGAAAAACACGATCATGACGATGCGCCGATGTGTGAGGCAGACGCGCAGCGTGCGCTTGTAGAGGTTCTGCATGCCGTCGAACACGTCCTCGAAGAGCTGATACAGCCGGCCATGCGCCGCATTCGTACCGGCGCCGTGCGCCTTCAGCATGCGGCTGCACAGCATCGGCGTGAGGCTCAGCGACACGAATCCGGAGACGAGGACCGTGCTCACGATCACGACCGCGAACTCATGCAGCAGGCGGCCGATGATGCCGCCCATGAACAGGATGGGAATGAACACGGCGGCAAGAGACAGCGTCATCGACAGGATCGTAAAACCAATTTCGCGCGCGCCGTCGAACGTCGCCGTACGCGCGTCCTTGCCCATCTCCATGTGCCGCGCGATGTTCTCGAGCATGACGATCGCGTCGTCGACGACGAAGCCCACGCACAGCGTCAGCGCCATCAACGACAGATTGTCGAGGCTGTAGCCGAACGGATACATGATCGCGAACGTGCCGACGATCGACATCGGCAGCGCGAGCGACGGGATGATCGTCGCCGACAGGTTGCGCAGGAAGATGAAGATCACGAGCACGACGAGGAACAGCGCGAGCATGAGGCTGAACTGCACGTCGTCGACCGAAGCGCGGATGCTCTCGGTGCGGTCGTAGAACACCTTGAGGTCGATGCCGCCGGGCAGCTGCTTCTCGAAACCCGGCAGCACGTCCTTGATGCGCTGGACCACGGCGATCGTGTTGACGCCGGGCTGCTTCTGGATCGCGAGCAACACGCCGCGCGTGCCGTTGACCCAGGCCGCGAGCTTGTCGTTCTGGATGCCGTCGTAGATGCGGCCGATGTCGCCGAGCCGCACCGGCGCACCGTTCTGATAGTTCACGATCAGATTCGCGAACGGCTTCGCCGTGTCGAACTGGCCGTTGACCATCACGTTGTACGTGCGGTCACTGCCGTAGAGCGTGCCGGTCGGCAGGTTGACATTGCCGCTCGCAACCGCGGCAGCGACCTGGTCGATGCCGAGTCCGCGCGCGGCCATCGCGCCGGGATCCAGATCGATGCGCACCGCGTACTTCGCCGAACCGTAGACGTTGACGAGGGCAACGCCGTCGATCATCGACAGACGCTGTGCGAGCAGCGACTCGCCGTATTCGTCGACCTTCGACAGCGGCAGCGTCTTCGAACTCATGCCGATGAAGTAGACCGGCGCATCCGCGGGGTTCACCTTGCGGAACGTCGGCGGCGTCGTCATCGTCGGCGGCAGCTGCTTGAGTGCCGCCGAGATCGCGGACTGCACGTCGAGTGCGGCCGCATCGATGTTGCGTTCGAGCGAAAACTGCAGCGTGATCTGGGTCTGGCCGATGCCGCTCGTCGATGTCATCGAGTCGAGTGAGGGAATCGACGAGAACTGCTTCTCGAGCGGCGTCGCCACCGCCGAGGCCATCGTCTCGGGCGAGGCACCCGGCAGGTTCGCCGAGACCTGGATCGTCGGGAAGTCGACGTTCGGCAGGTCGGATACGGGGAGTTGGCGGTACGCGCCGATGCCGAACACGAGGATGCCGATCATGACGAGCGTCGTCATGATCGGGCGGAGAACGAAGATTTCCGAGATGCTCATCGCCGCTGCTATTTCCTGGCGGCCGCGTCGGTGCCCGCTTTACGTTGCGCGGCTTCGTCGGCGACCTTGACAAGCCCGCCGTCGGCGACCCGTGACTGGCCGTCGATGACGACGCTCTCGCCGCCTTCGAGACCCTTGCTGATCACGGTCTCTCCGGCGACCGTGCGCGCGGTCACGACGATGCGCTGCTCGGCGTGCTTATCGGGCTTGACGACAAAGACGTAGCTGCCGTTTGGCCCTGCCTTGACCGCAGCTTCGGGCACGACGACCGCGTTGGCATCGGTGCCGAGCGTCAGTTCGATATTGACGAACTGGCCCGGCCACAGCGCCTCGTCCGCGTTGGCGAAGCTCGCGCGCAGCTTGACGGTATTCGTCGCGGGATCGACCGCGTTGTCGACGAACGCGAGCGCGCCGGCCTGCGGCGTGTTCAGCGCATCGCCGCGCGCCAGCACCTGCAGGACGCTCTTCGCCTGCGCGGCGCGCACGCGCTCGACGTAGGCGCCTGGCACGGCGAAGTTGACGAAGATCGGCGCGACCTGATTGATCACGAGCAACGGATTGGTGTCGTTCGCCTTCACGAGATTGCCGGCCTGCACGAGGATGCGCCCCGCGCGACCCGAAAACGGCGCATAGATGTCGGTGTAGCCGACTGTAAGCTTCGCCGCAGCCACGTTGGCCTGGTCGACCTTCACGCTCGCGGCGGCAGCCTCGTAGGCCGTCACGGTCTGCTGCATCTGGTCGGCGGAGATAAAGCCTTTGTTCGCGATCGGCTTGTAGCGATCGACTTGCGCCTTAGCGAGATCGCGCGCGGCCTCGTCCTTCGCGAGCGCCGCCCGCGACTGCGCGAGTGCCGCCTGCGCGGGCCGCGGATCGATCTTGAACAGCAGCTGGCCCGCCTTGACCTCGTCGCCATCCTTGACGCGCGCCTCGAGCAATTGGCCGTCGACGAGCGACTTCACCGCGACGCTGTTGATCGCCTCGACCGTGCCGACCGCGTTGAGCAGGTCGGGAACCGACTTGCGCGTCGCGCTCGCAACAGACACGGGCGCAGGCGCAGGCGCAGCCGGTGGCGGCGTCCGGTTGCAGCCCGCCAGGCACAACACGGCGACGCCGAGTATTCGTGAAAAAGGGATGGAAGTGATCGAATTGGGCATGTCGTTTGCGCGGCAACGGCTCGCGGTGCCGCGCGCGGTGGGGGTCAGCCGCAATTATTGCCGATCACCATGTGTCCTGCGGCAAGCTGCCTGTAAAGAAATGTGACATTTGCGGTAACCTGTCGCACTTGACGCAACGCGATCCGCCTGTCAGTGAGCAGTTTGGCGACGGCGAATGAAAGCAGGCTGGACGTGGCGACGCAAGCGGAATTTCGCCGATGGATGAAGGCGACGGATGAAGTTGGGGCCGAGGCGATCCGCAACGCCGCGGTCGCGACGCAGGCTTCTCACGAACGAGGGCTACCTCGATGCGCAATCGACTGCTCGGCTTCGCGCCATTCCTGTGCGTGGCTCTCCTGTTCGCTTTGTTCCTTGTCGGCGCGAGCGACGCTGTCGCCGCCGGCGGGATTACGTCCAACGCGGAACGCGTCGCGGCAAATATCGATGTCCTCGACGTGGAGCACCACTGGCCGGCGGGCCAGCACGTGCGCTGGGAAACGGGCAAGCCCGACGGAAAGCCCGAGACCGGCACGGGCAAGCACACGCACTGCAGTGCATTCGTCGCCGCCGCAGCGAAGCGTCTCGGCGTCTACATCCTGCGACCGCCCGAACATCCGCAGGTGCTGTTGGCCAACGCGCAATACGACTGGCTCGAAAACGAGGGCGGAAAGCAAGGCTGGCAACCCGTGCGCGACGGGTTCGCGGCGCAGGAGGCCGCGAACAAGGGCATGCTCGTCGTCGCCACCTACAAAAATCATCACGACGACAAACCGGGCCACATCGCCATCGTGCGCCCCAGCGACAAGGGGCGTGACGCGATCCGCGCCGAAGGCCCGCAAATCACCCAGGCGGGCGGCACCAACTACCACAGTACGAGCCTGCGCCAGGGTTTCGCCGGACACCCGGCGGCCTGGGCGAATTCCGAAGTTCGCTATTTCGCCCATGCGGTGAACGCACCCGAGTGGCCCGCGGTGCCCTGATCCACACTGGATCGATCCGAACTGGACCGATCCGAACTGGACCGATCCGAACTGGACCGATCCGAACTGGATTGATCCGGGCTGGATTGATCCGGGCTGGATTGATCCGGGCGGGACTGATCATTGGATTGATCCGAACTCTGCGGATCGAACGGGCTGATCCGCACCAAACCGATTGCGCCGTCCGCTCGCAAGTCGACGCTGCGTGAACCCTCGCCGAACGATTTCGCACCGGACGAATCGCCGCCCGGCCGCTCGCGTCGAGTCGGCTACAATGGCGCATTGCGCTGGACGCGGTATCGCGTCTCCGGCGCTGCTGTTGTTTTGAAATCCACGAACCACACCTTAGGTTGCACAGACATCTGTTCACGGCCCGCCGTGCACGCACTGAATAAATGACACACTCGCTCCTGCTCGAACCACCGCTGCCGCGCGACGCGAAGCAGCGCACCTTCTGGAACGCCCCGCACGGCAGCGCCACCGCACTGGCGATTGCTGCGGCAGCGCGTGCGCACGCGGGCATCGTCATCGCCGTCACCCACGACACGCATGCGGCGCACACGCTCGAGACCGACCTGCGCGTGTTCACGAAGGACGGCCTCCAGGCCAGCGACGACCTGGAAGTGCTGCACTTCCCCGATTGGGAAACGCTGCCCTACGACCTGTTCGCGCCGCATCCCGACATCGTCTCGCAACGCATCGCGACGCTCTATCGCCTGCCGACGACGCGGCGCGGGGTGCTCGTCGTGCCCGCCTCGACGCTCATGCAGCGGCTCGCGCCGCGCAGCTTCATCGGTGGCACGAGCCTCGTCCTCAAGCTCAAGCAGACGCTCGACCTTGCCGGCGAACAGCGTCGCCTCGAGGCGGCGGGATATCGCAACGTGCCGCAGGTGCTCGAACCGGGCGACTTCGCCGTGCGCGGCAGCCTGCTCGACATATTCCCGATGGGCAGCGCGGAACCGTATCGCATCGAGTTGTTCGATCGCGAGATTGAATCGATACGCACGTTCGATCCGGAGACGCAGCGCTCGGCGCAAAAAGTCGAAGCCGTCAACCTGTTGCCGGGTCGCGAGTTCCCGCTGACCGAAGACGCCGTCAAGGCGTTCCGCAATACGCTGCGCGAACGCTTCCCGATCGATCCGCGCCACTGCCCCATCTATCAGGACATCAAGGAAGGCACGACGCCGGCCGGCATCGAGTACTACCTGCCGTTGTTCTTCGACCACACGCAGACCCTGTTCGACTACCTCGACGACTCGTGCGTGTTTGTCTTGACGCAGGGCGCGCTCGACGCCGCGGAGACGTTCTGGCAGCAGGCGCAGACGCGCTACGACAGCCGCGCACACGACATCGAACGGCCGATTGTCCCGGTCGCGGAGCTGTACCTGTCACCACAGGAGCTGCGCGAGCGGCTCAATCGATCGCGCCGCGTCGAGGTCGTCGCGAAAGGTGCGAATGCGCACGCGGTCGACCTCGGCACACAGCCCGCGCCGATGCTGCCGCTCAACCAACGCGGCGAAGAGCCCGCACAGGAATTGAAGCGCTTTCTTGCCGCGTATCCGGGACGCGTGCTGATTGCCGCCGACTCGCCCGGTCGCCGCGAGGCGCTGATCGAGCAGTTCGCCGCGGCGGGCGTGTCGCCGCAGACCGTCGCGGCTTGGCGGGAATTCATCACTCCGACGCCGGCACGAGATGCAAGCGGCAAGGGCGGATCGCCATCCGCAGCTGCGCAAGATTCCTTGGCGAACCCACGCTTCTGCATCACGGTAGCGCCGCTCGACGACGGCTTCGCGCTGACCGAACCCGCACTGACCGTCCTCACCGACCGCCAACTCTACGGCGAACGCGCGCGTGCGACACGCCGGCGTCGGCACGCGATCCGCGAGCCCGAAGCGATCCTGCGCGACCTTGCGGAACTGACGATCGGCGCGCCGATCGTGCACGCCGATCACGGCGTCGGCCGCTACCAGGGACTGCTCAAGCTCGACGTCGGCGGCCGCCAACAGGGCGACGGCGAGCCGGCTGAATTCCTCTGCATCGACTACGCAAAGGGCGACAAGCTCTACGTCCCCGTCGCTCAGCTGCATCTCGTGTCACGCTACTCGGGTGCGGCGCCCGAACTCGCGCCGCTGCATGCTCTCGGCGGCGACGCCTGGGAGAAGGCCAAGCGCAAGGCGGCGCAGAAGGTGCGCGACGTCGCCGCCGAACTGCTCGCGCTATACGCGCAGCGCGAGGCACGCCAGGGCCATGCATTCGCCTACGATCGCAACCTGTACGAGCAATTCGCGTCCGCGTTTCCGTTCGAGGAGACGCCGGACCAGCTGCGCGCGATCGAGGCCGTCATCGAAGACCTCGCCTCGGGCAAGGCGATGGACCGCGTCGTCTGCGGCGACGTTGGATTCGGCAAGACCGAGGTCGCCCTGCGCGCCGCGTTCGTCGCCGCGACGGTGGGCAAGCAGGTGGCCCTGCTCGCGCCGACGACGCTGCTGGCACAGCAGCACTACCAGAATTTCCGCGATCGCTACGCCGACTGGCCGGTGCGCGTCGAGGTGATCTCGCGCTTCAAGACGAAGAAGGAAGTCGACGCTGAGCTGAAGAAGGTCGCCGAAGGACAGATCGACGTGCTGATCGGCACGCATCGCTTGCTGCAGCCCGACATCAAGTTCAAGGACCTCGGTCTCGTCATCGTCGACGAGGAACAGCGCTTTGGCGTGCGCCAGAAGGAGGCGCTCAAGAAGCTGCGCGCCGAAGTCGACCTGCTGACGCTGACCGCGACACCGATCCCGCGCACTCTCAACATGGCGATGTCGGGTCTGCGCGACCTGTCGATCATCGCGACGCCGCCGTCGCACCGCCTCGCCGTGAAGACATTCGTCGCGCCGTACGACACCGCGATCGTGCGCGAGGCTTTCCAGCGCGAACTCGCGCGCGGCGGCCAGGTCTATTACCTGCACAACGAAGTCGAGACGATCGAAAAGGCCGCGCGCGAACTCGGTGAACTCATTCCCGATGCGCGCATACGCGTCGCGCACGGACAGATGCCCGAGCGCGAACTCGAACAGGTCATGTTCGATTTCTACCGCCAGCGCTTCAACGTGCTGGTCTGCACGACGATCATCGAATCGGGCATCGACGTGCCGAGCGCCAATACGATTCTGATCAATCGCGCCGACCGTTTCGGTCTCGCCCAGCTGCACCAGCTGCGCGGCCGCGTCGGCCGCTCGCATCATCGTGCCTATGCCTACCTGATCATCCCCGACCGCCGCTCGATTACCGCAGACGCCGAGAAGCGCCTCGACGCGATCGCCTCGCTCGAGGAACTCGGCGCGGGCTTCACGCTCGCCACGCACGACCTCGAAATCCGCGGCGCCGGCGAATTGCTCGGCGAGGAACAGTCGGGACAAATCGAAGCCGTCGGCTTCTCGCTGTATTCCGAACTGCTCGAGCGCGCGGTGCGTGCGCTGAAAAGTGGCAAAGTACCGGACTTCGATCTCGTCAACGAACACGACGCCGAAATCGAACTGCACATTCCGGCATTGATTCCGGACGACTACCTGCCCGACGTGCATGCGCGGCTGACGCTGTACAAACGCATCGCGAGCGCGCGCGACACGCACGGCCTGCGCGAGCTGCAGGTCGAGATGATCGATCGCTTCGGCCTGCTGCCGATGCCGGTGAAGAACCTATTCGCCGCGACCGCGTTGAAGCTCGGCGCGACCGCACTCGGCATCAAGCGCCTCGAACTCGGCGACAAGGGCGGCCGCGTGCTGTTCAAACCGCAGCCGAATCTCGATCCGCTGCGCGTGATCAAGCTGATCCAGACGCAGCCGAAGGTCTATGCGCTCGATGGCCAGGACAAGTTGCGCATTCGCGTCGAACTGCCCGGCGCGGCCGAGCGCATCGGCATGGCGCAGTCCGTACTCGTCGCACTCGGCGGACGTGTCGAAAACTGAGTCAGGATGTGACTCGGAATGTCGCTTTGTCGGGATCGGCAACGGTCCCGACGAAGCGCCAGCGTCGTCTCCCACACATGGAAGCGCGGCACAAGTGTGAGATTCATCACAATCCATGCCCTCTCCTGGACTGGCCGAACGCTCGTTTAACCACTGGCATGAACTATGCTTTGTATACCCGTGAGGCGGCACCTGACCTGACACTCACTGGCCATCTGCCTCCCCGACGTAAGTATCTGTGTCTATTGATAATAACGAGGGGTAAGTGTTATGTGGCGCAAATCAATGTTCGCGGGAATCCTTGTCACGATGGTGACATTTTCCGGCCTGGCTAGCGCTCAAGTTGCCGTACAACGTCAGCTCGGGAGCACCTCGAAGCTGGTTGTGAAGCTCGTGACGGGTCAGGTAGTCGAGGTCAACAAGGCCGGTGGCACCTTCAAGGTCGCCGTAGGCAAGCAGGCGTATACGTTCACCTACGCCAAGCTCGGCAAGGCGCCGCGTTTCGGCGACGAGGTCAACGTGACCTACGCCGAAAACTCGGGCGGCCCGGCCGACGCGCTCAAGCTGACGTCGATCGACTGATTCGTTTTCAAGGGTTGATTCCTCTGCCGAACAGGGGCGGCGGAGGCTCGCCTGAGGTCGCGGGTATCGAACTACGACCACGGTCGTCGCGAGGTACTCTTTGCGCCTCACTGTCGCCAACGGGGCGACTCTTTCGATTGCGCGCGAACTAGCGTGGCGCAACCCAAAACGGCTGAGTCATTGCCGGCCTGCAGGCCCGTGTTCCTCCAGCGCGCGTCAAATCGACTTCAATCCCGCCGTCAATCGATCGGACTCACGACGCCACGGCCACCACGGTTCAGCACGTGCGTGTAGATTTGCGTCGTCGCGACGTCCTTATGGCCGAGCAATTCCTGCACAGTGCGGATGTCGTAACCCGTTTCGATGAGGTGGGTCGCGAACGAATGACGCAGCGTATGCGCGGTCACCGGCTTGACGATTCCCGCGCGGCGCTGCGCCGTCTTCAATGCGCGCGAAAGGATCGCGTCGTCGAGATGATGGCGGCGCACCGCACCGCTGCGCGGATCACGCGACAAGTCCCTCGCCGGAAAGAGGTACTGCCAGCCGAACTCGCGATTGGCGCCCAGGTATTTGCGGGCAAGCGCATGTGGCAGCCAAACCGCACCATTGCCCTCCGCGAGATCCTGTGCATGAATTGACCGCGCGCGGTCTACCTCGCGCTCCAGCGGTTCAACGAGGCTCCGTGGCAACATCGTGCGCCTATCCTTGGCTCCCTTGCCGTCGCGAATGCATATTTCGTTGCGCGCGAAATCGACGTCCTTGACGCGAAGGCGCAGCCCTTCCATCAAGCGCATACCCGTGCCGTAAAGCAGCGACGCGATGAGCCATACGCGTCCCTCCATTGCCGCCAGCAACCGCGCAACCTCGTTACGCGACAATACCGTCGGCAATTTCTGCGGCCGCTTCGCGCGATCGATCGACTGCATCCACGGCAGCTCGATGTGAAGCACTTCGCGATAGAGGAACAACAGCGCCGACAACGCCTGGTTCTGCGTGCTCGAGGCCACATCAAGGTCCGCCGCAAGCGCACTCAGAAATACTTCGACTTCCGCACCGCCCAATTCCCGCGGATGCCGCTTCCCATTCGCCAAGATGAACCGACGTATCCAACCCACGTACGCCTGCTCAGTGCGCAAACTGTAGTGTTTGAACCGTAACCTGCGCCGAACCTCGTCGATCAACCGCCGTGGCTGCCGCTTCTGCCCATCTCCGGATATTTCTCCGCCTCCGTGCTGAATATCCATTACGCCTTCGCACCCAAAGATTTCCATAGAAATCCTGGATCCGAGCCGACCCTCAAACTAGCTTCCAACTGCGCGCCGTAATGTAGGAATTCGGCTTGACGGAAAGTAACTTTCCGTCTGAATATCCACGTTATCGCCCCGGCTTCGGGGTCTACTTGTAGTTAGGCACTATGCGACTTGCTGTCTTAGTTGTTGCGATGGAGCTGTCGGGTAACAAGCGCATTTACTCTCGTGTCCAAACTGACAGGTACGATCCAGATTTAGTCGAAGAACTGATTCATCAAGCTATTTCAGAGGCCGTCGTTTCTATCGGAGGTTCGAGCGATATAGATCTCCAGCACATACAACCTCAAATCGAGGTGCTACCGGTCACTGGCGACCTCCGGCCGTCGTTCCATCTATCACCATCAGTACTTCAGCGCATAGCCAGCGCCGGCGCCTCTTTCGACTTCGATCCATATGCTTGAGCAATAGTGCCTAACTATTCGGTCAAGTGGACCGCTGCGGCGATGTCGCGGTAACCTGATACGCACTGTGGCAGCGGCCACTTACCTCAGACGTTAGGCAGCATAAGAGCGTTTTTCGGGCCAAGATCTAGGCTCGCCTGCTCTGCGCACTACCGTTTGGCTACGCACTCACGTTTTCTCCTTCGT
>Ga0163162_10000311_pt1 | contig 45060 bp, 43 predicted proteins | sample S55metaG_FD_115310 | JGI IMG/M metagenome (GOLD analysis project Ga0163162, IMG submission 115310) | Switchgrass rhizosphere microbial communities from Kellogg Biological Station, Michigan, USA - S5-5 metaG | ecosystem: Host-associated > Plants > Roots > Rhizosphere > Soil | place: USA... | reverse complement strand
CGCGAGCAGGCTCGCTCCCACAAGGGTTTGTGGCGTGCGCAGATTTCGCAGACAACCACCATCAATTGTAGGAGTGAGCCTGCTCGCGATAGCGGTCATTCAGACACTGAAGCTGTGACAGACGAAACGCTATCGCGAGCAGGCTCACTCCTACAGTTTTGATCTGCGTAAGGATCAGAGGGCGACGTTGTTTTGGTTCAGGCGCTCGCGCAAAAACTCGACTAACGCCTGCACCGGTCTGGAAGCCTGACGATGCTGCGGATACACCGCCGACAACGTCAACGGCTCCGGGCGCAGATCATCCAGCACCGGCACCAGCCGGCCATCCTTCAGCGCCGCGCCAACGATGAACGTCGGCAGATAAGTAATGCCCATCCCCTGCACCGCCGCGTCCCTGAGCAACTCGCCGTTGTTCACGCGCATGCGCCCGGTGACGTTGACCAACAGCGGCTTGCCCTGCCCCGCATTAAACCGCCACTGCACCGAGCGCCCGTGCCCGTAAGGCAGACAGTCATGGCTGTGCAGGTCTTCCGGCTCGAGGGGCGTGCCGCGCTCGGCCAGATACGTCGGGCTGGCGCAGTACACCCGCTCGATCGACGCGATGCGCCGGGCAATCAGCGTCGAGTCTTCAAGCACGCCAATGCGCAGCGCCAGATCGTAGCCCTCACCGAGCAAATCCACCGGGCGATCGCTCAGATCGACCTCAACGGTGACCTCGCGATAGCTCTGCAGGAACAGCGGCAGCAGACAACCGAGATGCGCCACAGCAAACGACAGCGGCGCACTCAGGCGAATCGTCCCGCGTGGCTCGGCGGTCTGCCCGGCGATGCCCTGCTCGACCTGTTCGACTTCGCCCAACAGGCGCAACGCCGATTCGTAATAACTCTGCCCCAGCGGTGTGACGTCGAGGCGCCGCGTCGAGCGGTTCAACAAGCGCACGCCGAGGCGTTCTTCCAACTGCATCAAGCGTCGGCTGACGAACTGCTTGGACAGGCCCAGTTGATCGGCCGCTGAGGTGAAGCTGCCGGAGTCCATGACCTGGCAAAAAATACGCATGTCTTCGAACGGGTTCATTGTCACTCTCTGGTGGACAGTTAAACGCTTTATAGCCGCTTTTTCACTTTTCGGCAGCCCATTAATCTGTGCTCACGGTGTTGCTGAGGCCTGAAGCCCAGCGCCACAGCAGCCCGCAACCCAGGCAAATAAATCAAAAAACATTCAAAAGGATTTCCACCATGAACATTGTCAAGAAAACCCTCACCGCTTCCCTCCTCGCCCTGTCCATCGGTAACGCCTTCGCCGCCGAAAGCAGCGGTGTCGAACACAACACCCAAGCCTTCCTCAACGCCCTCGCCGCCGGCGGTGGCAAACCGCTGGAACAACTGAGCCCGAAAGACGCTCGTGCGGTGCTGACCGGCGCGCAGGCTTCGGTGAAAGTGGACCTGTCCGGTGTTGAGGTCAGCGACAAGGCGATCAAGGTCGATGGTCAGACCATCAACCTGAAAGTGGTGCGCCCGGCCAAGGTCACGGGCGAGTTGCCGGTGTTCATGTTCTTCCACGGTGGCGGCTGGGTGCTCGGTGATTTCCCGACTCACCAGCGCCTGATTCGCGACTTGGTGGTGGGCTCTGGCGCCGTCGCGGTGTATGTCGATTACACGCCGTCGCCGGAAGCGCAGTACCCGACCGCGATCAACCAGGCTTACGCCGCAACCAAATGGGTGGCCGAGCACGGCAAAGATATCGGTGTCGACGGCAAGCGTCTGGCGGTAGCGGGCAACAGCGTCGGCGGCAACATGGCGGCGGTTGTGGCGTTGATGGCCAAGGAACAGAAAGCACCGGCGCTGCGCTTCCAGCTGCTGATGTGGCCGGTGACCAACGCGCAGTTCGACGACGGTTCGTACCAGCAATTCGCCGAGGGCCATTTCCTCACCAAAGGCATGATGCAGTGGTTCTGGGACAACTACACCACCAACCCGGCCGAACGTGCGCAGATCCATGCCTCGCCGCTCAACGCCAGCGCTGAACAGCTCAAAGGCTTGCCCGCCGCGCTGGTGCAGACCGCCGAATTCGACGTGCTGCGTGACGAAGGCGAAGGTTATGCGCGACACCTTGATGCGGCGGGTGTAGCGGTGACCTCGGTGCGCTACAACGGGATGATTCATGACTTCGGTTTGCTTAATCCGCTGAGTCAGATTGCGGAAGTGAAAGCGGCAGTGCGTCAGGCAGCGGCTGAACTGAAAACCCACTTGCAGCCTTAACAGCACAAGATCGCAGTCTTCGGCAGCGCCTACATTGGAATACGTTCTTCTGTAGGCGATGCCGCAGGCTGCGATCTTTTTATTGGCAGACACTTCGGAGCACCGGCCATGACCCTTTTCTACACTCACCTGCTGTCCTGGAGCGCCGCCCTGCTGTTGCTCGACGCCGTGCTCTGGCACTTCTCGCCCTTCACCCATCGTGCCCCGAGAGTCGCTGTGCGGTTGGTGCTGTTTCTGGCATTCACGGCGCTGGTGATCAACGCCGGTGTCAGCCCGTTGCAAGCAGCACAATTTGCCGATGACCGCGTGGCGCAGTTGGGTGCGACGGCGTTGGGGATTCTCTGGTGGCTGTACGCCGCTCGCGTGTTGACCGAAGTGATCGGGCTGGCGCTGATGCGTCGCATCGGCCACAGCGGCCGCCTGCTGCAGGACGTGATCGGCGCCCTGGTCTTTCTGGTCGCCACCGTCGCCGCGGCGGGTTACGTGCTGGAGCTGCCGGTGAAGGGATTGCTGGCGACTTCGGGTGTGGTGGCCATCGTTGTCGGTCTGGCGCTGCAAAGCACCTTGGCTGACGTGTTTTCCGGGATAGTGCTCAACACCACCAAGCCGTATCAGGTAGATGATTTTGTGGTGATCGACGGCGTCGAAGGCAAGGTTTTCGACATCGACTGGCGTGCCACGCACCTGCTGACCAGCGCCGGAACCATGGCCGTGGTGCCGAACTCGGTGGCGGCCAAGGCGAAAATCGTCAACCTCAGCCGCCCGAACAACATGCACGGCGTGTCGATCAGCATTCAGGTGCCGAATCACATCCGCCCGCGCCGGGTACTCGATGCGCTTGATCGCACCTTGCAGGGCAGCAGTTCTCTGTTGCTGACGCCTGCGCCGAAAGCCGTGCTGAAAGAGGCCGGCGAAACCATGTCGGAGTACGTCGCCAGCGGCTTCATCGCCGAGCTCGGCAAGAAAAGCGAAGTGCGCAATCAACTGTTCGACCTCGCCCACCGGCATCTCGAAGCAGCAGGCATTTCGCGGCACCCGGATGGCGTGATCGAACCGTCGACCCGCGCCCGCACGTTGTTGGATGAAGTGAAAATCTTCCGCTCGCTGAGCAGCGAGGAACGTGATCGCCTCGCCGAATCGATGGTTGCGCAGCAGTACGCGGCGGGCCAAGTGGTGCTGGATCTGGATGAAGTGCCGGACAGTCTGTTCGTGATTGCCACCGGCGTGGTCAGTGCGACCGTGGCGGACGGTGACAGCAAGGTTGAGGCCGGGCGAATGGGGCCGAGTGAGGTCATGGGTGAACAGAGCATTCTGGCGGATACACCGTCGCAGGCGACGTTCACGGCGTTGACGTCGAGCATTATTTATCGTCTCGACAAGAGCCTGACTCGCGAGTGCATGGAACAGCGCACGGAGGTGGGTCGGGCGTTGAACAAGTTGCAGGCGGTGCGTCAGCAGAACAGTCGCCTCGCGTTGATGGGCAAACCGGTGGCGGTGAGGAAAGGTGGGTTTTTGGGTTGGTTGCAGAAGCGTTGAAGCGGCAAGATCAAAAGCCTACCCCCTCACCCCAGCCCTCTCCCCCAGGGGGGCGAGGGGGAAAGGGAGCCGATCTCCATGTATTTCAAGATTGGTGTTCGACTCGGTATTGCAGGTCGACGTACCACGAAAGAAGCCGATCTCCGGGATTTTCAAGACCTGAGTTCGGCTCGGTATTGCACGTCGGCGTACCTCGAAAGAGCCCCTCGGTCAGTCCCCTCTCCCTCCGTGAGAGGGCTAGGGTGAGGGGCTTTTCAAACTCACACCGAATTACTTGGCAGTGAACTTGGTATAGCTGTTGATCAGGTTGCGATAGTTAGGCAGGCGCTCCGACAGCAGATGCGCCAAACCTTCCATGTCGTTGCGCCAATCCCCCTGCAGCTCGCACGCTACCGAGAACCAGTTCAGCAGGTGGGCACCCGCCGCCGACATCCGCGCCCACGCCGCTTGTTGCACGGTGGTATTGAAGGTGCCCGACGAGTCAGTCACCACAAACACTTCGTAGCCTTCAGCAATCGCCGACAGGGTCGGGAACGCCACGCAAACATCAGTCACCACACCGGCGATGATCAGTTGCTTGCGACCGGTCGCCTTGATCGCTTTGACGAAATCTTCATTGTCCCAGGCATTGATCTGGCCCGGACGCTGAATGAACGGTGCATCCGGGAACTGCTCACGCAGCTCAGGGACGATCGGGCCGTTGGGACCTGCGTCGAAACTGGTGGTCAGGATGGTCGGCAGCTTGAAGAACTTGGCGATGTCGCCCAGCGCCAGCACGTTGTTCTTGAATTCGTTCGGGGTGAAATCCTGGACCAGCGAGATCAGACCGGTCTGGTGATCGACCAGCAGTACGACCGCATCATCTTTGTTCAGACGTGTGTAAGGAACGCTCATGGGAAAACTCCTGATGGACGGATGGATGAAGCGTTGAGCGCCGACCGGATGGCCGGCGCTTCAGGGGAAATCAGAAAGCGAAGCAGGAGCAGCCAAACGCGCCCCAGAAACCGGCGAAGTCGCTGACCGGCGCGTTCGACATCCGCGCCTTTTCATGGCTGTGGGTGTGCACTGCGCACGGCCCGCTGCACTGGTGCACCTGCGCCTGCAATGGCGAATTCGGCCGCCAGTGGCCCGGGACTTTCACTACCGGCGACCAGTCCGGCAGCACTGGAATCGAGCGCGGGCCGAGGTCTTCGAAGTCGCCGGCAGCGTAAACAATCTTGCCGCCGACCACGGTCATGACCGATTCGATCCACTTGATCGCTTCTTCCTCGACATGGAAGAAGTCCGCACTCAGCGCCGCCAGATCCGCCAGTTGCCCGACCTTGATCTGGCCCTTCTTGCCCTGCTCGGAGGAGAACCAGGCACTGCCGTGGGTGAACAATTCAAGCGCGGTGGCGCGCGGCAGACCTTCTTCGTACAGCGCCAGACCACCGACGGTGCGTCCGCTGACCATCCAGTACAGCGAAGTCCACGGGTTGTAACTGGAAACGCGCGTGGCATCGGTGCCGGCGCCGACCGGAACACCTTCGGCGAGCATGCGTTTGATCGGTGGCGTCGCCTCGGCGGCTTGTTTGCCGTAGCGGTCGACAAAGTACTCACCCTGGAACGCCATGCGATCCTGAATCGCGATGCCGCCGCCCAGCGCTTTCACCCGCTCGATGTTCTGCGGAGTGATGGTTTCGGCATGGTCGAAGAACCACGGCAGACCGTTGAACGGAATGTCACGGTTAACCTTCTCGAACACGTCGAGCATACGGCTGATCGATTCGTTGTACGTCGCGTGCAAGCGGAACGGCCAGCGTTGCTCGACCAAGTGGCGCACCACTGGCTCCAGCTCTTCTTCCATAGTCTGCGGCAGGTCCGGGCGTGGTTCGAGGAAGTCCTCGAAGTCCGCCGCCGAGAACACCAGCATCTCGCCGGCGCCGTTGTGGCGCAGGAAGTCATCGCCCTGATGCAACTTGACGCTGCCGGTCCAGTTCTGGAAATCGCTCAGCTCTTCTTTCGGTTTCTGGGTGAACAGGTTGTAGGCGATGCGCACGGTCAACTGGTCGTCTTTGGCCAGTTGCTCGATCACTTGATAATCGTCCGGATAGTTCTGGAAACCACCGCCGGCATCGATCGCGCTGGTCAGGCCGAGGCGATTGAGTTCGCGCATGAACTGGCGGGTCGAGTTGACCTGATATTCCAGTGGCAGCTTCGGCCCCTTGGCCAGCGTCGAGTAGAGAATCATCGCGTTCGGCCGCGCAACCAGCATGCCGGTCGGGTTGCCGTTGGCATCGCGGACGATCTCGCCACCCGGCGGGTTCGGCGTATCGCGGGTGTAGCCGGCGACACGCAGGGCGGCGCGGTTGAGCAGCGCGCGGTCATACAGGTGCAGGATGAACACCGGGGTGTCCGGTGCGGCCTGGTTGATTTCTTCGAGGGTCGGCATGCGTTTTTCGGCGAACTGGAATTCGTTCCAGCCACCGACCACGCGCACCCATTGTGGGGTCGGTGTGCGATCGGCCTGATCCTTGAGCATGCGCAGCGCGTCGGCCAGCGACGGCACGCCTTCCCAGCGCAGTTCGAGGTTGTAGTTCAAACCGCCACGGATCAGGTGCAAGTGCGAGTCGTTGAGGCCGGGGATGACACAGCGGCCATGCATATCGACCACTTGCGTGTTCGGCCCGCGCAGGGCCATGGCCTGGTTGTCGTTGCCGACGACGACGAAACGGCCGTCGGTGATGGCCACGGCACTGGCCAGCGGTTTGGTGCGGTCTACGGTATGAAACTGGCCATTGAATAAAATCAGATCGGCGCTCATCGCAGTTCCTCAAGCAAAGTGAAAAGGAGCGAACCTCGCGCGCTCAACGCGGCGAGGTGTCTTGGGAATCGAGGTGTTCATGGGCCTGACTGGCTTCGAGCCACGGCGTAAACAAACGGGTGACCGGCGGCATCACCACGTACACCACCGACAGGACGATGGTCAGGGTGATCAGGAAAGTAGCGACCACATAGTTGGAAAGAAGCGGATGCAGCGCCAGCAGCGGTCCCCAGATCAACGGCACGAGCAAGGTGTGCGGCAGAATAACCAGCAGCGTGACGACCGCTTGCTTCCAGCGCGGCGGCGGCGAAGCGGCATCGGCCAGTGGCGTAAACCAGAATTCATTGATCGGCGCGACTTCGGTCTGATCGCCGTCAGCCAGCATCGGCGCGGCTTCGGCGACCAGCGCCTGACGCTGCGACGACTCAAGCCACCCCTGCATCGCTTCGGTGCTGCTGAAACGCAGCACACAGGTGTAGAAGTCGAGACGGCCGCGCTTGCCGCGCACCACGTCCACACCCAAATGCCCCTCACGCTGCCCCGCCACGCGGACGATATTGCGCAGCCAGGACTCATACGCTGACTCGAAACCGGCCTTGACCCGGTGTTTGATGATCAACGTGACCGTCTCATCGGTCCCCGGTGACTGTGGATTGAGGACTTCAGGCATAACGCAACACTCCGGGCAAACGAACAGAAATCGCCAGCCGTCCCGGCCCGGCGATCAACACAGTGGTAAACAGGATCAGCAGCAACCAGCCGAACTGCCCTTCAGCCACACTCCATTGCGGATGCACGACCAGCAACGCCACCAGCAGCACAAAGAGAATAGGCACGCAGGCCAATCGCGCCAGTAACCCGGCGACGATCAGTAGCGGACAGAGGACTTCGGCGAAGATCGCCAGAATCAAGGTGAGGTGGGATCCGAGGTGGAACGGGTCTTCGATCAGTTGCAGTTGCGCGGTGAAGTCGAGCAGCTTGGGCAAGCCGTGGACCCACAGCAGAAACAACCCGCCGCTGACCCCCAGGAACAGCAAACCGATGTCGCGTGCCTGTTCATCCCGTTGAGAAACGTGCATGGACTCACCCGTGAATAATTATTGGGTGAATCATGCCGGGGTTGGTCGGGAGGAAATTGGATGGGTGTGCTCAGTTCCACGGTGTTCCGGGATTCGTAAAACACCGCACAACCCTGTGGGAGCGAGCCTGCTCGCGAATGCGTCGGGTCAGTTACAAATACTTTGAATGACACACCGCTTTCGCGAGCAGGCTCGCTCCCACAGGGGGTGTGCTTAGGCCGCTGGTTCGAGGTTATCCAGCACCCGGTTCACCGCCAGCTCACCGAGCATGATCAACTGCGCAATCCCCAACAACGCCCGGCGCTGCGGCGCGGGCAACAGGTGGGCGACGTCCTGGGCAATGGTCTTGGCCGAGGCGAGTGTTTCGCTGGCGTCAGTCAGCAGTTCTTCGGCTTTGGTGTCGGCGGTTACGGCATACATCCCGCGAGTTCTGCGTGGAGGTGGCGTGGAGCCGGGGGGAAGGAGGTAATGGTCGAGGGCGCGGTCGGCGGCTTCGTGGAGTTTTCGGGAATCGATGGATTCGTAGGGGGATGTGGGGTCGATGTCTGGTGGGTTGGGTGTGACTTTGAACATGGTGAATCTCCTTTTTAGAGCCGGGATCACCACGTCCTGTCGCTAAACAGGATGGGTGGCGACCGTATGCAGGTTAGCGAACCGGTAAAAAGGCAACCCGGTAGACCCGAAGGTCTCCCGCATACAGCCGCCATAGCGAAGTGCAGACGATAGCCGGCAACGAAGCATGGAGCGCTGATGCACTTTTTTGGTCCGAGTCGCTAAACCCGATCGCTGAGTTTTCAGCGACCACCAAACGATAGAGACCGGGCCACAAGCGCACAAGCCGGCGGATTCTGGCGTAGCTGTAGGCAAAGGCGCAAGGATGCGTAGCCTGAAAGAGTGTCTGTGGGTGTTGCTTAAACGGCGATGTTTAAACCATCGATCACACCGAGCCAATGTGGGAGCGAGCCTGCTCGCGAAGGCGTCGGGTCAGTTATAAATACTTTGAATGACACACCGCTTTCGCGAGCAGGCTCGCTCCCACAGGGGTTTTGCGTGCTTGCTGGAATTTTGTCAGGGATTTAAATCGCTGGGATATCCAACGGCGCCGCCATGAACTGGCTGATCCGCGACCTGAGCCATTTCTCCGCCGGATCGTTGTCATGCACCCCGCTCCAGGCCATCGACAATTGCGCCGCATCGATCGGAAACGGTGGATCTTCGGCGCGCAGCGCACAACCTTCCACCAACGCGCAGGCGGCGTAATCCGGCACAGTGGCGATCATCTCGGTGCCGGCGAGCAAGGCGCGCAACCCGCTGAACTGCGGCACACCCAAGACCACGCGGCGCGTACGGCCGACCTTGGCCAGATCCATATCGATATTGCCGCTCAAGTCGCCCGAGAACGACACCATCGCGTGCGGGCGCTCGCAGTATTCGTCGAGGGTCAGCGGCCCCGGTCGGTCGTCACCACGCAGAACCTTGCAGGGAATGTCGCGCAAGGTCTTGCGCTTGGCAGTGGCCGGCAGATCGGTGGTGTAGCTGACGCCAACGGAGATTTCCCCGGAGGCCAGCAGCGCCGGCATCAGCAGGTAGTTGGCGCGGCGCACCACCACGACAATCCCCGGCGCCTCTTGCTGAAGCTGACGTAGCAACGGCGGAAACAGGCCGAACTCGGCGTCGTCCGACAAGCCGATGCGAAACACATCACAACTGCTCGCCGGCTCGAACTCCTTGGCCCGGCTGACCGCTCCGGAGATAACGTCCATCGCCGGTTGCAGCTCTTTGAGAATCGCCAGTGCCCGCGCGGTCGGCTCCATGCCGCGCCCGTTGCGCAACAGCAAAGGGTCGTCAAAAAGATCGCGCAAACGCCCCAACGCGGCGCTGACGGCCGGTTGCCCCATAAACAGTTTTTCAGCGACGCGGGTCAGGTTCTTTTCGAACATCAGCGCTTCGAAAATCACCAACAGGTTCATGTCAACGCGACGCAGATCGTTACGGTTCATGGGCACGGATTCCTTTTAGCCAGTCAGACGCCAGTGCTGCGCACTTTACGCGATCAACGGGACTGTCAGCGCCGTTTCGCAGCGAAATTAACAACGATTAACTCGTCACCCCCCCGCCCTCGGCCAACAATGAATGCCACTGCGCAGCGTTGTTTTTTTGACCTGAGGGGATGCGCCGACCGTGCATTCCCCATCGACACGGACTTTGGCCATGGCTCACTTACAGCACAGCGTCGCCCTCGCCCCTGCCAACGAACCACGCAAGACCGGCGTCGGCGGACTCAGTCCGCAACGCGAACGACAGGTCAAACAACTGATCCTTGAACGCCTCGGCGAAAGCCTTGAGGTCACCGAACTGGCTCGCGCCTGTTCACTGTCACGCAGCCATTTTTCCCGCGCCTTCAAGTGCAGCACCGGGCTGTCGCCGCAGGACTGGATTCGCACCCAGCGCCTGGCGCGGGCCAAGCTGTTGATCCAGCACACCGACCTGAGCCTGACGCAAATCAGCCTGGAATGCGGCTTCTGCGATCAGGCGCATTTCTGCCATATGTTCACCCGCAGCGAAGGCATCAATCCGTTTGCCTGGCGCTGCCAGATCATGCGTGAACCCAAAGCTCACCGTGCACAGCCTGCCGTGTTTTGATCGCGGCCCCCGTTGCACTGACGCTCAAACCTGAGGATTATGCCGGGACACCCCGGATTAGAAGGCCTGCGCACGCGCCCGGCGCTACTCCGTTCTGTCCGCCGCAGCACCGCAGGAGTGAGCTGTTGAGTCTTTCACCGAATCAGGCCCTCGGTTTTGGCCCTTATCGGATTCATCCCGGGCAACGCTTGGTACTCGAAGGCGAGCAGCCGTTGCGTCTGGGCCGACGGGCGATGGACATCCTCCTGATTCTGCTGGCGCATGCCGGCGAAGTGGTGAGCAAGCAACAATTGATGGCAGGGGTCTGGCCGGACACTGTCGTTGAAGACATCAACTTGCGTGTGCACATGGCAGCGCTGCGCAAGGCGCTCGGTGACGGTCAGGCCGGCCAGCGTTACATCATCACCGTGGCGCAACGGGGCTACAGTTTCGTCGCACCGGTTTTGTTGAAATCCATGGAGGAGCTCCCTGTGGGCAATGCTGGCGGTCGACACAATCTGCCCTTGCGGCGCACGCGGATGATCGGCCGCCAGCCGCTGGTCGACAGCTTGATGACGCAACTGCCGCGCCAACGCTGCATCACCCTGGTCGGCCCCGGCGGGATCGGTAAAACCACGGTGGCCCTGCGGGTAGCCGAACAGTTGATCGGGCACTATCGCGACGGCATTCGTCTGGTGGATCTGGCACCTCTGAGTGATCCCCGGCTGATCTGTTCACACTTGGCCGCCCTGCTTGATCTGGCACTTCTCGAAGGCGACCCGCAGACAGCACTGGTCAAAGGCCTGCAACAACGGCAGATGCTGTTGTTGCTCGACAACTGCGAGCATTTGATCGATGCCGTCGCAGCGCTTAGTGAAAGCATTCTGCGTGGGGCGCCGCACGTGCATATCCTCGCCACCAGCCGCGAAAGTCTGCGGGCCGAAGGCGAGTACGTACAGCGTCTGGACTCCCTCGAATACCCGCCGATGACGACGATGCTGGATCGTGAGCTAACGCTGAATTTTTCGGCGCTGCAGTTGTTCGTCGAACGAGCGACGGCCGCGCAGGAAAGCTTCGAACTGAACGATGCCCAGTTGCCACAGGCAATCGAGATCTGCCATCGGCTCGACGGCATTCCACTGGCATTGGAACTGGCGGCAGCGCAGGTCACCGAACTCGGACTGGATGGTCTGCTGAGCCAACTGCAAGGCCGTTTACCGCCGCTGGCAGCGGGCAATCAAAGCAGTCTGGAGCGTCATCTCACTCTGCGCGCAACGCTGGACTGGAGTTTCAATCTGCTCGATCGCTGCGAACAAACCTGCCTGCGTCGTCTGGGCGTGTTTCGTGGTGGTTTTACCCTGGAGTCGGCAGCAGCCGTTATCGTCGGTCAGCAGATCGACCCCGGCATGGTGTTTGTGTCGATCACGCAACTGGTGGCCAAATCCCTGCTCGCCGTCGAGGTCGGTGACGAGGACGTGTTCTACCGCTTGCTCGACACCACCCGACGTTACGCGCTGGAAACACTCGATCACGCCGCCGAATGCGAGGAAACCCGCGAACGCCATGCCGAACGCTGTCTGGCGTTGATGCAGCAGGCGCAGAACGACTGGGAAAGCACGCCGACCTTGTTATGGATCGATCGCTACGCCCGAGGGCTGGAAGATTTGCGCGCAGCGCTGGACTGGAGCCTGAATGGTGTCAGCCCTGGTGGTTTGGGGATTCGGCTGACGGCGGCGTCGGCGCCCTTGTGGCAGGAGTTGTCGCTGCTCAAGGAGTACGGCGCCTATGTGCGCCGGGCGCTGAGCCTGTTTGATGAACTGCGCGAACCCTGCCCGCGCCTGAAAGTCGCCCTCAAACTGGCCCTTGGCAGTGCCTGCTACCACACGTGGGGTGGCACGGCGGAAACCATCCAGGCCTTCGCCGAAGCCCGCCAGTTGGCCCACGAGCACGATGACGTTGCCGGACAATTGCGCGCAGTTTCCGGGCACATGGCGGTCAACCTCAGTTGCGGGCACTACCGCATGGCGCTCGCACAGAGCGAGCACTTCGACCGCCTCGGCCTGCACGGTGACCCTTTGCTGTCATTGAGTACCCATCGCTTGCGCGTATTGGCCCTGCATTATGCCGGCGACCAATTGCAGGCGCGCATTCACGCCGAACAGGTACTCCAGCGCATGGCGCACAGCGGCCATGTCAACCGCTTCACTCATGGCTTTGGCGTGCAATACGACCAGAGCGTCGCGTCACTGACGGTGCTGGCACGGGTTTTATGGATGCAAGGTCTGCCGGAACAAGCCTGGCGCACGGCGCGGCAGGCACTGGACATTGCCGTGCAAATCGACCATGGCACCTCGATTTGCTACACCCTGGCGCTGGCCAGTTGCCTGATCGCTCATTACAACGGCGATCAGCAAAACGCCCGGGCGCTGTTGCAGCTGTTGCTGGAGCAATCGCAAAAGCATTCGGTGCTGCTGTTCAACACCTGGGCGCGGCACTACGCGCAGGTGATGGACGCGCAAGCCAAGGCACCGGTGCCGACGGACAGCAGCGGGCTGATTCGGGAAATCATGGTCACGCTGGATGGCCGCTGTGTGGATGACGCACTGTTTGAGCGGGCGTTGAGTGGTGATGCGGGGTGGAGCACGGCGGAGATTCTGCGGGCTCGGGCGGATACGTTATTGAAGGGAGGGATGGTTTGTCTGGGCGGGCCTCTTCGCGAGCAGGCTCGCTCCCACACTGGTTCCGAGTACATCCAGAATTCCTGTGGGAGCGAGCCTGCTCGCGAAGAGGCCCTCAAGGAGGCCGAAGCACTCCTGCAACAATCCCTGGCCATCGCTCGCACCCAAGGCGCGCTTGCCTGGGAACTGCGCAGCGCGACATCACTCGCGCAACTCTGGCAGCGCCAGTTACGCTGTCGCGAGGCGCTGGATTTGCTCAGTCCGATCTATCAACGTTTCACCGAGGGCTACGCGACTCCAGACCTGCGCAAGGTACGCTTGCTGATCGACGATTTACGCAAGCACGTGCACGCCTGAGGCCTGGCTAGCCCGGTTGAGGTAACGCGCATGCCGACGCTCCAGATCAATCCCTTCACCGCTACGCTCCAGTAGCTCACGGGCATAGCAACGGGTGGTGTTGAGCATCCGGTATCGGCCCGCAATGCCGCCTCGCTCCACCGTCAACAATGACTTCTGCGCCAGGCCGTCGATAATCGCGGCAAGTCGCTGCGCAGGCAGTTGCGGGCAACTGATCACCACCAGCGCCGCCTCCAGCGTAAACGCCAGTTTGAACACCGATAAGCGTTGCAGCACGCGTTGTTCCTGCTCACTCAAGCATTGATAGCTCCAGTCGAGTGCCGCCTGCATGGATTGGTGCCGCGCCACTGCAGTGCGCCGGCCATGGCTGAGTACTTGCAGGCCGTTGGCCATTTGCGCTTGCAAACCTACCAGCGCCAGCGCATCGATCTGCGCCGCCGCCAGTTCGATCGCCAGCGGCAAACCGTCGAGTTGACGACAGATCTCAAGCACGGCGCTGACATCCTGCTCGCGCAAGCGGAAATCATGTTGCCGCGCCCGCGCACGGCTGACGAACAACTGCACCGAAGAATGGCCCATGGCTTCAGTGATGCAATCGGTCGCCGAGCGTTTCGGGATGGCCAGCGGTGGCACACGCTGCAGGGTTTCCAGACTGGCCTGCAAGGCTTCACGGCTGGTGGCAAGAATTGACAGTCGAGGCGCGGCTTCGAGCAACGTTTCGACCACTGCTCGGCAGGCAACGCGACGGTGGTCAACGTTATCCAGCAGCAGCAACGCATGGCGAGTCGACAGTCCGGGCAAATCGCTCCTCAGGGTGCGCAGCACATGGTCGAGCAGCGGCGTGTGGTCGTCGATCAAGCTCAGATCGACCTGCCACACGCCGTCTCTGTAGTACTGCAACAGCAGTTCCGCGACCCGCAGCGCCACGGTGGACTTACCTGCGCCCGGCGCTCCGGTGACGGTCATCAGCCGACACAGCGGCATTTGTCGCACCAGCCCGCCAACCAGCGAGTCGCGCCCGGTGACCGAGGTCAGTCGCGCAGGCAGATTATGCTGAGGCGTCTGCAAGCCCTCGAAGACCACTTGCGCGGCGCTGTCGCAGCGGACCGGGGCGATAAAGCTGTAACCGCATTGCGGTACATGGACGATGTAACGCTGACCGTTTTCGCCATCACCCAAGGCCCGCCTGAGCGCGGCGATGTGCACACGCAGGTTGATCTCCTCAACCACCGACGTCGGCCACACCAGAGCGATCAACTGCTCCTTTTTGACCACTCGACCGGCACGCTCGACCAGCACCTGCAAGATGTCCAGCGCACGACCGCCCATGCGCAAGGGCCGATCTCCATCGAGTATCAGCCGTTGCCGCAGGTGGAAGGCGTAAGGGCCGAAATGCAGCACTGACGCCATGTTCAAATCGTTGAGGCTATCCATGCCAACTATCTTGGCAGCCTCAGATGACGCGACAACCGCTACACGAGGCGCAGCACGGACATCCGGGTGCGCCAGACGGACACAAGCGCTCTAGCTGAACTGTTCGCGGTATTGCGCAGGGGTCAGGCCGAGCTTTTCGGCAAACAGTGAACGCATGTGCCGCACACTGCCGAAACCACTTTTGTAAGCCACGGTTTTAAGCGGCAGGTCGCTGGTTTCCAGCAGATTGCGCGCGCAGTCGATGCGCGCACTTTGCAAAAACTCCATCGGCGTCATGTTGATATCGCGGGTGAACACCCGCGCGAAGTGCCGCGCACTCATGTTGGCAATGGCCGCCATGCGCTCGACCGTAAAGGCTTCGTCGAGGTGTTCCAATACGTAGCTTTGCGCACGGGTGATCGGTGTTTCCTGAGGCGCCACGGCAGCCATCAGCGGACTGAACTGCGCTTGACCGCCCTGCCGCTTCATCACCACCAGCAGGACTTTGGCCACATCCTGCGCAAGTTTCTTGCCGTGATCGCGGGCAATGACGGCGAGCGCCATATCGATGCCGGCAGTGACGCCACCCGAGGTGATCAGATTGCGATCCTCGACATAGATCTGATCGGTCGTGACATGGGCTTTGGGGAACCCTTTGATCAGGCGTTCGGTGTAGTTCCAGTGCGTGGTCACACGGTAACCATCAAGTAATCCGGCATGCCCCAACACAAACGCGCCGGTGCAGATCGAACCGTAATATTCAACGCGCCGGACGGCGTCTTTGAGCCAGGCAAACAACGACGGAAACTGCTGGTTGTAGGCACCAGGGCCGCCCGGCACCAGCAGCAGATCATAATGCTCGGTGTTGTCGTCGATGGTCGCGTCGGCATGCACCAACACTCCGTTGGAGGCCCGAAGAGGACCACGCTCGGTGCCAAGCGTAATCAATTGATAATGCGCATCGGGTTTCAGGTAGCGATTGGCAACCGAAAAAACTTCCAATGGTCCGGCCATGTCGAGCAGGAGAAAGTCGGGGAACAGCACCATTGCCACGGTTTTCATGGGAGGACATCACTTCAATCAAAGAAACATGAGACAGGCCAGATATTATGGCCAACTGTAGCCGTTTGAGCGCAAAAGTTTTGTGTGATGGCTATCGCAAAACTGTCAACCTGAAAGGGACAGTCTTTCAATTTTCATCTACTTATTGCGCAATCCAGTAAACAGTAACCTTCTCCTCACTCGGACGAATTCACGTCCCGCAAGGAGATTTCATCATGCTGACACTTCGCAAAGCCTCCGATCGTGGCCTCGCCAATCATGGCTGGTTGAAGTCCTTTCACACCTTTTCCTTTGCCAGCTATCGCAACCCTCGCGAACAGGGTTTTTCCGACCTGCTGGTGATCAACGATGACCGCGTTGCCGCCGGTAAAGGTTTCGGCCAGCACCCGCATCGCGACATGGAGATCTTTTCCTATGTGCTGGAAGGTGCGCTGGAACACAAGGACACACTGGGCACTGGTTCGGTTATCCGCCCGGGTGACGTGCAACTGATGAGCGCCGGCAGCGGCGTGGCGCACAGCGAGTTCAACCATTCGGCGAGCAAACCGGTGCACTTCCTGCAGATCTGGATCGTGCCGGATGTCAGCGGCGCCAAACCGCGCTATCAACAGGAGCATTTCAGCGCACAGAAAAAACGCGGTCGCCTGCAATTGATCATTTCGCCGGACGGCAACGACGGCTCACTGAAAGTACGCCAGGACGCACGGGTGTACTCCGGACTGTTCGACGGCAAGGAAAGCGCCACGCTGGAACTGCCCGCCAACCGCTACGCCTATGTGCACGTTGCACGCGGCAGTGTTGAACTCAATGGCCAGTCGTTGCAGGAAGGCGACGGCGTGCGGGTTCGCGAGGAACAGTTGCTGACCTTGAGCAACGGTGTCGATGCCGAAGTGCTGGTGTTCGACCTGCGGCCGCAGGAATTGCCAGAGATGCCATGACGCGGTGTTTCAATGCTCACGAAAAACGGCCTTCTTTGAAGGCCGTTTTCTATTGTGCTGATTCGGGTGCTTGCGGCGAAGCTGGCTTTGGTGCACTTATATCTTTGCCTATCTGGATCGCAGCGAGTGTCGTCTGCAAGGTGGTTAACACCGCTGCCTGATTGGCAAAGTGCGCCCCCACGACGACGGTGATCATTCCGAGGAAATGGACGGCTGTCGTCGCCCAGTAATGCGCCTTCACTGTCGAGGCTTGTTTGATGGCTTCTTTTGAGTCTTCGGCGATTTGTTGTACGCCGTCCCACATCAAATCGTATCGTTTGTCCCTCTCCATTTGAGCCTTGTCTCGCTCAGCCTGAGTCAACAGGTAAGCATCGATTCTCGCCGACACACCCTCGACCCGAGCGTCCATCCTAGTCTCGATGGTTTCGATCCTGGCATTGAACTCTTCACGACTTATAGCGTTCATGGCTTTAGCATTCCGATTTTTACTCGACAGATCACTGACTGGATTTTGACTGAATTCCGTGGTTTTCAATTCGACACCTTCCTGGGTCTACCGATACCGTCCCTGGTATTAAATCGGTGAGAGTCCAACGACCCTCACCGAGCTGACGAAAGCAATAGGCCCCACCCAGAATGCTGACAAGCCGGGAGATTCTGCCTCTGGTGTAGGCCGTTTCGTCAGAGGTTGTAGCCCTGCCAAAACAGCATCTACCTATTCATTCTCTGACGCGAACACATCGACAATCTGCTCAATCACCGCCCTCACCCGCGCGGTATGGCGCAGGTCCGCGTGGGTTACCAGCCATACCTCATACGGGAGCGGCGTAGTGCGCTCCGGCCATAGCCTGATCAAGCCATCGCGCTCGCCCATGTATACCGGGATTTCTCCTACACCCAACCCTGCTGCAATCGAACGACGGACGAGCAAACTGGAACTGAGGCTGGCGACGATCCGACCGCGACTCAACGGCTCCGATACCAACGTCAGGTCCTTTTTGCCTTGCAGATACGGTTGATAAACCACTAGATCATGCCCCTCAAATGCCGTGCCCGGCGGCGGTACGCCATTGGCCTCTATATAGGCTTGAGAGGCGAACAGCCCCACTGGCCATCGGGCAATGCGCCGGGCGATCAGGTCAGGGTTGTCCGGCCGGGTGTTGCGCACCGCGATATCCGCCTCACGCTTGGCCAGGCTGAGAATCTGTGTGGACGCATCCAGTTGCACGCGCACGTCCGGGTGCTGCTGGTGCAAGCGGGCAATCGCCGGAATCAGAAAATCGATGGCCAGCGAATCGGTGGTACTGACGCGCACCGTGCCGGTCAGGCGATCGTCCAGGCCCTGAATCTGCCGCTCCAGCTCCAGTGCCGAATGCTCCATTTTCTCCACGCTTTTGAGCGCCGCTTCGCCCACCGCCGTCAACGCGTACCCGTCAGAGGTGCGCAGGAACAACGTCGCGCTCAGGGATTTTTCCAGTGCCGTGATGCGCCGCCCGACGGTCGCCTGATCCACCCCCAAAACCCGTGCTGCGCCGCGCAGCGTCGACTCGCGGCAAACGGCCAGAAATACCCGTGCATCATCCCAATTCATGCTGTCTCCCAGTGATGCAAATTCGCATCATCGTGCCGCCAATTCGCTGCATTAACGCAGCAACGATAGCCGATATGCTGAACGCCATAAACCTTCCACGAGATTGCTGACATGCGCACTCCAAGTCCCACCGGTATCTGGTTGCCGATCTTTGCTGGCCTGTGCGCCAGCCTGGTCAGCATCGGCCTGGCGCGTTTCGCTTACACGCCGTTGATTCCTTCACTGATTGAAGCGCAGTGGTTTAGCGCCAATGATGTGGTCTACCTCGGTGCGGCCAATCTGGTGGGCTACCTGATCGGTGCGCTGCTCGGCCGGCCGACAGCGCGCCAGCTCGGCAATAAAAATGCCTTGCGGTTGATGATGTTGGTGGTCACGGCGGCTTTTTTTGCCTGCGCGTTTCCGGTGTCGGTGACCTGGTTCTTTGGCTGGCGGCTGCTGTCCGGGATTGCCGGTGGCGCGATCATGGTGTTGGTGGCGGCAACGGTATTGCCGCATGTTCCGGCCGCGCGTAAAGGTTTGGCCAGTGGCGCGATTTTTCTCGGCATCGGTCTTGGCATAGCCGGCTCGGGGACGCTGGTGCCACCGCTGTTGAACCTCGGTTTGCAGGCAACTTGGCTGGGCCTGGGGGCTTTGGCCCTGTTGCTGACTGCGTTGAGCTGGTTCGGTTGGCCGGCTGATTTTGCGCACCCGGTGGCTGCGCACGAAACCGCATCTGTTGAACCGACGCCACGCGCTGTTTATGTGCTGTTCGCCCAATACGCCTTCATGGCCGCTGGTCTGGTGCCGGCGATGGTATTTCTGGTGGATCACGTGGCACGTGGCCTCGGCGCCGGCGCGCATGTCGGCGCGTTGATCTGGGTGATGTATGGCCTGGGCGCGATTGTCGGCCCGGTGAGTTATGGCTTCCTTGCCGATCACCTTGGCGCGCGGTCCGGCATTCGCCTGGTGTTGGTGGTGCAGGCGATTGCCCTTGGGCTGCTGGCGATGTCGCACTCGTTTCTCGCGCTGGCGTTACTGGCAGTGATTCTCGGTTCATTCCCGCCCGGTATCGTGCCGCTGGCACTGGCGCGGGTGCATGAGCTGGTGCCGGAGCACCATCGCCAGCAAATCGCCTGGAGCCGCGCCACGGTATCGTTCGCTACGTTTCAGGCGCTGGCCGGTTTTGCCTATTCGGCGCTGTTCAATGCCAGCGGCGGGCATCACGCATTGCTGTTCGTTATTGCCGCTGGCGCGATCGTCGTGGCGTTGCTGCTGGAGCAAGCCATGAAATGGCTGCCCGCCCCGGTTGAGCCGCGCTGCTGCGCACATTGAAGGGAATCATTGCCTGCTCGGCAGGCTCCCACTTACACAACTCAAGCCAAGAGAAACGATATGTCCCTGCCCAATGAAATGACCCGAATCGAAATTACAGAGCCCGGAGGCCCCGAGGTCTTGCAACCGCGACGCGTGCCGTTGCCGGTCGCCGCAGAGGGCGAGGTGCTGATCCGCGTACACGCTGCCGGAATCAACCGGCCGGACGCCTTGCAGCGTGCCGGCAAATACCCGATGAACCCCGGCATGAACCCGATTCCCGGGCTGGAGGTCGCCGGTGAAATCGTGGCGCTCGGGGCCGGCGTCCGTCAGTTCGCCGTCGGTGACAAAGTCTGCGCGCTGACCAACGGCGGCGGTTATGCCGAATACTGCGCCGTCCCGGCCGGCCAGACCCTGCCGATTCCCGACGGCCTGGACTGGGTGCACGCCGCCGCGATCCCGGAAACGTTCTTCACCGTGTGGGCCAACCTGTTCGGCCTCGGTGGCGCCAGCCGTGGTCAACGCGCATTGATTCATGGTGGCACCAGCGGCATCGGTACTACCGCACTGATGCTGTGCCGAGAATTCGGCATAGAAGCGTTTGCCACCGCCGGCAGCCCGGACAAATGCACAGCGATTCGCGATCTGGGTGGCGAAGCGATCAATTATCGCGATGAAAAATTCGCACAGGTCATCGCCGATAAAACCGCAGGACAGGGCGTCAATGTGATCCTCGACATCATGGGCGGCTCGTATCTCAACGATAACGTCAGCGCTTTGGCGATGGATGGCCGTCTGGTCATGCTCGGTTTCCTCGGCGGCGCGCGAGCCAACGACTTTGATCTGCTGGCAATGATGGCCAAACGCGCGGTGATCACCGGCTCCCTCTTGCGCGCCCGTACCGCTGCCGAAAAAGCCGCGATTGCCGATCAACTGCGCGAGCACGTTTGGCCGGCGCTGGCTGCCGGGCGGTGCCTGCCGATGATCGACAAGGTTTATTCACTCAACGACGCGGCTCAGGCTCACGCGCACATGGAGGCTGGCGACCATATCGGCAAGATCGTTCTGCAGGTCGTGTGAGTCTTTGCAGCATTTGGTAATCGTTGCGCCGGGGCGGTGGTCGAAAAACTCACGCGCAGACCGAGGCATCTGGTAAAAAGCCTTCTTTGTCTGCGCCTGGGTGAAACGTTTAATGTTCCTGTCCTTCATGACGCGTCTGCGACGCCGCCGTTTGGCGTTTGCCTGCATGGCCGCGCTGATAATCGGCGTGCCGACCAGTTGTGCTGTGCTGGAACACACCGAACGCAAGTTGCTGTTTCGCATCGAACCGGGCACAGCCGGTTGGTATCACGGCTTGCCTGGCAGCGTGCAGGAACTCGACCTGCAACCGAAGAGCTTCAAGGCCGGGGAAAACATTCATGCCTGGTGGTGGCCGGCGGAAAAGGCCAATGCGCCGGCCATTCTCTATCTGCATGGCGTGCGCTGGAACCTCACCGGGCAGTTGTTCCGCATCGAACAACTGCGCGCAGCGGGTTATTCAGTGCTGGCCATCGACTACCGAGGTTTCGGCAAGAGTCACGGTGATCTGCCGTCGGAAAGCAGTGTTTACGAGGACGCGCGGGTGGCGTGGGAGCGCTTTAAGCTGCTGCAACCGGATCCGGCCAAACGTCTGCTCTATGGGCACTCCCTCGGTGGCGCTGTGGCGATCGATCTGGCAGCGGAACTTGGGCAGGCTTCCGCTCGCGATCACTCTGCATTGCCGGTGCGCGGACTGGTGATCGAGTCCACCTTCACCACGCTGGCGGATGTTGCCGCGTCTGTGGCCAACACTTCGCTGCCAGTGCTGGCTGCTGTCGCAGAAATTCGATTCGATCGACAAGATCGCCGATATTCATATGCCACTGCTGGTGGTGCACGGTCTGGCTGACGCTTTCGTGCCGCCGCGTTTCAGCGAGCAACTGTTCAACGCCGCGCAACAACCCAAACGCCTGTTGCTGGTGCCGGGCGCGACGCATAACAACAGCATGGCGCTTGGCGGGCAGAATTATCGCAAGGCGCTCGACAGCCTGATGCAAAGCAAGCCCGCACCTCGGGTGGCCGGGCCGGCAACCATGCGCAGCGGGCGGGACACCTAGCGATAGCCGCGAGCCTGTAAATCGAACAATTGCGCGTAATGCCCGGCCGCAGCAATCAGTTGATCGTGGCCACCCTGCTCGAGAATCCGGCCTTGTTGCAGGACGATGATGTGGTCGGCATTGCGCACGCTGGAAAAACGATGGGAGATCAGCAACGTCATGCGCCCTTCGCTGTGCTGGCTGAAATGCTCGAACACCGCCGCTTCGGCCGCCGGATCAAGGGCGGAAGTCGGCTCATCGAGGATCAGAATGTCAGCATCACGGCGCATGTACGCGCGGGACAAGGCAATCTTCTGCCACTGCCCGCCAGACAATTCCTGGCCACCGGCAAACCAGCGTCCCAATTGCGTGGCATAGCCCTTGTCCAGTCCTTCGATAAAGGGTGCCGCCATCCCTTGGGCAGCCGCCTCTTTCCATCGTTGCGAGTCGTTGAACGCCAAGGTATCGCCGACACCGATGTTTTCGCCGACGCTGAACTGATAGCGGATGTAGTCCTGAAAAATCACGCCAATCCGTCGACGTAACGCGGTTTCCTGCCAATCCTGCAAATCGCTGCCATCGAGCAAGATGCGCCCTTGGTCAGGGCGGTAGAGCCGGGTCAGTAACTTGATCAGCGTGGTCTTGCCTGAACCGTTCTCGCCGACCAGCGCCATGCTCTGGCCTGGCACCAGTTGCAGGTCAATGTTTTCCAGCGCGGGCCGACTGGCACCCGGATAACGGAAACCGACGTTTTCGAATCGCAGACCATCACCCGGGCAGACGCCGACCGTCAGGTGGCCGCTATCGACCTGAACCGGTTCGGCCAGGTATTCATACAGACTGGTCAGGTAGAGGCCGTCTTCGTACAGGCCGCTGATCGCACTCAAACTGCTGCTCACCGCGCTTTGGCCTTGCTTGAACAACACCAGATACATGGTCATCTGGCCGAGGCTGATCTGGCCATGGACGGCATCGATCACCACCCAGGCATAGGCCACATAAAAAGCCGCGGTACCGAGCAAGCCAAGGCCAAATCCCCAGCCATCGCGCCGCAACGTCAGGCGGCGGTCTTCGGCATACAGCCTGGCGAACGTGTCGCGGTAGCGTTGCAGTAACAGCGGCGCGAAGCCAAACAGCTTGACCTCTTTGATATAGGTCTCGTGGGACAGCAAGGTTTCGATGTAATTCTGCTGCCGACTCTCCGGCGCGCGGCGGGTGAACAGTCGAAAGGCGTCACCGGAAAAATGCGCCTCGGCGAAGAACACCGGCAACGCACCGACCACCAGCAGCAGCAGCGCCCAAGGCGAAAAGTGCACCAGCAGCACGCCAAAGCTGATCAGCATGATCAAGTTCTGAATCAAGCCCAACGACTTCATGACCAGCGCCAATGGCCGGGTCGAAGCCTCGCGACGCACGCGCACCAGTTTGTCGTAGAACTCGGAGTTCTCGAACTGCACCAGTGACAGGGTCTGTGCTTTTTCCAGGATCAGCGTATTGACCTTCTGCCCCAGCTGCACCCGCAGCAGCGACTACTGCACCGACAGTGCCCGTTGTGTGCCGGACAACAGCGCCAACACCCCAGCCTCCAACAAAACGTAACGCAACACCGGCCACAGCGGCGCACTGCCGTGTTGCGCGTGCAACTGCATCGCCGCGACCACGGCATCGACAATCCGCTGCCCCAACCATGCCGCCAGTGCCGGCAGCAAGCCGGCCACCAGCGTTGCCAGCACCAGCCCGAGAAACAAGCCACGCGATGTTCCCCAAACCAAACGCAAGGCGCGCTGCGCCTGATCGAGCAATGACGTGAAGCGTGATAGATCAGGCATGGGGCGTTGGACTCTGCGGGCGATGACGGTGCGTCATGGTACTCCAGCGCCACGACGGAATTTCACACGGCAAGCGTTCATCTGCATACTGGCGCCCCTTCCGACAACACGAAAAGGACTCAGTGTGTTGACCCGACCCAATGCCCAATGGATTTACTACCCGATTTGCTGGCTGGCTGTTTTGTCGCTGCTGGCGCATATCGTTTTCACTGACTGGGTTCTATTGAAACCGACCGACGTCGGCGGCACCTTGATGGGCGGCATGAACGGACTACTGTTCAACGGCGGCTGGCTTGTGGTCACGACGGGATTGTTGCTGACCTTGATACTGCGTTTGCCGGGATCGATTTATGCCTGCATAGGCGCAGGCGTTTTCACCCTGGGCATTGGCACCTTTTCGTACGTCAACTATCCAGACAACGCGGATCAGGTGATCTATAGCGTCAGCCCCCACGAAATCGGCCGGGCCATGTTGACCGGTGCGGCATTTTTGGCCTTCGGTCTGTTCATGCGTTCACGGTTCAAGACAACAGCTCTGCCGTCCCGCCCTCTCATCGTCGGACAGTTCGTCGTGGCAATTCTGATCGCCCTGTTTTTTGTCGGGGCACCGATAAAAATTGCCCTGCAAAAGCCGATACCGCATTGCGCATTCGATAAAAGTGGCCAGCAATTGACGATTTGCCTGGGGGACGACGATGAACGCGTCATCGTCGATTAGGCAGTCCCGTGAACTGCTAAGCCCAACGCTTTTCAGAACAAAAACATCTGGAAGACTCAGGCCTTTCCGGCGTCCAACGCTCTGCTATGTTTTAACCGCCCTACGCGGAACCCGGCGAACCCCCGCCATGCTCCGCGCCTGACTGCCGGGAGCAGAGACATGAGAATCGACCCGTACCTGATCTTCAACGGTGACTGCCGCGAAGCCTTCACCTTTTACGAGCAAGCCTTGCAGGGAAAACTCGAGGCGATGATGGCATTCGGCGAGACCCCCGCCGCCGAGCATATGCCCAAAGAGCATCACCATCTGATCATCCACACCTGCCTGAAAGTGGGTGATCAGATGATCATGGCCTCGGACACCACACCCGACCGTCCGACTCAAGGCATGAGCGGCTGCTCGATTTCGCTGAACGTCGACAGCATTGCCGAGGCCGAACGAGTGTTCAACGCCTTGGCCAAAGACGGGCGCATCGACATGCCGTTAGAGGAGACCTTCTGGGCCGCGCGCTTCGGCATGCTGGTGGATCGTTTTGGCGTATCGTGGATGGTCAATTGCGAGAGCGAAAAGCAATCCTGACATTTCCTCAGGCATGAAAAAGCCCAACCTGAAAAGATTGGGCTTTCTGCGTTATCGCTGGGCCAGTTCGTGGCGCACGCATTGTTCGTAATACGTCTGCTTGACCGCCGCCGGTTTGAGCTTCGACGTGCTGTTGTAGGTTTGCTCGGTAATTCCCATTGCAGTCATACGCATCCACGGCTGCTGGAAGCGGCGCACCTGCAATTGTTTGCGTGCGCCGTACAGCGAGACGCCCGACAACTTCGATTGCTGGGCACCGGCAGCAATATCCGAGCCCCAAGTGCAGGCAAAGCGATGGCTTTTACTCAACTCTTTCGCCTGCACACCGGTGGCGAGAACAGCCAGGGAAAGCGTTGCAACGGTGATGACAATCGTCCGCATAGAGCCCACCTAACCTTTTGAAAAAAGGCGATTTTGCCGGGGAAGCAAAAATCCGGGGGCCAGCAATTTGCCGCCTTTCGCGAGTTTTTTGCGGACGTAAAAAAGGGCGGTGGGATTTCCTGATGAAATCCCACCGCCCCTAGGCGGACTATCAATTGGCGCTGACCTCAACGCGCAATCGATCCGCGCCCTCCTCCCGACAATCGATGCGAACCGGCAAAAACACCTCGATCACCGCGATATTGCTATGCAGATGCTCGGTCATGCGCGGCGTGGTAAACGAGCCGCCACCGGCCAGCGCCATTGGCAACAGCAACTGATCGGCAAGGTGCTCGGCGACCGCAGCACCACTGCGCAACCAGTCGGCGGCCTGATTGATCGCGGCGTCGGCGACCTTTTCAGCCCGTAGCGACACTTGGCCAAACGCGCTGAACACCTCGGTGACGTGCTCGAATGCGTATTCCAGCAACAACACATTGCCCGGGCCCCGCGCCGGATCGAGCGTGACATGTTGCAGCGCCGCAGGCGGCAGACTCAAGCGCTTGGCCACTTGGCTCAACTCACGTTCGGCCACCGTCGGTGCCAGCCCGGCAGTCAGCGCCGATGCCTGTTGCGAAATCGCCTCGCCGCGTTCACACAGGTCCAACCGCGTCAGGCTCGACGGCTGCACGTTCACTTCAATCTCGCCACCGCCTGCCGGGACAAATCCATGTCGCAACAAGTCCAGCTCAACGTTAGCGCCCATACGCCGCAGCAGCGGCAGCCAACTGCGCGTGAGGAAATCGGTCGGCGGCGCCAGCGGGTTATGCGTACCACCCGAGATGCGCACCCGGCTCGCCTGCGCTGCCCGCAACAGGGCCGGCAACAAGGTCTGCAACACCAGCGTGCAACTGCCGGCCGTGCCGATGGCGAACTGGTAATCGCCAGAGCGAATCGCGCCGGGTTCAAAGCTCAACGCTTGCGAGCCCAACTGCGCACCGGAAATCGTCGCGCCGCAGACCTCAGCCGCGGCCATGACGGCCGTCAAATGTTGCCTCAGCAGTCCCGGACGGCTGCGTTTGGCGCGGATCTGTTTAATGCGAAACGCCCGGCCTGTCACCATCGACAGGCTCAAGGCACTGCGCAACACCTGGCCGCCACCGATGGCACCGTCCAGCTCTATCACTTCCTGTTTCATTGCATTCCTTACGCGTATCGCCCGACGGTATCCCTGAGGTTCCGATCCAGACGTCGCGAGTCTTCCTGAGTTCTGAGTAATGTGGGCACTTCGCGCTCAAGCTCAGCGGCGATGAACCCGTGCAGCGCCGGACGACGCGGCCCGTAGGCGCTTTCGTCGGCATTGCGTTTAAGGGCCAGCAGTTCGTCGACTTCAGCGAGCAGCACGCGGTCGTCGACGGTGGTCAGCAGGTCGGCGAACGTCATCGGTGGCCGCCCGCGGTCCTAGTCGATCCAGCGCACCGCCAGCAGCGGCCGCAGCACGTAGAAGTACTTCTTGAAACGGACGGTTTCACCTTGCAGGTAACCGCGAAAGTTCTTCTTCGCCATCGACAGATAGTGATTGCGCGCCGCTGGCGGGCTGTAGAACGCTTCGGCGAGTTCGCGCAGCTGTGCCACTTGCGCGGTTTCACTGCGATAAACCAGCGGCGAGTCGAGCCACTCCAGCAAGGTCGGATTGGACTTGCGCAGTAACCCGAGGGTCTTGCGCAGTTCCCAACCACTGACATCAAGTTCATCGTCCAGCGGACGCTCGATCACATCACGCGGCGCATCGACCTGGACGAACCACTCGGGCTTCTCCACATAGACAAACCGCACGTCGTAATCGCTGTCGGTCGAGGCAAAACCCCAGGCCCGGCTGCCTGACTCACAGGCGTATAACACCGTGACATTGCGTTCACGCTCTATGCGCGCCAGCTCTTCCAGTACCCGCGCACGCATCGTGGCGCACAGCGGATGACGCTCTTGCAGTTCCATGACCTGCTTTCCTTTTATCCTTTGACGCACACCACCTGACGCAAGGTGTGCAGCACTTCCACCAGCTCACGCTGGGCGTGCATGACTTTGTCGATGTCCTTGTAGGCCATCGGAATTTCGTCGATCACCGCTTCGTCCTTGCGGCACTCGACGTGGGCCGTGGCGCGAATCTGATCTTCGACGGTGAAGGTGTTCTTGGCCTTGGTGCGGCTCATGGTGCGGCCGGCACCGTGGCTGCAGGAGGTGAACGACTCTTCGTTGCCCAGACCGCGAACGATGAAACTCTTGGCGCCCATCGAGCCCGGAATAATCCCCAACTCGCCCTTCTTCGCCGACACCGCGCCTTTGCGGGTAACCAAAACGTCCTCACCAAAATGCCGCTCTTTCTGCACGTAGTTGTGGTGGCAGTTGACCGCTTCCAGCGCCACTTCGAACGGCTTGCGAATAATCTGCCGTGTCGCCTGAATCACCGCGCGCATCATCAGCTCACGGTTTTGCCTGGCGAAGTCCTGCGCCCAACCCACTGCTTCAACGTAATCATCAAAGTGCTGGCTGCCCTCTTCGAAGTAGGCCAGGTCACGGTCTGGCAGGTTGGCGATGTGCTGACGCATATCCGCCTGAGCCATCTGGATGAACAGGTTGCCGATGGCGTTGCCGACACCGCGCGAGCCACTGTGCAACATGAACCAGACCCGGTTGGCTTCATCCAGGCACACTTCGATGAAGTGGTTGCCGCTGCCGAGCGTACCGAGGTGCCCACGGTTGTTGGTGTTGGCCAGTTTCGGATACTTGTCGGTGATCAATTTGAACCGAGGCTGCAGCCCCGCCCAGGCCTGATCGGCTTGCTGCGGGATTTCATCCCAGGCGCCCTTGTCGCGTCGCGAACGGTTTGAACTACGGCCATGCGGCACGGCTTGCTCGATGGCGCTGCGCAGACCGAGCAGGTTGTCCGGCAAATCAGCAGCGGTCAGCGACGTACGCGCGGCGATCATGCCGCAGCCGATGTCGACGCCAACCGCTGCCGGAATGATCGCGCCGACGGTCGGGATCACGCTGCCGATGGTCGAGCCCTTGCCCAAGTGCACGTCCGGCATGACCGCCAGATGTTTGAAGATGAACGGCATTTTTGCGGTGTTCATCAACTGCTCGCGGGCCTCGTTTTCCACCGGGACGCCTTCGGTCCAGAGCTTGATCGGTTTGCCGTTGGCGACTTCGAGCAGTTGGTAAGTGTGTTCTTTCATGTCTTCATTCTTTATTCATTGGCCGATAATTCGGCGTTGTTCTGTAAGTCGCAGCGACAAAAACACAGGAACTGTGGCTCTGCCAGTTGAGCCCCCGTTGCCGGGGCGGGAGTCGAACCCGCGTTCCGATGTAGTACCTGTCGCATTCGCTGCCAATAACTGCAAAAAAGGTGGCACGACAAAAGTTGATGACTGTTGCGCGTTGCCGCGCTCCGGACTTAACCGGCCTTGGATGTACAGCCATCAGGCATTCGTGCCGTCACTGGCGCTGACAAGGGCTTGATGAGACGTTTTGGATGTAGTCCCATCGGCATTCAGCGCCGGTGATCAATCAATTCATGACGCGCTTTCGATCGCCTCGACCCAGTGCTGCGCACTGTATTGGCCGCTGGTGAACTGCTCGATCACATCGAACACCGCATCGCTGAAACCGCCGACATTCAAGATGTCATCACGATCCGCCGCCTGTGTTGCATGGCCTGGCTGGATGTCGATGCACACCAGCCGGGCCTGTGGGTTGAGCTTCTTGATCCGCTCCCATTGGCGCATCGTCTCGCTGGCACCGCGACGCTGCGAATCGATCCACGATTCGTTGTCCGAGACCATGATCAACGTATCGACCCTGGCCTTGCTGTCCGCCAACCTCTTCAGCGGTGCCGAGCAGTTGGTGCCGCCGCCAAAAATGCCGGCGAGTTTCTCGGCGTTGCTGATCACACTGTCACGCGGGTTGAGCTGGATATCCACCACGTTGATCTCGAACGGCATCACCCGCGCAGCCGGTTGTTTGCGCAATACGGCAGCGGCGACCAGCGCCGCCACGTCGATGCAGCGCACCTGCGAGGTCGCACCAGGGCGATAACCAGTCACCGGGCTGCCCATCGAACCCGACACATCCGGGCAAACCACCACCGCGCCCTCAAGCTTGGGCACGTTGGCCAGCGACAACTCCAGCGCCTCCTGCAAGGCGTCGCGGATCGCTGCCGGGGTGTTTTCGCCCATCATCCGATAAGCCGACAACAACTGGTACGGATACACCCGCGCCTTCGCCACTTCCTGTGGATCGGCCAACCGCGCCGCGACATATTCGATGCAACCCGGTACTTCAAACGCGCCGTGGCGCGCCAAGGTGTTGAGGTTGATGCGCAATCCCTGCCAGCCCATGTTGCGGGCTTGAGTGGCCCATTGCTCCTTGCTCAGTGTTTCGTTGCCGAGCAACTGAAACGGCACCGCCGGCACTTCATCACTCGCGCCGCTGCGAAACGCCAGCAAATCGCGAGTCAGCTCCGGCAAGGCCTTTGCCTCCACCGGTTTACCGATCAACCAGGCGAAAAACGCTTCGCGCCACGCTTCGGCAGGCTTTGGGTGAACCATCTTCACAATGTCCGCCAACGACGGTTGATTGCCAATCGACGCTTGCAGCAGTTGCCGCTCGGTCGCGCTGTTCAGCCAGTTCTGCACCAGACGCTTGGGTTGCGAGCCAAGGGATTTACGCCCAGTGGCACCACTACGGAGGATCTGTACAAAGTTGCGCAGCATCTTGCCGCTGTCGATCACTTGCTCGAAAACCTCTGGCACCAGACTTGAACGCTGCGCGGTCAATGCCGCCAGTAACAATGCTGGCATGTCTTTCGTGTGACCTTTCTTGCGAGCGTAGATCGCGGCTTTCGCCACGAAGCGACTGTCGAGCTCGGCCACCAGCTTCAGCACTTGATCCAGCTGACTTTCTGCGGAGGCGTAAAAGGTCTGGTTCAGGCAACCGGTGATGGCCAATTGCGCCAGTTGGTGCTTCGGGCTGTAGGCATAAGCGCTGGCACCGGAGGCATTCAAAGTATCGCAGGCCGGCAGGTGATTCGATTGCGTGTTAAAGAGATTGGAGTTGGCCATCTTGGCGTCTCGCTGTGTTGTCCTGTTCGTTGCGATAGGTATTGCAGCGGCTGTGCCAGCTTTTTATTTTCATCGAAAAATATTTATATCTTATTGATTTACAACGTTTTTATTTTTTATGTCGTGTCTCATCGAATGAACTGACGACAAACCAATCGCCGAATATTTATCATTGGATATCGTTTTTTATCTTTTGAGATAAACATGCCAAACAAGCACACCGTCGCCCTCGGTTTTATCGGTGCCACCCTTGATCGCGTCGGCAAAGGTGCCAATCGCTGGAGCCATTGGCGCCCCAGTGTTGGCCTTTGCCAACAGCAAGACGTGCTGATCAACCGGCTCGAGCTGATTCACGGCATCGACGCCCGCGACGTCAGCCTCGCAGAGCGGGTGCGCGTCGACATCCAGCAGGTTTCGCCAGAGACCGAAGTGCGCCTTCACCCGATGTCATTGCGCAACCCATGGGATTTCGAAGAGGTCTACGGCGCACTGCACGACTTCACCACCGCCTACGATTTCGACACCGAGCGCGAGGATTACCTCGTCCACATCACCACCGGCACCCACGTCGCGCAGATTTGCTGGTTCCTGCTGACCGAGGCGCGCTATCTGCCGGCGCGGCTGATCCAGACCTCCCCCGCCAAGCGCAACAGCGACAGCGATCACGCCATCGGCACTCACGCCCTGATCGATCTCGACCTGTCGCGCTACGATCGCATCGCTTCGCGCTTCGCCAACAAGCGCCTCGAAGGCCTGGAGTTCTTGAAGTCCGGCATCGCCACACGCAACGCCGCGTTCAACCGCTCGATCGAACAGATCGAGCGCGTGGCCGTGCGCTCGAAGGCACCGATGTTGCTGATCGGCCCGACCGGCGCCGGCAAATCCTTCCTCGCCCGACGCATCTACGAACTCAAACGCAGTCGCCATCAGATGCACGGGCGTTTTGTCGAGGTGAACTGCGCCACCCTGCGTGGCGACGGCGCGATGTCGGCGCTGTTCGGCCATGTCAAAGGCGCCTTCACCGGCGCGCAGAACGCTCGTGACGGCCTGTTGCGCGCCGCCGATGGTGGAATGCTGTTTCTCGATGAGATCGGCGAGCTGGGCGCAGACGAACAAGCGATGCTGCTCAAGGCGATTGAAGAAAAACGCTTCTTTCCGCTGGGCTCGGACAAGGAAGTCGAAAGTGATTTCCTGATCATCGCCGGCACCCACCGCGACCTGCGCAGCCGGGTCGCTGACGGCTTGTTTCGCGAAGATTTGTACGCGCGCATCAACCTGTGGACGTTCGACCTGCCCGGCCTCGCCGGCCGCCGCGAGGACATCGAACCGAACATTGATTTCGAGCTGGAACGCCACGCCCGCGAACACGGGCAACTGGTGCGTTTCAACCTCGAAGCCCGGCGCAGTTATCTTGCGTTCGCCAGCTCTCGCGAGGCGGCGTGGCTGGGCAACTTCCGTGAACTCTCCGCCTCGATCACACGAATGGCGACCCTGGCCGACAGCGGACGTATCGACGAGGCACAGGTGCAGGAGGAAATTGATCGGCTGCGCTACGCGTGGGGCCTGGCGCAACCGCAGGCGATTTCAGGAGAGTTGCCGGGAGACGCCGAAACCATGGATCTGTTTGACCGCTTGCAATTGAAGGCAGTGATCGAGGTGTGCCGGCAGGCGGACAGCCTGTCCGATGCCGGCCGCCAGCTGTTCGGAATTTCGCGCCAGGCCAAGGCACAACCCAATGATGCCGATCGACTGAGGAAATACCTCGCCCGGTTCGGGCTTGAGTGGAGCCAGATCGTCGACCTCACGTGATGCGGACGACGGGCGACTAACCGCTCGTCCAGCAGCGGGCACCTTCGCCTGCAGGACGCTTCCAATGAATCACCATCCGCTTCGACCGGAAGACGCCCATCATGAACAGCAAAATTGCAGCGATCACCCTGGCCGGCCTGCTCGCGGCCTGCCCGCTTTTCGCCTCGGCAGCCGCGAAGACGGCTGACGAGTCTGCCGCGCCACCGACCGCGCTTCCCGGTGTGAATCAGGCCGGCAAAGCTCAATCCAACGCAGACAAGGCCGACAAGAAAGGTGAAGAGGCGTCGGGTTCAAACTCCGGCGCCGAGTCGCATGAAACGGCAAAAGATGCAGCCACTTCAAGCGACTCGGAAGACCTCGGTAAATCGCCGAAACCTTAATCAGGGTTCTACAGAGGTGGCGGCTGCACATCCTTGAACGTCAGCCCGACACTCCCGGTGACTTGCCACGGGTTGGCAGCGCCGTGCCCGCTGAACGACACATGGTCGAACAGCGAATCCTTCAACCCGTCGATCTGCGCCTGGGCCGGACCACTGAAGCGTACGCGCTCGAACACCAACCCTTGATGCCAGGCGTCATGCTGACTGTCGCCCTTGACCTCGATCGCCCTGCCTTGAGCATTTTCGATGCTCACGTCGGCGACGCGGATATCGCGGAATTGTCCGGGAATGGTTGAGCGCTGGTAATCCAGCTTGGCATTCGGATCGTTGTAGTCGAGGGTAAAAATGAACGCCTGCTTGAGCGTATTGCGGATCGCCGAGTCGCGGAAGATCACGTTACGCGCGCCGCCGCCCATGAAGTTGGTGCTCTTCATGCGCAGGCCGGCATCGGTGCCATCGGAAACATTGTCTTCGGCCAGAATGTTTTGAATCCACGCGCCGGTATGGCTGCCGGCAACCACCATGCCGTGGCCTTTGCGGAAGTAGTTATTGAAGATCCAGGCATCTTCCTGCGGCTTTTGCTGCACGGCATCCGCCCCGGTACCCGCTGCAAAGTTGACGCAGTCATCGCCGGTATCAAAGAAGTTGTTGAAGACCATCGCGCCCTTGCTGTTGGCGAATTCGATGCCGTCGCCGTTATTGGCGTCGTAGGTTTTATGCGTGGTATTGGCCAGCACCACGTTTTCGGTTTCCAGGTTCATGATTCCGTGGAAGGCCGGATTCACCACGGTGAAGCCGCCGTAGAACACGTTTTTCACGTTGCGCAGGGTGATCAGCGACGAGCGCATCTGCCCGTAGGCATCCTTGACGTTCATGCCGCGCGCGACCGCTTGCTCGACTTGCGCCTTGGCCAGAATGCCGTCCTGCTGGTAGCGGGTATTGTCGCTGGGCAGGTAGAACGGCAATGGCTGACCGCGTTCGTCGACGACATCGGCGCGGCGCTTCCAGCCGTTGCCGTCAATCGTGCCTTTGCCGACGATGCGGATGTTTTCGAACGACTGGTGCTGACGCGGATCACGCGGCAAGGCGTTGATCAGCGACGCCGGGCGCACGGTGCTCGAATACGGATACTGGATGTAGCCGGCCAGCGGATAGTCTTCGGCACGCTCGGAACCCAACAGCGTTGCACCCTCGGCGATTTCCACGGTGATGTTGCTCTTCAGGTAGAGCGCCCCGCTTTTGTAGGTGCCCCTGGGCAACAACACTTTGCAGCCGGGGGTGCAGGCGTCGATGGCGTTCTGGATCGCCAGGGTATCGAGACTTTTGCCATCACCCTTGGCGCCGTACTTCCTCACATCGAACACGGCGGCAACCTTGCTCGTCCGTTGCACAACGGGCGGGCTGTCGGCCGACTCATTGCCATCGGTGCCCACCGAACGCACGGTGAACCGATAGGCCGTATCCGGTTTCAAGCCTTGCGCGGTGTAACTGTGAATGCCGATGCGATGGTGAAAACCGGCAACATCCTGTTCGTAGAAGCGGTCGATGTAAGGTTTGGCCGGCGAGACGCGGTCATTGTTGGCGTTGCTGCCACCCAGCAACACACCGTTGGCGTAGACCCGGTAGTCGCTGATATCGGCGTGATCGGCGGGCTTTTCCCAGACCAGGATGATCTGCTGATCATCGTAGGCCAGGGTCGGCACCTGCAATTTTGCCGGCGCCTCCAGCGCCCACGACGGCACGCTGCAAACCAGCATCAATGTGGCTGCCAGCGACAAAGCCAAAGGCTGTTTGCGCTGCGTCGGAACAACATATCGATAAGGCATGAGCACTCCTTGTTCAGGCCGACAATCCGGCTTCTTGCAGATATTGGCTGCGGTTGACGAACGTCTCGCGGGGCATTTCCACAACCTCCATCGACAATGACTCGACGTCTGGCAATAAAGCGACCAGCGCCGCCACGGTGGCCGAGGCCAGACGCCGGCGCTGTTCAGCACTGCGCCCGGACAACACCGACAGAACGACGTGGACAAAATCGTCCGCGCCCGCGCCGCAGCGGTAGTGCTCGAACGTATTGAGGCGCACCTTGATGTCCCCGGCCTTGAACAGGCCGAAGGCATCGAGGGAGTCATGCACGGCAGCGAGCAGGGCTTGCTCGCCGACACGTCGGGCCAGGGTTTGTGGGCAATCGATAAGGCAATGCGGCATGTCGCGCTCCTTGTTGGATCGGCTTAGCCAGCGAGCTGGCGCACCGATTCCTGACTGAAATCACGACTGGCCTGCACCAGCATCCGCGTGTAGGCGTGGCTTGCCAGATCCTGGCTGAGCGCCTGACTGTCGAGCAGCTCGACGATCTTGCCCTGCTGCATCACCGCCACTCGATCACACAGGTGCGTGACCACACCAAGATCGTGAGTGACCATCAGGTAGGTGAGTTTCTCCCGCCGGCGCAAATCCGCCAGCAAGTTGAGAATCTCTGCCTGCACCGAGACATCCAGCGCCGAGGTCGGCTCATCGAGCAGCAACACGCGCGGCTCGAGAATCAGCGCACGGGCAATTGCCACGCGCTGGCGCTGGCCACCGGACAACTGGTGCGGATAGCGAAAACGGTAACTGTCGTTCAGACCGACCTTGAGCAGGATCTCGTTGATCCGGTCGTCCTTGTCGCGCACGCCGTGAATAATCAGCGGTTCACGCAGGGCCGTGTCGACGGTGTGGCGCGGATGCAGCGAGCCGTAAGGGTCCTGAAACACCATCTGCACCTGACGGAAATGCTCCTTGGGAATCTTGTGCTGGAGCGGCGCGCCAGCAATGCTCAACTCGCCGGTCCAGTGCCGGTATTGCCCGGCCAGGCAGCGCAATACGGTGGTCTTGCCGGAGCCGGATTCCCCCACCAGACCGAAGGATTCGCCGTCGGCGACACCGAGACTGACGTCGTGCAGCACCTGATTGAGGGCCGGGCCGGCACCGAAACTCAGGTTCAGCGCGTGTGCTTGGATCATGGACATGGTCTATTCCTCAGCAAGTCAGCCAGAGTGGATCGCGTTGCAACACCGGCAACCGTTCACGACGGTTGTCCATGCTCGGCAACGCCGCCATCAGGCCGCGGGTATAGGGATGTTGCGCATGTTGCAGGTCGCCGGCGGCGAGCGATTCGACCACCCTGCCGGCGTACATCACCAACACGCGGTCGCAGTAATTGCGCACAAGGTTGAGGTCGTGACTGACGAAAATCAGACCCATTTCCTGCTGTTCGACCAGTTCTTCCAGCACGTTGAGCACTTGCTGACGCACCGACACATCAAGGGCCGAGGTCGGCTCGTCGGCAATGATTACCTGTGGCCGGGTGATGACCATCATCGCGTTCATGATGCGCTGGCCCATACCACCGGAGACCTCATGCGGGTACAGGTTGTAGACCCGTTGCGGATCACGGATATGGACCTTTTCGAGCATTTCCAGCACCCGCTCGCGGGCCTCGCTGCGGCTGGCCTTGTGGTGCGCCAGATACGCCTCGGCAATCTGATCGCCGACCTTGACCACCGGGTTCAGTGAGTATTTCGGGTCCTGCATGATCATCGAAATACGCTGGCCACGAATCTTCTGCATGACCTTTTCGCCGGCTGACAGCAGATCGACTTCACCGAACTGCATGGCCTTGGCGGTGATCCGCGCGCTGGCCGGATGCAGCTTGAGCAGGCTGCGACCGACCGTCGATTTGCCCGACCCCGACTCACCGACAATGGCGAGTTTTTCCCGCCCCAGGGTGAAGGACACGTCACGCACGGCATGGGTTTCTTTCTGAGCATTGACGAAGCGCACATTGAGCCCTTCGACGTTCAATTTGATTGCAGACATACAGCCTCCGATTACTCGCTGCGCGGATCTAGAATGTCCCGCAGGCCGTCGCCCAACAGGTTGAAAGCCAGGCTGACCAACATGATTGCGGCCCCCGGAACAGCCACCAGCCACCAGCACTCGAGCATGTAGCGACGTCCGGTGGAAATCATCGCGCCCCACTCCGGCGACGGCGCTTGCGCACCGAGGCCGAGAAAGCCCAAAGCCGCTGCGGTGAGGATGATCCCGGCCATGTTCATGGTCAGGCGGATGATCACCGACGACATGCACATCGGCACAATGTGGCGCAGGATGATTCGCGTGGACGAAGCCCCTTGCAGCTCAACCGCCACAACGAAGTCAGCCTTGCGCAACGACAGGGTTTCAGCCCGCGCCAATCGCGCAATCGGCGGCCACGACGTCAGCGCAATCGCTACCACCGCGTGTTCCAGGCCCGGACCGAGCGCAGCGATGAACGCCAGCGCCAGCACCAGACTGGGAAAGGAGATGAAGATGTCGGTCAGCCGCATGAATACCGTATCGACAACACCACCGTAGTAGCCGGAGACGGTGCCGATAAACAGCCCGATCGGGCCGACGATCACGGTCACCAGGGTGATGATGTAAAGCGTGATGCGCGAGCCGTAGACCAGCCGACTGAAGATATCCCGGCCGTATTCATCGGTGCCGAACCAGTGCGCGGCGCCCGGCGCCTGCAGGGCATTGGCGAGGTTTTGCGCCACCGGATCATGGGTGGCGATCCACGGCGCAAACAGCGCCACCACTACCAGCACCAGTGCGACCAGCAATCCGGCCAGGGTCATCGGGTTGCGCAGCAGGTGCCGCAAGACTTTCAGACCACTTTTGCAGAAGGCGTCGAAGCTGGATCCGGGGGTACGATCCGACCGCCGCTTGGCGCTCGAATCAGTAGAAGACATGTTGGCAATCATGGGCATGTTCTCGGATTGAATTCAGGATCACCCGGCGCGTACGCCGACGTACCGGGCAGCGTTCAGCGTTGTTTGTAGACACCCAGATAGCGCGTTGCCTCGGCATCATCACCGGCGAAACCCTTAACGTCAGCGGCGCTGACCACGGTGTCGGTCATCTGCGAAATCATCATGATCGGGCCGACCTGCTCGTCGTAGATTTTTTGCGCCTGGTGATACAGGTTCAGGCGCTGGCCGGCATCACGTTCGACCCCGGCCTGATCAATCAGGCTATTGAGCTGCGGGCTGAAAAACGACGCGCGCCAGCCCTGGAAATTCGGCAGGCCGGCGTCATCGCTGTTGTTGGGGTTGTAGGCAAACGTACGCAGGCTGAAATACGGATGCGGATAGCGCTCGGCCCCGCGCGCAACGATGATGTCGAAGTTGCGCGCGCGCATGGCGCCGTACACCTGGTTGCCAGTGCCGTTGACAATGCTGGCCTTGATCCCGCCCTCGGCCAGCGTCGCTTGCAGGCGCGCGGCGATGTCGATGAAGGGCGGCTCTGACAATGTGCGAATGGTCGTGGTGAAGCCGTCCGGATAACCCGCTTCGGCGAGGAGTTTTTTCGCCTTGGCGACGTCCATGTGATAACCCGGATCCGGCAGGCGCGCCGCCAGACTGAGTTGCATCGGCTGTTGATTCAGCTTGCCGTAATACGGCATCACCTGTTCGTCGAGGCCCTTGTAGTCGATCAGGTTGAGCACCGCTTCGCGCACTTTGGGATTGGCAAATTCGGGCTGTTTCATGCTCAGCGCGACGTAGTACATAGTGCCGCGCGGCAGTGACTGCACGTGGATTTTTTCCGAACCGTCGATGGCGCGGATGTCCGGCGCGGCCATGCCATACGCCAGATCGAGGTCACCGCGTTCCAGCATCAGCCGCAGCGACTGCGATTCAGTCATGTGCCGCACCACCACCCGTTTGAGCTTGGCAGCACCGCCCCAATAACCGTCGAAGCGGGTCAACAACAGCGAGTCGTTCGCTGTCCATTTGCTCAACACAAAGGGGCCGCTGCCCGCCTCGTTGGTCACCAGCCAGTTAGCACCGAGGTCAGCGTTTTTCTCATGCGCCAACGCTGTTTTGCGATCGATCACCACCGCGCTCGGCGAGATCGCCAGCGAGTCGATCAATAACAACGGATCCATGGTTTGCGGCAAGTCGATGACCAGTGTGTGGGCATCGCTGGCGCGGATCAGTGACTGGATGTTGTCGACGTTATAACCGTAGGCTTTCCAGGTCGTGGCCAGGCCGAAATTCAGTTTCATCACCCGGTACAACGACCAGGCCACGTCTTCAGCGGTCAGCGGATTGCCGGAGTGAAACTTCACGTCCTGGCGTAAGTGAAAGGTTACTTGCTTGCCGTCGGCGCTGATCGTCCAGCGCTCGGCCAGTTGCGGCAAATGCTGTTCCGGATTGCCCTGATCTCGCTTGACCAGGGTGTCATAAAGATTGGCATTGACGCCGGAAGCGTCGAGGCCCGGCGCGTTGGCCGGATCGATGGAAAACAGGTTGACCATGCTCATGCCGACGATCAGTTGATCGGCCGGCGTCTTGGCGCTGGCCTGGGTCATCGGCACCAGCGCCAGGATCGCCGCCAACAGGCCAGCGTGCAGTTTGGTAAATGCAGTCGTCATTGAAAAATCCTTGTTTTTATAGTTTTGGTGCCGCCGCCAGGCGCGTTAACGGGTGCGCGGATCGAAGACCTTGTACAAGGCATCGCTGATCAGGTTGAGCGCGACAAAAATCAAACCGATCACCAGCACACACCCCATCACCGCGTTCATGTCGCCGAGCATCAGGCTGCTGGTCAGGTACTGGCCGAAACCCGGCCAGGCAAAGACCGTTTCGATCAGCACCGCGCCTTCGAGCAGCGAGCCGTAAGCCAGCGCCACCACTGTGAGCAGTTGCACGAGGATGTTGCGAAAGGCGTGACCCCAGACCACCTGGCGGCGCGACAATCCCTTGACCCGAGCGGTGATAATGTATTCCTGGGACAGTTGCTCGAGCATGAAGCTGCGGGTCATCCGACTGATGTAAGCCACCGAGTTCAGCCCGAGGATCAGCGCCGGCAAGACGATGTGGCGCAAGGCGCTGGCGAAGGCTTCCCAATCACCGGCCAGGCTCGAATCGATCAGCAACAGCCCGGTGACCTCGGGCACCATGCCGTCATACGCCAGGTCGATGCGACCGGCGCCCCCGGCCCAGCCGAGCCAGGCGTAAAACACCAGCAAACCCATCATGCCCAGCCAGAAAATCGGCGTGGAATAGCCGAACAGGGTAATCACTCGCGCGACATGATCGCCCAGTCGCCCCTGATTGCTCGCCGCGCAGACGCCCAGTGGCAAACCGATCAGCACACCGAAAAGGATGGCCAGCGTCGCCAGCTCGATAGTGGCCGGGAACACCCGGCGGATGTCATCGAGCACCGGGTGCCCGGTCAACAGCGCGTTGCCGAAATTACCGTGCAACAAGTCGTTGAGGTACAGGCCGAACTGGGTCCAGATCGGCTTGTCCAGCCCCATCGCCCGGTACACCTGATCGTAGGTCGAACTGTCGGCGTCCGGCCCGACCACCGCCAGCACCGGATCGAGCGGCATGACCCGACCGATGATAAACGTCAGCGCCAACAGGCCCAGTAACGTCACCAGTACCGTGCTGGCACGCCGCGCAGTATTGGAGGCGCGGGCTCCCATGGCAGAGGCAGTCATAACAAACATAGTCAGCTCCTGATAAAACGGTCACCGGTGCACCCGGCACGCGAAGTTCATCCGTGCATTTCAGCGTTTTTTGTAGACGTCTTTGTAGCGCGTGGTCGCGGCCGTGTGCCCTTGGAAATCGGCAACATCGGCGTAGACCAGCACCGTGTCGGTCATCTGTGAGACCGGCAGAATCGCGCCCACTTGCTGATCGAGCTGCTGCTGGATGTCCTGATACTGCGCCTGCTGTTTCTGCGCATCGGGCTCGACTTCGGCACTCTCGATCAACTGATTCAACTCGGGACTGTAAAACGAAGTGCGCCAGCCCTGGAAGTTGCTCAGCTTGGCTTCGTCACGGTTATCCGGGTTGTACACCAGCGTGCGCAGGCTCGAATGGGGATGACGTTCGGCGCCGCCACCGCCACGGCCGACGATGATGTCGAAACTGCGCTCACGCATGGCGCCGTAGATCTGGTTACCGGTGCCGGTGATGATGCTGGCTTCGATCCCCGCCTGCGCCAGCGTCGATTGCAGATTGGAGGCAATGTTGATGAACGGCGGCTCGGCCAGCACGCGGATGCTGGTCTTGAATCCGCTGGGGTAACCGGCTTCGGCGAGGAGCTTTTTTGCCTCATCGACATTCAGTCGATAACCGGGATCCGGCAGACGCGCGGCCAGTCCCAACGGCATCGGCCGCTGATTGATCACGCCGTAGTGCGGCATGACGGTCTGGTTGATGCCCTGATAGTCGATCAACGAGCGTACGGCTTTGCGCACGCGCGCGTCGGCGAACATCGGCTGCTTCACACTCAGTGCGACGTAATACAGCGTGCCGCGTTGCAGGGTTTGTGTGCGGACTTTGTCGCTGTTCTGCAAGGCCTGGATGTCCGGCGCCGACATGCCTTTGGCGATGTCGAGGTCACCGCGCTCAATCATCAGCCGCAACGACTGCGACTCGGTCATGTTGCGCATGACGATGCGTTTGAGCTTGGCCGGGCCACCCCAATAACCGTCGAAACGGCTCATCAGGATCACGTCGTTGGCGCGCCAGTCGTTGAGCACAAAGGCACCACTGCCGGCAGCGTGCGTCACTAGCCAGGCAGCGCCCAGGTCATTGTTCTTCTGATGTTCGAGGACTTTTTTGCGGTCGAGAATGAAGGCGCTGGGCGACGTCGCCAGCGTGTTGAGCACCAACTGCGGATCGGTGGGTCGCGGCAATTCAATGACGAAGGTGTTGGCATCGGTCGCGCGCATCGAACGCTCGACATTGTCGGCGGTAAAGCCGTAAGCCTTCCAGGTTGACGCCAGCGCGAGGTTGAGTTTGAGCACGCGCTGCAACGACCAGGCGACGTCTTCGGCGCTCAACGGGTTGCCCGATTGAAATTGCACGCCCTGGCGCAGATTGAAGGTCAGGGTCTTGCGGTCGTCGCTGACTTGCCAGCGCTCGGCGAGTGCCGGCAACAGCCGATCCGGCGCAGCGACGTCTTGCACCAGCAACATGTCATAGAGGTTGGCATTGATCTCCGACACGTCCAGGCCGGTGGCCGCCGCCGGGTCGAGGGACAGCAGATTGATCATGCTCATGCCGACGATCAATTGATCGGCCGGGGTTTTGGCATGGACGGCAGGTAGCGCGGTCACCGCCAGGGTAGCCGCCAGAACCCGCGCCCACAGCGAAGGAAGAATGTTCATAGCGAGAGTGCCTTTCTTATATTTATAGGGCTCCCGGACAGCCCGGCATGCACCGGGCAGCCCGCGTACACGTCAGAAGCTTTTAAGCGTGTTCATCTCGATGAAGTTGAAGTCGAGGTCTTCGCCCAGACCCGGCAGGTCGGACAAATGCACAAAACCGTCGCTGTCCATCGGGTCGACCAGGCGCTTGAGGTATGCCGGCACCTCGTCGTAATCCAGGTACGGGTGCAGCAAGCCGCGCTCGTACCAGGTGCAGTTCTTGATCGCGCCGACCACTGTCAGGTTGGCTGCGCCGTTGCCATGGATTTCGCAGTCCATGCCGAACGACTCGGCCATGTGCGCAACTTTCAGGCAAGGCCCGATCCCGCCAACCCCGGCGACGCCGGCACGCAGAATGTCGCAAACGTCGTGCTTGACCCAACTGGCCCGGCTCAGGTGTTTGCCGGACAGGGTTTCCGGCCCGAGTACCGGAATGTCCAGTTGCCCCGCCAGCCAGGCATAGGATTCGGCGGACTCTTCCATCATCGGTTCTTCGAACCAGGCGAAGTCGAGTTTTTCCAGTTCGCGTCTGATGTACAGCGCTTCGGTGCGGCTGTACCAGTGATAACCGTCGAGCATCAAGGCGATGTCCGGGCCCACCGCTTCGCGCACTGCGGCGCAGGCTTTGACGTCACTCCGAGGGCTCGGCGCGAACGAGACCGGCGGCATCCAGGTGTGCAACTTGATCGCCTTGTAGCCGCGCTTGACCAGCGTTTCGGCAAAGCGTCCGTAGTCTTCCGGCGTCGCCAGGCCCTCCGGCAACTCATCGCCGCACATGGTTGAGCCGTACGCCGGCACCTTGTCGCGAAAACCGCCGATCAACTTGTGCACCGGCACGCCGAGCTTGCGCCCCGCCCAATCCCACAACGCCTGCTCGACCAACGCCAGCGCGCGATCAGTCAACTGGCTGGCGCTGCCACGCTGCCAGTGCGCCAGGTCATGCCAGATCTTTTCGCGCTCAAAGGCGTTCTGCCCGACCAGCACCTTGCGCACAAAACCATCCAGCACATAAGGACGAATCAGCTCGGGCGCACCGAGGGCGTAACCCTCCTTGCCGTCTTCGGTCTGGATGCGCAGCAACGCCATTTGCGCCTGACTGACATCACCGGGATGAGCATGATCGGCGCTGTCGACTGCGCGGCGGGTGGGATAGGAAAAAACCTGGACGTTGACTGCTGTGATTCTCATGGACGTCTTGAGCCTTCTTATTGGATTTGTGACAGGAGTGTCGTCGGTTGCGACCGATCATAGGTCATCGTACAACACTTGAAAAGACCCAATAACTCTTCTTCGAATCGAAGCCTTTCCGGCTAAACGCCCAGCAAAGCGCCATATTTAAAGATGACTACGGAATAACAGGACTTGCTTTAGAACCCTATCCACAGGGCATATATGTATCAATATGTTTCCAAACCAGCAAAATCACGTAGACGAGTCATCTTGTCGTACGATAACTTATATCTGTGCCTCAAATGAGAGCCATACGCAACATCGCGGTGCCTGTAGTACTCGTCAAACGACCCTAACAAAAACAAAAAAGAAGACCGTATGAACACCACCCTACGCACGCTCGTCACTGTCGCGGCCCTCGGCCTGCCCTTCTCTGCCCATGCTGACTCTGCCAGCCTCAACTACCGCCACCAGTACACCGAGGAGGACAGCGCCCACGCCGATCGAATCAAGCTCAACTACCGCCTGGACAGTGGACTGGGGTTTGAGGCGGAGATGAAATACCGCACGGCCGGTGACCGCAAAGATGTCGCCTACGACAACATGGTCAACAACGGCCATGAGTTCACGGTGAGCTACAACTACAAGCTCAGCGCGCAGTCGACGCTGACCCCGGCGTTTCAGATGGACAGCTCCAAGGATGCGACCGCCTACAAGTTCGGCCTCAAGTACAACTACAAAATCGACGACGCCTTCTACGTAGCGACGCGCTATCGCCTGGACCTGCGCAAACTCGATCGCGATCAGGTCAACAAAGACATGCCCGATCACTACAAGGATGACCAGACCACCCACCGCTTCGAAGGCTGGCTCGGCTACACGCCAGCCAACAAGTGGGCCTACGAATATCAGTTCATCTATTTCAAGACCGACTACATCCGCTACGACAACAAGAAGAGCGACTACGAACAGAACCTGATCGTCAAATACAAGCTCACCAAACAATGGGCGCCCTTCATGGAAATCGGCGACATCAAAGTCGACTCCACCTCACCCGACCGCCAGGCTCGTTGGCGTCTGGGCGTGCAATACAACTTCATGTAAGCAGCGCGCCGCTTTTGCCTGGCGAGCGCGCATCGCTTGTCAGGCAGGCACCCCGCCGCCCACCCTCTTCACCACCGCGTAATGGAAGACCCGAGCATGACCACACAAACCACGCAGGCCAAACCCTTCAACCGTATTCTGCTGACTGGCGCCGCCGGTGGGCTCGGCCAGATTCTGCGCGAAACCTTGCAGGTTCACGCCGACACCGTCCGTTCCTCGGACATCAGTGCAATGGCGCCAAGCCGCGGCGCCCATGACGAAGTGATCAACTGCAATCTGAGCGACAAGGCCGCTGTCGCCGCGCTGGTCGAGGGCGTCGATGCCATCGTGCATTTGGGCGGGATCTCGGTGGAGCGATCCTTCGAGGAAATTCTCGAGGCGAATATTCGCGGCACCTTTCACGTTTATGAGGCCGCGCGCCTGCACGGGGTCAAGCGCATCGTGTTCGCCAGCTCCAACCACGTCACCGGTTTTTACTCGCAGGACGAACAGATCGACGCCCATTCACCGCGTCGCCCGGACGGTTATTACGGCTTGTCGAAGGCTTACGGCGAGGACATGGCAACCTTCTATTTCCACCGCTATGGCATCGAAACAGTGAGCCTGCGCATCGGCTCCTCATTCCCCGAGCCGCGCAACCTGCGCATGCTGGCGACCTGGCTGAGCTATACCGATCTCGAGCACCTGATCACCCGCGCACTGCTGGCCAGCGATGTCGGGCACAGCGTGGTGTACGGGGTGTCCGCCAACCGTGATCAGTGGTGGAACAACAGGCACGCCGCGCACCTGGGCTTTGCGCCGCAGGACAGTTCCGAAGCCTTTCGCGCAAAGGTCGAAGAACAACCGGCACTCGCCGCCGACCACCCGGACCGCTTGTATCAGGGCGGCGCCTTTACCGCTGCTGGTCCGTTTGAAACGCCGGCGCAGACGCGCTCATGAATGCCGAACTGATTGTCGATGCGCGCAACGCCACCGGTGAAAGCCCGGTCTGGCAAGG
>Ga0163162_10000310_pt1 | contig 45072 bp, 40 predicted proteins | sample S55metaG_FD_115310 | JGI IMG/M metagenome (GOLD analysis project Ga0163162, IMG submission 115310) | Switchgrass rhizosphere microbial communities from Kellogg Biological Station, Michigan, USA - S5-5 metaG | ecosystem: Host-associated > Plants > Roots > Rhizosphere > Soil | place: USA... | reverse complement strand
CCTTCTTGGCAGCGGCCTTTTTGGTGGCCGCTTTCTTCGTCGCCGTCTTCTTCGCCGCCTTGCCACCGCGCGGCTTCTTCACCGGCGCGGCGGCCAGCAACGCGACGCACTCTTCAAGGGTGAGCTCCATCGGCTCCTTGTCCTTGGGGATGCGGGCGTTTTTCTCGCCATCGCTGATGTACTGGCCGTAGCGGCCGTTGAGGATCTGGATGCCGTTGCCGAAATCCTTGGCGATGCGGTTGGCGATGGCATCGAGTTTTTCCTGCACCAGCTGTTCGGCGCGGGGGAGTTCGATGGTGTACGGATCGTCCTCGGGCTTGAGCGAGGCATAGGTGCTGCCCTGCTTCACGAATGGCCCGAAACGGCCGATGCCGACGGTGATCTCTTCACCCGCCGCCGACTGGCCCAGCTTGCGCGGCAGCTTGAACAGTTCGATCGCCTCGGGAAGGGAGATCGTATGCATGCTCTGGCCCGGGCGCAGGCTGGCGTAGGTGGGCTTGTCTTCGTCGTCCTTGCTGCCGATCTGCGCGTAGGCGCCGTAGCGGCCCAGGCGTACCGACACGGGCTTGCCGGACTTCGGATCCGTTCCCAGTTCACGCGCGCCAGTGGCTTCGTTGCGGTCGACGGTTTCGGTCTTGTCGTCCACCAGCGCCTTGAACGGCTGCCAGAAGCGCTCAAGCAACGGCACCCAGGCTTCCTCGCCACGGCTGACGGCATCGAGCTCGTCTTCCAGCTTGGCAGTGAAGTCGTAATCGACGTATTGCGTGAAGTGACCTGAGAGGAAATTGCTGACCGCACGGCCGACGTCGGTCGGCTTGAAGCGGCGGCTGTCGAGCAGCACGTACTCGCGGCCCAGCAGGGTCTGGATGATGCTGGCGTAGGTGGACGGACGGCCGATGCCGTATTCCTCCAGCGCCTTGACCAGGCTTGCTTCGGAGAAGCGCGGCGGCGGTTCGGTGAAATGCTGGTCGGCAAGGATGTCGGTAAGGGAGACCACATCGCCCTTCTCCAGGCGCGGAAGGCGGCGCTGTTCTTCGTCGTCTTCGTTCTTCTGATCGCGACCTTCCTCGTACACGGCCAGGAAGCCCGGGTCGACGATGGTGGTACCGGTGGCGCGGAAGCTGGAATCGCGCAGCGCGAATTCCACCGACACGGTGTTCATGGTGGCGTGGATCATCTGGCAGGCCACGGTGCGCTTCCAGATCAACTCGTAAAGCTTGCGTTGGTCGTCGCTCAAGTAACTGGCAACGCTGCGCGGCGTGTGCATGGCCGAGGTGGGACGCACCGCCTCATGCGCTTCCTGAGCGTTCTTCGACTTGCTGCGATACACCTGCGGCTCGTCCGGCAAGGCCTTGGTGCCGTAGTCGCGCTGGATCAACTCGCGAAGTTCAGTCACCGCGTCAACCGACAGTGCCGTGGCGTCGGTACGCATATAGGTAATCAGGCCGACGGTGCCCTCGGTACCCAGGGGCACGCCCTCGTAAAGCCCCTGGGCCACGCGCATGGTGCGGCTGGTGGAGAAACCAAGCTTGCGCGCGGCTTCCTGTTGCAGCGTGGACGTGGTGAAGGGTGGCGCGGGACGTCGCTTGCGCTCGCGGGAGGTGACCTCGCTGACGGTAAGCCGGCCCTTGGCCGCTTCCAGCAAGTGCTCACGCGCGGCGTTGGCGTCGGCCTCGTTGGTGAGGTCGAACTGCTCGAACTTCTTGCCGCGAAGCTGGGTGAGGCGGGCGGTGAAGCCACCCTCGGCGTGGGCGAGGTCGGCGGTGACCGACCAGTACTCGCGCGCCTTGAAGGCTTCGATCTCTTCCTCGCGCTCGACGATCATGCGCAACGCCGGCGACTGCACGCGTCCGGCGGAAAGGCCGCGCTGCACCTTGCGCCAGAGCACCGGCGACAGGTTGAAGCCGACGAGGTAGTCCAGCGCGCGGCGCGCCTGCTGCGCATCGACGAGGTCGTGCGACAGGCGCCGTGGGGACGCCACGGCCTCCTTGATGGCACGGGGAGTGATCTCGCTGAAGACCACGCGATGCATTTCCTTGCCCTCGGAGAGCCCGCGCTCACGCAGAATCTCGCTGATGTGCCAGGAGATCGCCTCGCCTTCGCGATCCAAGTCGGTCGCCAGATAGATGGAGTCGGCCACCTTCGCTGCCTTGGCGATGGCGTCGACGTGTTTCTCGTTGCGCTCGATCACCTCATAGGCCATGGCGAAGCCGTTGGCCGGATCGACCGCGCCTTCCTTCGGCCGCAGGTCGCGCACATGGCCGTACGAGGCCAGGACGTGAAAGTCCTTGCCGAGGTACTTGTTGATCGTCTTGGCCTTGGCGGGCGATTCGACGATGAGGAGGTTCTTGGCCATTGACTTGCGATCCTGATGAAGCGTATTCGCGTGTGGGCGCATGCCCATGCACATATATCTAGTTGGAAGCACACTGTTACCGAATGTGTCAAGCCTTATCGCGGAGGCAGGCGCTGGTAACGATTACCCGGCAACGTGGCGACGATGTCCTCCAGCTCAAGCATCAGCAGCATCGAGGCAAGAGATGTCACTGGCAGTGACGTTCGCGTGACCAGCTCATCCAGGGGCACAGGATCGTCGCCCATCGCGGCCAGCAGGCGCTGGTATTCGGGGTCGTCGCGCCAGGCCGGAGCGGCCGCACCACGGGGCCTGACAGCCTCGGCGCTATCCAGGCGAGCGGCCAGTTCCCGGCCCAGCTCCAGGGCGGCCGGAGCAAGCACCCGCACCACGTCGTCGGCCCGCTGCGCCAGCCGGGCCCCGTCGGCGATCAACCGGTGGCAGCCTTCGGCCAGGGGGTTGTGGATGGATCCGGGCACGGCGAAGACCTCGCGCCCCTGCTCGGCGGCGAAACGGGCGGTAATCAGGGAACCTGATTTCTCCCCAGCCTCGATCACCAGGGTGCCCAGCGACAGCCCGGCAATGATCCGGTTGCGCCGGGGGAAGTGGTCGGGCCGCGCCGAGGTCCCCGGCGGAAACTCGGTGGCCATGGCGCCCTGCTCCACGATCGCCCGTGCCAATGCCAGGTGCTTGCGTGGGTAGACACGGTCGGGGCCGGTGCCCACCACGGCGATGGTCGGGCCGCCAGCCTCCAGGGCTGCCGTGTGGGCCGCTCCGTCCACCCCGTCGGCCAAACCGCTGGTGACCACCAGGCCCGCGGCGGTGAGGTCTCGGGCGAAGGCGCGGGCATTGGCCAGGCCCACGGGCCCCGCGCTGCGGGAGCCGATCACCGCTACCTGGGGCCGGAGCAGCAATGACGCATCGCCACTCACCCACAAGACCACCGGGGCCGGCGCGATGGCTTCCAGCTGGGGCGGAAAGTCTTCGTCGGTGCAACGGAGCAGCCGGTGTCCGGGTTCGGCCATCCAGGCAAGGTCAGCTTCGATCCGTGCCTGGTCCGGAGCGGCGAGCCATGCCACACCCGCCTCGGCCACGCGATAAGCTTCCGGGCGCCTCGCCAAGCGGTCCAGCGCCGACGTGGCGCTGCGGCCGGCATCGACCAGCAGTTGGCGAAGCCGGGAAGCGGAGAGGCCCGGCGTGCGCAACAGCAGCAGCCAGGCGCGATCGTTGTCGAGGTCGGCCATTGGCTCGAGTCTAGAAAAAAAACGGCGCGGCCAGGGCCGCGCCGTCGTGTCAGCCGTGGCGGTCGGCGTTACTGCGGGGCCACCAGGTTGTCGCCCTTATGGATCGGCCGCAGGCCGTCCATGATCAATCCGTAACTGACCTTGTCGAAGGTGCGGAACACCATCACGTGGCCGCCGTATTCATCGGGAAGCTGCACATCCGGGCCGCTGCCACGGATGAAGCTGTCGTGCCCGACGTCATCGGAGACCTTCTCGCCCTTGCTCATGATGGTGAAGGTCGTGCCGTTGTCGACGCCATCGCGGGCACCGACCGACAGCGCCACCACCTGCTTGCTGCCGACGGAGTCCATGGCATCGCTGGTGAAAGCGATGACCTTGCCGTTGGCCGGCATGGTCTTTGGCGCGTGCGGGTAGAAGTAAGGATCGTAGGGATGGTCATCGACCGGCAGCAGGCGGTCGCCCGGACGGACTTCCCGGGTGGAGTCGACCAGCAGCAACGAGGCCGGATCGCCTTCCTTCAGGAGCTCGGCGGTGCCGATGACGGTAACCTCGGTGCCCAGTTCATCGCCGCGGCCGGTGTGGCCGTCGTGGCGGGTGTCCTCGGCCCACGGGGTGGTCTGCATCTGCACGCTGGCATCGAGCTCGTCGCCGACGATCGGGCCGATGGAGCCGTCACCCTCGTCCTCGAAGCCGCGGAAGATATGCGTGGGACGGACCACCGCGAAACGCTGGCCGGGACTGCCGACCAGGTCGCCTCGGACGTAGATCTTCTGCCCCGGCGTGGCGCGCAGGCGGCCTTCTTCCGAGGCCATGACGTAGGGGGCGTCCTTGACCTGATCCGAATTCATCACCCTCATGTCCTTGAGGAAAATCTTCAAGTCTTTCAGCGGGATGGCCGTGATTGCCTCGTCGTCCTCGCGGACACGCGGCTGCAGGCCAAGGTGCGCCCTGCCGCCCAGCATCGACAGGTTCAGGACATCGCCGGGGTAGATCAGGTGCGGGTTGCGGACCTGCGGGTTGGCCTGCCAGATCTCCGGCCAGAGCCAGGGCTTCTGCAGGAACTTGGCCGAGATGGCCCACAACGTGTCGCCCCGGCGCACCGTGTAGGTGTCAGGATGCCCGTCGCGCAGCTGCGCAGCCGCCGCATAAGCGGCCACGGTAAAAAACATGCTGCCCAGCAGCACGGTGAGCTTCTTGATCATGACGGGTTTTCCCCCTTCCCCGGTTGCATCGCGAGTGTAGCTTATTGGTTAAACGCTGCAAGATGAAGATCTTGCGGCCACAACGTTACAATGGGCCCAACTTTACCGTCAGGCGCGGCTTGGATTTCGCCGACCTGCCCGCATTTTTTCGGCTTCACCACCCCTTTTCTGTAGCTGCTTCGTGCCCAGGTGCCTTTCGTGTCCGTCCTGACCATCATCGAATACCCCGATCCGCGCCTGCGCACCGTTGCGGAACCCGTCACCGTGTTCGACGAGGAACTGGCTACCTTCGTCCAGGACATGTACCAGACGATGTACGAATCCGATGGGGTAGGCCTGGCCGCGACCCAGGTGAACGTGCACAAGCGCGTGCTGGTGGCCGACATGAGCGCCGAGCGCAACGAGCGCCTTTGCCTGATCAACCCCGAGATCCTCGAGAAAGACGGCTCCCAGGTGTACCAGGAAGGCTGCCTGTCGTTCCCGGGCATCTATGCCGACGTCACCCGGGCGCTGAAGGTGAAGGTGCGTGCGAAGGATGTCACCGGCGCCGAGTTCATCGTCGAAGCCGAAGGCCCGCTGGCGGTTTGCATCCAGCACGAGATGGACCATCTGGCCGGCAAGGTCTTCGTCGACCATCTCTCGCCGCTCAAGCGCAGCATGCTGCTCAAGCGCATGGAGAAACAGCGCCGCCAGGCGAGCTGACGGTGCCTGCCCAGCCGCTTCGGATCGTTTTCGCCGGCACCCCGGATTTCGCCGTACCCTGCCTTGCCGCATGTCTTGCCAGCGGCGCTGAAGTCTTGGCCGTCTACACACAGCCAGACCGCCCGGCTGGACGCGGACGCAAGCTCAGCCCAAGCCCGGTGAAGGTCGCCGCGCTCGATGCCGGCATCACGGTGGAGCAGCCGGAGTCATTGAAGGACGACCAGGTGCGCGCACACCTGGCCGCTTACCAGCCGGACCTCATGGTGGTGGTGGCCTATGGGCTGATCCTGCCGCGCAAGGTGCTGGCGATCCCGCGCCTGGGTTGCTGGAATGTGCACGGCTCGCTGTTGCCACGCTGGCGCGGCGCGGCCCCGATCCAGCGTGCCGTGCTGGCTGGCGATGAGGAAACCGGCGTCGACCTGATGCAGATGGAAGCGGGACTGGATACCGGCCCCACCCTGATTCGCCGTGCCACGCCGATCACCCGCGACGACACCGGCGGCAGCGTGCACGACCGACTGGCTGCACTGGGCGCCGAGGCGCTTGCCGAAGGATTGGCGCGTGTGATGGGCGGTGAAACACTCACGCCCACGCCGCAGCCTGACGAAGGCGTTACCTATGCCCACAAGCTGGACAAGGCTGAAGCGCTGCTCGATTTCAAGCTCCCGGCGATCGACCTGGAACGCAAGGTACGTGCCTTCAACCCATGGCCCGTGGCCGAAGCGGACATCGCAGGCGAGCGTGTGCGCGTATGGGCGGCGCATGCGCTCGAACGGGGTCAGAGTGAACACTCTGACCCCGAGACATCACCTGGCTCCGTCATTGCTGCCTCTCGCCAGGGCATCGACCTTGCCACCGCCCAAGGCATGTTGCGCATCACCTCCGTGCAACGCGCGGGCGGCCGCCCCATCGCGGCAAGCGATTATCTAAACGCTCGCACCGAACTGCGGACACCCTAGGGCCATGGCGCGCAAGCCGCCCACGCCGACCGACACCCGCGCCCTGGCGGCGCTGGCTCTTGCCGAGGTTGCCCTGCACGGAAAGTCGTTGCGCGATGCGCTCGATCGCCACACCCGCGCCCTGCCCGACAGCCGTGACCGTGCCCTGCTGACGGCCCTGCTCAACGAGGGCGCTCGTTGGTGGATCCGCTTCGACGCGGCACTGGACATCCTACTGGAACGCCCGTTGCGGCAAAGCGAACCGGCGATCCACGCCCTGCTGGTGATCGGCCTGGTGCAGCTTGAAGTGCTGGAGATGGCGCCGTATGCCGCGGTGGCGGCCACGGTGGAAGCCACGCGCGCGCTGCATCGGCCACGCCACGCCAATCTCGCCAATGCCGTGCTGCGGCGTTGGCAGCGCGAACGCGTAGCCTTGCTGGCGCGCCTGGATGCGGACCCCGCCACGCGTAGTTCGCATCCGGCCTGGCTGGTCCAGGCCATCCAGGGCGACTGGCCCGACGCGGCCGGCGCAGTATTGGACATCGCCAACCTCGAGCCTCCGCTGATGCTCCGGGTGAACCGTCGGCGCGCCCAGCGCGAGGCGGTGATCCAGGCGTTGGTCGGCGACGCCCATGAAGCCCACGCCCACCCCTGGCTTGCCGATGCCATCGTGCTGCCGCACAGCACCGACGTGACCCGCCTGCCCGGCTTCGACGAAGGCCTGTTCGCGGTGCAGGACGGCGCGGCGCAGATCGCCGCCGATGTACTGGACCTGGCCGACGGCCAGCGCGTGCTCGACGCCTGCGCGGCCCCCGGTGGCAAGGCTTGCCATGTACTCGAACGCGCCGACGTGACCCTGGTCGCCGTCGAGCATGACGTGCACCGCGTACCGCGGATCGAACAGAACCTGGCACGGCTGGGCCTGGCGGCCCAGGTGCTTGCCGGCGACGCCGGGGAGCCTTCGACATGGTGGGACGGCAAGCCGTTCGACCGCATCCTGATCGATGCACCCTGCTCGGCCAGTGGCGTCATCCGGCGCCGGCCCGACGTGCGGCTGCACCGCCGCCCTTCGGACATTGCCGCCCTGGGTTTGCAGCAGCGACGCATCCTGGCGGCGGCGTGGCCGCTGTTGTCCCCTGGCGGCCGGCTGGTCTACGCCACATGTTCGCTCTTGCGTGCCGAGAACGAAGCGGTGATCGGCGATTTCTTGCGCGACACGCCCGACGCACGCATCGTGCCCCTGACGCTGGCCGATGGCCGGCCAGCCATGGTGGGGTGGCAAATTCTTCCCGGCGATGGCGACCTCGACGGCATGTACTATGCAGCGCTTACCAAGGTGCCCGACTGACGGGCCAGGCGCCCGATGGTCCAGTCCGCTCCAGACCGCTTGAAGATCCAGCTGATCGCCCGCGACAACGGCGCGGGGCTGACACGCGACCTTGCCGTGCTTGCCGAGGTGCTCGAAGCTTCCGGCTGCGAGGTGACGGTGCGGGCGCTCGGCCACCGAGGCCGCATCGGTACGGCGCTGCGCATGGCGAAAGCAAAGCTCCGGCGATGGCTGAAGCTGCGGCCCCGCTTCGACATCAACCTGATGCTCGAACGGGTACGCCCGGAATTCTTCGGCAGTGCGCGCCACGAGGTACTTGTACCCAACCCCGAGTGGTTCAACGACGACTGGAAACCGTTCCTGCCGGCGTTTTCCCTGGTGCTGGCCAAGACACGCCACGCCGAACGGATCTTCGGCGAACTCGGCTGCCGCACCCGCTATGTGGGCTTCGTGGCGCCGGATCGTTACCGCCCGGGCCTGGTCGCGCCGCGCGCCGGATTCCTGCATGCACCGGGGCGTAGCGGCAACAAGGGTAGCCAGGCCCTGCTGGAGCTTTGGGCGGCGAACCCACACTGGCCAATGCTTACCCCCATCTGGCGACGCAAGCGCGTGGACATAGACCCGCTGCCGGCCAATGTCATCTGGCGCCGGGAATACGTGCCTGACGATGAGCTACTGCGCCTGCAGAACACCTTGCGCTTCCATCTGTGCCCATCGCGCACCGAGGGCTATGGCCATTACCTTGCCGAGGCGCTGGGCGCCGGCGCCGTCACCATCACCACCGATGCCGAGCCGATGAACGAACTGGTGACACCCGGGCGCGGCGTACTGGTGAAGGCCCACCCCGCCGGCAAGCAGGCCCTGGCCACGCTCTATGATTTCGAGCCCGAGGCCATGCGCCAGGCCATCGAACACTGCCTGGCCATGGAACCGGCGGAGGTGACGCGATTGGGCCGGGCCGCCCGGACGTGGTTTGAAGACAACCGCCGTGGCTTCGCCACCCGGCTGCTCGAGGCCCTGCATGGGCTCGATTAAGCGCCGGGTGCAGTTGATCGCGCGCGACAACGGTGCCGGCCTTTCGCGCGACCTGCGCCTTCTCGAAGGCATTCTGAAGGGCTTCGGCTACCGCGTGGTGGTGCTGAAACTAGGTAATCATGGCCGCCTGTCGCATCGCCTGCAGCGGTTGCGCGTGCGCCTGTCACGGCTCGCCGGCGGATGGCTGCGCGGTGAGGGCAACGCCCGCTTCGACCTCAACCTGATGATCGAGCAGGTACGGCCTGAGTACCTCGGGCAGGCGCGTCGCAATGTGTTGCTGCCCCACCCGGAATGGTTCAACCAGGCATCCCGCCGCGCGTTGCCCGGCATTGATCGCGTGCTGGCCAAGACACGTCACGCCGAACGGCTGTTCCGCGAACTGGGCTGCGACACCGAATGGGTGGGTTTCCTCGGCGCCGATCATCGCCGCATGGGCGAGCAATACCGTCGCCGGGAATTCCTGCATGCGCCGGGTGTCAGTGGTAACAAGGGTAGCGACCGCCTGCTCATGCTGTGGAGCCGTCATCCGGAATGGCCCAGGCTCACCCTGGTATGGCGTCGCAAGCTCGAAAATCCGCCTGAAGTGCCGGCAAACGTCACCTGGCTCACCCACTACGTGCCACAGGATGAACTACTGACACTCCAGAACGACATCCTGTTCCATCTTTGCCCCTCGCAAACCGAGGGCTATGGCCATTACCTGGCTGAATCGATAAGCACCGGCAACGTGGTAATCACCACGGATGCCGAGCCGATGAACGAGCTGGTCACCGCCGCGCGCGGCGTGCTGGTGGCGGGGTATGCAGTGGGCACGCAGGACCTGGCTACGCTGTTCGATTTCGACGACGCCGCCATGGAAGCGGCGATCGAGCGCTGCATCGCCATGGATGACGCGCAGGCCCTGCGCCTTGGTACGGCGGGGCGCGCATGGTACGACGACAACCGCCGCGGCTTTATCGAGCGCTTCCGGCACGCCCTGGACAACCTGATGGCAGCACCGCCATGACCACCGTGCGCATCGTCGCCCGCGACAACGGTTTCGGCCTTTCCGGCGAGATCGCCACCTTGCGCGGCGCACTGGACAAGCTCGGGTGCGACGTCAGCGTGCTTTCGCTGGATGAGGCCGCGGAGCACGAACGCTGGCGCCTGGGCGGCAAGCGACTGCGATCGCGACTGCTGGCCCGATGGCATCGACGTCGGCGAGGCGACCAGGTCGACATGAACCTGATGTTCGAGCACGTATGGCCGGCGCAACTGGGCATGGCCCGGAAGAACATCGTGCTGCCGCATCCTGAGTGGTTCGACAACAAGGACGTACGCCACCTGCCATGGGTGGACCAGGTATGGACCAAGACGCGTCACGCCGGCGACCTGTTCACGCCCTTCGGCCGCCCGACGCGCTTCATCGGCTTCGATAGCCGCGATCGCATCGATTCTTCCGTGCCGCGCAAACGGGCATTCTTCCACCTGGCCGGCGCCAGCCCGCTGAAGGGCACGCTGCGGCTGATGCACGAATGGGCGGCCAACCCGCACTGGCCCACGCTAACCGTGGTGCGAAACAAGCCAGGACCGAAGGACCCTCAGGCTCCCAATATCCACGTGCTGGCCGGCTACCGCGAAGAGTCGGAGCTTCAGCACCTGCAGAACGCGCATCTTTTCCACCTGTGTACTTCGCGCACCGAAGGCTATGGCCACTACATCACCGAGGCGATGAGCGTAGGTGCCGTGGTGATTACCGTGGACGCGCCGCCGATGAACGAACTGGTGACATCTGAGCGCGGCCTTCTGACCGCCGCCACCGCCGGCGACACGCATGCCCTGGCCACGCTGTACGACTTCGACAAACCCGCATTGGCCACCTGCGTGGCGCGTGCCATGACGATGGACGACAACGAGATAGCGCGGCTTGGCGGCGCCGCGCGCGCGTGGTTCGTGCAAAACAAGGCGGAATTCGGCGAACGCCTGCGCCAGGCGCTGGCTGGCGTGAACGCCTAGCCGACCGCGACCGACGCGCGCAGCGGTTCGTATCGCTCCGCGCGCATGCCATCGAGCTGGATGACGGCGTCGGCGGCTTCCTCGATATGGGTGTCCAGGCCGCGCAACGCACGCACCGTGCCTTCGGCCCGCGTCCGCGCCAGGATCTGGTTATTGGGCATGGACATATCGTTCGGGTCGGCCGGCGCCCGCGACGGATGGTCCAGATGCACGGCGAGCGCTGCGAATTTCAGCTGCCGGCGTTGGCGGCCGAGGTTGTCCAGGCGGGCTGCCAGTTCCAGGTCTTCGCTGCCATAGCCTTCCATGCGCTCATCGAAACCATTGACGGCCATCAGGTCGTCCTTCCAGAAACTCATGTTGCAGCTCATGACCCGGCCGCCGCGGCGTGCCCGCGCCTTGAAGGCGGCAAGCCAGGGATGGCGCAGGGCATACAGGCGACGTGATCCGCTGCTGCGGCGGAAATCGCCATCCACCAGCGGGTGGTAGCGGGCGCTGCCGCCGGCAAGCAATCGCGTGGTTTCGCGCGCGGTAACGCACAGGCGGCCACCCTGCAGGTAGAAGCCTGGCTGGGCGAAGCGCATGTGATCGGCGATGAAATGCGGGTGCAGCACCATATCCCCGTCGACGAGAATAATGTAGTCGCCTTTGGCCGCCACGATGCCTCGGTTCCGCGCCCGCGCGGCACGGAACCCCAGGTCTTCCTGCCATACATGGCGCAGCGGAATGCTGAACCCCGGCGCCAGCGATGCGATCAGCCCGGCGGTCTCGTCGTTGGAGCCGTCATCGGCCACGATGATCTCATCGGGCATGCGTGTTTGCCGGCGCAAGGACTCAAGCACCAGCGAAAGGGCCGAAGCCCAGTTATATGTCAGCACTACGATGCTTATGGTTGCTTCGCTCATGCCTTGACCTGCCCGGGAAACGAAAACCGGCACGCGGCCGGAAAATTAGCTCTAGGTTTTGGCGTCCATGGTGCCCCTGGCTGCATTCATCCGGCTTTCCCCAACACTCAAGGCCGGTATCCGTGTTGCAGCAGCCACAACTTTACGAACTTGCGTCGTACATATTCGATTCTTACCAACGCGTACAAAAGTCCACGCCAGCCATCGAGGAATCCTGCGCGGAAAACGTAACCCCTCAGGAAACGCCACGCGGGACTGAACAGGATTTGGCCTACATTGGCGCGTTTTCCCGCCGCAAACAAGTGTTCGGCCATCATCTGGGCGTAACGCTCCTGTTTTCCCAGCTGTTCGGCGAGCGAGCGATAGGGGTGGTGCTCGAGGTTCCCGGGCAGCCGGCCGACTGCGCCATCAACGCTTACAGCCTCGTGGATTTCCCTTTTTCCGCGCCATCCGCCGTGCCTGCGGTCAAACAGTCGCAGCACGCGATCGGGATAGGCGTTGCCGTGCCGGAGGAATTTGCCGAAATATTCCGACAGGCGGGCAAAACGATAACCGGCCATGCCGGGGAAGCCTTCCGCGTGGGCGGTTTGGATCGCCTGGCGGAGCGTTGCATCGACGCGTTCATCGGCATCCAGGCACAGCACCCAGTCGTGCCGGGCCTGCGCTACGGCGAAATCCTTCTGCGAACGAAACCCGGTGAAAGAGCGGTCGATCACGCGTGCACCGCGGGCGCGGGCAAGGTCGGCGGTGCCGTCGGTGGAACCGGAATCCACCACCACGATGTCGTCGCAGAAGGCGAGCGAATCCAGGCACGCCCCGATCCGGTCGGCTTCGTTGAAGGTGATGATGCAGGCGGACAGCGGGATGGTGGTCATCGAGGCGATGGTCGGGCCATGGGCATCGCGCATAATGCCAGCTTCGCCGCGACCGGACCTGATCGAACGTGCCCACCAGCCTGATGTTCGCCACCGAGCTCTACGCCCTGCCGATCCTGCGGCCGCTGGCTGCGGCCGCATTGGCGCGCGGGCACGAGGTGGGCTGGATCGTCACCGACCGCGTGGCCGCCCGACTGGCCCCGGACGAACGCAGGCTTGCCACGTGGCCCGCCATCGATGCCAGCGACGCCCAGGCGGTGTTCTGCGCGGCCAACTGGGTATCGCCGCGCCTGCCGGGCACCAAGGTGCAGGTGTTCCATGGCTTCAACGCCGAGAAACGTGAACCCGGCCGCGGGCATTTCGCCCTACGGGGATTTTTCGACCTCTACCTGACGCAAGGTCCCACCACCACCGGGCCGTTCGAAAAGCTCGCTCGCGAGCATGGCTATTTCGCCGTGCGCGAAACCGGCTGGCCCAAGCTTGATCCGCTGTTCAGACCGGCCGCCCCTTCGGCGGACCTGAACCCGCACGATGGCCGCCCGGTGGTGATGTTCGCCTCGACCTTCAGCCATCGCCTGAGCTGCGCGCCACTCGTGCTGGACACGCTGCGGCAGCTCATTGCCCGCGGCGATCGCTACTGGCTGCTTACCCTGCACCCCAAATGCCCGCCCGAACTCTTCGAGGCCTATCGCAGCCTTGCCGGACCGCATGCCCGGTTCGAGGAATCGGGGCGGTTGATGGACATGCAGCGCGCGGCCGACGTGCTGCTATGCGATACCTCCTCGGTGCTGCACGAATTCGCCGTGCAGCTGAAGCCCGTGGTGACGGTGCGCAACCGCCTGCCCAAGCCGTTCATGCTCGACGTGCAGGATCCGGGCGAGATCGACGGCGCCATCACCACCGCCCTGTCGCGTCCGGAGGCCCTGATGCAAGCCGTGCGCGACCATGCCGATGCCATCCATCCCTGGCGGGACGGCCGGTCATCCGAGCGGATGCTGGATGCCGTCGATGCCTTCCATCGCGGCGAACTTGGGCCCCTGAAGCGCAAGCCATTGAACCTGGTGCGCCGGTACAAGGCCTGGCGGGACATCAAGGAACTGGTCGGCCACGTGGATTCCCCGCCCGCGGGGTAGAATCCCGGCCATCCATCACGAGCGGACTCCCGCCCTTGCAGCCAAGCAGCTTTTCCCGTCGCGAACACCTCCGCGCCCTGTGGCCGTGGCTTCCTGTCTGGACCGTCGTGGCGCTGGTGGGGATTTTCTCCCATGGCCCGATGCCGATGTATTCCACGCGCACGCTGGCCGTAGCCTGGGAAATGTGGAACCAGCACCACTGGCTGGTGCCGCACAACAACGGCGAGCCTTACAGCGAGAAAGTGCCGCTGGTGTTCTGGATGATCCACGCCGGTTGGCTGGCGTGGGGCGTGAACGACATCTGGCCGCGCATCCTGGAAGTGATCTACGGCGGCGCCCAGCTGGTACTGGTGTCGGTCCTGGCCCACCGCCTGTTCCCGAACCGCGCCTGGGTGGCCAAGGCGGCGCCGTGGCTGCTGATGTCGCTGGCCTATGCCTTCTTCTTCGGCCTGCAGATCATGTACGACGTGCTGCTGGCCGTTTGGGTGCTGGCGGCATTGCTGTGCCTTACCCCACGTGTCGACCGCGGCGAGCCGCGCTGGCTTTTCTTCGCGCTTTGCATCGGCCTGGGCCTCTTGACCAAGGGTCCGGTGATGTTGCTGCACGTGGTGTTCCCGTGGCTCCTGGGTCCGTTGTGGAACGACTGGGCGCGCGCGAACCGCGGACGCTGGTATGGCCGCGGGGTGGCCGCACTACTGGGTGGTTTCGCCATCCTGCTGTGCTGGGCGCTGCCGGCGGGCTTCAGTGGTGGGGAGGCCTATCGCCAGCGGCTGTTCTTCACCCAGACGGCCGGCCGCGTGGTGGATGCGTTCGACCATGCCGAGCCCTTCTGGTTCTACGCCACGTGGCTGCCTGCACTGCTGTTCCCGATCATTGCCTGGCCGCGTGCCTGGGCGGCGGTGGCAAGCCTGCGACGCCCGCTGGATCCCGGCGTGCGCTTCGCGCTGTGCTGGATCGTGCCGGTGTTCGTATGCTTCTCGCTGATCAGCGGCAAGCAGCCGTATTACCCGCTGCCTGAATATGCCGGCTTTGCATTGCTGGTGGCAGGCGCGGTGTCGAGCTTCCGCGAGAAGCGTCCGGACCTGGCCTTCAACTATGCCCTGGGCACCTGGCCGCTGGCGCTGGGGGGGTTCGCGGTGGCGGTGGGCATGTTCATCCTGCCGAACCTGGTGGAAAGCGGCCACGCGCACGATTCCTGGTTCGTCGACTTCTCCCGTTACAGCCGCTACTTCGCCATTGTTTACTTCATCCTGGGCGCCCTGCTCTTGCTGCGCGGCCGGGGCGAAACCCGCCGCCTGGCGATTGCTGGCCTGGTGGGCACGCTGGCGCTCAATACGCTGTTCACGCTTTCCTCGTGGCAACGCTTCGACCTCTCACCCGCGGCGGTGTACCTGGGCCGCGCGCAGGCCGAGGGCAAGGCCGTGGGCAACCTTGCTTACTACGAAGGCCAGTTCCACTTCGCCGGCCGCATGGATAAGCCCGTCACGCGTCTTCGAGAAGGCCAGGAACTCTTCGATTTCGCCAAGGCGCATCCCGATGGCCTGGTGGTGACCTACGGCACCAAGCTCGATTCGGATGAGCTTCGCTATGCCCAACTGGTGCAGCCGTTCCGCTCCGACTTCCTGGTGATCTGGAAGGCAGCCGCATTAGCGGCCCTGCGCCAGGGCCACCAGCCCGCGGAGCCGGCCACCTCGACCTTGATCTATCCCCCGGGCTACTGGCGCTACAAAGCCCTCAAATGAGTCGCGTAGACGCCCTGCGCAAGCAACTGGACGGCCCGCGCGATGGCGCGCTGCTCCGGTTTTCGCTCGGCTCGGCCCTGCTGGAGGATGGTGATGGTGCCGAGGCTATCGTGCAGCTGCATCGCGCGGTCGCTTTCGATGCGGACTACTCCGCCGCGTGGAAGCTATTGGCTCGTGCGCAAGCCGGCGCCGGGGACACGGTCGCCGCCATCGAAAGCTACGAGCACGGCATTGCCGCCGCGCAGCGCCGCGGCGACAAACAGGCCGAAAAGGAAATGACGGTGTTCCTGCGACGCCTTACGCGCTAACCGGCCTGGTGCCGACGCGAATAGGGCGAAGGCCGATCGTCGGCGCTATAGCGCTTGTAATGCCACTGGTATTGCGCGAACGCCAGGTCCACGCACTGCTCCACGCCCTTGTTCAACGCCGTGCAGGCGATCTTGAGGTCGGCATCGGCAAGGCCCTCGGGCGCCGGCAGGATATGGATGCGAAACCCCTCGCCGTCGGGCAGGCGCTCGGCAAAACTGAAAAGCACCGTGGCGCCGGTGCGCGCTGTCAGCCGCGGCAGCAGCACCATGGTCAGCGCGTCCACCCCGAAAAACGGGGCGAATTCGCCCTCGCCGGCACGAGGCTTCTGGTCGGGCAGGATGCCCACGGTACCGCCGGCGGCCAGGCGCTTGTAGAGCGTGCGGACACCGGCACCTTCGGCGCGTACTTGTTCAGGCGCCAGCGCGCCGCGCACCTTCCGTAGCAGCGTTTCCACCGCCGCCACCCGAGGCGGACGGTACAGGATGGCCATCGGCGTGCGGCTGCATAGCCAATAGTTCAGAAGCTCCCAGCAGCCTAAATGAGGCGCGGCAATGATGGTGCCCTTGCCGCTGGCAATGGCTGCCTCGAACAACCCAAGGCCACGCACTTCGCGCACCAGGCCCAGGGCCTTCTGTGCGCCACCGCCCCAGATATTGGCCATTTCGGTGATCGAACGGCCGCTTTCTTCCATGGTTTGCCTGAGCAGGCTGGCCTGCGCCGCATCATCAAGCAACGGGCGCACCAGCTTCAGGTTCACTGCTGTGTGCCGCGCCGCCTTGCTGTGCATGGCCAACGACAGCCGGCCGAGGGCATCGCCCAGCCGGTGCATGGCTTTGAGTGGAAGCAGACTGAAGAGCCGCAACAACAGGTAGACGAGGTAGATGTCGGGACGCATCCGCCCATGGTAACCCGCCGCTGCTTGCCGCTAAATTCGCAGGCATGATTGCCCTAATCCAGCGTGTCAGTTCTGCCCGTGTCGAAGTGGAAGGCGAAAGCGTCGGCGCCATCGGGGCGGGGCTGCTCGCCCTGGTCGCGGTGGAGCCCGGCGACGGCGAAGCCCAGGCCAGGCGCATGGTCGAACGCCTGCTCGGTTACCGGGTGTTCGCCGACGAGGCCGGGAAAATGAACCGTTCCCTTACCGATACCGGCGGTGGCCTGCTGCTGGTGAGCCAGTTCACCCTCGCCGCCGATACCCGGAAGGGCATGAGGCCCAGCTTTACCTCGGCCGCCACGCCCGATGAGGGCCGCAAGTGGTTCGACCGGCTGGTGGAACTGGCGCGAGCCGCCCACACGGGGGTGGAAACCGGCCGGTTCGGTGCCCATATGATGGTTCACCTGTGCAACGACGGCCCCGTGACCTTCCATCTGGAGGTTCGCTGATCCCGGCCGATAACCGTGGCACCAGGCCTCGCCGGTGAAGTTGCCCGGGCCAAGGACATGGAAACTTCACGACATGGCGCGATTCTTGCGTGCCTGTCCGAACGCCCATGTTCTTGATACTGGTCATAAAATCACCATATTGGTATAATGGTTAGTCATGCAGATAGCGGCGGTCGGAATGAATAGCAAAGCCCACGAGCAGCAATCGGAAATCAAACAGCTCATCTCCAAGGGGCTCGAACAGGGCTACCTGACTTACGCTGAAATCAACGATCACCTCCCCGACGACATCGTCGATCCGGAGCAGATCGAAGACATCATGGCGGTGCTCAAGGGCGTCGGCATCGAAGTCCATGACGCCGCCCCGGACACCGATACCATCGCCGACGGCGCCTCGCCGGGCGCCACCGGCGACGACGAAGCAGCCGCCGAAGAAGCCGTGGCCCTGCTGTCGGCGGTTGACGCCGAAGTCGGCCGCACCACCGATCCCGTCCGCATGTACATGCGTGAGATGGGCACGGTGGAGTTGCTCACCCGCGAAGGCGAAATCGCCATCGCCAAGCGCATCGAGGAAGGCCTGAACCAGGTGCAGACCGCCCTGGCCAGCTTCCCGCTCACCATCCAGCTGCTGCTGGAGGAATACGACCAGCACCTGGAAGGCAAGCGCCGCCTGTCCGAAATCCTGGCCGGCTTCGCCGACCTTGAGGAACTGGCCGACCAGGAGAAAGCCCTGGCCGCCGAGGCCGCACTGAACGCGCCGCCGGTGGAAGAAGGCGACGAAGAAGAAGGCGACGAAACCGTCGAGGAAGAGGAAGCCGGCCCGACCGGTCCCGATCCCGAAGAGGTCAAGCGCCGCATGGAAGAACTGCGCGCCCTCAGCGCGAAATTCCAGAAGGCAGCGCCCAAGGCCGAGATCAACGACAAGAAGGTGTTGAAGATCCGCGACCAGATGGCCGAGGCCTTCCTGAAGCTGAAGCTTCCCTCCGCGCTGATCGACGGCTTCGTGCGCAAGCTACGCGAGGTGGTGAACGATATCCGCCATCACGAGCGCGTGCTGATGGACATCTTCGTCAAGCAGGTGAAGATGCCGCGCGCGGAATTCCTCAAGACCTTCCCCTCCAACGAGGGCAACCTGGAGTGGGCGGCCGAGCTCGGCCGCAAGCGCCAGAAGTGGTCGCCGAACATCAAGACCTACCGCGAAGCCATCGACGGCGAGCAGGAAAAACTCGCCACCATCGAGCGCACGCTGTACCTGCCGCTGACGGATATCAAGGACATCAACCGCGCGATGAGCGTGGGTGAGGCCAAGGCACGTCGCGCCAAGAAGGAAATGGTCGAGGCGAACCTGCGCCTGGTGATCTCCATTGCCAAGAAGTACACCAACCGCGGCCTGCAGTTCCTCGACCTGATCCAGGAAGGCAACATCGGCCTGATGAAGGCGGTGGACAAGTTCGAATACCGCCGCGGCTACAAGTTCTCCACGTATGCCACGTGGTGGATCCGCCAGGCCATCACCCGCTCGATCGCCGACCAGGCACGCACCATCCGTATTCCGGTGCACATGATCGAAACGATCAACAAGTTGAACCGCATTTCCCGCCAGATGCTGCAGCAGTTCGGCCGCGAGCCGACGCCTGAAGAGCTGGCCAAGGAAATGGAGATGCCCGAGGACAAGATCCGCAAGGTGCTGAAAATCGCCAAGGAGCCCATCTCGATGGAAACTCCGATCGGCGACGACGAAGATTCGCACCTTGGCGATTTCATCGAGGATACCAACGCCAGCTCGCCGATCGAATCGGCGACGGAAACGGGCCTGATGGAAACCGTCCGCGACATCCTGGCCGGCCTCACCCCGCGGGAAGCGAAGGTGCTGCGCATGCGCTTCGGCATCGACATGAACACCGACCACACCCTCGAGGAAGTTGGTAAGCAGTTCGATGTCACGCGTGAGCGTATCCGCCAGATCGAGGCGAAGGCGCTGCGCAAGCTGCGTCATCCGAGCCGCTCCGAGCAGCTGCGTTCGTTCCTCGATATCGACTGATATCCAGGGCGTCTGGCAGTTGGGAATGAGGCCCGCTTCGGCGGGCCTTTTCTTTGGCTGCGCAAGCCTGGTCTGTTTGTGCAAGCGCGAGGATGGCTCGGCGATACCATGGGTATCGTCGAATCAAATTGGCAGGATGCCATGCAGAACCCAGCGCCACCGTCGATGGTCGTCGACATTCCCACCGGCGGAATCGAGCTTGATCCCGATACGGGTGTCGACACCGCTTTGATTGACGGGCAAAGGTTGCCCGTGCAGTTTGACCTCGACCAACGCGTCTGGACGACCGCGCATCAGGATGGCGGCTCGTCGTTGCAGCTTGCGTGCCTCAACGATGCCTCGCGCCTGCGGCGTGTCGAACTTCCCGGCATGCCTGCCATGCCGGTCGATGCCACGCCCATACCTCGGTTTCTTCACTTCATATGGGTAGGCCATCGCCCCATGCCCGAGGCGCTCGTCAACCGCGTGCTGGTGAACGCGTTGCGCACGCCGGGGTTTCGAACCATTGTGCACGTAGGCATGAATGACCCTTCGCTGCTGGCGGCCATGCGCGATCGCCTGGACGATCCAGTGCCATGGGTCACAGTGCTCAATCTTGACGACGAGCCGTGCTTTGCCGCTTTCCGAAACTTGCCGGTCCATGGTTACTACCGCGCTTTCATGGAAGAGACGACGCAAAACTACGGTGCCGCCTCGGATCTACTGCGGCTCTGGCTCATTTACGCGTACGGTGGCATATACCTGGATGTCGACGACGTATTCGCCGACGAGATCGATAGCGACGCCCATTTACTGGCAGCCCCCGGCAACCTTCTTCTTGGTAGCCGCTACCGCGATCCGCTGCACGGCTTCGCCGGATACAACCAGAGTCATTTTGCGAGCCATGCGGGTAACCCCGTGCTGATGTGCATGCTCGAGGAAGCTTGGCGGCGCCTTGAAGCATCGCCTTCGTTCTTCGCTGATCGCCCTTGGGGCAGGCCCGGAGAGCCTGAAGATCACCGGATGAATTCCTACATCTGCACCGTGTTTCACCTGACAGGGCCCCAGCTCTTCACTGACATGATCTCAACGCTTCGACCTGATATTGCCTTTATCGAAGCTAATTTTCTGCGAGCGATGGAAGTGCTGCACTATTCCCCGGATCGACCTCGATACCGTGCCGAATCGTATCTGGCGACTGCAAACGCAGCTCTGATGCACTACCTACCGTTTCATGATGGGCCATTTCGGGTTGTGATCGGTAGTGCGGGTTCGTGGAACGACAAAGATGCTAGACATACTCCCGTTGATGCTGGGTTGTAGGAAAACCACCCTCTATCGCGAGGAATTTTCTTATTGACGACACCCCAGACAAGCGGCAATCTAGATGCACTTCCCCGTCGGTTTCGGTCGCCGGGCCGCAACGCCACCCTAGCGGTGGCGTTGCCTTTTCAGGGACGGAAAAATGCGCACCGCAGTGTACGTAGACGGATTCAATCTGTTCCATAGATTGTTGGAGGGGCGGCCTAATTTAAAATGGCTAGACCCCACTGCACTCGCGAAAGCGTGCCTTCGCGATGAAAATGAAATTGATCTCGTGCGCTAGTTCACGGCTCGGGTCAGTGCCGAGGATTCAGATCCCGATCAACCTTCGAGGCAAGATATTTACCTTCGCGCACTGGAATCGAGCCAGGTCCATATTCATTACGGAACTTTTCGACGACGCAAGAAGCGATACGCACTAGTCGACCCTCCGTTTGGAACGAAGGATCGCTATGCCACCGTGTGGCATCGTGAAGAAAAACAGTCAGACGTGAATCTTGCTGTAAATATGCTTCACGATGCCTGGTCGGAGCACTTCGACTGCGCAGTACTGGTCTCGAACGATTCCGATCTTGCCGAAGCGCTCCGTCTTGTTCGATCCATGGGAAAAGTTGTTGGCCTGCTCTGCCCGGGGCAGGGCCGCCCGGCGACGGAGCTGGCTAAACATGCGAACTTTGTTCGCCACGTAGACTCAGCACATCTCGCCAAAGCTCAGTTCCCAAATCCACTCCGTGCCAGGGACGGACGTTTGATTCACTGTCCGCCATGCTGGCTTCTGGGAGCGAGCTAGGGCGCGTTTGACACTACCCCATGTCGTAAAAGAACTGCTCGCGATCGATCTTGCCGTCTTTCACGTGATAGACGCAGATCTCGGTCATCTCTATGCGGCCGTGTTCCTTCATCGTCACGTCCAGGGTCATCGCGAGGCTGAACCAGTTGCCGGCCACGGTGGCGTCGCTGATCTTGACGCCGTGCATTTCCTGCACGCTCGCCTGGAAGGCCTCGCCCTTCTTGTAGATCGCGTCCAATCCCTTGACGTCGCCCATATCGGCCTGGTGTGACCCCGGCGCCTCGATGCTTTCGGCATCCTGCGCGTAAAGCTCTTTTTGCGCCGCCTCGAACTCGCCTTTCCGACACAGTTCCACCAAACGCTTGGCTACCGATTCAGTGCTCATCGCCGTCACTCCAGGGATAGGAATCCTGAGGTTACCCCTGGAGCCATGACGAAAAAAGGACCAATCCTTGGACCTTCCCTGGTCCATCGCCCTCCATGTCAACCGTAACGGCCTACAACTGCGACACAGCCAGCTCGCGGTCGGGCTCGGCGCTGTCCACCTTCTCCGCCAGCAGGGAGCTGGCCAGCTGGATCAGCGAGCCCAGCCCATTGCCACCTTCGCCGCCGAGGGCGATTTTCGGCACGATGGCAATCTGGCCGTCGCGGATGGCCTCGGCGAACTGCGCGCCCAGGGTATTGATCAACTGCAGGCGAGCGCCCTCGCCCGTCAGCGCCGTGGACTTGGCCTGGATGGCCTCGGCCTCGGCCTTACCCACGGCGGCGATGGCGGATGCGCGGCCACTACCTTCGGCCGTCAGGCGGCCGCGTTCGGCATCGGCGTCGATGCGGATCACCTCGGCGCGACGGTCGGCTTCGACCACCGCAGCCTCACCCACATTGCGCTTGATCTGGATGTGGATCATCGAGTTGGTGAGTTCGGCCTGGATATCCGTCTTGGCGCGGGCTTCGCGCAGCGAACGCTCCTTGGCGGCGGATTGCTCCTGCAGTTCGTAGGTGGCTACCTGCTCCAAGGCCACCTGGCGGTCGCGCAACTGGTTCAGCAGCGCATCGATGCGGCTGCCCGAGGCGTTTCCGGCACTACCGTGCGGCGTGCCGATCAGCACTTCCTGCAGTTCCAGGTTGTAGAGGGCAAAACGTGACTTCATGTCGACGCCTGCGATCTCCTGGATGTCCGCGCGATTCTGGATCAGCTGGATCAAGGTCTTGGTCTGGCCGATGTTCTTGAAATAGGCGCTGACCATCGGGTCGAGCGTCTGGTCGACCAGCCGCTTGATGTCACCAAAACGCTGCACCACCAGCGGGGCTTTCCTGTAGTCGATGTGCACCACCACCGACAACGGGAGCAGCGGCTCGAACGCATCCTTGGTGATCAGCGACACTTCCGTCAGGTTCTCGTCAAACTTGTGCACGTTGGTCACTTCCGGCGTCCACTTCAGGATGAAGTTGGTGGTCGGCACCAGCTGGATCTTGCCGGCGTAGGTGTTGAAGGCGTACTTGCCAGGCAGCAAGGGTTCCTTCCACACGCCGCGGCACTCGCTGTCCACCAGTTCGCCGTGGGAATACCCCTCGCCCGAGCGATCGGTACCGGTCTTGCCGATGTAGGAAACCACGACGCCCACGAAACCCACTGGCACGACGGTCTTGGGAATGAAGTCCACCGTGGCGAACAGGCGATTGATGTAATACGTGCCCTCCACCAGCACCTGGTGCTGGCGGCCGCGGTAGCCACCGGCGCGCAGGAAAGCGTCGATGTTCTGGAAGTTGTTGTGGAAGGTGGCCTTGTTGGCCGGGTCATGGCCAACGCGCGGGGCGACGATCTCGTCCGGCGGAAGCACCGGGCCATCATGGATGGTCACCACGCCGAGCATGTCGTGGCTGCTTTCCTCGTTGGCCGTGGACTGCCGGCCGACGATCACCACCGGCGAGAAACCACCGCGCTGCGAGAGCACCGTGCCCATCTGCTCGATGGTTCCGCGCTCATCCTGCGACAACAGCAGACCATGCACATGCGATGCGGTGATGATGGCGAACTGCGCCACGTTCAGCGCATAGGTACCTTCGCGCAGGATCATCCGTTGCGGGCCCTTCTGGCCGCCGGCCTTCAGGAACGCGGCAACGTCTTCCACACCGGTGTCCACCGTGCGGCCAAGTGCCTGGCCATCGAGCAGATCGTGACCGTCGCGGGCGAAGATGTAACCGATCTCACCCTGCGGGATGGTGACAAGGTCAGCCTTGTGCACGCGGTACTGGAACGGAAAGAAATAGTGCAGGCCGCCGCGCAGCACGGCCGGCTGGTAACCGACTTCGCCGTTCAGTGCGACAAGGCCACGCGCGATCGAGGGCGCGCCCCACAGGCGCTCCACGATGCCGACGCGATCGTTGGGAATATAGACAATGGCGCGCGACGCATACACCAGCAGCGCCAGCACAGCGACACTTACCGAAGTTGCAACAAGCCAGGTCATTTCGAAGTTCCTTTGACAGGTAGAAGATCCGGCGCGATGCCGGGGAGGGGAAAAAGGTGTCGTGGGCGTGCACGCAAGCGGCCGACGGCGCCCGCCGACAGATGCAGGCGGGAACACGGCTTTGGTTGTCAGTGGCCCTTGGGCGCTCGGCTTACCCGATCAGGTGGGAGAGCTCGCCCATGGCGAGCGTTGCGTTCTGGCCCAGCACGTCGAGTTCCTCGACGATGTTGGCCAGCGGGGCATGCGGGGAGATCTGGCCGAACAGCACGTAGTGGCTGCCCACCAATCCCACGTTCGACAACGGCATGACCGGCCCCAGGCGCAGGCAGGCCTCGTTGAAGGCATCAGGACGATGCACCGACCGCTGCTCGCACAGGGGCGTGGACACATGCACTTCGTCCTCGCTGACGGTGATGTTCACCGGCTGGTCGCCGTAGTCGCGCAGGCGGAATCCGATGGACGGCGGCGTCTTGTGCAGGCGCAAACCGACCAACTGACGGTGCTCGCCGGCGTGACTGGCCAGGGCATCGTGCAGTGTCTGGGTGGTCCACTTGTCGTTCATCGCGTTGAAGTCCATGTGCGCTACCAGGGCATCGGTGTGCGCGCCACGAACATGCCGCAGGAACCGGCGCACCAGCTCCTGCTCGGCCTCGGTCATGTAGATCCTGGGGATCGTCATGCCCATCCGGGTCATCCGGTCGCGGAACGCCCGTTGGCGCTGCGCTCCGGTGGTGACGGGTTTCTGGGCTGACATGGGCGTGGGGTTCGGGTGTTACGCGTAACGTTAGGCGTAACTTACGCCTGTCGGTGAGCGTTACACAATTACGAGGGACCGAAGGCTGGATAAGACAAAGCCCGCACAAGGCGGGCTTTGTCCCTTACGGCGGGCGCAAGACTTAGTGGTGGACGACGACCGCCCGATGGACCGGATGGTGCACCACACGGTGATGGACTACGGGGTGATGGACAACGCGGTGATGGACCACCCGATGCGGCGGTACATGATGCACAGGGTGATGGATCACATGATGCGGGGGATTGGGCTGGGCCAGCACGGCCGGCGCGGCAAGGGCCGCGGCCAGGGTGAGGCAGGCGGTGGCTATCAGTCGTTTCATCGCAAACCTCCAGTGGGAAAACTGGGGTTAGATTGCGATTTCTTACCTGAACTAACGGCCTTCGCAAGAACATGCGGGAGGCTATCGTTCAAATCCAAAGGTTTGGCTACACTTGGCGGCCGCACGCGGGCCTATAGCTCAATGGTTAGAGCAGAGGACTCATAATCCTTTGGTTCCAGGTTCGAGTCCTGGTGGGCCCACCAAACCCGTGCGAGCAGGCCCCGTGTCGATGACCAGCTAAGCATAAATTGGCCGAGGGGCCAGCATATGGTTAGTTAGCCGCGGCCGCTTTATGGTTAATAGGCCTGTTATTCCTGGTCGCCATTGCGCACCAATGCCGCTGCGTACACATCGGTGACGTGCGTCCAGCCCGTGTATTTGCTGCACCCCATGTAGGGAGTTGCTGCGACGAAGACGTCAGCTTTGAGTAGCTGCTGGTGCGGGCATAGCACCAAAGTCGGCGCCCTAACTTCTGACTTTGGTGTTTTTCTGGCCAGAACACCGAAGTATTTGACGACAAACATACTTTGGAGGTGGCGATGAACAAATGCCCCTCGCTGGCTTTCGGATTTATGTCAGCTTGGATTGTCTAGGCAAGCGTCCTGACCTACCTATTCGTCGTCGAGCACAAGCCGCTGGGCTTCCAACAACCGGATCAACTTGCCGAGTTCTTTAGACCCAAGTTCACCCTGCACGAGCAAACGGTAACCAGTTTCTTTCGAAAGCGGACCCCGGAGTAGTTCACGCTCCTCAGGAGCCGCGGGGACTTCTACCGCCAAGGGCAACTGGGGAGCTGCATTAGCTTGCCCTGCGGCCCGGCTTTCCACGGCGATTTCAGTCATTGGAATTCCTGTCGTGCTTCCTTCCACAAACACCCACGTGATGCCATCCAAGCTTTGAATGGCTCGAACGCGCCGAGGGGTGTCAAAGCGCAATACACCTCCACTCTCCCACTGAACCATGTCACCGACTTCAGCGATTCGGTCGCCTTGTCCATTCATCACAGCGGGCGCAATGCCTTCAGAAGGCGCCATTTTGGCAGAACTATCTATCCCCGCATAAGCCAACGAGGCCCGAAGATTTTTGACAACGGCGTCGGCGGCAGTCGGTGATAGTTCCCGTTGAGACACGAGATAGTGGCGGAGTGTATTGTCCGACGGCAGACCCGAAGCCGTGTATTTGCTGATGAGCTCATCGAAGAGTCTGGGCGCTCGGGCAGCACGTTTTAAGGCCTCCGACCATTCTTTGGACTGCTCGTCGTGCATCAAAATGTCTAGTGCGAGCTGACTTACTGACACCCTTCGTGAGTCACCGGAGCCTTCCTCCTTGAGCAGGCTGTAGTGCAGCAACGTAGCTATGGTCTGACGGCCACCGCTGCTCTTCTCCGAATAACCCCAAGTCTTGACCGCCGAGCTAACTGGCACAGGCGCTCGACCTTCAGTCTTAAAAAACTTCCGGGTACGCGCGACAGCCTCGCCCAGATCGATATAGGGAAACGAGGGCCCACGGCTCGCGCCGGCAACCGCTTTAGGTAGATCTGCGCCGTCAGTCATGGAATGCCCTCGTCTAGTTAAGGCCGATACTACCCAGTTAGTTCACCAAAATCAAGGCTAATTTATCCTTCTATTAGTCTTCTAGTCCTCTGAACACTTGACTTCTGTTCAGAAAGGGCTATTCTTGCATCGTGGACGCGTGCTGATGCCGATTAGGCGGCAAATCGCAGACACAAAAAAACCCACGGACCCTTAGGAAGTCAGTGGGTTTGGACTACACAGGCAAGGAAGTTGAGCGTCCCTCTGCCACCTGCATGTCTTTCGCGAGACGTCTCATTTTACCAAAAATGAGGGCTGCAGGCAACAATCGCTCCTTGAACCGTAAGGAGATTTGCGATGATGGCTTTGCCAATCAAGCGTAAGAACGTCTTCGTGCGAGCCTACCTCCGCTTTCGCTTCGGCAAGCAGGAGCATGTGACTCAGCACTTCCGTTCTGCGCCGCATCAGTACGTGTTGTTCGCTTAAAGGAGCGGCGCGCCTTCGGGCGCGCCCTTCCCCCTGGTCGTCGGCCTACCGCCGTTCAGCGCCTTAGGCACCGAGCGCCGCCCTAGTGACCACGGAGCGGCTTCAGTGTTTGGTTCAGTTCGGCTATTAGGTATGCCAAGAGATCTTCGTAAACCCCTATTGACGCCGACTTTGAATCTCGAAGCGCGGCCTCGAGATTCAAAGCCGCATTGCCCAAGGCGGCGTTGTTGTCTGCCCAAGCAAGGTTTCCGACCTGAGAGGCGCGAAACCGGGCTTCATCTAGGTCGCCTTCCTCCAGCGACCGGACAAGGCTGACGCTTTCGATCAATAGGAACTCTAGCTGGATGGCCATGCCCGCAAGTTAGCCCGGAGCCGGTCTTCGCTCAAGCGGAGTACCGGCCGGCCCTCTACGCAGTGACTTAGTCTTACCCGCGTCGGAGTTCCGGGATGTGTACCTCCTTAATGTCGAAGGCATCTACCACGACTTACGGAAATATCAACCTGCTCCGTTTAAACCGCCACTCACTTGGACTGGGTGGAGGCACGGTCGCAGCAAGCTGTCGGTTCACTAGGTTTCCCAGTGATTCCCTGAGGTCCGCGAGGACCCGATTCTCCCCGTGGCCCGGGGGGGCCTTCGGGGCCGCGCAGCAAGGCTCGGAGTTCCACGTTTGAACGTATTGCTTGCATCAAGGGGGCTTCATCCGGGACTCGAAATGCTGCCAGCAACCCAAGCAAGCTCAGGAGTATCATGCCTCCGACGAAGTTTTGGATCGCGCGATGGGCAACCGCCATCGTGGTGACTTTCTTGTTGACCTGTTCCTGGTTAGTCAACAGTCGCTCAACCATTTGTGGAATCCGCCTCCGCAACCAAATTTCTTCGGTCATTTCCGGCCCTCTTATGAGATCTATGGCGCGATCTTCTCGATAGTTGGCGCGGGACTGACCTTGGATTGCCCATCCAATTGCGAAACACAGTTGAGTCACTAGGTAAAACGCAAGTGTTGTAACCCCCCATAGAATCCACCCCACTGGCAGCCTGAGCGTTCCCGCAGCCTGCGCAATGCTGAGCCCGGTCGCCAAGGTAGCCGCAATAGATGTCAGCCCCACGATCGTCGAAAGGCGTGTGTCCACACTCTTTCTTCGCTCATCGTCGGCATCTAATAGTGCCTCTACGCGCACCAGTGCGTCCTTCAGCGCAATCGCATCGGCATTGACCAGCCGCACCGCAACCTCCATGACCTGTTCGGCTCGAACCTTAGCTTGCGTTTTCCGCTGCTCGTCCGATAGTGGTGCGGCCCACGGAATGATCCAGTCGAGCCACGCTGAACCTCGCTGGTCAAACAGCTTGATTCGTTGGAGCACCCTCTTAGGAGGCGACGGGGTTAGCTCTGGCGGAGGGTTGGACGGCGAAGTAATCATGCCGCGATCAACCAGTCAGCAACGGCAGCGGAAATGCCCAAGCCAAGTTGATCGTCCAGCCATAGCCATTGGCCGCTCGGATTAACCTCGAGGAACACATACTCGCCCCCCGGCGTCTTAACGAGATCGATACAGCCGAACTCAAGTCCTAGCAATTCCATGAGTCGCTGGAGTTTTCCAATCAACAAGTCCGGTAACTCAATTCGCGAGTGTAGAAGATCGGCGTTTTCGGTTTTCCGCCAATCGATAACAGCAGCTGGATCGGTCTGCGAGTGAATCGCGGCCGCGAAAGCTTTGCCTCCCACAAACGTCACCCGAACATCAACTTCTTTCGGCACCAACTCCTGATAGATGGAAGGTGTCCATCTAGCGTCATCCAGAGAGTCTAAGTGCTCTACAGAAAATGCAGAAGTAAAGATCGCGTACTCTTCTCCAGCTTGCCAGAAGTGTCCCGACCGAGCTGGCTTGACGATCATGCTACCAAACTGAGCTTGCGCTTGAGCAATCGCTTCTGGGTCATTCGAGATCAGAGTCTTAGGGATCGCTAGCCCAACATTTTGTGCAGCGCGTAGCTGAAACGGTTTGAATTCTGCTTGCCAAACCGCAGCCGGATGGCTCATCCATCGCGTCCGCTGTGTCATTAAGCCGCCCAGCAAGGCAGCCCGATTCTCGCGAAGGCAGAAGTCGTAGACTCCTGAATCCATGTTCTCCGGTTTCGGAGGAGTTCGCACACGCCTATACCAGATCGACTGCGCCGTAATTCCCTTACCTTTGTACCGTAAAGTAGTGCCTGGTTCGTTCTGAAAATCAATACTGATCGAAGCGTCAAATGGCAAGTCCTCGCTGTTCACACGCGTCACGTTCGTGCCACGCTCGCCTAGTATTCGAACGACTTCATCGGTTGCGGAATCCACCGCCGTGCTGACGATCAAGACCTCCACGTCAGGCATCATCGGTGGACTCTTGGCTGACGCGTGTAATCCGAGTGTCAGACGCAAAATTCAGCCGAGCTTCAAAGGTGTCGAGCCAATCTTGACCATTCCAAAGCTGCGAAACCTGCCGCACAGGGTCGTAGCGGATGATCTGCTCACGATCGCTACGAAGCCTCGTGGCGAACCGAGCAATCAGGGGTACGCAGATATCAGTTGTCATCCGTCGTTTCCGTACGAACTTCAGTGAGGGAAGAATCGCGACTCACAATAGCCCCATCATGACGCCGCTGAACAATCATCGGGAGCGGATCTTCCGAGCCACACAATCTACCGGAGCGTACGTCCCGATTCATCAGGCGCTCTGCCCGTCGGATAACTAATGGAACGAATGGATCTCTACTGTTAGTTGTCATCGGTAGTCTCATGAGCGACTTTGGTACATCTGGTTTCTGTTGAAACGGGCAAACCCCCAACGTTCTTAGCTACACATGCGGGCAATTCGTCGTCGAATGCGGCTAGATCGAGGACATTCCGCCTCGGAAGGGCGCCTTGCACAACTAGTGGCTTACTACCCATGTGCTCTCCCAAGATTGATTCCGTGTCGCATATCTCACCTATGTTGGTTTTGGTTCGAGGATGGACTGCACCATTAAGCCGAGGACGCCATTATGTGAGCTGCGCGGAATAGTACGTGCTGTGCTTTCACGGTCCAGCTATGACACGGTACAGATTGCGCTTCGGACCCAGAACGTTAGGCCATACCAGGGGAAGCTCTTTATTAAAACCACAGCATGGAGTGCGAGAAAGACCCAAGGCACACCGCGCTCGATGTGCGATATAGGGCGGTAAAGATTGGAGTTTTTGCCTCGTTCGACGGCTTCCCATTCGGCGTCATACGGACTGATGGGAAGGCGCTTCTCGATTTGATGTACAACCTCCCACTTGGCGGTGTTGAGGTTTCGGTAGGACGTAATGATCGAATGCCAGAGAAGAGTCAATGTCCCACCGGCCACTGCGAGTAACCACAAATACTCAGTGCTGTCCTTGGAAGTTAGGTAGCCAGCAAAAGCTAAGATCGCTGAATTGACGCTCAAGAAATAAGAGTTAGCAGTAGTCCGACGTTGACTGATGCGATCAGCCATTTCGACATACAGCTTGTACTGTTCAAGAAGATGGGAATGCCACTTCTCGTTTGACGGGTACGTGGCTCCGTCGGGAACGTCATTCCATAGTGTATCTTTTGGCGGCTCAGTCATCAGCGGCCACCATGGATCAGGGTCTTTAGGTTATCCCAAGTCCAACTATATATTTTGTCAGAACTAGCAGCATTGCTTGGCTTAATGCATGCTTTGTCGGAGTATCCCTTCAGTAAGAAATAAGGCCTACCTAGTTCCTTCGCTATTTCCAACTCGATGGCGACCCCCTTCGCTGTATGTGTCGTTGGGCTGCAGAGAACACAGACCACGTCTGCCCTTCGAATTCGTTCGCGCACTTTCGCTTGCCAGTCTCCAGTAAGGTGCTCTTTCACCGAGGCATCGATAATGTCAAATGGTGTGTCTGGATGTTTTGCTTGATTGGCCAACAACATCTTCAAGGTTGCATCGTTGTCATAGTCGAAACTAATAAATAAGCGCTTGCGCTGCATAACAAGTCCCCTGTTATCGTCCGTGTCGTTGGACTATGCCGGTTAATTCCCCCTCTAAGCAACATCAATCGGACGGGCTGCGTTCGCGATCGGATGACTGTGCCTGGTGCTCGCGAGGTTCGGCCGATTGAACCAGCGAAACCACCCGGCCGGCCTCGCGCGGAGGCCAGCTCAACGACAGAGGCTATTTGCGACCGTCCATAACACTACAAAATAAGCAACGAAACAGCTTATTTACCCGTCACTTATACTTATCACTGACCAGACCGAGCATGGATATCCTCGCCAATGGCGCTGGGTGACGCGGTGAATCACGCCCGGTCGGCATGTGGTAAATACGCAGAAACGGCAAAATAGCTCGACGACCTAGGCGTCCCTTCTTTACGGTTACCCTTCGGGGCCTTAGATCACTTCCACCGCTGCGTTATCTGTTCTGCCGCACTAACTTCTGATTCCAGACGAGATTCGAGATCGATTGCAGCTTCAACCAGGTGGACCGTGCGGCGAAGCGTGTCGGTAAGTTGCTTGCATTCTGCCTCCAGTCGCGAAACGCGAACGCGGGCATGAGCCACGAGCATTCCTCCGGCAACCAACAACTCCGCATTTCTCACGCGACGAGGACTGCACCCCACGTATCTACGAATTCGGCAGCCGTTCGGTTTCCACTCGTGGAGATAGGCATATTTTCCAGCCCTAAAATACAGGGTCGCGCCTTCCCAGTGAGGCATTGCAGAAAGCTTCGATGCCTCAGTGACTGCGTCGTCGAGCTCTCTGACTAATCGATTGCAGCAAGCGCTTACCCCTGCCAGCGACTCATTTAGATTTTCTACTACTGTAGGCATGCAGACCCTCCGGATGTCGTCCGTAGATTGCAGGGAGTCACCTGCCTAGAACCGCCTTGATAGCGTTTCTAAGCACCCGCTTGGACACTCCCGTTGATTCCATCAGGGTGATGACAATGTTTCGTTTAGACGGCAGCGCCAAGCCTTCCCTTTCTACTGTCACCAGAAAGGCCCTAACGGCCTGCTTCGCGACATCAGCCTTTTGCTGTGAGCGGAAAGTCCTTGCCCTCGCCCGACGCTGTCCGATAAGTGCGACAAGCTCTGGGCATACATATCCAGCGAATCCCACAGAAACACCCACTGACCGACATATTTCAGCGACCGATCGAGCTTCTAGTGAATCAGGTACTTTTGCGGCGATTTCAAGCGAATGCTTGAGGCGACTTCGCTGGGTGGGACTGGGCCTTCGATCCTTCCTAGGAACGCTACTGAGATAGGAAAAAGCGAACTTTGCCTGTCTGATCACATCTTCCGGCGCATCGAGGACGGCGTCGATCGACTGCTGAAGCCCGGATGCGACTCGTACGACCGTACTCATCTTTGGCCGCACTCCCTTTCTCGACAAAAGATTCCTGAAGTTGTAGGCCGGCATGCCGATCTCCATTGCTGCCTTCGAAATAGAACCGACTTCCCGGACCAGCCCAGTTAAGACGACCTGTATCGGGAACCCGCGATACGACCGCGTCGAGGGCTGACTCAGAAGGTCGGAGAACTGAGCACGCGACCATTTATCTTCGGGCGTAAGCGCGTGAGATACTTGCTCAACGTCCAAGCGGCAACCACAGAACACGCAGTGGCTGCGATTTTCAGATTGATAGGCGACTAACGGCTGCGATCGCCCGCATTCGGCGCATGACGAGAGAAGGAGAAAGTCATGAACGGGGCAGGCCGAAACGGCCGCCACACTCCACATCAGTGGGTCATACCCGCGCTCTCCACGCCTGAGGTCCACATCGATGCATTTCGGGCACCAACGCCGAGAAGATACGACTGAGTCATTCGAATTAGCCGCCAGCACGCGTCGGAATCTGAGCAGTGTTGTGCATGAAAGCGCTGGCTGTGCTGTCATCCTTGATACGGCAGCGACCGTCCTGCGGGTCAATAGAGAGTAGCCGTTGAGACGAGTTTCCTCTGGCGTACCACGGAGCGCCCTCAGAAGCTGGTGGATCGATACGTCGTGCGCGACGGAAAGTCGCCCCAGGTAGGACGTAAACGATTCGACTAACGGTGTGCCTAGCCCGAAGGGTGCCAAAGGGAATAGTTTTGTCATCCGATCAGCCCTCGAACTGCTCAGGCGGCTCGGTCCCCACAGAGTCCCTTACAGCGAGGCGCCGCCCGCGTCGCCCGCGTCGCCCCGGCGAAGCGACCTTTCGTGATGAAGCTACCATTGGCGGTGGAATTTGTTCCACGCCGAAGAGCAGACTCTCTCCGCCTAATGTTTCGCGCTTCAGCGTTTCAAGCTTCGCGGGCGAATGCGCTGCTTCGTGCAAATCTTTGGCCGAGACATGCGCCGATCCCCTGGCGCACGCACGCGCCTGCGCCCCAACAAGGAGGCGAACGATCTCGCCGATGATTCCGAACGTCTGCCGATAGATTAATCGATTGAGGTCGCGTAGCGAGAGACCATCCGCTAACGGCACCTTCCGCGAGAACGTCTCGAGAAGCTGCTCGAAGTCCAGCATATCTTGCTCAATATCGTCTTTGTAACGGTGAAGAATGACATCCTGAAGCCTACGATTCAGTTGCGCCGATCTGTTCCAGATAGGAAGAATCTCAAAAGTTCCGAAGAGAATCACGGTGATTCCAGTACGCTCCGCCAGACCTTTTATCGAATCAAGATTGTTGACGGCGCGTCCGACCGTTGTCGTCTTCAGCAAGTGCTGAGCCTCATCCAAAAGAACGTACCTTGTCTTCCGATGAATGAAAGCCTTTTCCAGCGCGATGCGGAGATGAGGCTCCGAATAACTTAGTCTTATTTGATTCAAGCCAATATCTGCAATTACTGGCGATAAAGATGGCGCCGGCGAACTGTGAACACCGTAGAAGGGATGTCTTACCTCTTCAAGTAAGCGGATAACAAAGTTCTTAGAACTGAAGAATCCTTGCACGTCGTTTGCAATGGAGGTAGCAGCGATTGGTACTTCACCGCGTGGCCATGAGGCTACAGGGCCCGCGAGTTGGACCTGCAGTTGTTTCAAGATCGTGGTTTTACCACTTCCAGATGCTCCCACTACAAGAATCATCGATCCTGGCGGTGAAAGAGCTGCGAATGAACGACACAGGTCAAGTGCCTCCGAGAATTTTCGATGGCGCCACACGACCTCGAGGAACGCAGGCTCATTTTCGAGTAAGCCGTGCATCACATATCCTCCAGGGGATCCATCGGTAACGCGCGAAGTAGACCGAATTGGTCTCGCTCCACGGAGTCGCTCTGTAACGACACCTCTTTCTCAAACTTTTTTGGCGGTTCCTCCCCGTTGATCGGCGGCTCCGCGCCCCTCCGCTGCAAATCGCTCGTCGCCCATACTTCGGCTTGTCTTTTAGCGAAACGTTCATCGGCTTCACGCCGAATCGCCTGCGTAAATGGGCGGCCGTGGTGGTCGATCGCCGACTGTGCCCACCGCGAAAAATCGTCCATTGCAGACAGCTCGACATGTCTACTTCCAACACATCGAATCCATTCACCGCGAAGGTGTGCATACACCACGCTGCTATCGAAAGGCTCAGCTCGAACCTCGGCCCTGACTCCCTGTACCGTTGGATCCGCTAGAGCCTCGTTCCAATAGGTGCGTTGGAACACTCTAATTCCCCGACGGGCATCTACCGTGTAGCGCCTGTTGTGCAATTGCGATGCCGTGTCGATCATGAACCTGAGATCGTATTTGACCCTGGGGCTTATAGGCCCCAGTTCGGTCTCACTCTGTTGCTGCATTTCTATGGGACTAAACGCGCTAGGTCCGTGCGGTCGCTCGTTATAGAAGCTAAAGAGATATCGGTCGATCTCTTCGTAGATTCGCGCTATTGCATAGCGAGCATTTGACTCTGAGCGATGTGAGGCAGTTGACTCTCGCCCCCTCTTGTCATTCTGCATGTTTCCATCGAGCTGATTGATCAGTTGGCGGTGCAACATGCCGAAAGATCGCTCGACGGGTGATCCCGATCGCGCGTCTGAAACTGGCCTGTCAAGCTTTGAGCACCCATATTGCGCACTAAATGTCTCCCAAAATCGACCGCCGAATTCGCTTCCGTGATCTGATATCCAAGAGACCGGAAGTCGACCATGCCTCCGTACGCAGTCTCGGAGAAGCATTGCAAGCGATTGCCAGCTGGGTGCTGAGAATGACAGCCAGAAAGCGATGGCCGCACCGCTCCAGGCGTCGATCATGGTTGTCAGCCAGGGCCTTCCAAGGACCTGGGCGACACCCAGATCGCCCCAAACCTTCTCGTCTATGGGCGTATGGTCGATATGGACTAGTTCCCAAGCTGCAGTGGGCCAAACCACGCGCGTGTCCGGGTGCGACGGCGGACGGTGTGCCAGCCAAGCGCGGTGACCGGACCGAGCCCTAACGTACTCGTGACGAGGTACTCGCTTGACGTGCCTCAAGAAGCTTTCATAACTGACCCGCGCTTCACCTCCCCATTCGATGGCGTTGTACGCCCACTTTACGGATCGCCTGGCTGGAGTCATCAACAATGTGCTTATCGCTGCCTCGACTGTCTTCAGCTGCTTGTCGCTCAGTCGCGGAGATCGATTCCCCCGGTTGTGGATACGCGTAGCGCATCCGTCTAGCGGGCCTCCTCCTTGCTTTATAGCCGCGTCGATCCTTTGGATGATCCGTCGTTCGTTTCTGGTCGCGGGTCGCTCTCTTTTGTATGCCGGAAGCACGGCTTCATACCGGGCCATTGCTTCAAGAATTTCCTTATCGGATAGCGCCCGAAACATAGGCACAGCAGGAGATTCATTGGATGCACATCCCTTCGACTGGTCAACATCGGCGGCGCTGCTCAGCTCAACGTTCTTGGCAAAGGCGCATGCGCCATCGAAGCTTAAGAAGACCCTTGCGGTATGAACGCTCGTCACGAGTTGAGTCTTGCGCGCGAAGAATACATATCCGGCCGCTATCCAGTAGAGGATGCGGGAGGCATCCGTTAGGCCCAGCTCCTCCTGGAGCTGGAGGATCGTCATCGGGCGACTCGATTTCAACACTTTTGTCGCCTTGTCGAGTAGAGCCTGTGGCGGCTCTTCTACAGACGACCTTAGCGTTGCGAGGATGTTTAAGTTCGCCGCCTCAATTCCTCCTATTTCGTCGATAGGCCGCATCACGTGCTCGATTCCCATGCGTCGAAATGGGGCCGAAAGCGGGAGGGATTCCCACCTGCCTTTTTCATAGGTCCATTCAGCCGGATGCAATTCGCGCTGTTCGTTAATCCATTTTTGCGGCTTTATTTGCACCACCTGTGCTCGCGCTCGACGAAGTACGAGGAAATCGGCCGTGTATGGGCTGAGGTGTTTACGCCCTCCCCGGAATCGGGTCACTTGCACCGTCGCGGGTTGGTCGTAGTACTCGACGACGTCGTCGTCGAGTTCAAGTGACTGGGCGAAAGGGAGCTCACCCGTGCGGCTCTCCGCCTGGATGGTGCGCCCCATCTTTTTTGAAGGAAAACGACTGGTGACCGCTAGGAAACGCGTGCCGCCAACGCGCCGCGCCGGCTGCGATTCACGAACCGAGGCGATGTAGTCGATGCCTTCGGCGGTCGTGCCAGCCGAACGATAGGCATCCGCCAATTTTTCTAAGCTTTGCATGGCTTTACCCTTGAGGGCGAAGCCGCACACGCCCCATCCGCGCCCCGTCTTGACTGGGGTAGCAGGCGGGCAGATACTAAAAGCGTCAGGGAGCTAACTTGACGCCTTTCGCAGAAAGCCCGGTTACCGCCGGGCTTTCTGCTGTCTGGGATACGCGCTAAGCGGCTAGATGCTCACTAGGGCCCTCCTCATGTCGCTGGGTTACGGGACACTCAGTAATTATTCCGTGTCGTTCAGCTATTTCCGACGCTATCTGCGTTAAGCGCCCCGGCTCTACAGCGCGCTAGCCAGGCCGCGATGTCCCGCGCGGCCGCGAAGCGGCCTCGTCGGTGTGGAAGGAGAAAGGTGGGAACGGGGCTGGTCCCGCGACGAATGGCTTGCCTGAAGGCTTCTGCCGAGGAGTAGCAGAGGAGAAGCCTCAAGGTTTCCCCACCGATGAGATGGCCATGCCTCATAACGAGGTCATGCTCTACTTCGTCTTCGTACCGCCGCTCGACCCCCGCGAGTTCGTGATGCTGAATCACGTTGTCACCGTTAGTACGGACTGGATACGTCAGTCTAGGCACTCCGAAATACGAAAATCAAGTGCATAACTTCCTGATTTTTCTCCAAAATACCCCATCTTGGATGCCAACATTATGACGTTTGGTACAGCCAAATCGGGATCGGGATTCGCATCGACGAGGACTGTCAAGAATGGATCATCATGTCCGGAAAAACGGGTGATGGGTGTTGCTGGGCGCTTACCTGTGGCCATACCCTGCTTGCCGCTGGGTGAAGGATACTTACTAGCCGAAGCTGCAGAGGCGCGGCTGCCGAGGCTCTCGACACTTTGAAGACGCAAGTTGAATAGCCCGCTTTCAATGACCGTCCGCAGGCACCTCCGTGTTTTGCAATCATCATTCGTATATAGCGCGACGTCGACTGGCTAGCGAGAACCACTAGACAGTCGACGACGCTGCATTCGCCTGTCGATCAGTCGAAGAGAGCCCTGAGCAACGAGTACTCTCGCTTGATCAAGCTATGTAGAGACTGGCGGTCATGCTTCGGGCGCGATGCCCGCTCACGTTTAGCGTCATCGTTCTGAACTCTGTCAAAGCTTCTTCCACAATTGACGCTGTGAAAATAGTCCGTCGTGTTGATCTCGGCGATGGGTGCGAAGAAGCCGATCTCCTTACTGTATACGGCTCCCTTGACCCGATAAAACCGTAGCAATTCACGGAGGTTCGCGTCTAGCGTCAGGAAGAACGGAACGAAATATTTTGCATCACTTCCGTAGGCGATGACCTGTTCCATGAACCTAGGGGCCGCCATGTCCCACGCAATATTGTCCAATCGCTTCAGAAGTTGCTTCGGACGTACTCCGAGTTTGATCTTTTCGAAGATTCCGACCGAACGTCTGTCGGCGAAGTACCGGTGTGCGATTATCGTCTCTCGATCGAAATAGACGCCTACGACGTTGTGTACGTATTCAAAGTAGTCCGCCATTTTCTTTCGTGGGCCTTTAGCCGACGAGAGTTGGATCCTCACCATCCCGATTAGCTGGAGTAAAATAAGTCGCTGAAGCGTCACAAAAGCGTGCACGCTCTGCTGGCCCACGTAGAAATCGTACGTGTTCCTCACGGCACCTCTCGCAGCCTCCCAGTACGAGAAAGCAGGTATCGGATTTAGCGTTCGCTTGTAATCCTTGGTATTGATGCTTCTGAAGAGTTCTAGGCTGACGAGGTTTCTACGGAAGTCTTTATGAAGCGACCGCCAAAATAGTAAGGAACTTGACGGAGATTTATTGACTTGCCTATGGACTATCTTAACGTTCTCCATCATGTAATAGAGATGGTCGAAGTTGAGATCGTCACGAAGGAGGTCGTCAATGAGAGGGACGACCTTCGAGTGAACGTTACCCAGAGACTCACCTCTGACCATCGCGTCGATATATGTCGCAATATTTGTATCAAACATGATCGTGTAGTCCACACCGAATTTATGGCCAGGACGGGTGAACATGTCGAAGAGAAGTTGGTCCTCTAAAAAGTATAAAGATTGGTTCGAAAAATATGAGACGAGGCACCCATCCGTCGGATGCAAGTACTTCTTGATCGATGCGGGCAATACCGATTGATCGTATTCGTCCAAGGCAACGATTCCCTTGAGTTCAGGAAATTCACCTCTAAGTTGGAGCCACCCCAACGCCGCATCTGATGGATCTTTCGCACGCGATAACTCAAACATGCACCGCTGTACGCTAAGACTCTTTGACGCTTCCATCGCCACTCCCTGCAATCCAAGTGCTGGCTGACCTAGTTGTGCTGCCGGTCGAGAAGCTTAGTTGTGGAGATGCACAATGCTTCGCTGCTGTATTCCGGCGCGGCCGTACTCCCGATCCGGGGTAAGTCCCTAGAACTGGAGGTTTGACCACATTATCGGCACGAGGAGGACGGACCTTTAACTAGGTAGCGGCGACTTTTTGTGCGCCACTTACCCGGCAGCGGCTTGGGAATTGGCAGTGCATTCAGCCAAAGCCCTCACTCCAACTTAAAGACCTACAATGTCCAGGGCTAGCAATGGAGAGACAAAATGATTGACCAACCTGACGGCCGCAGCGTACCAGACGGTTACGAAGAGTCCGACGAGCGTGGCAGCCGCCGTCGCCACTTCGATGCTGCGATTTCCTCGGTGGCCCTAGAGGGGCTGACTGTGCCCGATTCCTACAAAAGTGAAGCCGAGCGTTTCATTCGGGGCGAGATTGATTTCGACATGCTCACGAGCAAGGTTCACGAGCTCGCTCGGATTCGGTGATCCAAGCGGTCGACGAGGAGAGTGAGGGCCTCTAGCTAGCTTGCGAAGCTGGCTTACGAATGCCGAAACCAGGGCAACTTGTCTATGGCTTCGATGAAACTTTCTTGGCGAAGTCGTAATACTCAGACGCAGTAAGGCCTGGCTGCGCGCTTCCGACCACGCGTTCCAAATAGGTATCGAGCATATGAATTCCCGTAAAGCCCTATCTCCAGCACACGGTCACCAAAATCGATGAATCACTTCTGTGCGGGAGCGGTCCGCCCTTTACGCTGAGTGCCGTGTGGATTCGTCCAGTCCTCGACCCTAAGCTGCGCATTCGCGAGCTTCAAGCTGTAGATCCGCGCCAGGTCATCTTTGGATGCCGCAGAGAGATCGCATTCCGGCACAGATTTCTGCAACCACCGAAGCAAATCCCCACGTTCCGAGTGCCTATACGTCTCGAAGAAAAAGTCGAACAGTTCTATTGGACTTGCGATCGGACCACCAGGGCTTTTAAGTATTCCGAAAAACGTATCCGGGTGGGATGAATAAGCATCCCACTCGTCTTCGCTCATGACGTGCTCAAACACTACGGATCTGCCATCTTCGAATTCAAAAACTCCATAAATTCGTTTCTCTGCTGGCAACACCGTTGCATCGCTGAGTAGACCTATGGCCCCATCCGTCATTTCGTAACGGCAGCCAACTTGAAACTGCACTGCCGAAGTTTCGCCAAAGTCAGGTATTGAACCGTCAAATGTCGATGGGATTCTCGAATGTGTCTTCATCGATCGCAGAAGAGAGTTCACCTCGGCGTGCTTATCGCGCGCCACGATATGCTCCTCGAGTGTCGCCATCGCGTCGTACTTGAAATCCGATATGCGGAAACCTTCAGCAATGCCACCGAATGTTACAACGGACTCTAGATGGTGGTGCCACGGATAGCTCGTAATCACTACATAGGCGGGTGGCAGATCCTTGTGGTTAGGATCCATGTCAAGGAGTCTAGTTTGCCTGACGGCAGCAGCCATCCAGTCAGTTACAAGCGAACCACTCGCCTGCTTTGGTGTGTTGAGCTCAATAAAGACTATTCGATCATGCCGCGCATTTTTCTTAAGGGCGCTCACCAAGAGCTGATTGAACGATGGCGGCCTATCTGGATCTACCTTACTTGGTTGAGGCATCTTGCATTCAACGCTGAAGACCTTTCCGGACGCAATTGACGTGGCTTCGAACTCGCAGTGACTCATAGAACGGTCCCGCTCATCCTCCCATTGAATTGTGTATCCCCCGCGCAAAAATATCGCGGCGACGAGAATCTCATGTCGCGCAGAAGAAAATTCTGAGGCACTTTTTAGACGCCTTAGAACATCTTCCGGAAGGCGTGCACGATCGTTGTGCGCATTATGATCAATCGTATAAAGATCGTAGGCGAGCCAATAGTAGGCGGCCATGGCGCCAGTCGTTGGCGTTGACCGAACACCGGGGACGTTAGCCGGAGTTTTTTGCTGACGGCAGACAAAGTCATACCATTGGAGAATCGGGTGCCTATCTATGAAAGGCTTGCGCAGTTCAGCGTTCCCCCACTCTGACGAGAGATAGTTCTTGATGTAATCGCCGAGGAAATCTATGAATGTTAACCATCCACCCCAAACCATCTTGTCGCTGACTGCGACACAACGTCGCCCATGGGATTGGAACGAGATTATCGGCCGGCCAAGTCCTTGCTGCTTAATACGTTGATACTGGCCCGCCTGCGCTCTCGAAAGAGAAGCTTCAAAGTCTCTGTCGAATGGCAAAGTCTTGACGGCTCCATGGCAGCGCTTGAATTTGACGCCACTACCGCAAGGGCAGCGATCATTGCGCCCAACCCGTCGACCGTCGTAGATATTTGACATAGCGCCCCCTCTGCTACTAGCAGCCTATCAGGCACGTCGATGTGAAAAGAAGAGCCGAACTGGCGCCTAAGAGAGGAGGAGGGGAAGTCAAATTGGACGGTGCGTCACGCTCGCTTCCTCCTCCGTATCATTCTCGTAGCACGCAGATCTCCATCCTTGTCGAAAGGCAAGTCGCGTTTATTTTTCGGCGATAGTGCACGATCCTGATCTTGCTGCCGTATTCACGGGATTGCCGCTTGACCGGACCGGGCCGAAGGGGTATAGGCTCGGCATGCATCAATGCGGCGTCGGACCAGGTTCGAAGGAGGGTCAGGCGATGGACGACAAACTTCTTCTTCTCGACACTGTTGTCATAGTGGAAGCCATCAGGTCCAGGGACTTCGATGAGGCGCGGTTTCGCTGCCGGCAGGTCGGCGACCGTGCCTGGTCGGAAGGTGAGTCGAAGGTCGGAAACGCGGCGATTAACCTTGAGGTCGCCCTTCGTCGTGCAGAGCACGCAGTCACGGTGATATGGGAGCCGGCGCTCGAAGCCCTCACCTGTGAAGTCGATGCCCTCTTACTGCCCCGCCGGGACCGCCTTTTCGCGGGATTACGCCTGCCGGATAGCGGCTGAGTCGCCGATGGCGCTCGACCCGCTAACCAGAGCCAAAGCCGAGATCTCCTGGCTCATCAGCACTATGGTGTTTTCCGCCTTGGTGTTTGTCGGCGTGCATGCACGGGGCCCTCTACGCGCCGTTATCGGACAGGTGCCCCCGGCCTGGGCGTGCGTACTTGTCTGCTTAGCGGCATCCGGATCCTTTCGAATCTATTTCCTTCGGCGGCGTTGGCATTGAGGTACGTAGCAGCCCTGGCAAGCCTCATAGCGCCTGGCTAGACGGACAGTTGCGTCAAGACCGCCCGCCTACGCCTTCGAGCAAGGAAACTGTCTGGACAACGCGGTTCGTACAGCCTCTAATGCGGGCAGATCATTCCGAGCTGGGGCAGCTTTCAACTCTAGCAATACGGCTGATGCAACATCTTTCACTTTCATGTTTGGCTTTGCACACCAATACGTGCCAACAGTTGCCTCGCCAACCCCCTGCACGTACCCCATGTACGTTGAGGCTTTCCCAGTCGCATGGGGATCGCGAGAGTAGGCGGGACTCTGAGTGGAGAGATTTTCCCATGCAATGCCCATGTCAAGAAGATCTGAAGCGCTAACGAGATTGTCGGTCGCAGATACGCATACGCTGAGAACAAGGCCTGCGAGAAGTACGGTCAATCGGCGTCGTTTCATGGGATCTTTCTCCTGATGTCCGGAGCCGATCGGCAGGAGCACTCGGAACTTTAGTCATCGTATTAGTCCAGAACTCAGTTCTGGGACGTACGTCTCAATTCGGGTTCTGTCATGCCCCGCTCGGAGTGCAGCGAACTGGCCCCATCCGTACATTCCTATTTACGCCGCGTTCGCGGCGCCCGCCGGGTCCTTTGGCCTCATGCTCCTCGCCGGGATATCGCGCCGACGTACAATATTCTTACGATGAAACTGTCTTGCCGCTAACCGGCGCCCGGTGACACCATATAAGCCATTTCAAGAATCAAATGATGTCAGAGGCGTCATAATTCGGACCGGAATTAGCTAACAAACCTGGCCACCTTATGGTTAGGTGGCTAGTCGATCCAGCAGGCGCTCATTCGTTGCATACGTGAAGGTGGCCATACCGGCCATCCTCCAGGCCAAGGAGACAACCATGTCCTACATCGATGGTTTCGTGATCGCCGTACCCAACGCCAACCGCGAAAAGTTCATTGTGCACGCCCGTACCTTCGACGCCATTTTCCTCGAGTACGGTGCCATCCGGGTGATGGAGTGCTGGGGCGACGACGTGCCCGACGGCAAGCTCACTGATTTCCGCCGCGCCGTGCAGGCGGAGCAGGATGAATCGGTGGTGTTCTCCTGGGTGGAATGGCCCGACAAGGCCACTCGCGATGCCGGCATGGCGAAATTCATGCAAGACCCGCGCATGGAAGCCGCCAGTGACTGTCCTTTCGATGGCAAGCGCATGATCTTCGGCGGCTTCAAGTCGGTGGTCAGCCTGCCGGACTAGGCAAGCGCGTGTCCCGAGTGGAGTTCACCTTCGAAGCAGGCCGCGTGGTGAGCGCCGAGGGCTGGGAGAGATCGTTCGAGACTGGACGGCTATAACGGTAGGCGGCTCAGGCGTTCTTCGATCAGACTTTTGCCGTGGATCACACGCGCGGCGGCCAAACTATGGTTTTATGAATGGTCAAACATTGGGGGCTTGGTCCGGACTGCTCCCTACCCTATCGATATCCAACCGGAGGTTTCAGCACCCATGACGGATGAATCGAACATCGGGAAAGAGAAGCAGGACCAATGCGTTGGGGAAACCTCCGGGGACAGGGGGCCGAGCATCAAGATCACCCGCCGCGAATTCATCGCAGGCACGGCCATCGCCGCGACCGGCTTGATGATCGTGCCACGCCATGTCCTGGGCGGGACCGGCCATACGGCACCCAGCGATCGATTGAACATTGCCGGCATCGGCGTCGGCGGCATGGGCGCGCACAACATCCGGGAATTGGCCAGCGAGAACATCGTCGCCCTGTGCGACGTGGATTGGCATTACACGGAGAAGAGCTTCCGTGGGATGTTCGCCGGCCAGGCGAAAGCGCATGCCCGCCTCGACAAGGCCAAGACCGCCAAAGAACGCCTGGAGCTGCAGGAACAGATCAAGCAGACGGATCTTCTTTCACGCAAGTTCGATTCGATCAAGCGTTATACCGACTACCGCCAGATGCTCGAACAGCAGAAGGATATCGACGCGGTGGTCATCGCCACGCCGGACCATCTGCATGCGGTGATCGCCAGCGCGGCGATGAGCCTTGGCAAGCACGTGTACGTGCAGAAGCCACTCACCTGGTCGATAGACGAGGCCCGCGCGCTGGCAAGGAAAGCCAAGGACAACCCCAAGGTCGTCACGCAAATGGGCAACCAGGGCCACTCGAGCGACGATGCCCGGCTGATCAACGAGTACATCGCGGCCGGGGCGATCGGCAACGTCAGCGAGGTCCACGTCTGGACCAATCGCCCGCTTGCTTACTGGCCGCAGGGAATTCCACGTCCGCAGCCCAGGCCAAGACCTGACGACGCAAGCTGGGACGAGGAAGCGGTCATGGACCGGCTCGCCAATGCCATGGTCGGCAACTATCCGAAACCGGAAGGGCTGGCCTGGGATCTCTTCCTCGGCCCCGGCCCTGTCGTCGATTACCACCCCGTGTATCACCCGTTCAACTGGCGCGGCTGGGTGGATTGGGGCGTGGGTGCCATCGGCGACATGGGCGCGCACCTGATCGATTCCCCGTTCTGGTCGCTGGACCTGGGTTTTCCAACGGCCGTGGAGACCGTCTCGACGCCCTTCGACAACGCGTCGTATCCCATGGCAACGATGACGTACTACGAATTCGCGGCACGGGGCGGCCGGCCGCCGGTGAAGCTCCACTGGTATGACGGCGCGTTGCTGCCTCCCGGGTTGCAAGCGCTGGGAGCCGGACAGATGAGCAAGGACGGCGGCGTCCTCTACATCGGTGACAAGGGCAAGCTGATCCACGAGACCTACGGCGCGAACCCGCGCCTGCTGCCGCAGTCGTTGCACGATTCGGTGGGCACGCCTCCGCAAAAGTACCCGCGCATCAAGATGTCGCACGAGATGAACTGGGTGGACGCCTGCAAGGGCCGGGGGGAAGCATCGTCGCCGTTCTCATATGCCTCGCGGCTGACGGAGGTCATGCTGCTGGGCGTCGTGTCGCTTCGCGCGGGTGGCAGGATCGAATACGACGCGGAGAACATGCGCATCACCAACGCGCCGGACGCCAACCAGTTTCT
>Ga0163162_10000307_pt1 | contig 45339 bp, 33 predicted proteins | sample S55metaG_FD_115310 | JGI IMG/M metagenome (GOLD analysis project Ga0163162, IMG submission 115310) | Switchgrass rhizosphere microbial communities from Kellogg Biological Station, Michigan, USA - S5-5 metaG | ecosystem: Host-associated > Plants > Roots > Rhizosphere > Soil | place: USA... | reverse complement strand
GATGCAGATCATGGTTGCCCATGATGGTGATCGCGCGATCGCCGAGCGTAATTAGGTCGCGCAGCGTGCCGAGCGAGTCCGGACCACGGTTGATGATGTCGCCAGCGAACCAGAGCGGCGTGTTTGCGCTCGGCGCGGCTTTCGCGAGCAGGCGCTGGAATGATTCACGGCAGCCCTGAAGATCGCCGAAGGCGAGGGGCACAAGATTTGGGGCGGGAGGAAGCTGCATGGGAAAGGCAAAGGGCTACGAGAGCAGTAAATGGGGTAATTCGCACCGCCTGAAGCCGCGGCTCGCCTCCCTGGAGGTCAGCACGCCGCCAACGCGACATCTTTAAACTTGGCACAGGGTCCATATTAACTGACAACGTTCGAGACGGACTGGCCGCGTTTGCGGGTAAAAATGTGGCTTACTCTGGTCAGGCGGATCAGTGCCAACGGCGCGCGTCTAATTTTTATCGTTTTTTAGTGCTTTAGAATCAGGCTGGGTGATATTTGCCAGGTGCATGCACCTGAGATCGATGCAACAGAGGAATAGCTTGATCTTGGCGGATATCATAAGACCTGCGTCGCTACACTTTTGGCGGGTCGCTGCGGGTTTCAGAGTCGCGATTGAGCGCAACTAGCAAGATCAATATAAGGAGCAGGAATTGAAAAGTGCAGTGATTACCGGCGTTACCGGACAGGATGGAGCATATCTTACTCAATTACTGCTTGAGAAAGGTTACCAAGTGCACGGCACCTATCGCCGCACCAGTTCAGTCAACTTCTGGCGGATGAACGAGCTTGGCCTCTTAAATCACCCACAGCTCAACCTCGTAGAGCATGATTTGACGGATTTGGGCGCTTCGATTCGTCTCATCGAGAAAGCAAAGCCGCAAGAGGTGTATAACCTTGCCGCGCAAAGCTTCGTGGGCGTGTCTTTTGAACAGCCAGCAACGACCGCCGAGATCACCGGCGTGGGCGCACTGAATGTGCTCGAAGCCATCCGAACGCTGGATAAATCCATAAGGTTTTATCAAGCGTCAACGTCGGAAATGTTTGGCAAGGTTCAAGCCATTCCTCAGAAGGAAGACACACCTTTTTATCCTCGCAGCCCGTATGGCGTTGCAAAACTGTATGCACATTGGATCACGATTAACTATCGCGAGTCTTACGATATTTTCGGCTCCAGCGGCATTTTGTTTAACCACGAATCGCCACTGCGGGGCCGCGAGTTCGTAACCCGAAAAATCACTGATTCTGTTGCCAAATTATCTTTGGGGCAACTTGACGTTCTAGAACTTGGCAATCTGGACGCAAAACGCGATTGGGGATTTGCCAAGGAATACGTGGAAGGCATGTACCGTATGCTTCAGGCCGACTCTCCTGACACGTTCGTTTTGGCCACAAACCGTACTGAAACGGTGCGCGATTTTGTGACGATGGCATTCAAGGCTGTAGATGTTGAACTTGCTTGGCGCGGCCATGGGGAGAAAGAAGAAGGGGTAGATTCTTCAAACGGTAAGGTACTGGTCCGCGTCAATCCGAAATTCCACCGGCCGGCTGAAGTTGAGTTACTGATTGGTGATCCCTCTAAAGCGTTGGAGACACTTGGTTGGAAGCCCGAAACAACGCTGGAGCAGCTCTGTAAAATGATGGTCGAGAAGGATTTGGAGCGGAATAAAACAGGTTTTTCGTTCTAGTTATTTTAATATCGGTGCGGCGTGAGTAGGCCGTACCGATCTTGTCGATATCTTAAGAAATCATCCGTTGTTTTTCATTGCCCAAGTTAAAGTGGCCCGATAACCGGCCCCATTTTTTCAAGCAGTAGTTTCGTGATTGGCACCGCGCCGTGAGTTGTTCCTGCGCTCGATGGCACTACTTTGAATCCAGCGGCAGGGTGAATAGCGGCCCTAAACGCCCGCGCATTCGCCAGGAATCTGATCCGGCTCACCTCGAGCTTAGTGGCGTGTCCGCTGTGATATCGTGTCGTTGTGCGACAACGGCGTGTCAGATCTCCAAAACGGTCTTTGCGCGCAGAAGGTTTTTTCCGTTCGACGCCGTGACGGTCGCGACCCAAAATCATCTTTTCTACACATATTTCAATGATACTTGTGACAGGCGGCGCTGGCTTTATCGGGGCCAACTTTGTTCTTGACTGGTTCAGTACGTCGGAAGAACCGATCCTCAACGTCGACAAACTGACGTACGCAGGTAATCTGCAGACCCTGCAATCGCTGCGCAACAACCCCAACCATACCTTCGCGCAAGTTGATATTTGCGATAGACCATCGCTTGACGCGTTGTTAAAGCAGCACAAGCCGCGCGCTGTCCTGCATTTCGCCGCCGAGAGCCATGTTGATCGATCGATCCACGGTCCCGCAGACTTCGTGCAAACCAATGTAGTTGGAACGTTCACGTTGCTTGAAGCGGTTCGCGCATATTTGGGCACGCTCAGCGATAGTGAGAAAGCAGATTTCCGCTTCCTTCATGTATCGACTGATGAGGTCTATGGCTCCCTTTCAGCGAGCGATCCACAGTTTTCGGAAACGACACCCTACGCGCCTAACAGCCCGTACGCAGCGACCAAGGCGGGTTCTGATCACCTCGTTCGCGCCTATCACCATACGTACGGCCTGCAGACACTCACCACCAACTGCTCGAACAATTACGGTCCATACCAGTTTCCGGAAAAACTCATCCCGCTGATGATCTCGAACGCGCTTGCTGGCAAGCCGCTGCCGGTGTACGGCGACGGTCAGAACGTGCGCGACTGGCTTTACGTGGGGGACCACTGCAGTGCTATTCGCGAAGTATTGAAGCGTGGCAAAGCCGGAGAAACGTACAACGTTGGTGGCTGGAACGAAAAGAAGAATCTTGATGTCGTGCATTTGCTCTGCGATTCACTCGACCGGTTGAAGCCGAAGGCGAGCGGCTCGTATCGCGACCAGATCGCCTACGTGACGGATCGACCGGGCCATGATCGCCGCTATGCAATCGATGCACGCAAGCTCGAGCGCGAGCTCGGCTGGAAGCCCGCTGAAACTTTTGAAACCGGCCTGGAAAAGACCGTGCAGTGGTACCTCAGCAACCAGGCGTGGTCCGACGAAGTCGCTTCGGGCGAGTATCGGAAATGGGTTGAGACCAACTACGCTCAACGTACGTGAACTAGAACGCGATGGAGGACTAAAAATGGCGCGAAAAGGCATCATTCTCGCCGGCGGCTCTGGCACGCGGCTTTATCCGATTACCCACGTCGTGTCGAAGCAATTGCTGCCGGTGTACGACAAGCCGATGATCTATTATCCCCTTTCCACGCTGATGATTGCGGGCATTCGGGACGTTCTAATCATCTCGACGCCGCAGGATACGCCGCGCTTCGAGGCAATGCTCGGAGATGGCAGCCAATGGGGCATAAATATTCAGTACGCGGTGCAGCCGTCGCCGGATGGACTTGCGCAGGCGTTTATCATCGGCAAGGAATTTATTGGCAATGATCCGTCGGCGCTGATCCTGGGCGACAACATTTTCTATGGTCACGATCTCCTGAAACACCTGGAGAGCGCCGACGCGCAGAAGGAAGGCGCCACCGTCTTTGCTTATCACGTGCACGATCCCGAGCGATACGGCGTAGTGGAGTTCGACAAGCAATTCCGTGCGCTGTCAATTGAAGAGAAGCCTTTGAAGCCGCGTTCGAACTACGCCGTAACGGGGCTCTACTTCTACGATAACAAGGTCTGCGACATTGCTGCCGACATCAAGCCGTCGCCGCGTGGCGAACTTGAAATCACCGACGTGAATTCGCGCTACCTCGAACAGAAGAAGCTCGATGTGTCGATCATGGGTCGTGGCTACGCGTGGCTCGACACCGGCACGCACGATTCGTTGATCGAAGCGGCGACGTTTATTGCAACGCTGCAGAAACGGCAAGGGTTGGTCGTGGCGTGTCCGGAAGAGATTGCCTACCGGCGCGAATGGATCAACGACGAGCAACTGCTCGAGCTTGCCAAGCCGTTGTCGAAGAATGCGTACGGCCAATATTTGCTCAACCTTCCTACGGATCAAGTCGCATGGCCATCCAAGTAACCGCTACGGCGCTGCCCGAAGTGAAGATCATCGAGCCTAAGGTGTTCGGTGACGCTCGCGGGTACTTCTACGAGAGCTTCAACGGCCGTGAGTTTTCCGAGCAAGTTGAGGCAGACGTTGAATTCGTACAGGACAACCATTCGCGCTCGGCACGCGGTGTGTTGCGCGGCCTGCACTACCAGATCGAGCACGCTCAGGGGAAGCTCGTGCGGGTGGTCGAAGGTGAGGTATTCGATGTTGCTGTCGATATCCGTAAAAGCTCGCCGAACTTCGGCAAGTGGGTGGGCGTGACTCTGTCGGAAGAGAACCATCGGCAACTGTGGGTGCCGCCGGGCTTTGCGCACGGATTCGCGGTGTTGTCCGAGTCAGCGCAATTTTTGTATAAGACCACGGACTACTGGTATCAGGCGCATGAGCGCAGCATCGTGTGGAACGATCCGGAGATCGGCATTGAATGGCCGATCGATTTCGAGCCGTTGCTGGCGGCAAAAGATGCGGCGGGTAAGCGGTTGGCCGAAGCCGATCATTTCGCATGAGGACGGCTGAATGACTACGCGTGAACAAGCAACGATCCTGCTGACTGGCGTGAACGGCCAGGTCGGCTTTGAGCTGGCGCGCAGCCTGCAGGGGCTGGGTCGTGTTGTTGCGCTGGATCGCAGTCGCCTTGATCTTGGCGACCTCGACCAGGTGAGACACGTTGTGCGCGATGTGAAGCCAACGTTGATCGTGAATCCTGCTGCTTATACGGCCGTGGATAAGGCTGAATCCGACGCTGATGCGTGTATGCGCGCGAATGCTGATGCACCGGGCCTGATGGCGGAAGAGGCTAAGAAGCTGGGCGCTGCGCTGGTCCACTACTCGACCGACTACGTTTTCGATGGCTCGAAGGATAGTGCTTACGTCGAAGACGATGTCGTCAATGCGCAGAACGTTTATGGCAAGAGCAAGCTCGCGGGCGAGCAGGCAATTGCGGCTTCCGGCTGCGATTATCTGATTTTTCGCACGAGCTGGGTGTATGGCACGCGGGGTAAAAACTTCCTGATGACGATGCTGCGTTTGGGCGCGGAACGGGAAGAGCTGAGCGTGGTGGCAGATCAGAACGGCGCGCCGACATGGTCGAATACGATCGCAGCGTTGACGTCGAATGTGCTTGCGCAGGCGGATGGTTCAGACGGCTGGTGGAAGGAGAAGTCAGGGGTGTACCACCTTACGGCTTCGGGCGCGACATCGTGGTATGGGTTTGCGCAGGCGATCTTTGAGAACTCGAGGATCGAGAAGAAACCCTCGGTGAAGCCGATTCCAGCGGCTTCTTATCCCACGCCTGCTTCGCGGCCGGCTAATTCGCGAATGTCGAATGACAAGCTGTTTGAGATTTTTGGTGTGAGAGCGCCGGAGTGGGATGAAGCGTTGCGGCTGTGTATGGACGGACGTTGAGCGATATCCGGAAGGCGCTGCGCACAGGCGCGGTTATCATTTTCTACAATCCCGATGCGGCGTGTATCGAGCGAGCCAACCGGCTCGCTTTGAGTTTGCATTGCGTGGTGATCGACAACACGGAAGTGGTTCTAACAGCTGGCGAGTTGGGGTTATCAGCTTCCATCGAGTATCAGCCGAATGGCGAAAACGTCGGCATTGCAACGGCTATAAATCAAGGGGTCGAAGCTCTGCTGCGGACTGGCTTCGAGACGGCTATTCTATTTGATCAGGACAGCGAGCCGCCGACAACGTTGTTGACAGAGTTACCGGCAGTTATTGCTCGTGCAAACGAGGTTGGTGATCGGGTGGCGCTTGCAGGCCCGGCGTACGATGACCCTCGGCTGCGCGGCGTGGCGCCCTTCGTCCGCTTCAAGTATTGGACGCTCGAGCGTATCGTGCCGGAAGGCGACCAGCCGATCGACGTCGACTTCCTGATCTCATCGGGTTCTTGTATCAACCTTCGGTATTGGTCGGATATTGGTCCCATGGATGACGCGCTGTTCATCGACTTTGTCGATCTCGAATGGTGTGTGCGCGCGAAAAAGAAGGGGTATTCCGTGCTTGGCGTGCCTTGGGTGCGCATGAGTCACGAACTGGGGGGCGAGCCGGTGCGCATCTTCGGGCGCGCTTATCCCATGCACGGCCCACTGCGCCATTACTACCAGTTCAGAAACGTGATCGCGTTGATGAGGCGCTCGTCCATGCCCCTGGCGTGGAAGACCACTGAAGTGATCAAACTGCCGGTGAGGATGCTGATCTACTGCTTCTTCCCCTCACGGCGCAAAGAACATTTGAGCATGGCGTGGCGCGGCTTGCGCGATGGATTGCGCGGACGGCTGGGGCCGTTCGGGCGCGGTTAGTACATCGTGGCTAAATAGCAATCAGCCACAGCGTAAATCCTCGTCGACCGGTCAATCGAGCATCGCCAGTCGAGGAGGCTCGGCAAGGGCGAACGGCGGGAGCGTAGTATCAAAAGTCAGGTTCGGGTTATAAGCCGGATCTTCTCCAAGCTTGCTTCCCCAGCGGTTTTCCATCCACCGGACTTCTTTCACAAAACGCTCGTACTTGTCCGGGTCCATGTCGGATCCGCGGCTCGCTGATTCGTGGTGGTATAACTGCGCGTGCGGTGTCCACACATTCCGGTAGCCTGCTTCGCGCACGCGCAAGCAAAAGTCCACGTCATTAAATGCGACAGCCAGGCCCTCGTCGAAGCCGCCAAGCTCGTCGTAGATACTTTTCCGGATCACCAGGCACGCAGCGGTGACCGCGGACAAATTCTGAGTTGTCACAGCGCGACCGAAGTAGCCAAAGTGCCCACGCTTCAACTTGTGATGCATGTGGCCCGCCACCCCGCCAAGGCCGATCAGCACGCCGCCGTGCTGGAGCGTATCGTTCGGATACCATAGTGCCGCGCCTACCGCACCATTGCCTGGCTGAGAGGCAATGCCTACCATCTCGTCCAGCCAATCCGGCGAAATCACTTCGATGTCGTTGTTGAGCAAGCAGAGATACTCGCCTTTCGCTTCGGCCGCTGCGTGATTGTTTAACGCGGAGAAGTTGAAAGGCGAGTCGTCGCGAATCACGCGTACGTTGTCGAAGTATCGAAAGCTTTCGAAATAGGTCAACGTCTCGGGTTTCTCGCTGCCGTTGTCGATCACGATGATCTCGTAGTTCTCGTAGATCGTCTTTTCGATAACGCTATCAATGCACTGTCGCAGTAGTTCTACACCGTCGCGTGTCGGGATCATGATCGATACCAAAGGCGTTGGCTTGGGCAGCGCGTACCGCACTCGCAGGATCCCCAACCCTTCGAACGCCTGATCGACTGTCGCGCTGACATTCTTGCGGCGGAGATGATCGTCTACTGCCCGAATAGCTGCCAGGACGGCATACGGCTTTTCACTGCTGCTGCCAGCGGTGCTTCCCGGCGACATCCGCCAGTGGTACAACACGTGCGGAATGTGAGTAACTTGTTTGTTACCCGCGATTTCCACGCAGCGCAGCGCGAGGTCGTGATCCTGACTTCCTTCGAAGCCTTTTCTGAAGCCGCCAGCTTCGCGAACCAGCGCCGCATCGAACACGCCAAGATGCGAAAACATGTTCTGCGTCAGGAACAATTCCGGATTCCAGTCGCTTTTAAAGTAAGGTGTGGTGCGCCTGCCTTCATCGGTGAGCTTGTCTTCGTCGCTATAAAACATACGAGCCGTAGGCCGCAGGTTGATGTAGCGCACGACCATGTATAGGGCGTGTGACGGCAGGACGTCGTCATGATCGAGCAACGCGATGAAATCGCCGGTGGCGACACTTAGAGCACTGTTGCTTGCTTCCGAGATATGTCCGTTCGTCTCGCGAAAGACAACCTTGATGCGCGGGTCGCGCGCCATTTCCCGTTCGAGAACCGCACGTACTTTGGGATCCGGTGAGGCGTCGTCCGCGATGCACAGCTCCCAGTTGGGATAGATCTGGTTCCGTACAGACTGGACCATCTCAGTGAGGAAACGCTCGTCGCTGTTGTACGCTGGAACCACGATCGAGATCAACGGCTTGCGCTCGAACGATTCCATGAGCACGCGGGCTTTATTTAGCATGGGTTCGACCAGCGTGTCGTATTGCTCGATCCAGGCGTCGTACGCGTCGTTGGAGAGAACGCTGTCGGCCACCCCCGTTCTGAGCCGGTCTATGCGCCACCGAAGCCCCGCAACGCCTTCGTGCCGAAGCGTGCTGACAACGCGGGACAGTACCTTGCCATATCCGCCTTCGCGCTGCGCTTGCTGCCTGACCGTACCAATGGCAAATCTCACCGCACGGACCATGCGCGATACCGCTCTCAACGGTGCAGTGACGCGCCATGAAGTCGAGGTTTGAAGCGCATAGATGTCAGCCTCCAGCCGTGCGGCCTTCGATTTCAGCGCGGACGCCGCATTGACATCTTTCGCAGTCTTGGACAGCATTGATTCAAGTCTGACGATCCGTGCGTCTGCCGCATCCAGCCGAACGCGCAGGTTCACGCTGTTTTCTTGCTGACGCTGCATCGCGCCCGGCCGAATATCATCTGGCTGTGAATCTGGCTGGGAATCGTCAGGCTTCGGGCCTAGCGTCATATTCATTGACCGAAAGTCGTTGAGTCGTTTGTGGGTGCTGAACTTCAAGCGAGATTTTGCGCATCGGCAGTCCCACCAGCCCCGTTGAAGAGCTGGCCGCCTCTGACTTGAAGAAGCACGCATCGTGCAACCGGTGCAGTAGCTGCGTTCCGTTAGGGAGTGACGCGTCCGCAATGGCTACTTCTATAGCGTAGTCGCCCGGATTCAAGACCGGCATTGGAAAGTCGAATGCCGCCATCAAGCGTTCGCCGTCGCCCGTGGAAGGCGGCTCCTCCGGCGTGATCCAGTAAGTGTTGTCGCCAAACAGCACTCGACCCAGCTTGTCCTTCACCGTAAAGCCGATTACAGGCCGGACAAGCCGCCGTTTTGCCTGCACGGCCACGCGTAATGTGACGTTCTCGCCACCAGTCGTCCAGGCGAGTGGCACGCCACCTTCCTTGACCAATTCGACCCGCTCGATCAATGCGGCGTCGCTCGGCGGGACGAAGGCCGTCGGATCGAACTCAAAGTTCCCCACCTTCTGATTGACGTCGGCGGCAAATTGGCTGCGCTGATCCCGCCGAGGAGTCTCGGTAGCCGACTCTTCAATCTTCAGCATCCCAACAATTTTCTTACTCTTGCCTTGCTGCGCCTCGTAGTAAGCCTCGAGGTATCGATTGCAAACATCCTTCGCTTCGCCGGTATCGATCACTCCGCCACGATCGATCCACATTGCGCGCGTACACAGACTGCGAATGGCGGACGAGTCGTGGCTGACGAAGAGGATGGTTCCCGTCAGCATGAACTTGCGAAGGAACCGCATGCACTTTTGCGTGAAGAACGCATCGCCGACGGCAAGCGCTTCGTCAATGATCAAAATGTCCGCGTCTACGTGGGCGATCACTGCGAAGGCCAAGCGCACGAACATCCCGCTCGAATACGTTTTCACGGGTTGATCTAGGAAGTCGCCAATGTCTGCGAATGTCGCGATGTCATTGAAACGCTCGTCGATTTGTTCCTTTGTCAGGCCGTGAAGTTGTCCATTCATGTAGACATTTTCGCGCCCGGTGAACTCAAGGTCGAATCCTGACCCGAGCTCGAGCAGCGCGGCGATGCGGCCGGTACTCTCGACGGTGCCCTCACTGGCAGACAAGGTTCCGCAAATGATCTGCAGCAGCGTGCTTTTTCCCGAGCCATTGCGTCCGATAATGCCGACCGTCTCGCCGCGGCGCACTTCGAGATTCACGTGGCGTAGCGCCCAGAAAGTCCGGGCGGATGCCACGGCATGCCGGCTGAACCAATCTTTCAAAGGAGGAACCAGTGTCAGGCGCGCGGCAAGCGCATAGAGCGACTGCTTAAGTCGATGCGACGGATGTTCATATGCGCGGAAGCCCTTGCCCAGGTCTGACGCGCGAATAACGACCTCAGACGACATCGGCAAAACCCTTCCGTGTTTTTTGGAACCAGGCGAATCCGAGCCACGCGACCACCGAGCTGATGGCGAGATACAGCGCCCATACGCGCCAGTCGATCATTTTTCCCCAAACAATGACGTTGCGGCTTTGTTCGATTGGAAAGGTCAGCGGGTTCCAGTAGACGAACTCCCGGAAATGCTCAGGTAGAGACGACACTGGGAAGAAGATGGGCGACAGGAACATCAAAGCCGTCACGAAAATCCCGATGGTCTGTCCGATATCACGCAAGTAGACGCCTGTGGCTGACAATGCCCAAGATATCCCCAGAATTAAAAGGCACAGAGGGACATAAACAACAGGCAGCAGGACTGCGGTAACAGGAATATAGCCTTGCACGTACCACTCCGCGATCAGCAGGATGGCGATGCTGACACTTGCGTGAAACAGCGCTGATAGCAGGATGACGCAGGGCAGGATTTCGAGGGGAAAAATGATCTTCTTAACGAAGTTCGTGTTCGCGAGAATCATGGCTGGCGCGCGGTTTACACATTCAGCAAACACATTGAACACGATCATGCCGGCGAAGAGGACCACTGCGAACTCCGCATGCGATCCCGACTGCGCAGGGCCGCCGCCCGCCCATCGCGACTTGAATATGCCGCTAAACACGAAGGTGTAAACGCTCAACATGAGGAGCGGCGTCAGCAATGACCAGAAGATGCCAAGAACCGAACCTTTGTAGCGACCGATAGCGTCCCGGCGCGCGAGATCGAACATCAATCGACGATTTTTCACCAACGATGTAATCAAGTACATCGGCGACGCACTGAAACTTTGCATGGATCTCGACAGGGGTAGTGTGTGTTACACGGAAATGTGCTTTCACGTCCGTACGTGCGCTTCTCTCGGGAAACGAAGCAGGCTTGCGGTTAGCCACATCGGGCTACTCGTGCTATGGGAATGCAAGGAACGTAAGTAGCCTAATGATTATTATCGCATATGGCGATCCGGCGACCGCCTTGACAAGGCGCTGGCGATCGCTCGCAAAGGTGTCATTACGTCAACAGCCGTCTATGCGTTTGGGCCGTCTATGCCTCTTGGACATAGCCAAACGCCCGCATTGCTTCGCTGGCGCTACGCTCACAGTGCGCCACCAATTCGCTCGACAATTCTCCGCGCCATGCGCCAATGCGATCGGTAAGAAACGGCTGAGATAGATTGCGGTGGCTCGGATTGTCGCGTAACGCCATGCCACGCATGGTCGGATCCAGCATTGCCGGCTGAAAAGGTACGCGCAGCAGGTTCGTAATTTGTGTGAGTGCGGCCTCCGGGGAGGCAAGAAAGTCTTCGTATTTCAACAAAACATAGTTAGATTTGCCCGCCATCGCTTCATACAGATGTAAATTTGTGTAATTCCATATGCGCGGGAAGTATTGCTCAATCCGTGGGGGCGCCCAGTCGACCTTAAGAAGCGATGCGACCGACCCGCGCACGTCGCGGACGATGTGAATAAACTTGACATCCGATTCCAGCAGTCCGAGTTGTTCGAGCTTACGTACTGCGAGCAGGTCGTCGGGCGATTTATCACCACACAAACGTTTGCCAAGGTTCGCCGCCATCACGCCATATACCGCTTCGAGCACGCCTGCAAGACTCGGAATCGCATGGGCGACGGCGTGGCGGATGTCTGCTTCGGTCATGTACGGGCTAAGTACGGAAATGTAGTCATCGGAATGAACGATCATGTTCGCGATGAGGCGAGAGGCGTGCTCCCAAGTGCTTACGCTGCCGAGCACATGAGCGGCCGTGCTGATAAAGGTGGTCTGCATGGGGACGAAAAGACCGGAGTGCAGATTCAATGTCTCCTTTAGCAGCGTTGTGCCGGAGCGGGGTGATCCGAAAATGATAAACATAAAAGAGGATTCTTCAGCTGTTCTGCAGGTTGACTTTTACCATCCGCGGTGCGCCGTTCTTCGACGGAGGCAGGACCGAGTGCGCAGCTTTCATGCCCCGAGGTTTTCGGACATGCGGTCCATGATGTAACCGAGCAAGCGATCACCACATCGGCTTACTGACAAATTGCCGGTATCCAGTAACAAGTCAGGGTGCGCGGGTGTTTCGTACGGAGAACTGATACCAGTAAATTCGTGCAGATCGCCGCGCAGCGCGCGGAGATAGAGGCCTTTAGTGTCGCGTTCTTTGCAGGTTTCGATGCTTGCGCTGACAAACACTTCGTGGAAATGCGTCCCGACAATTGCCCTGGCGTCCCCGCGGTCAGCGGCGAAGGGTGAGATTAAGGCGACCAGTACAACATTGCCCGCATCGGCCAGCAGTGCCGCGGCGTGAGCCGCGCGCCTAACGCTCTCCTTGCGGTCGGTGGCTGAAAAGCCCAGATCGGCATTCAACCCTGCGCGGAGGGTATCGCCGTCGAGCGTATAACTTCGGTAACCGAGCGCTCCAAGGCGTCTGCAGACGTGATTGCTTAAAGTCGACTTGCCTGCGCCCGATAACCCCGTCAGCCAGAAGACAGCACCCTGGTGGAAGGCGAGACGTTGGTTTGCCGCAGGTTCCGCCGAAATACATTTGCGAGCTTCCGAGTTCACTGAAACTCCTAAAAACCGAGGTTCGTCAAAAATCGTCGTTCACTGAAAATAATGCGACCAGCGGCATGGTGATGGAGGCGAATTTCCATGCTTTGGCTCCTAATGCTTTAAAAGAATAAGGATATCGCATAGGCATACCGCGACACAAAACAGCCAGTAAGACTTTTGAAATAATTCATCTCGGATTCTGAAATAATCTGTCCTGAGACATCTGTGCAGCGAGCGCGCACTGAGCGGGGACGGCGTGCGGCGGCAAGGGCGGTTTCGTATTTTTGGTAAGATGCCAGGTCGCTCATAGCGGCGGGCAGGCCTCTCGCTCGCGGTAAAACCGCGGTAAAACACGAGAGACGAAAGGCTGCACCGAACGCTGCTCTCGAAGGAAAGCCTTAATGTCCAGTCAGATTGTCATCAATGCTTGCCGGGTGACGAAGGGATTCAGCAAATATGAACGGCCGGTGGATCGGTTGAAGCAGGGTGCGCTCGGCGTCGCGGCGCGCGTTTTCCCCGCGGGTCCGCTTGAGCGCCGCGTTCGTGAGCGCTCGAACCGCTTTGAAAACGTATTCTGGGCACTCAAAGACGTCAGTTTTGATGTGGCTAAAGGGGAAACAGTTGGCATCATCGGGCGGAACGGATCGGGCAAGAGCACACTTCTGCAAATTGTCTGTCAGACCCTGAATCCGACTCGCGGATCCGTCGAAGTGACTGGGCGTGTCGCCGCCTTGCTAGAACTCGGGTCCGGCTTCGACCTGGACTACACCGGCCGGGAAAATATTTATCTGAACGGTCAGCTTCATGGCTTGAGCCGACGCCAGATCGACAACCGGCTCAACGACATCATTGCCTTTGCTGATATCGGCGAATTCATCGATCAACCCGTCAAGACGTACTCCAGCGGCATGTTCGTGCGACTGGCCTTTGCCGTGATCGCGCACGTCGATGCGGACATCCTAGTCGTGGACGAGGCGCTTGCGGTCGGCGACGCATTCTTCAATCAGAAGTGCTTGCGGTTCATGAGCAGGTTTCGCGAGACGGGCACCATTTTGTTCGTGAGCCATGACACATCGACCGTGAAGAAACTATGCACGCGCGTGATCTGGATCGACCACGGAACAATCATGCGGTCGGGTGACCCGGACGAGGTGTGCGAGGCTTACCTTGAGGCCTACTACGAGGTTGCTCCAAAAGATCCAGCGCTTCCAGCTGCGGCGAAGGAAGAGCAAGTGGCCGCACCAAGTACAGCGGGATCTTTATCCGACAATCGCCTGGACTACATCAACGGAACGCGGTATCGCAACGACATCGAAGTTCTGACTTTCCTGCCGGCCGCGGCCTCGTTTGGCCGGGGCGATGCGCAGATTGTTCGCGTCGAGCTCGTTGACGAAGATGACGTGCCGCTCTCCTGGGTGGTTGGAGGGGAGCCCGTCACCCTTCGAATCACGGCCGCAATACACAATCATATTGACTCGGCCATTGTCGGTTTCTTTTTCAACGATAGCCTCGGCCAGCCGCTTTTCGGCGAGAACACCTACCTCAAGTACCGGGCGCAGAAGATTTCGGGCGCCGCGGGCGACGCCGTAGTGGCCCGTTTTAGCTTCGTCATGCCAATTTTGCCCAGCGGCGACTATTCAATCAACGCGGCGATCGCGGACGGCACGCAAGAGAACCATGTACAGCTACACTGGATTCATGACGCGCTGCCGTTGAGAGCGCATTCGTCGAGCGTGGCGCACTATCTTCTCGGTCTTCCGTCGCTGCGGGCCAGCTTGTCTATCAAATAAAACTCCCTTTATGTCGAATCAGTTTTCCAAAGACGTTTCCGGTAACACGTCGACCTCCGCTCACTCCATCAAGGATGGTCGCTCCCTGGACGATCTGGCCTGGGATGGCGAACGGTACATTCCGGGAATGTCGACCGAGATCGAACTCGAGCACATGCACCGGTACGTGCTCGCGCGCAAGCTCGCCGCCGGCCGTCGGGTTCTCGATATTGCATGCGGCGAAGGTTACGGCTCGTTTGCGCTTGCCGACGTAGCCGCCTCCGTGATTGGCGTGGATATCAGCGAAGACGCTGTCCGGCACGCTCGCTCGGTCTACGACGGGCAGGCGTTGAACATCGAATTCAAGGTTGGATCCGCTGCCGATATTCCCTTGCCGGACGCGAGTGTCGATCTGGTGGTCAGCTTCGAGACGATCGAGCATCACGATCAGCACGAAGCCATGATCAGCGAAATCCGGCGTGTCCTGAAGCCGGGGGGCACGCTGGTGATTTCGAGTCCGAACAAGCACGAATACTCGGATGTCACGGGTTATTCGAACCCGTGGCACGTCAAGGAGTTGTATCTCGACCAGTTCGAGGCGCTTTTGCGAGTGCATTTTCCGAACGTGGAAATATATGGCCAACGCGTCGTCACGGGATCGATGCTGGCGCCGCTTGAGGACAAGGCGATCCGTCTGCACACGGCGTCCGCTTCCGGAGGCGCCGAGGAACCCGGTGTAGCGCGGCCGCTCTATTATGTCGCAGTCGCTTCGGATGCCGACTTGCCGCTCCTCGACGGATCGCTGTACGAGGCAACCGGCGGTTCGGCCTCGGATATATCGAAGGTCGCGGACGGACGTATTGAGTGCAAGCTGTACTGGCGTGCAATCGCCGATGAATACTCCGAAGCGCAAGCCATGGGCCTTTACGTGCGGTCTGACGGCAACGAGCAACTGGCGCGCTTCGAAATCAGGAAACCAGGTTCGGCTATATCTGTGGGCGCGTTGCGACTGGATTTGAGCGATCGTCCAGGGGTCATCGAGATTCAGGGGATCGAACTGCTCGACCCCGACGAAGCAGTAGCCTGGCGCTGGGACCGGAAGCCTGCGTCCATGCGCAACGTCAATGGTTCGTTTTTTCTCTCGTCGGCATTGCCGCCAACGCTGATCGTATTCAACGACGACGCGTGGCTCGAACTTCCGGTTCCTGACGAAACTCTGGCGAGAATCAGCGAAGGGTGGACGATCGCTGTGCGATTATTGGCACAAGGCAACAGCCAGGCTATCGCTGAATTGCTTGCGCAATCCGACGCCGTCTTCGTTGAGCTGGATGGCGTTCTCACCGAACTGTCCAGGGATTGGAGCGAGGCATCGGCGCTTTTGAAGTCCGCGGCGATGGATTCGGGCAGTGCCGGAAGCCCGCTACCCGATGCGGGCCGTCAGCACGCCGCTTTCGAGCGCGCGCGCGCGGGCGTCCTCCAAGCGAAGGCTGAATTGCTCAGCAACGCAATAGCAATCAAAGAGCAGGAGGCGGCTCGCGAACACGCGCGGGTGCAATACGAACAGAGAATAAAGGACTACGAGGAGGCCCGCGAACAGGCGAGGGTGCAACACGAGCTGACGTTGTCGGAACGCGAAACTCGTATCCTTGAGCTAACGCGGGCTCACGAGGCGTTGAACAACGAGCACTTTAGAATGGTAGCCGAGCTGCACGTCCGCGATGCTGAACTGCACGCGCGCGATCTCGAAGTAAGTCGCGCAAACGCGAAACAGCTCGTGACAGAAGCACGCGTCTGGTCCCTCGTGAGCAGCACCTCGTGGCGCGTCACCGCGCCAATGCGTTTTGTTGCGCGCCTGTTCAAAGGCGGTGAGCAGCGTGCCGCGGCATTACGCACGGCGTCGAAAATGGTCTACAAGCGGGCTCCGTTGCCTGGGCGGTTCAAACGACGCGCCAAGGGCGCCTGCTTCCGTCTGTTGCCCGGCCTTTTCGCGCATACAAAGGCCTATCACGACTGGTTCGAGTTGCGTGAGCGGCTCCGCGCGGCTGCATCGGGGGCGGCAACCTCGGTGGCCCCCGCGGCCCCGATCGTTGCTCATCTGGAACCCGTTAAATCCGACGCGGTAGCTGCAGGGCCGGTTGTTGACGAGGTGAATCTATCCTCGCAGCTTTTACCCGTCCCTGCCGTTTCGAAGGTCGGGGAATATCAGGCGTTTCCGCCCGTGGCGCCCCGACAGGTACCAGTTCGCGCGATTGCGTATTACCTGCCGCAGTTCCACCCGTTCCCGGAGAATGACGAGTGGTGGGGACGCGGGTTTACAGAATGGACCAACGTCACTCGTGCGCTGCCGCAGTTCGACGGTCACTACCAGCCGCATTTGCCTGGTGAACTGGGTTTTTACGACCTGCGCATTCCGGACGTGCAACGCCGTCAGGTGGAACTCGCGAAGGCTGCGGGATTGGGCGGCTTTTGCTTCTACTTTTACTGGTTTGGCGGCAAGCGGCTGATGGAAGCGCCCATCCGGCAATACCTTGAGCACACCGAGTTCGATCTGCCGTTCTGCCTTTGCTGGGCCAATGAAAACTGGACGCGCCGCTGGGACGGGCTCGATCAGGAACTGCTCATTTCGCAGCACCATTCACCTGAGGACGACCTTGCGTTTATCGAGCACGTGGCGGAGTACATGCGCGATCCGCGATACATCCGCGTCGACGGCAAGCCTTATCTGATGGTCTATCGGCCCAACCTTTTGCCCGATGCCAGGGCGACGGTTGCACGCTGGCGCGAGTGGGCGCGGGCGAACGGTCTTGGCGAGCTGTTCCTCGCCTATACGCAGTCCTTCGAAAGGGTCGATCCGCGCCAGTACGGCTTTGACGCCGCAGTGGAATTTCCCCCGAACAACAGTCAACCGCCTTCCAAGGCCGGTGATGTCACGCTCCTCAACCGGAATTTCACGGGCCATATTCTCGACTGGACGCACTACGTCGAACGCAGCCATACGTACGGTGCATCTACGTACAGGGTGTTTCGGGGCGTCACGCCCTCATGGGACAACGAGGCGCGTAAGCCGGGGCGCGGCAGTGTATTTGTCGGCTCGACGCCCAAGCTTTACCAGGAGTGGCTGTATAACGCCGCAGTCGATACGGTGCGACGTATCCCCCAGCCCGACGAGCGGCTGGTGTTCATTAATGCGTGGAACGAGTGGGCGGAAGGCGCCCATCTAGAACCCGACCGTAAGTATGGCTACGCCTGGTTGCAGGCCACAAACGACGCCCTGACTCGGGCCAACTCGGCGACCGGCGGGCGGCGTGTCGTGGTGGTGACGCATGACGCCTATCCGCATGGCGCTCAGTTTCTTGCCTTGAACCTTGCGCGCTCACTGTCCACTGAGTTTGGTTTTGACGTTGCGATCGTCGTGCTGGGCGGCGGCCCGCTCAAAGCCGAGTTTGCGCGCTGGGGACAGGTCCATGACCTTGAGGGTATTGATCCCGAAGGCGAGCAAGCGACCAAGCTCGTCCAGACGTTGCTAGCTCAAGGCTTCCATGCGGCGCTGTGCAACACGACGGTTTCCGGCCTGTTCCTGCACACAATGTCCGTTGCGGGCATCCGCTGCGTCGCGTTGATACATGAACTCCAGGGCATGTTGACGAAATATCAACTGGAGCGTCATGCCGAGCTGATCGCCCATGACGCCGTCAAGGTCGTATTCCCTGCGGCGACCGTGCAACGCTCATTCGAGCAAATAGCAACGGTGAAGGAAGGTTGCGCGGTGATTCGTCCTCAAGGTCTTTATAAACGCAATGTGCTGCGCGGTGATCGCGCTCGCGCCCACTCGGCCGTTCGAGAAGAGCTGCACTTGCCGGCGGACGTGAAGATCGTGTTGGGCGTCGGATTCGGCGACCATCGGAAGGGCGTCGATCTGTTTGTTCGCGCCGGAAAGCTGCTCGGCGAAAGGAACGACAATGTACGATTTGTCTGGATCGGGCATTGGGATGCGGACACGCGGCGAGAAATCGATGCCTGGATTGCAGAGCACAACTGCGCCAACCTGTTTGTCTTTCCTGGTCTCAAGGGAGACACGGATCTCTATTACGCAGGTTCGGACGTGCTGGCACTGACGTCGCGCGAAGACCCTTTCCCGTCAGTAGTGCTGGAGTCGCTCGAAGTTGGCGTGCCTGTTGTCGCGTTTGAAGGCGCGACTGGCGTAGGCGAGCTTCTGAAGGATTGTGGCTTGCTCGTTCCGTTCGAGGACGAAGTGGCCTTTGCCGACGCACTGGCCCAGTTGCTACACGACCCTGTCTCAAGCGAGAGGATGGGTATGAACGGGGCGCGGCTTGTGGCCGAAGAGTTCTCGTTCCGGCATTACATCTTCGACTTGCTTGACATGGTGGGATGCGGGTTGAAGCGCACCTCGGTCATTGTTCCCAACTTCAACTATGAGCGGTATATCGACGCCAGACTTGACTCGATCCTGACGCAAACCTATCCGATCTATGAATTGATCGTACTTGATGACCGGTCCATGGACGGCAGCGTCGAACGGATCAAGGCGAAGCTCGCGAATCAGGCGGTCGACAACAGGCTTATCGTCAACGGTACGAACTCGGGTTCCGTATTCGCTCAATGGAAGCGCGGCGTCGAGCTTGCGCGTGGCGACTACGTGTGGATTGCTGAAGCCGACGATCTCGCTCTACCGGATATGCTAGAGCAGGTCTCGGCAGGACTGCAGGACCGCGATGTCATTCTTAGTTACTGTGAATCCAAGCAGATGGGCGAGTCGGGCGATATCCTTTGCGAACATTATCGCGACTATGTGGCCGATATCTCGTCTACCCGATGGAACGAACCCTATGTACGCTCGGGTGTGACGGAAATTCGTGAGGTGCTTGCAGTCAAGAATACGATCCCGAACGTAAGCGCCGTGGTGTTTCGGCGCGCGGAGCTCGCGCAGGTACTTGAGACTTACTTTGATGAAGTGAAGCGCTTTAGAGTAGCTGGTGACTGGATGGTGTACTTGCGAGTCCTTGAAAAAGGCAAAATCGCTTACGTGCCAGAGTCGCTGAACTTGCATCGCCGCCATGAAAGCAGTGTCACTATTGGCGGGTTTGGTGAGGCCCAACTGCGTGAAGTCCGGAGTATCCAGATGTGGATCCGAGACCAGCACAACGTTGCGCTTCCGGTGGCCGAGATCGCCAATGCTTATTCACTCAAGCTTTGTTCGCAGTTCAACCTCGATGAGCAGGTTGTTGCTGATGTGGTGGGGTCGACTCGGGAGTAGGCGGGCGATGAGTTTGTCTGTAGCGTCGCCGTGGTGATCCAAGGTGCGGCGCGATCGTCATCGCGGTTGTGGCAGCGCTACTGGCGGTTCGATCTTCGGACGCCAACACCTCCCCAACTCAGCTGAACAAAAACCAGAGCTGAGTTAGCTCACCTTCGATGTTTCTGCGTTGCAAGCCGCGACCTTTTAATTCGGGAAATCATGCACCGCTGGACCTCATCTGCGTTGCTTGCTATCTCTAGATCCCGTGCTCGACCGCCGAAAGCATCGGCCTCTCTATAAGATGCCAGCATGCGATTGCGACGGCCAGCGAGGCGGGAGGTGAATAGGTCTAGACCTAAGCGGCAGGGTGTTTGCCCTCGCATGGTGAAAGTAATCTTGCGTAACTGGCCTAGACGCCGGGAAAATGACGATGACCGGCGGGATTGTCAGCGCCCGACGTGATTTATAATCGGCCGCTTAATTTCAACGAGCGGGACAATGAATAAGATCTATCGGCAAACCCATCCGGTTGCGCTGGCATTTGCGGGCGTGATCTCTGTACTAGCGCTCCTTTATTCGGCCTACATTGCGATCCGCTATAGCGGACAACACATGCTGGTCCCGGCGTTCTCTTTCCGTCAGACGCAAACTGCATTGACGTCGTACTGGGCATGCCGCGACGGGTTCAAGTTTGCTTACGAGACGCCGGTTGCCGGTTACCCGTGGTCTATTCCTTTCGAATTCCCGATTTACCAGTGGATCGTATCGGGGATATCTTGCCCCTTCGGCCTTGATCTGGAGCGCGTAGGAAAGCTCACTAGCTACGCCTTCCTAGTGCTTTGCGCGATACCGGCAGCGCGGATCAGCAAAAGCTTATTTGGCCAACGCTGGGCAGTTTATTTCTTCGGCTTCTGCGCAATATTTTTTTCGGCGCCGCTGCATCTCTTCTTCGGCTCGGCCTTCCTTATGGAAACAGCGGCGCTGTTTTTCACGCTGTATTTCATCGCGTACGCACTCGATATAATCCAAGGTAGTCGGTCAATGGGTACCGCGCTGCTCGCCGGTTTGTTTCTGACGCTCGCTATTCTACAGAAGTCGACCACCGTCCTGCCCCTTGTTCCTGTTTTCGGCTTATGGCTGCTCGTCGTAGGCTGGCATGAGATCATGGCCGACCGCCTTCGTGCACGAGTGCTCTGGGCCGGGCTCATCGGCATCGTTATTCCTTTCATCATCGGCGCGGTGTGGGCTAAGTACAGTGACATCGTGAAGCTTCACAGCGATTTCGGCAGCCAACTGACTTCAGACGCGCTGATGCAATGGAATTTTGGAGGCGACCGCCTTAACTGGAAGCTGTGGTTGTGGGTGATCTGGCTGCGCAATATCGTCCGAAACATGGGTGGTTGGCTCGGCATCGGCATTGTGCTCGTCGGCCTCGTGGTGCTTGACACGAAGCATCGGATCGCAATTGTCGTCGGGGCCGTGCTGTTCCTGGCGTACTTCATGATTTTCACGAATTTGCAGTTCGTGCATGAGTATTACCAGATATCGAACGAGTTTTTTGCTATTTTTGCGGTAAGTGTCGCACTAGGTGGGGCGATGGCTAGCCGAAGTAAAATCCTCGCCTTGGCCGGTACTGTCGCGCTGGTGGCACTTGTCATCGTTAACGTACAGACATTCAGGACGAGCGAGAATTTCGTGTCGATGCGCGCGCCGCACGATAAGAACGATCCGGTCTTGGCGTCCGCGCATTTCGTTCGCGATAACACTGACCCTTCGAAACCAATTGTTGTGTACGGTGACGATTGGAGTAGCGAATTCCCGTTCTATAGTGAGCGCAAAGGATTTGTTGTAATGACCGGCTTCAAGGATTACGACGGCATCATTGCTAAACCAAGCAACTATTTCAACGGGCAAGAACCGTCAGCTGTGCTGGTTTGCCGCAGTGCGCGAACGCCGGAATTCGAGGCCCGTGTGACGGCCGGTTTCTTACCCACGTCGGTGAAGCGCCTCGAACTGTGCGACATTTTTCTAAAAGGCTAGCTGGAGGTAAGCTCAAATCAATACCCTTGGTGTCGGTCTAGGTAATATTGACAGATCAGGATTCCGTGCAAACCGACAGCAATGGGCTATGACGGTCATCCCTTGTGCGCCGATGCCGGTGAACGAGGGTCACAAGCGCGAGACCCCAGTCGACGGCCAAGCGCTATGCCAGGTTTCTCGATCGCGACATAGCTGCCGGCAGATAGAAGTGCCAAAGCAAGAGCAGAGCCGAAGATGACGAGCCAGTAGTTAGCGGCCGATCGCAGCGCGAACGCGGTCACTTGCGGGTGCGCGAAGACGAGTGTTAGTACTATCCCTTGAAGCAGATAAATGCTGTAACTGATATGGCCGAGTCGTTGCGCGGCACGCGTCCTTAAAAGCCCGAAGATCGTGGTGTCGGAACAAATCAAATAGAAGAAAAGCAATTCCAGCAAGACTTGAGTGGGGCCGAACGGCGTGGACCATCCGAGGAAGAGAATTATGAGAATTCCGATCGCGATCAGCGACCGTAAGGCGTTATGGGCGGTGAGCAATCGCTCACGCGGTAGAGCGGTCACCAGCATTCCAGCTCCAAACAACGCTGCAAGATACCAATCGCGCCCGGGCCATACTTTTCCTCCGAGGAGGCAAAGCCCAATAACAGCAGCTGGGAACAATGACCCCGCAATGCCGGTTGCCGCGCGAGAAATCAGGAATAAAGAGAAATAGAAATACCACTCGTACTTAAGGGTCCAAGTCACGCCGGCGAGGATGATCCATACATTGGCATAAGCGTTGAAGTCTGGGCCTCCGAGCAAACCAAGGGCTGACCACTCGGACACGGCTTTTAAGATATCTAGAAGTGGTTGATGAATCGCGAAACTTGTGCGATACATCACGATGAACACCATCGCTGCGATTGCTGTCAGATATACGGGGGCGATCCGAAAGAAGCGATTCACATACAGCTTAATGAAATTCGGTTGACCGCGCGCCCGAATCACCTTTCTCCAAAACAGGTAGCCAGTAATCATGAAGAACATAGCGACGGCCATGGTACCCAACTGATCATAGAACGTGGCGGGCGGCACGACCCAATCTCCGCTTAGCAACCATCGATAGGTTACGATCGCGTGGTCGATCATCACGCTGAGAGCCAGATACCCTCGTATGCCGTCTAGGTTTGATGACCGGCCCGATGTATCAGATGGCGCGGGGTCGAGGAAACGGAACGGCGGCATTGAGAATACCAACGTCAATCCACCGACGACTACAAAGTATGGCCAAACGCTATAGACGTGCAACCGATCCTCCTGTGCCTCTGAGGAGTCGAAGGATACCTTGGCACTGCACGGCGATCAACAAAGCAATGCCGAATCTCTCTATGCTAACCAAAGCTTCACAAGTTAACCTATCAATACAGGGCTCAGATCTTCTACCAGGGTGGCTCTGGTTTACGTATATTGTTCCGCTGCTTTGAAATATGGAACAACGCCCGCTGTCCTCTTCCAGAGGCGCCTACAGAAACCGTGGCTAAAGCAGATGAGTGTCATTCCAGCTAGCCTTCCGATCGGCTGAATGTCTACGTGTTAAATTGTTTCTCTGTGCATTACGGAGCAATGTACGGTGGAAATATTTTTACATGAATTGCTCACGTACGACGGATCATATGTCAGAGAGGTATTCTAGTTCCACGACAATGGCTTTTGTATTAATAGAGTTAAGCTGTCGAATCCACTGCGGCCCAGTATCCAATCAAACCTTCCGTACTCGAAGATTACTTATAGGTATATTTTTGTATGCTCGATTTTCAAGTTACATTCGCCTACAGCCTATCTGAAGTCGAGTTGATCTAGCGCGTCAGTGGTAACTGCTGGAACATCATGGCTTGCACACCGCGTTCTTCCATGGTCTCATCGTTCATCTTGCTGGCAACGGCATTCCGGTTCGGTCATCTCGACCGAGCTCGATTTTGGTGTTCAACTGGCGACAGATATACTTGGCCTTTGTACATCTAAAGTGGCGTGAGTTTACCTGTATTGCGCGTGCAATATTGGCGATGGAAAGTATTTTCCGGTCATCGCGGTGCTTGATCTGAAAATTTGTTAGCGCGACGGCCTTATCGTGTCTTGTCCTGACATACCATGGTTGCGAGCGTTGTCTAAGTTTCTTACCACGAATCGCGCTGAACGCAGCAGGCGTAGATCGCAAGACAAAGCAGCGGCCGTTCGGTCGCGCTCGGAATTGAACGCGATGCAGTCGCAAACTTGCACTCGCTAATCGATGCCGTAGAAGATTTGTTATGCTCGGATAATTTCAACCGTCACGCAAGGAAGTCATTCAATGGATCGCGCAGAGATTTACGAGAGGCTGAATGAGGCCGCTCGCAATGGAGACGTGTACGCCGGCCTTCGGGAGTTGCCTGTTGATGCCGTAGCAGATGTGTTGCATTTCATTCCTTCAGAATATCGTTACGCACATGCGGCGCTGCCCGCGATGGCTCCTGACGCGATACAAGACAGTTGGACCGGTACCCACGGATATCCCCTTCTGCTACAGAGTTCGGCGTTCGTCAGGGTGCTCGAAAATGGGTTCCGGCGTTTTACCGATTGTGGCCTCGACGACGCCACGATTCTCGATTACGGATGCGGCTGGGGGCGGCTGATCCGATTGATGTACCGCTTCACTGCTCCGGAGAATTTGTATGGTTGTGATCCATGGGACCGCTCCATCGAGCTATGCCAGGAAAGTCGGCTGGCTGGGAATTTTTCGGTATCCGATTACATTCCTACCAGACCGCCCTTTCCCGGCAAAAAATTCGATCTTATCTACGCATTCTCGGTTTTCACGCACCTGTCGGCGCGAAGCGGGAATGCCGTGGTCAACGTGTGCCGCGAGTGTATAGCTGACGACGGTATGATGGTCGTGACCATCCGTCCACTGTCTTATTGGGTAGCGCACGACCAACGGCAAAACGTGGTTGACGTTGAAGCGATGAAAGCCGCACATATTGAAAATGGTTTCGCTTACACGCCGCATGGACGCGAGCCCATTGATGGCGATATCACTTATGGGGATACCTCAATGACGCTGGACTACATCAAAGCGAACTGGAAGGGCTGGGATGTCGCAGGGGTCGAGTTCAATTTGCAGGATCCCTACCAGACCATCGTGTTCCTGCGTCCGGTCTGAGCGTACTATCAAGCGTTTCCGCGTGAGGGTAAGGCGCCGCCAATCGAACGGCGGCCTTACTGTGCCATGAGCTCGGTCGGTTATGTACTTTTCTTCAACTCACCGTAGATTGAATCGCAATGCGCGAATACGGACTTTGAAATTCACGAATATAATTCCCCTCTCTCATAAACTCATGATTATTTAGGGTAACCGCCTGAAGAGATGAATATGCATCTTCTCTGGAGAATGTTGTAAGGCAGTCCGTACATTCGTGAGCGCCCCAATTTATCTTCTCCTGAATTAAAATTCGTCCGCCGCTCGTCTCAATTGATTCTTTAACCGCATCATGTGAGACGTCGGTAGCACGCCCGTGATCGTTTGAAAGTCCTTCGCCCGTACCCAACCAGTTGGAATGGTGGATAAACGCGACGCCTCTGGGCGAGAGTTTCGACAGGATTTGCGGGATATAGGCATTTAGTACATCAAGTGATGCGTGCACGAGGGAGTCGAATGAAAATATGAAATCGATGCTGTCATCGTCAGCAAAATCGAGCGATGATCCGTCGTTTTTGAAGAACCGCGCGTGCGGAGAACGCTGAAACCTAGAGATGCACGCGTCAATGCACTCTTGTGACAGGTCGACCCCCTGGTAAGACTTACACGAGGCGAGCAGAAATCGGGTCCATCTTCCAAAACCTGGAGCAATTTCTAGAATTGTTTCAGTCGGCAGAAAAGCGCTGACCCTTGGATATAGCGAACCCAGCCATTGAGCTCGACTTCCTCCCCACATTTCGCTCCATTCTTCGCCACCGCCTGTCCAGTCGTAATCGCCATCCCAATACTGCGAATTGAATTCAACATTCTTCATTGCAATGAGCTCCCATTCAGGTGCACGTGGGACCGATTATGACACGCAACTGTTCTGATTCCCTGCGTCTGACAAATGGGCGGAGCTGTTACTCGTGTCGACGCACAAGGAACACGCTCCGTTCAGCTGCCACCTCTTAGCCTTATGCCGATGCGGAACTGCGTCGCTGGCTCTTGATGATTGACCGCCCGATATGTTGCCCTGGCAGTTCGACGAAACGGTAAGTCAGATACGAGATCAACGTCACCACCGTCATCCCAACCGCTAGCGACAGCGCATATGCTACCGTCACATACGGAATGTGCCTATAAATCACGGCAAAAACTGGCGACAGAAAATAAAGTGTGGTTGCGTGACTCAAATACACCGAATAGCTGATCTTTCCGTAGAACCGCGTAAGGCCATTCACCATGAATCGTGGTGCGGTAATAGACAAGCCGATAAGCAGACATCCATAGAGCAAGGCTTCAATCGTGAGGCCCTCAAGGCTGCCAGTCGAAACCACGCCGTAACACAGCGATAACAGCGCCACCCAGAACACGGAGACAAGGAAGAATCCCAAGCCGGTTCGCGCCGCTTCGACAAAGTTGATCTGCCGATAGATTCGATAAATCAAAATACCGAACAGAAAGGTCGGAAGATGCCGCAGCAGGCTAAAGTTATAAAACGATCCGGCTACGGCGGGATCACTGACAAAATGCGGAACTGCGGCGTGCCATGCAGCGCGAAGCAACATGGAGGCTACGAAGACCGCAGCCGCCTTGCCGATGTTGTTCGCAAGCCAGAAGAAGAACGGGAATAGCACATAGAACAGCATTTCAACGCCGAGCGTCCAGCTTGCCCAGACAAATCCCTGCTCATGACCCGGTGACAGGTTTAGTACGAAAAAGACGCTCCTGAGAATCTCACCGACGGGATGCGAGACGTTGAACACGAGGTTGTCGCGGATGCAGTAGAGGATGATCCACACATAGAACAGCGGAGCGATACGAAAGAAGCGGCGAATGAAATAGTTCAGCAGGGGACGCTGTTCATCGACGCCCCGGGAATCCATCGACAAGCACAGCGTGAACGCGCTCACCACGAAGAAGAGCGTGACACCTGAGCCGCCTAAACCAGTCAGCGGGGCCAGCCAACGTGGCGCAGTGGCCGCCGGATTTGTGATCAGACTAAAGTGGAACAGTGCCACATAGAGCGCCGCAAACCCTCGCAGGGAGTCAATGAAATCAAGTTTTTTCGGTTGCATCTCTGTTCTTCCCGCGGGCGCCCGAGGAGTTTGTTCAATGGTTGTGCCGGACCGCATCGGTCGATGTGCATGCGCACATTTGGACCTGCTCACTGCGGCGTCGTTACTGCAACTGGCTCAGTGTTGACCCTGTATCTCGACTTGCGAAAACTCGACCGGCACGTGCCTGGACCACAGCAAACGCGAGTGCCGCGCCGGCACGATGCGGATTGAGGTCGGTCGAAAGCTCGAAAAATGCTGATCGCGATCGGCGGACGTCAACTTGACGAAGTCGTCCGTGTTTCTGATGAGCGGCGAGACGAGAAAGCCCGTTGCGCCCATCGAGGCAATGTATCTGTATGACTCTGTCCGGCCGTCCGCGAATGACAATTCGATGCGTACTTCCGGAGCCGCGAACAGCACGTTGGCGATACGTCCCGCGATAGACGGTGTTAGGTCGAGTTTCGCCCAGATCGGCGTATTGCCAGGTGGCACTGGAAGGCTCTGGCCCAACTGCATGTTCACCTGCGTAAGCGGTTTAAGTGCGGCAGGCGAAGCACCGCGGTCATGGCGCAAGACCACGTAGTCGCCTATCCGGCTCTGCTGCGAATAGTCATTCACGAGTGTGAGCCAGCTCAGTCCGTCTTCCAACGCAGGCAGACGTCCGTCGATGGGGCTGACGCTAAACAGGATATTGTCCGGCGCGGAGGGGCCTCGCAGATGGGCGGCATTCAGCTTGGCAAGCTCGGGTCCGTAGGCGGAGTAACTCTGGAAGACTGGCCGGGGCGACCACGGTACATTGTTCGCGAGCAGAATGCTTTGGCTATACGAGTAGACATCCCAGGTTCCGGGCAGCGCAGGCAGCGGAAATGCGGTTCGTATAGCTGCAACGTTCGCTGTGTATTCCGCGATCATGGAAGTTTTCCCATCGAGTCGCTTTTCGACGCCTCGTGCAATCGCGCTTACCACGTTGGACATCCGTGCTGGCTGCGTGCGTAGCGGCGTGTAGTGGTTATCGGCAAATAGATAACCGCCTATTGCCAGCACGACCAGGACTACGGCAAGGCGCCGCGAGCATAGAAACGCGATGAAAATTTCGATGAACATCAACGTGCCGAATGCGATCAACGCATGAGCATCGTGCCGGACGAAGCCAGCCTTAAAAGTGACAAACAGCGCAAGCGCTACGCCCAGGAGCAAACCTAGCCCCGGCAAAGTGGCGTGCTTCGTCGCGGTGACATAGGTCGTACCTGTCACGAAAGCCGCGCTCAATACGTACACGATGAGTTCGTTATAGCCACCGCGTGTAGACATGGCGTCCGTATAGCCGGAGATGATCGGACGCATCGACAAGAAGTAGCGGGGAATTGCCTCAAGTGGCTGCCCGGTGATGGCCCAGCCCCCAACGAGCGCGGCGAGGAAAATGGCCGCGCCGATGACGGCTTTCGGCGGATTCGACCGCCATTGCAAGAGAAAGCAAAGCCCCGCGAGTGCGATGCTCAAGGCTCCGAAGGAGCCCTTGATTAACGGCAGAATACCGAGCGATGCGATAAGCAGAATCTGCGCGCTCGTCGTCAGCCAGGAAGTGTGCAACGCGAGCGGTGAATCGCGGCGCATCTCGATGCGAGCGGTGAGGACAAGGAGGAGCGGCGGCAGCGCAAGGTAGAACGGGTCCCGCAGGGTATTGTTGAGCAGGATCGCGACGAGAGCCGCGACGAGCAGCCATTTCTGTCGACCTTCAGCTAGCGCGACCAACCCGCTGCCGAAGGCTAGTCCGAGAACAAGGCTTCCACCCATGTCCAAGCCGTCGGTAGCGGGATGAAACTGGTGGGTGTACACGGACGCATACGGTCCGAAAGTGAAGATGACATCGTGGCCGATGACCATGTGACGGGCTACCGCTTCGTTCATCACCCACTGCCAGGCCGAATCGAGATTGTTCGCGGGGAAGCTTGTCGATAGAGGTAAATAGCACAGGACAATAGCTGATACAAGCAGGATACGGAGCACAACACTCATAGCGCTGCGTCGCTGCCCGTTCGGACGGTCGTGGTCGTATTGGCTTTCACGCTGCCAGGAATGAAGCTCTGCGGACATCGGGATTCTTTCTGGTTGAACTTGTTTCGGTGAGGAGCGACGGCCCGAAATAACATCCATCAGCAGCTATACAATGCGGCGGCTAATGTTTGAAACTCCACCTCTTGTGTCCTATGTAACTTGTGAACACAGGAATCATCACGCCGATAAGATGTGCGATATCGCGGTCGTGCCAGATCATTCCCATTCTCGGGAAAATGTAGTAAGCCAGTCCGACGCTCACCGCCCAGGTTTGCAGCACGGCCACCAGATTTACCAGAGTAAAAAAGAATATCGAGCGGCTGGTGGATTGTGTGCTGCTTTTGAACACGAAAAGCTTTGCCAGGACGAACGCGGTAATCATGCCGGTAACGTAGGCGACAACAATGGCTGCCGAATACGGCATCCAGATGTTGTAGACCATCCGGCTGACCCAGTTGACCACGGCTGCAAAGCCGCCTGTCAACAGAAACACCAGGAATTCCCGCGACATGAAGGTCTTGCTGACTACTCTGTGTGCCCGCGTCATATCATCTTCGCCATCTTTCGCGACAGGTCGATACTTTCCGAGATCCCGCGATCTTCGGGGTAGTAGTACGACGTATCGGCAACGAGCAATCCCTTTACCGGAAGTTGGACGGGCGGCAAGCGATCAAGGTATCCCGGCTCGCAAATTGGCTGTGCGAAACGATACCGACTCGCCCGCACATCCAGAAAATCGTCCAGTGTCAAAGCTGGATTGACCTTCATCAGGTACCGCTTCACCTTATCGATAAACACCGAATCCGCTTCCTGATACTTCGGGTGCTCACCCGGCACGTAGAACGGCACATACACAATGTGCTGGTCCATTGGCCGCAAATTCGTATATTCAACGATGCCCGGAATATCCATCTCAGGATCGTTCGTATTGAGCCAGAAGTTCTCCGTGACTCGCTTCTTCAGCTTTGCGATCACGCACACTACAGCCACGTTCTTGACGCTCTTGAATGAATCAAGAATGTTAGCCGGCAAGTCTGGCATCACGCGCGGAACGTACGGCAATGGGATGGTACTGATGACCTTGTCGAACGGAAGAAATGTGCCGTCCACCTCTATGCCTTTGACTTGCCCGTCCTCCATCACCACTTTCTGCACGGGCGTACCGAGGCGAAACTCGCCGCCATTCGCCTCGATATACCGCCGCATAGCATGCAGCAGCGTGTCCGAGCCGCCTTCCAGATACCCGAGCTTCTCGTGAAAGAGGTTGTACCGTGATCGCCCGATCCGGCGAATCCGGCTCCAGATCCACGCCGCCGACAAGTTGTCCGAGTAATCGTAAAACTTGTAGTCGAAGAGACGCCGCCACAACACTTCCCACGCTTCCTCTCCGATCCACTTGCGAATCCAACCTGTCGCTTCCACGTGATCAAGCGGCTTCCAGTCGTTGCGCTTCGTGCACAGGAACGCGTGGAGCCCATAGCGAAACTTTGCGACGAAACTCAAGCCCTTGAACTTCAGCAGCGCAATCGGATTGCCCCATGCCTGCACGCGGTTTTGGTAGAAGTAGCCCATCTTGGTCTCGCGCCACTGCATCTTGTCCTCGAGGCCAAGCTCCTTCAATACCTTGAGAAACGCGTGATCCGAGATCGCGTGAAAGTGGTAATAGCGCTCAATCGACATTCCGCCGAAATCGAAGCACGCGGCCATGCCGCCAACGCGATCGTCGGCTTCGAAGATGATCGGCTTGCGGCCGTCCTTCACCAGTTGGTACGCGGCGCCCAGACCCATTGGCCCGGCGCCCAAGACTGCAATACGCTCGTCGCTCATAGTGTCGTCAGATCAGAATTCAAGTGCAATGTGGCTGTAGATGGGATCGTTAAAAGTCTCGTCCATCGCTTTCGCAAAGGGTGTCGGGCGAATCTTGAAGATGCCCGGCCAGTCGATTACTTCGAACTCGTCGCCAGCGGTCAGCGCCTTGAGTTGATCGGCGGTGAATGGCGGGTTTTTGCTGAACAGTGCGTAGACTTTCAACAGCAAATAGAACAGGCCATACGGAATCTTCACGATCGCGCATTTCGCATGAGTGGCGCGTTTGATTTGGCGAATGATGTCGATGTAATCGACCTGTTCCAGGCCAGAAATGTTGTACGCGGCGCCTTTGATTCGAGAGTTGATGCAGCTGATGATCACGTTGCAGAAGTCCCCTACATACAACGGCTGGCGCATGTACCTGCCGCTGCCGGGAATGGGGAATACCGGCACGCGATGCATAAAGCGCGACAGCCAGCCGAGATGCTTGCGGTCGAACCAGCCGAACATTAGCGTTGGCCGCAGCACCACGCATTCAATACCCGAAGCGAGCACGATCTCTTCCTGCTCGCGCTTGGTATCGGTATAAAAATCCTTTGCCAGTGAGTTGACCACCGACGAACTGATATGGACGGTGTAAGGCACGTTGTACTGCTTGATTGCTGCTAGCACGTGGCGTGTTGCAGTGACGTTGTTACGGATGAACGGCTCGAGCGAGGGCGCGCCAATCTGCGCCTGCAGCATCACGACCACGTCAGCGCCTTCGAAGTGCTGCTCCCAGTCGCCGGGTTCCGCGAGGTCGGCATATATTGCCGTGACGTCCGGATGACTCTTGCGGAGGATGTCCAGATTTGCACGAAACTTGTCGAGCACGATTAGATTGTTGTATCCCTGAGCCTTCAGGCGTGCGACGAGATTTTGACCCACAAGGCCAGCTCCGCCGGGAATCACTATGCGGGATTGCTGCAGGGTTTGCGGCTGAATTTGCGTCATCCGTTAGCTCGAAAAAATTAAAATGCATTAATAATGCGAATTGGCTCAATGATACTAGGGCCGGGTACCCGATCCGCGAAAGCCAGCGGTCTAGGGGTTCAGACACGCTCTATTGGCGTTCGCCGACAGTTACCTGCTTCGCTTCGGCGAGTGTGCAAAACGTGTTGCCGGCCAGTGCGCCGTGCGCGTGAATCAGGGTCCCCGGGGGGGCCTTGGCGAAGACCGTCCACTGCGAATATCGCGCCGTTGAGCCAAAAAGCTGGCTGATGTCGTCGCGCCTGCCACCGGCGATACCTGATCCGAGGGTTACGCCGCTGGTGTCTGTGATGACGATCGATCGCGGGACGGAATGTAATGCAGCGTTATAGATCCAGCCAGTCGCCATGATCAAACCAGGCGTGCTCGTGCTAGATACGGAATCGATGTAACCCGCGCACGCAGCGCCGGTCACTATGTGCCTTGGCGCGACGTAGTAATCCGTCTGGTCCGGTGAGAAGAGCGAGAGGTGTGCCGCTTCGGCAGCCTTCGCGGTTACAGTCAGGCGATCAGGGAAAGGATAGATGGCTTGCGTCGTTGTCGGATCATAGACATGCGCTCTCAGCGCGAGGCCGGCGATGTCCCGCGAGTAGGTCAGCTCGCGGTCGTCATTGAGCGCCGTTGGTTGGAACGCGATGAGTAATACCATCGCGAGAGCGGACATGATCAGCACGATCCGTCGTTCTCGTTCCGAGCATGCGTTCAGCGCGCTGAAGATCGCGAGTGCGAGCCAGCAAGCAAGAGATGCTGTGGTGTAACGAGATACAAGTGCGCTGTCGAGTCCGATGGCGAGACGTCCGCACGCGGTGACCAGTGCGGTCATTGCGACAAAGACCGCCAGTGCGAGTAGCGAAGGTGCTTTGATGGTTGTGCACAGCCTTCCGGTCAGCCGGGTGCACTGCACGATGAGGCCGAGCGTCACGACAATGCCGAACGTATAAGTGATCACCGGCTGAAACGCGGCGTTGTTGGCGGGCGCGCCCAGGTATAGCAACGTGTAACGAATGATGCCTGCCGGGTGATCGCGTAGCTGGGTGCCGAGCGAACCGTCGCCGGCGGCGGCATGCCAATTGTCGAAATACGCTAGAAAGACAAACATGCCCGCAACCAGAACAGCGCCGCTACGTGGCAGCGAGATCCGCCTGAAGAGAGCCTGCGCCAGCAGGATAGGAAAGACGATCACGCCGCTGGACATCGAATAGCTAGCCACGCAAGCTGAGCCGATCGCGGTCAGCAACCATCCGTTGGCGCGCCTCAAGTTGCCGCTGGCTTGAGCCTCGGCGCACACGTCCACTGCGTGGAACGCGCACAAGGCGAACAAGTAAACGGCGAACCATTGGTTCTGAAAGCCCCAAGTGAAATTTTCGTTCTGCTTCCACGAAAATGTGACGAGCAGGATCGCACCGGCGAGCCCGGCGCGCTGCGAGCGTGAGAGCGCTGTCTGGCGCACCGTAACTCGGTAGAACGTCAGCGCGAGCAACGTGGCGAGCGCAAGATTGGACGCCAACAGGACGACGTTCCTGCCATCGAAATAGCGAATGTCCGCGAAATAGAACAAGCGCGAGAAGGTCAGCCGATGTTCGCCGTGCTGCTCGAAAAACGCTCCTAGCGGGTGGTGCATCGCCCGCAAGTAGAATCCGATCCCACCGTCCCATTGATCTCCAAGCGGTACAGGCGTGAAGTGTTGTCTAACACCGCGAGCTGTACTCAACACGGTCAGAAGTCCCAGCGCGAGCAGCGCGTAATATCGCAGCGGCCACGACGCTTTATTCGTTATGCGAATCAGAGGGAGGCCCGCTTGAACAGGAACTGAGGCACGTTCTTGATTACAGTCATGATGCCCCACCAGAACCACGGCGTATAAAGCACGTTCCTGTTCTTGTCGATCGCCTTCACGATGTCCTGTGCGACCTTATCGGCCGTGGCAACCAGTGGTCCGGGCAGCGGCAGGCCCGCCGTCATGGGTGTGGCGACAAAGCCGGGTTTGATGGTGACCACATGAACTCCCGCCTTGAACAGCCGGGCGCGCAATCCTTCGAGAAAGGCCGACAAGGCCGCCTTCGCACTGCCGTATAAATAATTCGAAGGACGCCCACGATCGCCCGCCACCGAAGAAATCACGGCTAGCTTGCCCGATTTTTGCGCTTCGAGTGTGTTCGCGATCGGCGTCAACAACGCGATCACCGATACCGCGTTCGTATTGAATTCGCGCACCGCGACGGCGGGATCGTTCTGACAAGCCTGCTGATCCGGAAGTGTTCCTGGCGCAACGAGCACGATATCCATCGTTCCAAGCTCTGCCGCGCATTTCGCCAGCATGGCCGCATGTTCGTCGACATGATCGATATCGAGTTGATGACACGCAGCGAACAGCGCGCCGCGCGCCGTAAGGTCGGCGGCAACTTGCTGAAGCCGCTCGCCATTGCGTGCAACCAGGAAGAAGCGCGCGCCTTCCGCAGCCCACTGGCGAGCACAGGCGGTGGCGATGGCGGACGTGGCGCCAACAATCAATACGTTCTTCATAACTGTGTGACTCGTTCCCAAAAGCGCGACAGCATGGCTGGATCGCGGAGCGACTCGAGTTGCTGCCACTGAGGATAAGCGGCGCGAAAATCCGCGCCCGGCATATGTGCGTCTTTCGCGGGATACATGCGACCGCCGGCCTCGCGGACAATCGCGTCCAGCGAGGCGAAGAGGCGTATGTTGCGCGCGTCACGCTGCGGAAAATCGAGGGCGAGCGATGTGCCTTCAAGCGGAAACGATAACAGCCCCGGTGACTCGATCGCGCCGCAGCGCTTGAGCACGGCGAGAAACGAGCCGGTGCCGCTGGCGGAGATCGCTTCAAGGATCGCACGTATCGAATCACGAGCAACCGAGGCCGGCACGACGCATTGATACTGCTGAAAGCCAGCCCGTCCGTAGATGCGATTCCATTCGAGCAGTCCGTCGAGCGGATAGAAATAGCCGTCGTAACCCACGCGCGAGTAGACCTTTTTCTGTCGTTGCCGGTGGTAATACAGCTCGTTGAGTGCTCGCAGCGTCACCGAGTTGAACGGCGATATTGGCGGCGTAATGGGCACGGTGCGCTTCTTTTTGCGATCCACTTCCAGCGGACCGTTTCGCGCATGATCGCCAACCATGAAAATACCGCGACCGAGCGCTGCGCCGCGACTCTGGCAATCAACCCAGGCGACGCTGTATTCATGCTCCGCATCGAGTTCTTCGGACAAAGTGAAAAACTCGTCGAGATCGGCGAAGCGGATGCTGGTGACGTCGATGAGACTCGACTTGATCGGCATCAACTGGATCTCCGCCCACAGGATCAACCCGGTCAGTCCAAGGCCGCCGATGGTCGCAGCAAAAAGGGTTTCATTGAATTCCGGTGAACATTCCAGTTGCGTACCGTCACTGCGCGCAAGGCTAAAGCAGCGCACGTGCCTGCCGAATGTACCGCGGACATGGTGATTTTTTCCATGAACATCGTTTGCTATAGCGCCACCGAGCGTCGCGTACTTGGTGCCTGGGGTGACCGGCAACATCCAGCCGCGCGGAATGGCGACCTCAAGTATTTGTTCGAGCGTGATGCCTGGCTCCGCGCGCAGGACGCCGCTGTTCCAGTCGGCCGTGATCATCCGGTCGAGCGGCAGCGTCTGCACCACATGGCCGGAGGCGGCCAGGCAACTGTCGCCGTAGCTGCGGCCATTGCCGAACGCAAGCGTAGTGCCGTGCTCGTGCTGTGAGTTATGCCAAGTGCGCATGGCGACATCGCGCCAGCCCACCGGATGCGATTCCTGCGGCGCGTTGGGGTAGCGGCCCCATGACAGCAGTGTCGCCATCGGTTAGGCCGCCAGCCAGAAGACGAGGCCGCACAACGCCACGACCGCGATGCTGGTTTTGTCGCGGGCGGCGAAGACGATGGGATCGTCGTGCATCATCCCGCGATGCGCGATGATCCAGGCCCGGCTGATCCAGTAAAGCATGAGTGGGCACGCAAGCCAGATAATCTGGGGATGGCGATACAGGCTCGCCGTATTATGATCCTGAATGTACATCGCCAGCACCAGCACGGAGATATAGCCAGAGGCGGTTCCGAGCGACGAGACAAGCGGCAGGTCGCTCGCAACGTAGCCTCGCCCACGAGTTTTCACAAGTCCGCGTGCCTGCATGGAGTGCAGTTCGGCGTAACGCTTGACGAGTGCGAGGCTCAAAAAGAAGAACATGGAGAATGCGAGCAGCCAGAACGTCAGGTGCGTTCCGATTGCCGCCGTTCCCGCTACGATGCGCACGGTATAGAGCCCGGCGAGGACGACCACGTCGACCATCACGCGGCGTTTGAGTGCCATCGAATACGCAAGCGTGAGGATGTAATAGCCACCGAGTACTGCAGCAAAGCGCCACGGCAGGAACAGCGTCGCGAGCACAATTGCGCCTGCGAGCAAGACGGGAAACAGGGCGACGCCCCACATCAGAGGCATTGCGCCGGACGCAAGCGGGCGTTTGCGCTTGACGGGGTGGTGCCGGTCGTCTTCGAGGTCCAGCAGGTCGTTGAGGAGATACACACTCGACGCGCACATGCCGAATGCGATGAACGCGATCAGCGCTTTGAGAATCAGCGGCAGCGAATTCATGTGATGTCCTGCCAGCAATGGCACGAAGATCAGGAAATTCTTCAGCCATTGGTGCAGGCGCAACGACTTCGCCCATATCTTTATCTGCGGCGTCCGGCTTTCGAACACACGCTCCACATTGCCAAGCTTGCGTGCCGCACGCTCGACGCCAGCGAAAGGATCGACCACATAAGCGCGATCCGCCGCAGCCCATACCGAGACGTCGTCGTGTGAATTGCCCACATAATCGAATCCCTTCTCGCCATATTCAGCTACCAGCGCATCGCGCTTGCTGTGCGAGGAAAGATTGACTTGTTCGTTGGTCGCGAAAACTTTATCGAAAAGACCGAGATGCGCCGCGATGGCATTGGCAAAGCGTTCATGGCTCGCGGTAGCGAGCGCGAGAGAACGCCCTGCAGCGCGTTCCTCTTTCAGCCAGGCCAGCACTTGCGGGTTGTAAGGAAGGACGGAGACGTCAATATGCGCGTGTTCTGCCAACCTGGACTTCAGCGCCGGCTTACCCCCTCCGGCCAGCCAACGCAAGGGTTCTATAAAGCGGTGAGGGGCGGATTTCAGAAAGGCAAAGCCGCTCTCGACCAACACGTCAGAGCGAATCAGGGTGCCGTCGAGATCCACGACGATAGGCTTACTGCACATTAGGTTGGCCACGTGTTCTATCGAGTTTTGGGCTGCACGAGGCAAAAGAGGGAAATGTTGCGTGCGCCGCAGTCCGGTCCCGACACTGTCGGCTAGCATCCGGTCGCTACTTTACTATCTGGCGGCACGGAGTACAAATTTTGAATGAATGCAGAAAATACCGTATTCAATAACTGGTTGACCGATTTTGTCGCGCCTTTTGGATATTTTTATGCGGATTCTAAACTCTCAAGTCCCGTAACAAATCGCAAGCCCGGTTGCCGAACTGGGCCGAATTGAGCAAACTTGCGGTTTTCACTTTCGGCTAACGCTGGACTCCCGCTTGCCGCATGCGGTATCGGATTTGACCTATTCGAATGAATGCGACATACAAAGAAAGAGGGCATTATCGACCCGCTCGACTCGTCAGGCCCGATTGATACGCTCAGCATTTCCATCGTTGTCTATCGCCCCGATCTGGGCATGCTGGATCGAGTGTTCGAGACGCTGGCCGCTGCGCTTGGGCAACTTTCGCCAGCGCAGCGCGCGTGTGTTTATTTCATCGATAACGCTGACCCTGGTGAATTCGTCGGCACGCCGAAAGCAGCTTTGCGCGCCGAATTCAAGCTGGAACTGATTGCGGGGCACGGTAACATTGGTTATGGGCGCGGCCACAATCTCGCCATTGAGCGCGCCCGCAGCCGGTATCACCTTGTGCTCAATCCAGATATTGAACTGGACGAGCAAGGGTTGATCGAGGCGCTCTCGTTTCTCGATGCGCACTTGGACACCGGCTTGCTCACGCCGCTTATCCGGGATGAGAGCGGGGAGCAGCAATTCCTCTGCCGCCGCTTTCCGACCGTGTTTGATCTATTCGTGCGCGGCTTTCTTCCGTCAAGCATGCGGCGACCGTTCGCAAAACGCTTGGCGCACTACGAGATGCGCGATGTGATCGACGATCAATCCATTATCTGGGATCCGCCTATCGTCAGCGGCTGCTTCATGTTGTTCCGCACTGACGTACTCAAGCGTCTGAATGGTTTCGATTCACGCTATTTCCTTTATTTCGAAGACTATGACCTGAGTCTGCGTACGCACAAGATTGCCCGCGTGGCCTATGTACCTGCCGTTTGCGTCCTGCATCATGGCGGCGGGGCGGCACGCAAAGGCTGGACTCACGTGAAGCTGTTCGTCAATTCCGCGATCAAGTTCTATGGGCGCTTCGGATGGAAGTGGCTGTGAACGCGCGGATCGCCATCACTGGCGCCAACGGCTTCGTCGGCCGGGCGCTGAGCCGCTTGCTGCTGAGCCGGGAATTTGAGGTCGTGAACGTCGTACGGCCGGGTGTCATGTGCGAGTCGGGCGTCATAACAAGGACCGTGCATTCGTTGGGCATGGCGGCACCGGATGCCTTCGAGGGCTGCGCCGCAGTCGTTCATCTCGCCGCACGCGTTCACGTGATGCACGACGATGCCGTCGACCCGCTCGCCGCCTTTCGCGAAGTAAACGTCGCCGGAGCGTTACAGGTCGCGCAAGCCGCATTAAGCGCAGGCGTACCGCGTTTCGTGTTCGTGAGCAGCATCAAGGCGCTGGCTGACAGCGACCATGGCCGTCCGCTCAAGGAGACCGATCAGCGCCATCCTTTGGATCCATACGGGGTATCTAAAGCGGAAGCTGAAATCGCGTTGCAGGATTTCGGTAAGCGCACTGGTCTGGAGGTCGTTATCGTGCGCCCACCGCTGGTTTACGGTCCGGAAGTGCGGGCGAACTTTCTGAGCCTTGCCAATGCCGTCGCAAAAGGGCTGCCATTGCCGATCGGCGCGGTTCATGCACGTCGCAGCCTTTGTTTCATTGATAACCTCACCAGCGCCATAGCATTGTGTGTGATCGACAGCCGCGCAGTCGGCGAGATATTCCATGTTGCTGACGGCGACGACCCGAGCGTAGCCGAACTAGCGCGTGCGCTTGGCCGCCACCTCGGCCAACCGGCGCGCCTCTTGCCAATCCCAGTGATGTTGCTAAGGCTCGCCGGTCGTCTCGCCGGCCGGCTTCCGCAAGTTGAGCGCCTGACCGATAGCCTGCAAGTTGATTCGACCCATATCCACGCTGTGTTAGGCTGGATTGCGCCCGTAGCGCTCGATGCCGGACTCGCTGCAACGGCGGCATGGTACCGCTCATCGACCCGTCATCAAAGCCGCCGATGAAATCCTTTCTCGCTCAATCGCCTTGGCTTTCTGCGGCCTGTGCTGCCGTCTGCGCGCTACTCGTCTGCGCACTGGTTCTTGGTCTGTTGCTCAAGACCGGCCTCGCGTGGCGTCTCGCGACCGATATTCCGAACGACCGCTCGCTGCACACTCGGCCAACGCCAAGAGTTGGCGGCTGGGGGATCGTCCCGGTCGCAACCGCAGCAATCTTGCTGCTCACACCTTCTATCTGGCCTGCCGCTGTCAGCGCGGCTTTTCTCGCTGCGGTGTCGCAGATCGACGATCGACGCGGACTTCCGGCACGGGTCCGATTTGGTGCGCACGTGCTCGCCGTGGTGCTGCTCATCGTCGTCAGTCCTGCGCCTGCGCCTTGGTGGGCTCTGGTTGTTGTAGGTTTCCTAATGCTTTGGCTGGTGAATCTTTACAATTTCATGGACGGCGCGGACGGACTGGCGGGCGGCATGGCGCTGTTTGGCTTCGGCGGGTACGCTATCGCGGCATTAAGTGGGCCGGTCCCGCAAATCGACCTGGGTATTGCAAGTGCCGTGGTGTCCGGAGCGGCAGCGGGGTTTTTGCTACTAAACTTCCATCCGGCGCGGATTTTTCTTGGTGATGCTGGGTCGATTCCCCTTGGATTTCTGGCAGGCGCATTCGGCTATTTGGGCTGGCTCCGAGGAGTCTGGCCGATTTGGTTCCCGGCACTGGTATTTGGGCCCTTCATTGGTGACGCGTCCATTACACTCCTGCGAAGGCTCTTACTAGGCGCAAAGTTCTGGGAGGCGCATCGCGAACACTACTATCAACGCATGGTGCGCCTAGGCGTTGGTCACGCAGCGACGGCTCTGATCTGGTATCTTGCGATCGTAGCGGGCATAATGCTTGCTTTGGGTGCGCTGAGATTTTCTTTACTGATGCAGTGGATGGCGGTCGTAGGCTGGGCACTAACACTTGTGGTAGCAGGGGCGATTATCGACTTGCGCTGGCAACGACACCGATCCCAATCGAACGTTTCGGAAAAACGAAGGGGTCCACGCAAATGAAACGATATAAAGCCAAATGGTTGTCGGCCGGCGCGTTCGCGTTCGACCTGTTCGCCGTCTCCGGAAGCTGGTTGACGGCCTATGCGGTCCGCTTTAATGGTGCTATACCGGCTGACTTCTGGCACGGCGCGCTTGAGGCTCTCATCTGGGTGCTGCCAGTCTATGCCGTAATGTTTTGGGTGTTCGGACTCTATCGGGGCATGTGGGTGTTTGCGAGCCTCCCCGATTTGATCCGCATATCGAAGTCGGTCGCGGGCGGCGCCCTGGTGGTCATGGTGGGCGCGGTCATGTCACAACCAGCACCTGTGATTCCCCGTTCGGTTCTGATGGTTGCGCCCATGCTGTTGTTTCTCTTGATGGGTGGCGCGCGCGCGATATATCGCGCGACCAAAGAGTTTTATCTTTACGGCGGCTTGATAGGGCAGGGCAAGCCGGTGATTGTGCTCGGCGCCGGCACCGCGGGTGCGAACCTCGTGCGCGAGCTGGCACGCTCAAGCGAGTGGCGTCTGGTCGGTCTACTCGACGATGACCCTGCCAAACGTGGCCGCGAAATTCTTGGCCACAAGGTCCTGGGATCAATCAGCGAATTGCCGCTCTGGGCCGAACAGCTCAAAGCCGATACCGCGATCATCGCAATTCCTTCGGCATCAGTCGATGCACAGCGGCGCGTCGCGACCATGTGCGTGCGCGCGGGCGTCAAGGCGATGGTCCTGCCCGCACTCACCGTTCTCACGCAAGGCCAGGCGTTCCTCTCGCGCGTTCGTCAGATCGACCTCGAAGATTTGCTTGGGCGCGAGCCGGTCAAGATCGACATGCCACACGTCGAAGCACTGCTTCACGGTCGCGTCGTGATGGTGACAGGCGCGGGTGGCTCAATCGGCTCAGAATTGTGCCGGCAAATTTTGCGCTTCTCGCCGGCACAGCTCGTCGCCTACGACCTGAGCGAATACGCGATGTACCTGCTCGTCGAGGAGTTACATGAGCGGTTTCCGGACCTGTCGGTGGTTCCGGTCATAGGCGACGCGAAGGATTCCTTGTTGCTCGACCAGACCATGTCGCGGTTCGCCCCACATATTGTTTTTCACGCGGCTGCATATAAGCACGTACCGCTGATGGAAGAGCAGAATGCATGGGCCGCTGTACGCAATAACGTGCTTGGGACATTACGAGTAGCACGGGCGGCGATTCGACATCAGGTCCGCCATTTTGTGCTGATTTCAACTGATAAAGCCGTCAACCCGACCAACGTCATGGGTGCGAGCAAGCGGCTGGCCGAAATGGCATGTCAGGCGCTGCAGCAAACAGCTCCGCGCACGCAGTTCGAGACGGTCAGGTTCGGCAACGTGCTTGGAAGCGCGGGTAGCGTGATCCCAAAATTTCAGCAGCAAATTGCAAAGGGCGGCCCGGTGACGGTGACGCATCCGGAGATTACGCGGTTTTTCATGACAATTCCCGAAGCGGCTCAACTGGTTTTGCAGGCATCGAGCATGGGGCGGGGTGGAGAAATCTTTATTCTGGATATGGGCCAACCAGTGCGTATCGTGGACCTCGCGCGAGACTTGATTCGCTTATACGGCTTCACAGAGGAGCAGATTCGAATTGTTTTTACAGGCTTGCGCCCAGGCGAAAAACTCTACGAAGAATTGCTCGCTGATGATGAGACTACTACCCGTACACCGCATCCAAAATTACGAATTGCGCAAGCACGCGGAGTCGCGGATCATTTTCTCGATGAACTGCTGCCGTGGCTTATGCAGCATCGCGTGTTGGCGGATGAAGAGGTGCGTCGTGACCTGCGGCGTTGGGTGCCTGAATATCAAACGTCTATGCAGCCGGTCTTGCAATCTATTCAGTCTGCGAATCGGTAAGCCCACCTCTGTTTTACCGCGAGGAGCCCCAGCATGTTACTCAGGCCGTTTTCCACAAAGGCCGCATTGTCGGGTACATGCAGCCTTTGAGTCGACGCAGCCCCCGTCGATCGGCTCGCTCGCATTAGTAAAGCCCTTCATCGAAAGTCAGCTGAGTTCGATCATGGACCTGAGGGATATAGTACGTAGAGGTCTCAAAGGAAGCTACCGTACAAGGCACTGGACAGCATCTTAGCTCCGGGATTCAGCGAGGATCTCCGCAAAGTGCGAGCGCTTCAAGATAGTTTCTCTCACCTCGGTATGCGCGATTTCTGGATACTTGACTTCATACTGGACGCGACATCATTAGTCGGCTCTCCATATGGTGAGCAAAAACCACCTGATGGAAAACCTATGTCGCCCTTCGAGTATGTACGTGCCGCATATCGCCTTCGCCGTAAGCTCGCGCCTGAACTACTTACGTTATTGGCCCTCGCTGTAATAGTCACTTATCACATAATGACGGGTTCAGTTTTGGACTGCGTCTTGCGTTAAGTCCAGGGACCACCCCAGCCGGTGGCGACGGGTGACCCCTCTCACCAACACTGCCCTGCAGTGGTCAACGAGAAGTACATCTATGCATTCAGATTTTCGAAGACGTTCAGAAATAATTTCGGAGTTTCCTGTCGTCCAATCATAATGTCTAAAGAGCATCACGGCCATTTTTATTGAAACGTCTACTTTCTAATGCAAGTAACGCAGCGCTCGCTGCGAGGGGCCGCCAGTGATAGAACCGGGTGCCCACTTCATCTTTTTCGTCGCACTCGACGTTGCTGATAACAGATGTCAAGTGGTGTATTGCACGATCGCTAATCAAAAAGAAATTCACACTACATCAGGTTGCGGCATAAATTTAGCTATGCAAAACAAAGGCGTAAGGTTTCATTGAACCTTATAGGGCGGCACCCTTCTTCGTGCTGAATTGCCGTCTCCCGTTCCGCCCAAATTCCCACGGTTAAGCAAATTCTTAGCTCTCGGAGCCATGTGAGCTGCGAGGGAAATTTGTTGTTATCTAATTAATTTAGTTATCCTATTTTTTGAAACTTTTTAATTTGTTAATACGTAAGAATTTGTAGCGATTTGCGACCACGCGTCAACTAATTGGGATGCAAAAAGGTGCCTCTATACCGTACTTGCGCCAGCCTTGACTTTCGCCGTGGCCTGCGACGATGAAGAAATCGGGTCTGCTATTGGAGCACCTGATGTCAACTACCGATTGGAGCAATACTATGTCGTTATTAACAAGTCTTCGCGAGCTTGATTGGACTCGCGGCATTCGATTCTGGATTCTTGTCGCAGCGATTTTCGCCACGTCAGAAGCCGCAGTCTTATTTTGGCGTTCGGCGCTCATACATCGTAAGGGCGGGGGCGACAATGTATAGTAAATTTATAGGACTACATTGGATCGTTCGCCGCGTGATTCTCGCCGTGGTGTTCTATGTGATTTTCGCGGTCGATATTGGTTGCTTTTCCAAGAGCGATTTCACAGTTTCGCTTATGCTAATTTCTTTGGGCGGTTTGTATCTCGCGATCGGCCTAGGTCGACCAACACTAATCTTCATTCGCCTATTGCTCAAGTTCATGATCTTTTTGCATTATTGGGTGAATCGATAATCTAGAAAGAGAAAAGCCATGTTCAACCAGCGCTTGGTTTTCTTGTAGTAGGGCGTTGGCTAAATCGTGGGGATGATAGCTAAACTATCGAAAGACCGTTGACCGGCAAGCAAATTACACCGCTCTTGGCGGCAGGCATGAAATCCATGGTATCGCTGCCGTCACGACCGCTCCGAAAGCGTCTGTCTACAAAGCGTCGTGCGCAACCCCCGGGAAATACGGTAGTGATAGTTCTGCCGTCTCAGGTGCTGGGTTTGCGTACAGCGACGCGACGCCGGCAACGGATATATTTTGTTTTGGATTTGGGCGTGGGACATCTAAAAAAAAGCCGCGCCCGTACAGGGCGCGGCGCGTTCTAATTCACCTATTGGCGGTAATAAAAACGGGCGCTACTCTTCTTGACGCACTCGTCGCCGATGGTCCTGCTCGATCCTGCGACCGTTGTGAGAAGTCCATCCGAAAAATATAGCTATTAAAGCTGCTGCACCAATCACCCCCATAGAAAAGTTCATCGTTAATCCCTCTTGCAGTAAAAACCTGCGATGCCAAGAAGAGCGGCGCAAATCAAGAAACTAGCGACGTCCTCAACTGCGGCGAGATTCCAATTCGTTACAGAAGCTGCGCTCCAGCAGGCCCCGGCCAACGAGGCGACGCTAAGCAGATGAGCCAGGTGCCCGTTTGAGTGCCGCTGGGGTCGATTAGGCGCGAAGATTGATCGGAATCCTTCGACATGAATCCGATCTTTCTCGCGCGCGAGGATATGTTTTCCGTCACTGCCTTGGACCACTGAGAAATCGTGCCCGCTCAAACTAATCGAGATAAAGGGTGCGGCTTCGGTTTTCGCCATTTCTAGAAAGATTATTGTCAAGCGGGAGCTGAAATGCACCTCGCGGGTCGTTGGGTCCAGCGAAACGCGGTCTTTAATGATAGTGCCGCATGAATATCGGATCGTCACTGGAACAAGCTTCATTACGTTAAACCTCTTCGGAAATGCGAGCATTCTCCCCGACGGGAGTTCTCCCGCGGGGTTAGCGCTACAAATTACATAGCGCGGAAAAAACTGAAGGGCTGGCCAATTACAAGAGATAAATCTTCGGAGCGACGATTGCAGAATCGTCGCGACGAGCGCACTTCCGCTGTGCCTAATCGCTGGCAGCTTCAGTCGATACCATCTAAAAGATTGCTCAAAATACGAGTGACGAGACGTAAAAGCTTCGCCGGAGTTCGATGCGCGTCAGCGCGGGGATTCATAGAGTATAGAGTTCCGACGACGTGTCTTAGTTTGCAAAGCTCGCAAAAACCACATGCCTTTCTCGTCGAATCATCGATTTTGAGACTTCCGCGTACCGAAGGCGGACGATCTGCACGGTCCTACTAGCCCAATTTTCAGCCCCCTTCTACCTCATGATTACCCACATCTTGGTGTGCGAAGGCTTGAGTCGATGGTTGTAAACAAGCGGAAGCGATTTTGGCTTGTGTGCGTTCTGTTTGTTATC
>Ga0163162_10000306_pt1 | contig 45352 bp, 45 predicted proteins | sample S55metaG_FD_115310 | JGI IMG/M metagenome (GOLD analysis project Ga0163162, IMG submission 115310) | Switchgrass rhizosphere microbial communities from Kellogg Biological Station, Michigan, USA - S5-5 metaG | ecosystem: Host-associated > Plants > Roots > Rhizosphere > Soil | place: USA... | reverse complement strand
TTTGTTTTGTCGATATCGAACCAATTCGTGACCCAAAGACTGGTCTCGTGAATGGTGACGGGGTAGACTTTCACCGAGAAGCGACGGTCGACCGAAAAGTTTTTTCCATCAATAGTTCCTTTGATCGTCAGCATACCGGTGTACGTACCGGGTGCAATATTCTCAGGAATACTAACGGTGACCCATATGGGCTGTGTGGTAAAATTATGCAGGTCGACAGATGGCGTGTCGAGGATTGGGTCCGGATAAAAACCAGAAACCGGGTTCAATTTATCCTTTGATGGATTTGGGAGCGGGCGCCCGACCCTTGTGTAACCGACAAAGCCAACAAATGAGTTCTTATTGATCAGATCAACATTTCTTGAGACCTGGACAACGGATGCAGTCAGATGACGGATCGTATGTGTACTGCGAACGGCAAATTGAAAACTGGCATGTTCACCGCGCGCCACATTCGCAACCGGTTCTACATTTTCAAAAAAAGCAGTTTCTTTAAAAATCTTCTGCAAAGGGTCCACCGCCGCAAACGTGATCATATCATCCAACTGTTGCGCACTATATGATTGCTGTGCATTACTAAAGAAAACACTCAGGCACAACGCCACACTAACAATTCGCTTTTTCATCAATACATGTTTATAAAGAATAGTGATAAAAAATGGGAAATTGTAATCATTTCCCTGATGCATTTCCAGGTTAGATCTGCTTCAGCATATTTTCGATCTCGTGTCGATCCGCCATTACTGTAACTTGTTCCTCCTGCATGGCAGCGTTAAGGTATGCCATGCTGGTTTTGATATTAACACGGGCTGAGCTGTGAAATTCGGTGGCGCCAGTGTCTTTTGCAACATCGGCGATATTCGATGCACGAATTCCCGAGCCCGGCATTATAATTATTCGATCAGCAGATTGTTTGACCAGGTCTGCAATCAATGGCGCTCCCTGGATGGCGGTAGGTTGCTGACCCGAAGTAAGGATGCGCTCGCACCCAATATCGATGATATCCTCCAGCGCTTCAAAAGGATTTATCGCCCAATCAAACGCCCGGTGAAATGTAACACCTAACGGATATGCGGCTTCGACAAGCTGTCTGCATTTTGGTTTATCAACCGTACCATCCGGTTGAAGAATGCCAATAACGACACCATCACATCCAATCTTTTTACACGCAATAACATCATGAAGCATCACGTCAAACTCTTCATCAGAAAATAAAAAATCACCACCACGTGTACGAATTATTGGGTACAATGGGATATTCAATTTTTTTCTCGCCGATTTTATCAAACTGTAACTCGGCGTTGTTCCTCCATCTCCCGGATCGGCGCAAAGTTCGACGCGATGCGCTCCGGCCTCTTGTGCGATCAAAGCGGAATGTAGATTATAACAGCAGACTTCGAGAACCATGATTAATTCATTTCGCGACCAATGTTTCATTTAAATAAAATCAATTCAAATCAAATACTTCGCGTCATACATCCTTTCTTCATCTCCGCTTTTCACCGCATAAGAAAATCCTTTTTGAATTGCATACGCACCAAAGTCCCCATTCTTTTTTAGAGCAAGGAATCCAACCTGGAGCGTTTTCGCTTTTTCGGGGTTGCGCTTTACAATGCGTTCAACAGCTTTTTTACATGCATCTTCGGCGGAAAGCCCCTGGCGAAGTAATTCTACAACAAGATGAGATCCGACAATACGAATCACTTCTTCACCTACACCAGTAGATGTAGCCGCACCAACTTCATTATCGACATACAATCCCGCGCCAATGATCGGTGAATCTCCTACCCTGCCACGCATCTTAAATGCGAGGCCGCTTGTTGTACATGCGCCACTCAGGTTTCCCATCGAATCCAGTGCAACCATCCCGATTGTATCATGATTAAACTCACTGCCTGGTATATGCGCTAATGAAGTAGGTTGACCACTTAACTTATTTTCAATATTAATAACTGGTTCGTATTTCGACGATTTTAACCATTCCTTCCAATCGTGTTCACTTTTTGGAGTGAGCAGATTTTCTTTCTTAAACCCATTCGCTAATGCAAATTGTAACGCACCGTCACCCACCAGAACAATATGAGGTGTTTTTTCCATGACCATTCGTGCCACTGATATTGGGTGAACTATATGCTCGAGACACATTACCGAACCACAGCCTCCATTTTCATCCATAATACATGCGTCAAGCGTAACACGTCCGTCGCGGTCCGGCAAGCCTCCATAACCTACAGTTTGCACGTTGGGATCACCTTCGGGAACTTTTACGCCGGCCTCGACGGCATCGAGCGCACGGCCACCGGCACTTAGGACCCGCCATGCTTCCGCATTTGCGGGCTTGCCGAAATCCCAGGTGGAGATGACAATTGGTTTACCAGCCATTTGATTTGTTGATTTTGCAATGGAATTTTTTGCAATTATTGTTCCTGCAATGCCGATCAATGAAGAGCCCAAAAATTTGCGACGATTAAACATAAAAGAAATTATGCCCCAATTTAATCATCCTTTGCACCTTTAGAAAAAAACTTTCAGGCAAATGCGAGTTGAGGCCGCGGTGTACAATCTTTTTGTTTCACTTAAAGGCACAAAAAAATAGCATCTGACTCCGACTTTTTTTTCATCAATGTAAATACTACATTTAATTTTCAAACCACTGCCATGAGATCATTTCTTACATTGATTTGCTCCTTATTAACTGTTACAGTTTTTTCCCAGGATTTCAGCCAGGACAGTGCCTGGTTCGTTAATAACTACTATAAAGTCGAGCAATATATTCCGATGCGTGACGGAGTGAAACTTTTCACGGCGATCTATATCCCAAAAGATAGCAGTGAAAAGCATCCAATTTTGATGAAAAGAACTCCATACAATTGTGAACCGTATGGCGCAAACAAATACCATGATTTCTGGAGTAAGTACCAACGTTACTATTTGCGCGAAGGGTATATCATGGTTTTACAGGATGTGCGTGGCCGTTGGATGAGCGAAGGACAATTTGTAGACGTTCGGCCATTTATCAAAGACAAAAAAACAAACAAAGACATTGATGAAGCGTCAGACGCATTTGATACAATTGACTGGCTGGTGAAAAATGTTCCAGGCAATAATGGTCGTGTCGGTGTTGCCGGAATATCATACCCGGGTTTTTTTTCCACGATGGCCGCAGCAAGTGCTCATCCGGCATTAAAAGCGGTGAGTCCACAGGCTCCAGTTACGGACTGGTTTCACGGTGATGATTTTCACCATAACGGCGCTTTTTTTGTGTTGGATGCATTTGATTTTTATTTGGGTGAATTTGGAAAGCCAAGATCGGGTCCCACAACTACTCGTCCAGAAGGGTTTGATTATCCTATCCACGATAACTACAAATTTTTTCTCCAGGCAGGGGCATTGAAAAATTTGATGAAATTAACAGGAGATACCATCGCTTTCTGGAAAGATATATTCGCTCATCCAAATGAAGACGATTGGTGGAAAGCACGCAATGCAAGGGTCGCCATGTATGATATAAAACCTGCCATGTTGGTTGTAGGAGGTTACTTCGACGCAGAAGATTGTTTTGGCGCATGGAATCTCTTCAAAGCGATCAAAAAGCAAAGTCCGCAAACCAGTAGTTTTCTTGCAATGGGTCCGTGGTATCATGAAGAGTGGTCGTATAATGATGGAACACATCTTGGCAATGTTCAATTCGGCAGCAACACTTCGTATTGGTACCAAGACAATATTGAAATCCCTTTTTTCAATCATTACCTGAAAGAGAAATCAGATCCACGTCTTTCAACGGCGACTTTATTTTTTAGCGGTGAGAATAAATGGAGAAAATTTGATCAATGGCCTCCGGCCGACAAACAGGACCGCACCATTTATTTCCTGGACGGAAACAAATTATCGTGGGATAAACCAACAGGTAAAAGCAATTTTTCCGAATATCTCAGCGATCCCGCACATCCGGTTCCTTATACCGAAGATGTGCATTTCAACAGGACCCGAAATTATATGACAGACGACCAGCGTTTCGCCTCGAGAAGACCTGACGTCGTAAGTTTTCAAACCGGGATTTTGAATGAAGATATCACGCTTGCCGGACCCGTGATCGCGGATTTAAAGGTTAGTATCAGTACCACGGATGCGGATTTTATCGTAAAACTGATAGATGTATTTCCGGATAGTCTCTCCTATACAAAGACCGATATCTACACTGAGAAAGAGCCTCTGATTCCTTACCCGATGGGCGGATATCAAATGCTTGTGCGCGCCGAAATCATGCGCGGAAAATATCGCAACAGCCTTGAAAATCCGGAGCCATTCAAACCAAATACCATTGAAACCGTTCGGTACGCCATGCCGGATGTAGCCCATACATTCAAGAAGGGGCATCGGATCATGGTGCAGGTTCAAAGCAGCTGGTTTCCACTGGTGGACCGGAATCCTCAAAAATTCATTAATATCTATACCTGCGACGACAGCGACTTTCAGAAGGCAAATATTCGGATTTATCATGATGCGGAGCATGCTTCCGGCATTGTCCTTCCAGTGATACATTGAATAGTTGATAAGTTGAAAGGTAATTGCACCCACATCCGATACCTTTCAACTTTTCAACCTATCAACATTTTGTGTGCGCCCTGCATAAATATATTTTGTTCTCCCGCTCCGATTTCTTAAATTAGTTACATCAGTTCTTTTCATTCCATTTCTCCACCTAAATTAAAACTCATGGAATCTACAGTCTCGATCGACCAGTTCCAAGAGGAGTTGCAATCATGGAAACATGAACTCTCCTCAATCAAACAAGAAATCCGTCACTTTGAACAACACCTCGAAGACATGGCCTCCAAAAATCTACCAAAAGATCTCCTCGCGCAGGTCGAACATTTCCAAAACAGTTTTATTTGTCAAAAAGAAGTCATCGACAGGCTCCGCCATGACCTTCCTGATTCACGTCATAAAGTAGAAAACATTTTCAATAGCAGGTTGGATTCATCCGAAGGCGTTCGGGCTCACGATCTGCTAAGTGACAGAATGGATATGTTCCGCAGGATTTATGATGAAGTCAGAGATCATTTCAAGCGCTTCGAATCCGAGTGGATGTAAGTAAGTAAAGTTTTATCGACCCTTTGCGTTCCTTTTTTTTGGAAGAAATATTTTTTTGAAAAGATATCAGGATTTTTATTTTTGTAACGCGCCCTACTACAAAACCGTCGCTAACCGAGCCGATTGGCAATACATATGAAAGAAGAAGTACCACAACTTGAGCTTTGGATACAGGATATTCAGTCGTACGTTTTTAAAGTCATCAGCCCGACTTTTAAAAAAGCAGCCTTCAAATTCGATCGATCCGACTACACATTCAGTCGTAAACATGGAAAAAATACCCAGACGTTTGGTTTCCTCTTTACAAACCAGTTTCCGATAAAATATCGAGTGAATTTCATGTTGGAGATTTCCAACAAGAAAATAAGAGAGGCTAAATCGGCATTTTTTGAAACATTAAAAAGAGACGATTTTCATTTGAATGGTTTGGTCATGTTTTTAAAGAATTTTGGTGAATCGAATGGGGACGAAAACAAAAAAGATTACACTATCTACGGGAATAAAGAGCTTTTTGATGCGGGCGACGCGATCAACAGGATCCTGCAATACGAAGCATTTCCATTGTGCGATCATCTGACAAATCTTGCCGCATTAGATTCTTTTTATGCCAGCCGGCCGGGTTGGTCCGTTACTCACTATCATATCGATAATATCCTAAGTGATTTGATTACAGCGAGGCTCAACAGGGAAAGAAATTTGGACGAAGTTTATATCGACATTGCGGATCGCATCCAGAGAAAGGATTCAAAACGCAGAATTGATACCGACGCCGGACTCCTTGTGACACTTTGCTACGAATTCCTGAAAAAGAAATACTGAAGCGAATGTGAAAATGTGGGAATGTGGAAATGTGGAAATTAGTTTAACGATTGAACGGGCTTAATTTCCGCATCTTCACATCTCCACATTTTCACATTCTCCCTGAACTGGCGCTTCCATCACACTCACATTTTTCCTTATTTTGCATAAAACTATTCAATGAAAATATTGCTCTTGGCAATTGCTCTCTGCTGTTCCGTAATGATGCATGCACAGGAAATTTCTATCGTTCCTCTTCCTGCATCAGTTAGTCCCGGAAAAGGCTCCTTCACCATTTCCTCCTCCACACAGATAAAATTAGAAGGCAGCGGCATGGAAAAGTCTGTTAACTTCCTAAATGATTATTTGAAGAAAATTTATGGTTTCTCATTACAAACAACCACGAGTTCGTCGCAAAATAATGTAATCGTATTGAATTTCGAGCGTCTGGATAATCCGATTCCCGGCGCTTACAAATTAACTGTAGATGACAAGTCAGTGTATATAGCCGGTGATAATGAAGAAGGCGTTTTTTACGGTATACAAACTCTTATACAACTACTACCCGTTGAACCGTCAACCTCTCTTGTAATACCACAGGTTACTATCGAAGATCACCCGCGATTTGCGTGGAGGGGTTTACATCTTGATGTCAGTCGCCATTTCTTTGATGTTACTTATATCAAGAAATATATTGACCTGATCGCTCTTCACAAGCTCAACTATTTTCATTGGCATTTGACGGATGACCAGGGATGGCGCATCGAAATCAAAAAATATCCCAAACTAACGGAGACAGGTAGTTGCCGGGACGGTACCATCATAGGTCGTTACCCGGGAAAAGGAAATGACAGCATTCGCTATTGTGGCTTTTATACGCAGGATCAAATTCGCGAAGTCGTCAAGTACGCTGCTGATCGATATGTCACCGTCATACCCGAAATAGAATTACCGGGACATGCATCGGCTGCGCTTACTTCTTATCCATATCTCGGTTGCACTGGCGGTCCGTATCACGTGCAACAAACCTGGGGTGTTTTCAGCGATGTATTTTGCGCCGGCAATGACAGCACCTTTCAATTTTTACAGGATGTAATGGACGAAGTGATTGCCTTGTTCCCATCAAAATACATTCACGTTGGTGGTGATGAATGTCCAAAGACGGCTTGGAAAAAATGTCCCAAATGTCAAAAGAGAATTAAGGATAATGGATTGAAAGACGAACATGAGTTGCAGAGTTACGTCATCCGTAGAATGGAAAAATATATCAATTCAAAAGGAAGACAAATTATTGGTTGGGATGAAATTCTGGAAGGCGGACTTGCTCCAAATGCTGCCGTCATGAGTTGGAGGGGAGAAAAAGGTGGAATCGCCGCAGCGAAAGAGCATCACACAGTGGTGATGACGCCGACAACATATGTTTATCTCGATTATGCGCAAAAAAGAAACGAAGATTCTGTAGTTATAGGCGGATATCTGCCAGTTGAAAATGTGTACAGCTACGAACCGCTGTCGAAAGAATTGACTCCTGAAGAACAAAAATATATCTACGGCGTGCAGGCAAATATCTGGACGGAATACACCGGGAATCCTTCAAAACTCGAATATCAATTATTTCCAAGAGCAACCGCCTTGAGTGAGATCGCGTGGAGCCCAAAAGACGCGCGTGACTGGAGTAGTTTTGAAAGAAGACTTCCGGTCCAATTTAAACGATATGGATTATGGAAGACAAATTACAGCCGTGCTTATTTTGATTTAAAAGCGAGCATTGTACCCGATTCCAATAACGTTGGCGTATGGTGGAAACTTGAAACAAAAGATCCGAATACAAAAATTAGCTGGGCACTGGATAGACAAGATGCTGCCATGCCGTATTCGGCTCCTATTCATATTATGAAAACAAGTACTTACCTGGGCCTTGGTTTCGTAAATAATAAAGTGATAAGTTCCACAACCCAGGAATTCAATTTGAATAAGGCAACTGGTAAGAAAATCACGTTGACAAACCCGCCAGCAGTTGAGTTTCCCGGTAACGGCGGTGCATTCGGGCTCGTCAATGGTGCACTCAGCAAAAAATATGGAAATTTCTCAGAGTGGCTGGGATGGCCAGGTGGTGATATGGAGGCAACAATTGATTTCGGCAAACAAGAAAATATTTCAAAAGTTAGTGTTCACACACTCGATCAAAAACGAGGTAGGTTTTATGCACCAGCCTATGTGGAAGTATTTGTATCGGGTAACGGAACTGATTTTAAAAGTGTAGGAAAAACGGATGCCTTTGTGTTAGACCAGGATAATATTGGAAACATGGTGATTTCGTTTACGTCTGCACCTGCCCGTTATATAAAAGTTTTTGCAAAAAACGCCGGTACAATTCCTGAAGGGCAGCCTGGTGCAGGTAATGCCGCACGCATGTTGATTGACGAGATACAGGTTGAATAAAATTTTGGGATTTTTCTTTGCGCCTTTGCGAGAAATCATCACGCAAAGGCGCAAAGTTTGCAAAGGCGCAGAGGGGGCACTACGAGCGATATCTACATATTGTTTGTAATAAACTCACCAGGCACTTGGAAAGAAAAAGGCTGACGATTTTTCTCCCTTTAATCGAATTGAAATAGTGAATACTACTATAAAATCGAGAGAAACAACGTGAGTAAAATATTGGCATTTTTTCTTTGCGCCTTTGCAAACTTTGCGTCTTTGCGAGAAAATTATCACGCCAAGGCGCAAAGGCGCAAAGGAAGGCGTAGCAAATAATACCTACATTTTATTTTTAATAAACTCCGCCGGCAACTTCGAAAGAATAAAGTTGCCGATTTTTTTTCCTTCTTCTCTCCCATTATCAATCGAATCCATGTAATGAATGCCTCCATAAAAACGCGAGATACACGCCTCATTGGAAGCGGACAAAAATGATTTGAATCTTCTTGGTGGTAAGCCTATGTATTTTTCTGTTGAGTCAGTAAAAGAAAACTTCTCTCCGAAATAATGAGTTAATACAATTGCAGCGGCAGTTGATATTACACTATGTCCACTGGTATACTCAGGGAATGGAGGAGTTTGAAGAATAGGCTGCCATTTCTCATCGATATACCTGTTGATGACTGTTTCCGGTCGAATCCTGTTGCTGCGATATTTCTCGTCCCAGCAACTTACAAACGCATCATGCAAAGACATCGCAACAACTGCATGAATAAACATGGTGTTTACAAAATCCAATTTATGCTGTTTGCAAACGATCCCCGTAATGCCCATCCAATGTCCACCCGGGGAAATTTTTTTCAATCCCAAACTCATATGCCCCTGGAATTGTACGGCGAATGGATTGCAGTCCCAAAAGTTTGCAATTGTTGTTTGTTCTTTTGTAAGATGTTTCCCTGTATTGTACACATCCATCGCCAGTTTAAAAAATTCCGACGATTTATCTGTACTAAACGGCACCCGCGACACTGGGATAAACTGGGTTGGGGAATCAATAAAAAAAGTGCGGATCGTTCTCCAATGAGGCTGCACTGCTGCCATATACTCAGGAGGAGTCGGTTGCCAGTTGCTGTCTGACCGTATGGGATTGTATCGGGGTAAAACACTCAATTGAAAATATCCATCCTGTTTCGAATATTGCACAATTGCTTTGCTCACAGTTTGTGCAAATGCAACAGAAGAATCCAATATTTTTTTTGCGATGTGGTGCGACACAAATTCATTGTACAACACCTTTTGATTTTCTTCCAGCAAATATCCTGACGGCAGTATTGCTTTTCCCGTTTCCAGGATCCCGTATAACACACAGAATTCTGTATTGATCTCACCGCTCGCATGCATCTGCACTTTCGGATACTGGCGAATATTTGATTGGATATAGGGTAAGTCTTTCTTCTGCTGACAAAGAATTTCGTAACCCGTGAGTGTAGAATACGCATAAAATCTCGCAGCGGCTGTCGGATCCGTCACGTCGTGAAACATGACTTTGGTTATAGCAAATACCTGTTGTTGTATTTTTCCGTTCATCCATGGCTCCGTCTTGAATTTCTGAGCATGAATTCCATGCGAGACAAATGAAAACAGGACGAGGACTGATATTTTTTTCATTTAGCAGCAAGTTTATAGTTAGCAACAGGCCCGCCATTTACCCCCACAAAAAGATATGGCTGACTCGCAGATGAAATGATGCAGGCATCTTTCACGTCGCCGGTTATGCGAAGACCGGATTGCACCTGGTTCATATACGTGAAGTTTCCTTTCCCGTCATTTAATAATACCACTCCAAAATTTGCGTCGATCTTGCCAATCTTCAATCTGGGATAATCATTGTTTCCAAATAGAATGAGGTCCGTCGCATGATCCCCATTCAGATCTGTTGCGAGTATTTTATATACCGGGGAGAATTGCGCCTGCACCGGTATCTTTCTCGGAATAAATTTTCCATTCTTGTTTTCAAAAATCGTTGTCTCAAGCCACGTCGCTTTCAGATGCTGTGTGTCTTTAAGTTCATCCGAAGTAAAAATATCCTGTAACGTTGCATCTGCATAACTTTTGTATGATGTAAATTTTTTACGCATGGTGTAAAGTTCGTCAAGCAATTCGTCACGGGAAACGTATGGATATGATTTCCCCTGGATATAAAAGCACAGGAAGGGGTCGATCGAACCATTATTGTCAAAATCTTTATAAATCATTTCCGCAGGTTCTTTTTCACTGGCACGTAGTTGCGTATTGAGTCCAAGGTTACCCGCTATGATATCCATATCACCATCTCCATCGATATCGGCCAGTGTGAATGTGTTCCACCAGCCCGAATAATCACGGTCAAAAAAATCTTTTGTATGATCTTCCAGGTGGTCGACTTTATTTAGATAAATCGTGATCGGCATCCACTCGCCGGCAATGATCAAATCTTTCTTTCCATCTTTGTCGATATCATACCATGCAGCTGCGGTCACCATGCCTGCTGACTGCAAGGCGGGCGCCCATTGCGCCGTCACATCTTTAAAATTTCCCTTCCCGTCATTTTGCAATAAATAGCTTTTTGGACTTAATGGGTATTTGCCGGGAATCACCCGGCCACCGACGAACAAATCCGCCGAGCCGTCGCTATTAAAATCTTCCGCCGCAACGCATGATTTGCTTTCATGCATTGCTGGTAACGCGTGCTCATTTTTTACCAGGTTTCCCTTGCTATCGTTTATGTATAACCGATCCTGGAGACTGCTATCATTTTCAGAGTATAGTCCATATCCGCCACTGACGGCATATAAATCAGGATATCCATCTCCATTAAAATCCCGGAACACGGCATCTGTTGTCGTAAAACTGCTATCTGCGTGAAATGAAGGTTGGGGAACTTCATTAAATAAACCGTTTTGTTGTTGTACAAACAAAGCTCCGGCCTGCCCTTGCGACGCCCCGATAAAAATATCCTCCAGTCCATCTTTATTGACATCAGCCACTGCAAATTTTGGTGCAGTTTGCGAAAGCATACAAGGTATCAACGGTTGTCTCTTAAAATCATTAAAGTCAATTTGCTCGTGCGTAAATGACAAGACCGGTTTTACCTGGCTGAACAACGAAGAAACAACAGCATTTGAATAGATGTATGCTGCTGTCGCTTGCTTTTCTACCAATGTAATGTTCTGATCCGCGGAAATGTTTGCCAGGACCTGCATGGCACCGCTGGGCCAGATGACTTTTAAAGAATCAACTGAACTGTTTGTTCCTAAACCAATATGCAAAATTTCGCTTACTGACGACTGGTAGCCACGCGTAGGCATTTGTTCGAAATACTGGGTCATTCCCTTTGTATAACAATATATTTTGGCGCCTAGTCCATTTGTGTTTTTGTCACTCCCTTTAAAATGTATTGACAGGTAGTGATTGTTTAGTTTTTTACGTGAATCATTGCGATAAATAAAAGCGGGACTATTGACATTGTTAACCACCAGATCCAAATCCCCATCGTTGTCGAGATCGGCATAAGCAGCGCCGTTAGACAGGACCAGTTGATTCAGGCCCCACTGTTTTGAGACGTCGGAAAAAGTAAGATCTCCATTATTCCTGAACATATAGTGCGGGACAAGTGAGGAAGGCATTTTTGAAATGAGCTCGAGGTAATTAACGCTATCGTGATGCATTGCCTGGTTGATCACGTAATCGCCCCAATATTTCAAAAAATCCTTGTTTGTATAATCGCGCATATACCCGTTCGTTATATAGAGATCCTTGTAGCCGTCGTTATCAAAATCTGCCAACAACGGCGACCAGCTCCAATCTGTATTCGAAATGCCGGCAAACTGTCCGATCTCGCTAAAAGTTCCATTACCGTTATTCATGTGAAGCATGTTTCTCATGAATTGATAATGGAATTTATTTTCAGCCATGTAATTGTACAATTCATAGTTCTCCTGCGCCTGCAATAATTTTTGGCGGTGATTGTCTTCCGGCAACATATCAAGCGTTAAAATATCCGGTAACCCATCATTATTAAAATCTGCAATGTCATTCCCCATCGAGAATTCTGACATATGGCTAAGCATAAAAAATTCCTGCTCACTAAAAGTTCCGTTGCGATTATTGATGTAGAGATAATCCTGTTCGGTGTAATCATTCGAGACGTAAATATCCGGCCAACCATCGTTATTGATGTCCGCAACTGCCACACCAAGCCCAAAACTGATCGGGTTTCCGGTAATTCCCGCTTGCTTGCTCACATCAGTGAAGTGTCCATCGTCATTCCGGTATAATTTATCGGCAGCCAGCGGATCGAAGTCATCTTTCAAATAATGAATACCGACATTCTTAAACGCTTTAATATTATGATTGAGCAGGTACATGTCGAGATCACCATCAAGATCGTAATCAAAAAAAATTGCCTGCGTTGAGCACGCAGTATCCGCTAATCCATATTCTTTTGCTTTTTCTGTAAAAGTGAGATCGCCGTTGTTGATGTATAATTCATTTCGACGGTCGCGCCCCGAACCTTTTCCCGAGTAACAAACGTAGATATCAAGAAGTCCATCGCCATTGATATCAACCATCGTCACGCCGGTTTTCCATCCCTTCTTTCTACCTGCCACTCCGGCCGAGTTCGTGATGTCTTTAAAATGTAAATTTCCCTCATTAAGATATAGTCGATTTGGTTTGAGATTGCCACTGAAATAAATGTCAGGCAATCCATCGTTATTAATATCTCCAATTGCTACGCCACCACCGTTGTAAAAATATTCGTATGCAAGCACGTTGAGTGCTTCATCTTCTTTGATGACGTTGTTGAAATCAACTCCTGTTTGTTCCGGCGATAATAATGTAAATAAGGTGCTGTCTTTTTGCTGGGAAATTGCGGTACGGCCGACAGCCATTAGCACGAGAAATATTACAACTGCTCTAATCATGCAATCAAAGTATGGCGACAGGTGAGTTCTGTTAAGGTTGCATTGCTTTTCAAGTTAGGACTTATTCGTTGAATATTGAGAGTCGGAAATTGAAAATTGAATATTGAAAATTTTCTCAGAGAATAATCAACGTTCAATATTCAGCGAAAGAATAGGGCCGCTCATTGAGCGGCCCAGCATCATAGGAATATTTATGAGTTATGGTTTGTCCCACCAAACGTGTGAATTCATTTTGTCGCCGTTATCCAGGTTACCTACAGCGGCCTGGTAATTGACGCCATTGGTAATGGGTTCTGAAATCGGATACGTGAAGCGACGTGGAATTTGTCCGTTCGTAACATTTCCAGGATAGCCGGCAATCGGAATCAGATCAGGAAATCCTGTTCTTCTCCAATTTGCCCATGCTTCATATTCATCGAGGAATGTTGCCACCCAATACTGCGTGTTGATTTGATTTAATGCGTCAGCAGGATCATATGGATTTGCTGCGAGATAAGTTGTAATAGCTCCAGCCGGAATGCCAGACAACGGAGTCGGGTTTGACTTAACTCTTGACGCGATTTGATCAAATTCCTGCATCGCGGCGGTGACGCCCGCGGTATAGAATGCTGCAGCATCTCCGCTGATCCATCCTCTTACTACAGCTTCTGCTTCGAGCAAAGATGTTTCGGCATATGTCAGGAAGAACGTAGGAGCATCGTAGCGGGCGAATGTATTACGATTTACAATTGAATATTTGGCCTGGCTTCCCGGGTATCCCGGAGCAGTGGAAATATCATGCGCACCGCCGGCATTGTCATACCCATTTGGCTGACCAAGCTGGATTGCCGCAGAGTTGTCGCCAAGATCCTCCACATCACTTGGATTAGCAGCCACAGTTCCGAAATAAGGAAGTCTCGGGTCGTTTGTACCCTTCAGGTAATCTACAAAAGTTTTGCTCAAACGCGCAGCATTCGGATCAACACCAGCCAATACCCATGCGTTACCGTTGATAGTTGGTGTGCCACTTGTGAAATCCTGGTGTGAAAGAATCGCATCATCATCAGTACTTGTAAATACACCACCTGCCACAGCGGCCTGTGCCCACTGTTGTGCTTGTCCCGGATCTACTTTTACCATACGCATTGCAAGACGCAACATTTCTGAGTATGCAAATTTTTTCCATAAAACAGGATCTCCACCATAAACCACATCCGAAGCATTCAGCGAATTTGGCGCAGCCGGATCAAGTTTCCCTGCAGCATCATTTAGTTCATTTAACATGTCTGCATAAATATCTTGCTGCTTATCATACTTCGGCGAAGTAATTTGTTTGATATAACCAAGACCCGCTTCACTGTAAGGAATATCACCATACATGTCCGTCATACGTTGAAACATGAACACCTTGAAGATCCTCGCGATATTATAAAAATTCGCTTTCGTGGGATCATCTTTTGTATTCTCAACAACTTCTACAATATTTTTTATAGAGTTATTGTAGTTGTTATCCCAGTAAGCAGAATTATATCCTGAGTTGTAGGTGTATTTGTCACCGCCCCAATAACCAAATGTTGACGAAAGGTGCTGAATCATTGTGGATCCATATATCAGGTTGTTTCTCCAATCTTCATACGAGTTCGCGTCACTATTACCCGACGTAACGAGTTCAGCGGAGGTGAACAGATAAATATAGTTCATGTTTGCAGGTGTCAAATGCTCCGGGTCGGTATTGATCGATTCAAAATTTTTATCACAACCCGTAGACAACAAGCCTGCTATTGCAACTGATAATAATAATTTATATTTCATATTCGATGAATTTAACTTGATTAAACAATTAGAATTTCAGATTCAGATTAAATCCATAGCTTCTTACAGCCGGATAGCCTGCCAGGTCAAGTCCCTGCGCATTCGTATTTGTGTAATTAGATTCAGGATCGATGTTTGGAGTATGCTTCAGTAGTGTCGCCAGGTTGCGACCAACTAAAGTAAACGTAACACCTTTAATGAATCCATCTTTCAAAATCGATTTTGGCAGTGAATAGCTCAGGCTCATCGATCTGAGTTTAATAAAGCTTGCATCATAAATAAATTCTTCGGCCACGTTGTCGCTAAATGCGATGGCGTTCCAGTATGTTTCAGCCACCACAGCTTTTGTGTTGGTTTTTCCATCTTCTGTTACGCCCTTGCCCACATAGCCGCCTTCTCTGCCCTGTAATGTTGTTTTTTGCAATCCTTCAGAATACAATACGAGGTTTGTTCCTGAATAAATTTTCGCTCCAAACTTGTAATCGATCAGGATCGACAATGTGAAGTTCTTATAGTGGAAGTCGTTCGTAAAGCCACCGGTTTGTTTGTACACACCAGAACCAAGATTTTCGATATTGTCTGAGCGAAGTGGCAAACCTGCTGTATCATAGATAATGTTGTTGTTTGCATCGCGTTTGTATTTGTAACCGGTGATTTGTCCATATGGTAACCCAACAACATTGCTGATGCTTACACCGTCACCAAAGCGCGGAACATTTAATTGAAGACTCTTCACGTCAGGTGAACCCAGTGATTCGATCTTGCTTGTGTTTTGCGCAAAGTTGAAGGACATGTTCCAAGTGAAATCCTTTCCACGAATTGGCGTTGCGGTGATCAACACTTCAAGACCTTTATTCCGTAGGCGGCCCACGTTGATCGTATTGTTGTTGTAACCAGAAGTTGAGCTAACTGTTACAGGCACGATGTCGTCACTTGTCTTCTTATCATAGTAAGCGAGATCGATTCCCAGGCGATTGTTCAGGAATTCCATATTCAAACCGACTTCAAATTCTTTGATGCTTACAGGTTTCAAATTTTGGTTAGGAATATTTTGTGTATTCACATATCCCAATGGTTGACCATTCAACTGATATCCCTGTAAATTATAAGTGAGAACCGTTTGGTATGCTGTCGCTGCACCTGTGTTGGAAGATTCGGCATATGACGCTCTCAATTTACCGTAGTTGATCCAGCTTGGCATACGAAGTACATCAGAGAAAATAAAGCTGGCCGCTAAAGAGGGATAGAGGTAGCTATTTGTTTTTGGATTGAGTTGCGAGAACCAGTCGTTACGAGCTGTGGCAGTGAGGAACAAGAAGTCCTTGTATCCGATGTCCACACTTCCGTACACGGAATTGACTCTTGAATGGGTGTAATTAAAATTGTATGGTTTGCTGGAGACGTTATTGATACTGTAGAAATAAGGGATGACGAATGGACCGCCACCGCCCTGAGTCCAGTTCCAAACATTGTCCTGGCTGTTTACACCACCAAACGCGTTAACACTGATCTTGTCGGCAAATTTTTTGGTGATACCGAGTATTCCGTTCACATTCAGCTCGTGTTGATCAACAGTTGTCAACTGGATTGATCCACCACCTGCGTTCGAGTATTGCACACCGTTAGGAGTCACATTGCGCTGGTTGTAAACGAATCCATCTCTTGTAACCTGCGCCTGTACATACAACCAATCGAGGATGTTGTATTTCATCGTCAATCCGCCGGTAAGCCTGTTACGCGTTGTTTTGTTTTCGAAATCATATGCAACGAAGTATGGGTTCTCAAAATAGATATCCTGGTTTCCGGGAAGTAATTCGTTGCGATTTGAATCTACCCTTGGTTTCAGCCAACGTATATCGAATGTATTTGCCACATACAACGTACTTGCAACCGCGTTTCCGGGTGCATCAGAGAATGAAGCCCTGTTCTTTACCTGCTCGAAAATGTAATTCGCGGTAAGATTTACCTGGAACTTCGAAGTGATATTATAGGTAGAGTTGAAATTTATACCTTGTTGCTTCATGTTTGAATTCGGAATATTTGTACTCAGGTATAAATTAGAAAGGCCGATACGGAAATGTCCTTTATCGTTGCCGCCAAGGAGCGCAACGGAAGTTTGGTTTGTTAATCCTGTTTGATAAAAATTCTTGAAATTATCTTTCTGCGCGGTATACTTATAATGATCACCGACCATGTTCACGGCATCTTGTCCGGCGATTGCGGGGCCCCAGGCAGATTCTGCAGTAGCATTCGCGATATCTGCTGTTGTGGGTAACACACCTTGTGTACCCTGGCCATAGGTATACTGATAATCTCTTTCGTCAATTACGTTCGTAAAGGTCATGTTGTTGTTGAGTTCAACACCAATACCGCGAGACCGGGCGCCCGATTTTGTTGTGATGAGAATGGCCCCGTTTCCTCCACGGTATCCATACAATGCAGTTGCGGCAACACCCTTCAATACCTGGATGTTTTCAATATCATCCGGGTTAATATTTGAAAGACCATCTCCGTAGTCTGCACCACCCCACTGGCCGGAAGCTCCCTGGTTGCTGTTATCGTAGGGAACTCCGTCAATTACGTACAATGGTTGGTTATTTCCATTGAGTGACGCGTTTCCACGAATGATTACACGGCTACTTCCATAAGGACCCGTTGCAACACCACCAACCTGAACACCGGCAACCTGTCCGGTCAACGCATTACCAATATTTGTTTCTCTCGATTGGGTAAATTTTGATCCGTCAACAGTAGTTGTTGAATATCCAACGGCCCTGTTCTGTTTTTTAACACCCATTGCCGTAACAACCACTTCGTTCAATTGTCTTTTCTCATCCTGGAGTGTTACGTTTATTGATAATTCATCACCTACAACAATTTCTTGTGTAACATATCCGATCGAGGAAAATACCAGGATATTTCCTTTATTCGCCTGGATCGAAAATGAACCATCAGATCCCGAAGAAGTTCCCCTGCGCGTGCCCTTCACCGTTATAGTGATGCCAGGCAGCGGACCACCGTCTGCGCCAATTACTTTTCCTGTGATAATATCAACCGGAACAGTAATGGCGGATACACCTTTAAGCTGTTCTGCTGCAATGTTGAAATTTGCAGCTTGTGCAGTTGCACCTGATTTAGAATTGTTGCTTTCTTTAGAGAGAATAACGAACGTTTTGTCGTTGATCTTTTTAAATTTCAAACCAGTATTTTTCAATACCTGTGTCAGAATTTTTTCTACATTTTGTTCCGAAGTTTCCACCGGGTTCACCAATTTGTTTCCCAGCGATTGTTCGGAAAAAAGAAAATAAACTCCTTTTGTTTCATTAAGCTGTTTAAGTACGGTCAGAAGTTTTTCCTTCTGATCCGTCTTTTGTTCTTCTTTGTTCAGATTGGTAATTGATTTATTCCTCCCGCCAGCGTATGCAATATCATTTTGGGCATATCCGGCTCCGGAATAAATGACTAGTACACAAACAAAACATGCAAGAGCATGGCGAATGGTTTTGGCTTTTCTCATTTTGCAGTGTTTTAAAATAAATGGTTTACTTATCTGTCTAAACTAACTATTGACGACTTTTGATGCTGATCTCCCGTCCCTGATGAACAACTTCAAAGTCATTCGTGGCATCGATTGATTGCAGTAATACATCCAGGTTATCATTTGGCAACACACCACTGATCGTTTTGGATCCGACATTTAAATCTCCCAATCTCACATCTACGCCATAATGATTTTTTATCATCACCACCACTTCATTGAGTGGGGTACTTTCAAAAACAATTCTTTTATCTCTCCATGCAAGCAGGCTGTCGTTCCGAATGATCCGCTTTTGTGTTTGATTCAGATTGAATTCAACGAATTCACCAGGCATCATCTTTATGTCATTTCCACCGGTTGAATGAACAGTAACACTTCCTTCATTCAGCATTACATTCGATTGTCCATTCCTGTTAACTACATTAAATTGAGTGCCTGTGACGATTACATCGAAATGATCCGTGTGAACGATGAACCGGCTCTTTTCAGGTGTTTTCTTCACATGAAAAAAGGCCTCTCCGTTCAACCACACTTCCCTGTCCTGCCCTTCTTTCCATCGATCCGCATAGCTCACGTTTGAATTTGCATTCAATTTCACTTCAGTGCCATCCGGCAGTTTTTGTTCTTTAATTTCCCCGTAATTGGTTGTTATTGCCTGTTTGCTGTGAATGAAAGATTTCGCCAAATAATAACTGCCTATAATGAATATCACAGAAGCAGCAGCAGTCCAAACGAACCTACTTATAAGTGGACTACGTCCGCTTCCCTGCCCGATTTTCTTCATGAGCCTGGTTTCGGCCGCATCCACTTGCTGCAACATCAATTGTTTCTCATTTACTTTAAGTGATTCCAGTAATTCAACCGCTCTCCGCATCATACTTTTCCTTTGATCATCGGCGGTCATCCACTCTTCCCAGAGAGCAACATCGCTGGGATTGGATCGGTAATGCCAGGCGAGAAAGGATTCATCAGTCAGAAAATCTTCAGGTTGCGTGTATTCATTAATCATATCAGGGGCATTTCTATATGAATTAAAGTGCCATTGAACACAATTTTGTAATGTGAATCTTGAAAGTTTTTTTAAATTGCCCCATAAATGGGATTGAGGTTCCTCTACACCGGCTAAATCTATGCTGCCGTACTCCACTCATGCAGCATTCGTTGTTGTGATCGACTCTTGTAAATGAACACTATTGAATACAAATGATCGTGACATAGAACTCTGGGACAGCTTTCGTCAAGGTAACAGGGAGCATTTTGCACTTTTGTTCCGTAAATTCTACGGCCAAATGTATCTTTTCGGTAACAAGTTCGTTGCCGACAAAGACTTGCTGGAAGATGCCATTCAGGAATTATTCCTGGAATTATGGCAGTCAAAATCACAGACGCCTGTTTATTCGGTAAAAGCGTATCTGCTAAAATCGCTCAAGTACAAACTGCTCAAGCTGATTAAGGCCAATGAACAGCAAAAAACAATTCGCGATCCGAACGATTCTTATTTCGAATGGAGCCATGAAAACTTCCTGATCGAGCAGCAGGAAAATCAAGAAAAGAGGGAACTTATATTAATGGCCGTCGCTCAACTTACAAATCGCCAAAAAGAAATCATCTATCTCAAATACTATCAAAATCTCAATTACGAAGAGATCAGCGACATCATGAATATCAACTACCAGGTCGCACGCAATCTGCTGTACCAATCGATTAAAGCGTTAAAGAAGATTTTGTCAAATGCGCTGACGATGTTCTTGTGATAAATGTAAATGAAGAATGTGGAAATGTGAAAATGTTCGCGGTCTGTCATTTCGAACGGAGTCCGCCGAGGCGGACGAAGCGAGAAATCTAACCGAATCTGCAGCCATTAACGTCGAGATAAAACATGTTGAACCGATCTATTTAGTTCCAATAAATGGTACGAGATTCCTCACTTCGTCCGCCTCGGCGGACTCCGTTCGAAATGACGGACCCCGACCATTTTCACATTTCCACATTTATCACAGTTCCACATTCTTCATTTTATTACATTCATCACATTTGCCTTACTTTCGCACAAAATTAATTGACCTATGAGCATGGTAGATTCTTTTGAAAAGATACCTGTAAAAGTTTTTCCCGATTTAAGGCAAGGTTCAGCATTTATCGCAAAGGAAATCGCACAGTTGATTCGCGACAAAGAAAAAAAGAAAGAGAAATGCGTGTTGGGATTAGCTACAGGATCATCTCCCAAAACGCTCTATGCGGAACTCATCCGCATGCATAAGGAAGAAAACCTGAGTTTTAAAAACGTCATTGCCTTCAACCTCGATCAATATTATCCGATTGACGATGACGCCATTCAGAGTTACAAGCGCTTCATGCAAAAAAATCTCTTTGAGAAAATTGATATCGATCCAAAAAATTGTCACATACCGAGCGGCGAATGGAAAAAAGAAGAAATCAAACAACACGCCATCGAATACGAAAAATTGATCCAGAGTGTGGGTGGAATCGACCTCCAGATCCTTGGAATCGGCAACAACGGACATATAGGATTCAATGAACCAGGCGCAAGCTTATTTTCAAAAACAAGGCTTGTTCCACTAGATAATTCGACAAGGCTCGCGAACATATATGAATTCGCAAATATCTCGCAGGTGCCCAGACTTGCCATTACGATGGGTATCGATACTATTTTAAAGGCAAAAAGAATATTGCTGATGGCTTGGGGGCAAATCAAAGCGGCGGTCATGCAAAAGGCCGTTGAGGGAAACGTAACTGACCAGGTGCCTGCGTCTTTACTTCAGCACCATAACGACTGTGTTTTTGTGACGGACGAACTTGCCGCGTCGGATCTGACAAGATTCAAATCGCCCTGGCTCACAGGAGAAGCCGAATGGACGCCGAAGTTGATTCGTAAAGCCGTTGTCAACACAGCATTGAAACTCGGTAAACCCGTCCTGAGCCTCACAAACAGCGATTACAATGATAACGGATTAAGTGATTTGTTGGTTGAAAAATCTGACGCATATGAAACAAACCTGCAAGTGTTTTATTTGCTGCGTGACAGCATAACCGGTTGGCCCGGCGGAAAAAATCTCCCGCTACCGAATCCTCCGGAAAGAATGACTCCTTATCCAAAACGCTGCGTGATTTTTTCTCCGCATCCCGACGATGACATCATTTCAATGGGAGGCACGTTTATGCGCCTGCATGACCAGGGTCATGATGTGCATGTTGCCTATCAAACTTCAGGCAACATTGCAGTAACCGACGAATTTGTAACACGCTTCCTGGATTTCGCCGTTGGCTTCGAACAGCTTTCGGGAATCGATAGCAAGAAATCGTCGCAAATTTTATCCAATGCCCGCGAATACATAAAGAGTAAAAAATCAAGCCAGGTCGATACAGACGAGATTCGAAAAATAAAGGGACTCATCCGGCGATGTGAAGCGAGCGCCACGTGCCGCTACGTTGGCATCAGTGAGGATAACATACATTTTCTCGACCTTCCATTTTATGAAACCGGAACGATTGAAAAAAAACCAATGGGCGAAGAAGATGTAAGAATCACGATGGAATTGCTTCGCAAAGTGAAACCCCACCAGGTTTACTGCGCCGGCGATTTGGCTGATCCGCACGGTACGCATAAAGTTTGTCTCGACATTGTTTTTGAATCCATGCGTCGTTTGAAAGCATTGAATGAAAGTTGGGTTGAAGACTGCTGGGTTTGGTTGTACAAAGGTGCGTGGCAGGAATGGGATGTAAGTGAAATTGAAATGGCAATACCAATGAGCCCCGACCAGGTAATGAAAAAAAGATTTGGAATCTTTATTCATCAATCGCAAAAGGATATGGTTCCGTTCCAGGGTAGCGATTCACGTGAGTTTTGGCAAAGAGCTGAGGACAGGAACGCTCATACCGCTGATCTATATGCGAAATTAGGTCTCACAAAATATGCGGCCATGGAAGCTTTTGTCAGATGGCATTATTGATCGCGGATTCCACGGATTTTTGACGGATTTCGCGGATCTTATAATGCAGTGAGGTATTATTATTACAAACGAAAAAAATATTTTCTGCAATAGCATGTCACAGGCTGCTGATTCATTCCGGCAAAAATGGAAACTGGCGTGGCAATCCTCAATATTCAGAAAGAAAAGCATCATAGGTTTTTCACTCGTGCTTATCATTCTTGCCTTCTTTCCATTGTTCTTCCAGGCAATTGAAAAAAGACATGGGCCCTTACTGCAAGATTGGCTACTGATACGATTACCCGCTTATGACGTATCGATATTTGTTTTTATTATTATTTGGGCAACCAGTCTCTTGATGCTTTTTCGATCTATCCAGGATCCAAACATTTTTTTGCAGTTCATATGGGCATATGTTTTCCTTTGCCTTTCACGGATGATTTCAATTACGCTGATTCCATTGGATCCGCCCGACCGATTATTGCCGATGGTCGATCCGATCAGCAATGCGTTTTATGGGAAAAAATATATCACCAAAGATTTATTTTTCTCAGGGCACACGTCAACCATCTTTTTAAACTTTTTGTGTCTTCGAAAAAAACCGGACAAAATTTTTGCATTGATTGGAACAATCATCGCGGGGGTGTTATTGTTGGTTCAACATGTTCACTATACGGTTGATGTGATTGCCGCTCCTTTCTTCACGTATTTGGTGTACTGGCTTGCAAAAAAATTGGTCGTCGAAAATCGAAAAGGACTGTTACAATGAAGTAAAACCGGTTATCGACTTACGGTCATCGTAAATCAATAAACAATAAGTCGGCAATTGAGTGTTCAATTGTGAAGTATATCGGTGGAGTTGCATCTGCGGAATCTTAATGCAATAACAATTCATTAACCAATTAAAACGCTTCACCCAATTGAAAGTAGAAACCTTTCGCGCTCCCCTGGCCAATGCCATAGTCCAGGCGGAGATTAAGGCGCTCCGCTTTGCTCAGCGCAATTCGCAAACCACCTCCATAAGAATACTTTAAATGATCAAAATTCAATTGGCTGATCGTGCTGCCGACGTTGCCAATATCACTAAATACAACGCAGCCAATTCGCCAAAATAAGGGAATCCGATATTCTGCCTGGAGTACTGCCTGGTTTTTGTCGCGATACCGGCCCGAATAATACCCTCTCATACTATTGGCACCGCCAAGAGCAGCCAGACTTCTGAGAGGTACCTCACCTGCATTAAAAAAGCCATAAGCCTGTAATGCGAGTACCTGCTGTTTGTACACACGGAAAAATTTTCTCAAATCGACTACAAAATTCGTGTACTCATAGTCCGATCCGAGAATGTTATTGAAATGACTCATGTGAAACTGCAACATCGAACCACGGTCAGGCGCAAACGCATTATTGCGGGAATCATAGGTAATACTCGCGCCAAGACCGGAAACTATATAGCCATAACGGCCCGCTACCTGTTCTTTATCAAACAGGCCGCCGTCTATATATTTGACGTCCCACAATTTTTGAAATTCATAGAGGATGCCAAGAAAAAGCTTTCTTCCCACCAGCCGCTGTGGATGTAGATAAACATAAAATTGTTTGTAGTTGTAGGGCTCTTCGTTGCTGTCTGGAGTTGCTTTACCGATCCCCCAGAATTTATCAGGAAAATAGCTATAGGAAATCTGCTGATTAAGAATATATTTTTCTCCAGGAAAATAAATAGATCCATTAATCGCCAACACCAATTGTTTATTGAGAGAATAAAGCGCCAGAGCTTGCAAATTTGAAGTTCGAGTGGTGCTATCTTCTGCAGATTTTAAATGAAAGGTACTCGAAACGGCAGCGCCAAATGACCAGCTCGTTTCAACGGACCTGGCAACAATTGGCAACACAAGCAGTCGGTGGCGGACAGAGTTACCATCTTTTTTTTGTGCATTTACGATAAAAGGAACATTAAGCGCAAAACATAATATACCGGCAAAAAGTGTTCTTCGGTTAATTCTACAGAAAATGATAGTTTTACAGGTTTTAATTATTTTCAATAAAAACAAGGCAAATTAACAGGTAATTTTTAATTTTATTACATTTGGAAATTAATCGAAACTTTATAATTAATTAAAACTAACTTCATTTTCATTAAGTAAGGCTCTGAACCAGATGTATAAACGCTCTGGAAACAGGGGTTAAATGCTATCACGATATGAAAAAAATGCAATGTCCGGATTTCATTTTGGGTGAAAAGCTAACTCCAGAACAGTTAGCATTTTTTGATAAGAATGGCGCGATTGTTTTTAGAAACGTTTTGACAAAGGATACTGTTGAATTTTTCATTCAGGAAATTGAAAGGGTCGAGCGGGAATTTTTGGCTGAAGGAAGAGAAAAGGTGAATGGAGTTCCGCTGAAGTTTGGAAAGAATGAACACAACGACACAATTATCCAACGCCTTTGCTTTCTCTCACTGTACAGTCCCGCATTACACGAATTTCTCCAGGATCCTCGTTTGCAGGCATTGATAGAGCTACTCCAGCCTTACGACGGAAGAATCTCCGAAAATGAAAAAGACGGCCTCATCTTAAACCATTACGTTCGTACACCAGAAAGTAATTTCTCCCAAATGGGATGGCATACCGATAGCCCAAGAGATCTTTTCCTTGGTCAAAAAATTATGCCCATGCTCAATATCGGGATTCATTTGGATGCATGTCCGTTCGAGCATGGTGGATTGCGTGTTTTACCAGGTACACATAAACAGGGAGTATTGAGATTATTATTCAGAAAAAAATATTTCATCGACAATAATGCGGATGCAAAAGAAGTTGGCTTTGATATCAATGCCGGCGATCTTACCGTTCATGACGGTCGCATCTGGCATCGCGCTCAACAGTCTCCTTTCTTCGGAGCTGCAAGTCGCCGCCGCGTAATGTATGTTCCTATTATCACCGGAAAATACATGCCGAAACACGCAAACAGCAAGACACCTTTTTATCATCGATTCGCATCTAAAGTTCAGAACTAGGAAGAAAATGTGCTCATTGAATGTGGAATGTGAAGATGTGAAAATGTGAAAATTATTAAATTTACTTACTCACTACGGTGGCCTCTTTCTTATCTGTCCTGAGGTTGGTTGTAAAATTTTCACATTTTCACATCTTCACATTTCCACATTCATTATCACATTCGCTCTAAATCACATCCATCATGCTCTCCACACTCATCACCGGTGCCAGCAAGGGAATAGGAAAAGCCATTGCAGAAGAATTGGCAAAACGTGGACACAATTTGTTGCTGATTGCACGATCTGAAAAATTGCTCGAGCAAGAAGCGAAGAGATTAGCGGAGCAATATAAAATCAACACTGATTACCTTGCGATTGATCTTTCCGCCGCTGATGCACCTGGGGATATTTACAACTGGTGCGTTGAAAAAAATTATTCAGTTAATATTTTGGTGAATAATGCCGGATATGGATTGAGTGGTTCGCTGGAAAAATATGAAGAAGCTGAAAATATCAACATGATGCAGGTGAATATGATCACACCCGTTCATTTGTGTCAGCTTTTTTTGCCAATGCTAAGACAGCAGCAAAAATCTTACATTCTGAATATTGCCAGTTCGGCTGCATATCAAGCCGTTCCATATTTAAGTCTATATGCCGCAACGAAAGCGTTTATACTAAATTTCAGTCGCGGGCTCCGGCAGGAATTGAGAAAGAGTCCGGTATCTGTGACTTGTATTTCACCGGGAGCCACCAATACCGATTTCGTAGTACGGGCAAAGGTTGGAGAAAAAGGCTTGAAAGCAGCCGACAAAGTAAATATGAGTCCCGAAGCGGTTGGCAAGATTGCCGTGGAAGCGATGTTTGCCGGGAAGGCCGAAGTCATCACCGGCTTGTTAAATAAACTCGGCGCTTTTTTGGTTTGGTTGCTTCCAAAAGGTCTCGTGGAAAAGACAGCAATGAAAATCTACGAATAACTGGCGGAGTACGAATCACGGATTACGCCGAAAACGGCCTGATTTTCGCGGATTACTTAATCCAAGATACTCCAGTGACGTTTGATTACTAGCTCATTAATAAGTGCGCCAACTCTATTATTCCGGGATGCCTCTTAGGAGTTTCGTGGATGTTTCGTGGATGCCTCCTAGCCGCGCCTTACTAAAAGCGTTCAAGCGTCGTGCGAGCGTTTTGGACCACTCTATCCCTCCACTGGCTAACTACAATGATCATACGAATTCAGCGCAATTACCGCTAGTTTATCCTAAATCAGTCGCATATAAAAAGCTGCTCAAGAATCTCGTCGGCGCTGTCTACATCCGCGAGAATCCGCTTCATTTCCGGAATCCGCGAATACACAATAAATTCCCAATGCCGGAGTTATACTATATTTGCTCAAAATCCCATAACCATGAATTATCTTCATTTCTTGATGCCTTCGCTGCAGCGTTTATTCAATATAAAGGTTGAATTGATCGATGAGTCTGGAAAGCGCTATTCACCAAGCGAAATTCCCGAAGTTGAATATCTCTCCAGGTTTCAAAATAAATGTGTCGTTAATAAAGTCTACCAGAAGATGGTTGCTGATAAAAAATCGGGAACAATCGAGGTTTACCAGGACAAGATTGTTGTGAAGGAGAATTAATCATATCGAACCAATTATCATAAAATTTAATTCCAACATATGAAAGTTCAGTAGTTTCATCTACTGAATTTCCATATTTCCACACTTCCACATTTCCACATTCATTTCATCCCTCCATATTTTCAATATCTTCATCTGAATAATCCGGTGTTACATTCGAAGTGATATCAATCACCTGGAAATCTTCGTCGGTATCAGGCGTGTTAATAAGTAAAATCAACTCGTCCATCCCGCATGGCAACAGGTAACTCATGTTCTCATCATGCAGATCTAAAATAATGCGTGTAGTAAACTCCGTTTCTTCCCGATACTTCTTAATATCCTCCACGTAAATGATCGTGGCTTTTTCCGTGATTTCGTCAATGAATTTTATCAGTTTCATACGAATGGTTTTAAATCAAAGTTAGCATGTCTGTACCAAACAACATCTTCCAAAAAATGTACCAACGCTAAATATAAACACTTACAAAAAAACTGGATATACAACTATCAGTGCATTGGACAGTAGCTTTTTACAATAAATTATTTTATCTCCGCGTTGAAAAATAAAACCAATAACTATGTTTCTGTTGTTATCACTGCCTGACGACACTGAATGGGCGATATTGATATTCTTTGTTCCACTTATACTGACTTACTACTGGGGTTACAAGAATGGTAAGAGGGAAGAAAAACTCGCGAATATGGAAAAGGAAATTGAAAAAGAACAAAAGGAAAGTATGGAGTTTGCAAGCCTCTAGATGCGAATGTGGAAATGTGGGAATGTGGAAATGTGAAAATTCTGACGCGCAATTGTTCAAACATAATTTTCACATTTCCACATTTTCACATTTCCACATTTGCTAAAGTTCTTTTATCTTAATATTCCTCCACCTTACTTTTATTCCTCCCCCGGCGTGAATTTGTAACGCAATGAACCCGACCCCCTGGCCGATTTTCTCGTCCTTGATATGAACCATTTGATGTCCATTGAGCCAGGTAGTGACATCATCTCCAACTGCACGAATCTTCATCGTGTTCCACTCACCCATTTTTAGAATTTTTTCATCTTCTTTCTTTGGCTGAATTAACCATTCTCTACCGTACGACTCATAAATTCCACCTGTATGCAAATCAGGAGGCGCCACCTCTACCTGCCATCCGCTGATTTTAACTCCCTCAATACTCGAACGAAAAAACACGCCGCTGTTCCCATTTGCTTCCTGCTTAAACTCCAACGTAAGCTCAAAATTTTTGTAATTTTTGTCGGTCGACAGATATCCATATTCTTTATCCGGTCCGCTTTCACAAATCATGTCTCCATTCTTATCCACGTACCATTTTTCTGTGCCATGGATCGTCCATCCCGTTAAATCTTTACCATTAAATATGCTTTTTTCCTGCGCATGTACAGTACATATTGCTGCGATGAATAATGTCAGAAGGAAGAAACGTTTCAACATGAATGAATTTTTGTAGTGAAGGTTTTTGTTTGATTAAAGATAGGAATTAAGCATTGTTCAATGGCAGAAAATAAAAATCAACCGCACTTCTATTCTATTTTGATCGTAATAAATTGTTGCCGAGTTCAGGTGAAGGGTGTATTGATAATTGAAACCCTGGGAAGTTTTCATGATGACGAGGAATTCTTCACACGTGCATTGCCGGTTCGCGCCTGAATCATCAACACAATATCAAACACACAATTTAACCGAGGGATCAGCTTGCTTACGCGACGGCAACTACTTTATTGAACTTATTACGGTATTCAACCGGCGAAAGTCCAGTGATCTTCTTAAAAATGGTTCTGAACGCTTTATTGTCAACGTAACCTACTTCATACATCACTTCATTCACATTTTTCGTAGTGCTTTCCAATTGCTTTTTTGCCACTTCAATTTTTACACGTTGAATATATTCAGCAGGTGTATTGTTTGTCGCTTTTTTGAAACGTCTTTCAAAATGCCGGCGGCCAATTGCAAATTTGCTCGACAATTCTTCCACGGAAATCTTTTCCGTTACATTATTCTCAATAAACTCCTGCGCCTTTTTGATGGGTTCGTCTTCGTGTTTTTTTTGACCATTGAACATTATGAACGGAGACTGACTTTTGCGATCTATTTCCAATGCGTATACTTTCGATGCCATGATCGCCATTTCTCGTCCTGCATATTTTTCGACGAGATACAATAAAAGATTCCAATATGAAGTGGCACCACCGCTGGAATACAATCCATCTTGTTCAGTAACAATTCGACCATCTACTAACGTTACTTCGGGAAACATTTCCCGGAATTCATTTGCAGTTTTCCAATGGCTCGAACATTCCTTGCCATTCAATAAACCCGTTGACGCGAGGAAAAATGCGCCGATGCACATACTTGCTATCGCTGCACCTTCGTGGTATTGATCAACGATCCATGGCACCAATGCCTCATTTTTTTTCAATGCCTTTTTTATATCACCACTTGGTGCCGGAATGATCACCAGATCTGTTTTCTTTACATCTTTCAGCAATGCATCTGCATGAATGGTAAACAGGCCATTGTTTAATTTGATCTCGCGATTCAGTCCAACCAGTTGAACTCTAAATAATGCATCCCTGCCTGATGCTTCGAGGAAATCATTGACACCGACAAATATCGTCCTGGGATCAACAATACTAGCCATCACGGCTTCATCGTATACGAGAATGGAAATGTGTTTCATAATTTGAAATCGTTTCAAGGCCCTGGTTGTAACCTGAAGTTGAGGTTAAGGATAAGCTCAACTCCAAGCTCCTAAAGTTATAGAATTAAAAAGTCGCAAACAACCCTCTAATTGTCCGTTATGCACCCCGCAGACACGATTTTTCGAAGGTATTTTTGAGTTAGAAAATCTGTGTAAAAGAATTGGCCAAAATGAGAAAGGTAAAACTGCAAATGCAGATGAGCGTCGATGGCTTTGTGGGACGACCCAACGGTGATCTTGACTGGATAATCTGGCAATGGGATGACCCGCTTAAAAACTATGTCACTGACCTGATGAATTCCATCGACCTGATCATCATCGGCCGAAAATTGGCTGAGGGTTTTATTCCTTATTGGGAAGAAGCCGCCGCAAATAGCAGTCACCCTGAATATACAGGAGCTCAAAAATTGGCTGGTACACCAAAATTAGTTTTCTCAAACACACTGGAAAAATCACCATGGAAAAATGCAAAGATTGCCAAACACAATGTAGTGGATGAAATTGTCGAATTAAGAACTCAGGCAGGCAAAGACATCATTGTATACGGAGGTGCTGATTTTGTATCGAATCTTGTTAAGGAAAATTTGATCGACGAATATCACCTATTTATCAATCCTTCGGCTATCGGTGAAGGACTAAGCATTTTTAATTCAGTGAACCAAAGAAAAAATCTCAACCTGGAAAAAGTAACTGCATTTAATTGCGGCATTGTCGTGATCATGTATAAACCAATTTCTGCATGAGAAAATTAATTGTATCAATGAATGTGACGTTGGATGGATTCATGTCGGGATCCAATTGTGAACTCGATTGGCATTTCCAAAGTTGGAACCAGGAAATGTCTGAATCATTGGCGCAACAACTCAGCAACGCAGATACCATTTTGATGGGACGCATTACGTACAAAGCCATGGCGCAATATTGGGCTTCCTCTGTTTCCGATCCTTTTTTTCCAAGAGAAGATCTTCCTTTTGCGGATATGATGAACACGCATTCGAAAATTGTTTTCTCAAAAACTTTAAAGAAAGCAAATTGGAACAACTCGAAGTTGATCAATGGAAATATTGAATTTGAAATCGCGCAATTAAAATATCAACAAGGAAAAGACATGATCGTCTACGGGAGTGGACAACTTGTATCGACTCTTATTCCGCTGGATCTCGTAGATGAATACCAGGTTTGGATCCATCCGGTCATTCTCGGAAATGGTAATGCCCTGTTCAAAAATCTGCATGATCAAATCAAAATGAAATTATTGGGGGCAAGAACTTTTAGCAGTGGGGTCGTCAGATTAAATTACAGCGTGCGGAGCTGAGCGAGTTGACAGATTGTTTGATAAGAGGCGAAAGGCAGTTTACAGACCTATCAATCAATTTTAGATCATAGCCTGCCCACTGCCTGTTGCCCACGCTCAACAAATTACTCATTCACATAATCAAACCCAACCGCTCCCGATTTAAAGGTGGTTGATTTTACCAGTTTAAGTTTTTTCATTTCGCCAGTGTCCTGGAACAGCAGCTTTCCTGAACCAAGGATAACGGGATTTATGTCGATCCAGTATTCATCAATCAATCCCAGTCGCATCAAATAATTTGCAGACTGTGCACTGCCGATGATGGCGATATTATCGTTGGTGCCGGACCCTTGTTGCTTTAATTTCCGCAATTCTATGGCAATGTTGTTTCCGATTACTCTCGTATTGTTCCAATCTGCTTTTTGCATCGTCCTTGACAACACAATTTTCGGCGCGGCGTTTATCCACTTTGCATGTTCACCGTTCTCCGTCGGCCAATAAGCAGCCATCATTTCATATGTCACACGGCCATATATAACCGAATTCACAGACTTTAATTTTTCTGCAACATAAGCCTGCATTTCACTATCATATTTGATCCAATCTATTTCGCCATTTGGCCCGGCGACGTATCCATCAAGGGACGCGTGCATGAGAAGAATTATTTTTCGCATATGTGTGTTTTCGTGTAGATCAGGTGAATCGTTGACTGGCAATAAAAATAATCAATAATCAACAGGAAATAATCAACGGTCAAGTTGGAAGCAAACTTGCTACTTATACCCGGTCATTTATTATTGCCTGTTGAGTATTGTCTATTAAATTCTGCGTTGTTCCTATCGGAATTTATTCTAATTCCAATTTCCGTTTTTTCTGGTAGAAAACGTAGGACGCAATCCCCAGTGAGATAGGAATTATCATGAATGCAGCGGTTGCTGGTAAGGGATTTGATAAGAATATTGAATAAGTAGCACCTGTCAAATCGATAATCAACCCTGTATAAGCCCATTCTTTTAATCTGGGGAATCCAGGTACAAGAATAGCAACAACCCCGAGGAATTTTGCTGTACCAACGAAAGGCACGAGATAAGCAGGATAACCCATCGCCTTAAATCCTGCTACTGCTATCGATGAAGATGCAATATCAGGTATCGCAGAACCGAGCATCATAAAAGCAAAAAGACTTGTAAAGACCCAGTAGAGTACTTTTGTCTTTTTTGTTTTGATTTGACCAATACGATCTACGCCAAATGTTAAATTAATGTGTGTCATTTTAAAAAAGTTTTAACGGTTATTTTTTTTATTTGCTGAGTCAAAAATATCTCGCACAGTTAATTTTTATCGGGTGTGAAATTGACAAATAAGAGGCGGTTTGCGACTAAACGCGAATTACGTCGGAATGCGCGAATGGGACGTCTCCTCCGATGTGTGTTAGGCCCGCTGCTGCCAGACTCGCCTTAAATGCTAAAATTGACCAGAAGAGTACCTAACATTGCCACATTTTTATTTGTCCAATTTCCCAAGACTCGCGTGTTATTTAGCAGAAGTAAGCTTTTTTATTAACCGCCGAATTGCGAAGTAGCAATGCAGGCAAAAAAAATTGAATCATGGCTAAATTAAATTCGTTTACGTTCATTACAATGAACGGTTTTTTCAAGGGGCCACAAGACGATATCAGTTGGCATAAAAACGACGATCCCGAAAAAGACAAATATGCTATCAAAGGCATTCAGTCAGGAGGCACACTCCTCTTTGGACGCGTTACATACGAAATGATGGCGTCGCAATGGACGAGTCCAGAAATAAAGAAAGCAAATCCCCAGGCTGCGGAAGGAATGACCAATGCCGACAAAATCGTATTTTCAAGAACGCTGAAAAAAGCAGATTGGAAAAATACAAGGCTGGTCACCGGAGATCTAATTGTCGAAGTAAAGAAATTGAAAAAAGAATCAGCCAAAGACATGGTCGTTCTTGGGAGTGGGACAATTCTTTCCCAGTTGGCTGAAAATAATTTAATCGACAAGTACCTGATCATGCTGGATCCTATTGCCATCGGGAACGGCACTCCGATTTTTAGTAATGTTCATCAAAAGTTGAATTTGAAACTGATCGATGTTCAAAAATTTGACAGTGGTGTATTGGTGCTTACATATGAGCCGAAAAAAAAATAAAATTAACTCATCAAAAAATAAAAATCATGGATGAATTCATATTGTTTTTTCGCCTTGATATTATCACCAAGGAAAAACAACCATCGCCGGAACAACTACAAGTTTATATGAAACAGTACCAGGACTGGATCGCTGGTATTGCCGAGCAAAATAAATTCTTAGGTGGTAAAGGTTTATCGACGGAAGGCAAAGTCATGAAGTCAAAAGGCGTCATCACCGATGGACCATTTGCAGAACTAAAGGAATCCATCGCCGGATTTATTATGGTACAAGCAAAAGATTTTGACGAAGCAGTCGCGTTGACGAAAAGTTGCCCCATGTTAAACGGCGAAGGCAATAGCGTTGAAATCAGAAAGGTTTCCGGTGTTCACAACCAGGAATAATTGAGCTTCCCTTTGTGTCTTTGTGTGAAACTAAATCATACCTGACTTGGAACGACGATGCAAAACAATGAACTGATACCACATTTGTTCAGGACGGAATATCGAAAGATAGTTTCCGTCCTTTGCAAACATTTTGGGTTTGACCAAATCGAAATTGCCGAAGACATTGCCAGCGAAACCTTTTTAGTAGCCGCACAAACCTGGGGCATTGAGGGCAACCCACCTAACCCGTCCGCTTGGCTACATTTCGTTGCAAAAAACAAAGCAAAAAATTATCTGCGGCGAACTGCGCTCTTTAAAAATAAAATCTCTCCTCAATTAAAATTAGCTCCTTCACATATTCCAAATGATGAAATTGATTTGTCGCCCCAAAATATAAACGACAGCCAGCTGCAAATGATGTTCTCTGTTTGTCACCCTTCAATTGCAGTCGAAGCGCAGATCGGTTTGTCGTTACGCATTCTTTGCGGTTTTGGCATCGAAGAAATTGCAGATGCGTTTTTGACGAACAAAGAAACAATCAATAAAAGATTATTCAGGGCGAAAGAAAAATTACGGGAAGAAAAAATAAATATTGAAATGCCCGACGCGGCAATCATTGACGATCGGTTATCGGCGGTGCTGCGAACAATCTATCTCCTGTTTAATGAAGGATATTATTCTCACAGTCAGAACCAGACATTGCGTAAGGATCTTTGCGTGGAAGCCATGCGACTTTGTACAATGCTTATAGAAAACACGTTAACCAACCGGCCGCAGGTCAATGCATTGCTTTCGCTTATGTGTTTTCACGCGTCGCGCTTCGATGCAAGATTTAATGACAACGGCGAGCTGATATTATATGAAGAGCAGGATGAAAATTTATGGAACGCGGATCTCATCAGCAAAGGCGGATACTTTCTTCGTTGTGCATCGGAAGGTACTGCCGTTTCAAAATATCATCTTGAAGCCGGTATTGCTTTCTGGAATACACAGAAAGCAGACACAAAAGAAAAATGGGAAAATATGCTGCAGCTCTATAACCGATTATTGCAAATCGAGTACTCTCCTGTCGCTGCATTGAACCGCACCTATGCACTCTCCAAGGCAAATGGCAAAAGACAGGCTATTGTTGAAGCTGAAAGTCTCAACCTATCCGGTAATCAGTTCTATTACGCGTTGCTTGGCGAACTGTATACTGAAATCGATAATGAAAAGGCAATAGAGAATCTTAATAAGGCAATTTCGCTTGCGCGAACTGATGCGATAAAACAATCCATCCAAAAGAAAATAGATAAGTTGAAATGATCGACAGAAATACATCGACTATCATTTTACCGCTACAATGGAAAATTTTGTACGAAACCACCTTCTGACCAAATGGCCTTTCCACAACCACAATCCTGAAATAACCAGGAACGGAAATATGACCCACTTAACCATCATTGCTGCACGTGGAATATGTGCAACCGGTCCGTAGATATAACCTATCACCGGAATGCTCAGCACTATATGTATCCAACGCATTATTTTTCGTTGAAGAGAAGCTTTCATGATTTTGATCTTTGATTGTTGACTGTCGTTACGTTTGAGTGATATGTTTTGAGGTGAGTGGTATGGCTTAATAAAAGCCATACCCTTCACCGCCGTTGTTGGTGTTGCATTGAACCCGACTTGCGGAGGAGCCAACAACACCATAACGAAAGACTATCTTCTGTCCGCCGAATCTCTTGGCTCATCATAACATTCGTAGTGGTGATGATGCCGGTATCCATTGCTCCAATTCCTGGCGCGAAACAAAAAGATATTCGTAGTCAGGAAAAGAATCAACGATAAAACAGCCGCGACTTTCGTAATCGTCGCCAGCGTCCGGTTCTTTGAAAAGTTCCCAAATACATAACCAAAAATGAATACCATGCTGGCTATGAACAGGATTCGTGTTAAAACAAAAAATACAATTAACATAATTGACAAATTTTAAATTGAAAAATTATTTCCCACGATCGTTACCAGATTCACATTTTCCCTGATCCAATCGCAGGTCAAAACTAATATGGATTATTTGCCAGATATGCGTAGAATAGACGAGCGAGGAATTTGTAACGACGAGAAACGTAGATCACGTGCAGGAGAATAACAGGGACGTAGCGTAAGCCTTTGTGGTACTTTATACCTTTGTGTGAAACAAAAAATATGAATGAATCAAAGCTTCAATCGGGAGTGTCGAATTACAACGAGAGCAAATGATCAAGCCCTGATTTGTAATTTTCACTCAATGGGAGTTCTGAGCTTCCAATACTGATAAGATCTCTCTTCACAGCCGTTATCTTATCAACAGATACGATATACGATTTATGGATCCGCACAAAACGGTGCATCGCTAATTTATCTTCGAGATTTTTTAAGCTCATTCGTGTAATAATTGGCTTCGATGAAGTGGACATAAATATTTTCGAATAATCCTTCATGCCTTCTATATAGAGAATATCCGCAATAATTACTTTCACCTGATTGTATTCAACGTACACAAAAAAATACCCGGGATGTTCTTCTTTTGACGCCGGCTTCTGTTGAAGATTGAACAGTTCATATGCTTTATTACATGCCTTCATGAAACGTTCAAACGAAACTGGTTTTAATAAATAATCGATTGCATCGAGATTAAATCCCTCGAGAGCGTGCTCCTTATATGCCGTTACGAAAATCACCATCGGCGGCGTCTGGAGTGAATGTACAAATTGCAGGCCGCTCAGCCCTGGCATTTGGATATCTAAAAATATTAAGTCTATTTTTTCCTTATGGAGTACATCAGCGGCTTCCATCGCATTCTTGCAACGCGCCAACAAGTTTAAGAATGGGACTTTTTGAATGTTGTCGACGATCAAATCCAACACTAATTTTTCGTCATCAACAGCTATACAGTTCATCATGACAAATCGATATTTAAATGAATCGAAAATACATCGTGGTCATCTTCAATCTCGAGTTCATATTTTCCGTGGTATAACAATCGTAACCTGTTTTGTACATTAACAAGTCCAATGCCGGAACTCTTATCCTTTGACATATTTTCCCTCGAATAGTTGTTCATCACCATAAAATCGACTTTACAATTCTTAACCAGTAATTTTATCAGTACGTACGGATCCTTTTGCGCTCCGATACCATGTTTAAATGCATTTTCAATAAATGGTACCAGCAACATTGGCTCGATCATACAATCCGGACCTTCGTCGTGAATTTCTGCTTCAACTCGAACGGAATCTCCAAATCGCAGTTGCTGAAGATCCAGGTAATTTTTCAACTGCTCAATCTCATCACCAACACGAATCTTATTATTGTTGGAATCGTACAGCATGTAACGCAGCAACTCAGATAATTTTATAAGAGACGGTTCCAACATGTCTGATTTTTGTCGCGCTAACGAAACCATATTGGTCATCGTATTAAATAGGAAGTGCGGACTAACCTGCGACCGGAGAAATTTCAATTCAGACGAAAGTCGCTCTGCCCTCGCCTCTTTTTCCAGTCGTTCAAAACGAATGCGATCACTAATCAACCTAAAGATGATACTGCAAAACAAAAATGGAATTATTCCGAAGAATATAATTCTTCGATTCTCCACTGTCAGGTGAAATTCCGGATCCAGGGAAAGGAATAAGAGTTTAATATTATACGAGATCCAGACGATGGCAAACAATGAAACGATATACAGCCACCACCATTTTCTGTTCAGGAGTTTCGGATAGAGAAAGTAAATGTTGAAGTAGAAAATACCGATATGGTAAAGCATGCTGGTAATAAAGAAGGTGGTTGATAAGCCAATATAATGCCCGTTTCCTCCAAAAACAATTGGCAATCCGAGCAAGATTGTCCAGGTCAGCACATGCAATCCGGGTACAAAATATTTAGAGCGCCATTCCTTCATATCATAAAAATAACAATGCGCCGCAATTTAATTTTGAATCGTTTCAAAAGAAAGATTGAATAGACAAAAGAGTGAAATGAGTAGATGTAACTATGCACGGTCTTTCTTCAGTAACATGGCAAGAAGCCTGGGAATGGAGTTCTTGTCGTTATCATCAAAATATTCATTAATACGAATTAATGAAAATCCATTCTGCTGCGCTGCATTGATGAAATCAGAAATGTTGTGTATATAACAATCGAGCACCTGCAACCCTTTGTCCGTATCAAATCGTGCTTTGGAGCCCGTATATTGTTTGAATGGATGCAATTCGCCCAGGTATAAAAATCCACCCTGGTAAAGGTTTTTTGATGCCTCCGCAAAAATGTAGTCAAGGTTTTCAATATGTTCGAGCACGAGACTAAATGTAACAAGATCGTATTTTTTATCGCTGAAGTCCCACTTGTGTGTAATATCTGCGTGGACGAATTCAACTTCAATCTCAAAAATCTTTTTTCGCGCCATGTCAAGCATGCCTTCTGAAAAATCTACGCCCGTCACATGTTTTGCTTTCCTTGTAAGCCAGACTGTATTCTTGCCGGTTCCACATCCGATCTCGAGACAATTGTCAAAATGTATTTCCTGTAAAACTTCCTTCAATGCCACACTCTCCATGTCTCTTGTTTTGTTGAGATTCGAATCGTACTGCTGCGACCATTCGTTGTAGGATTCCCTGATATTCATTCTGCAAAAGTAAGACTTTGGGAAATGTGTAAAGTACAACTTCTTGCGAAAGGCGCAAAGACTCGCGAATAGTTTGGGATTACATAAAAGGCAGGGAATCTTGGCGCGCGATTTTCTTTGCGCCCTTTCATGAAACTTGTATCAATTCAGTACGTGCTGAGATGTTCGTGATTTCAAAAATTTCCTCGCAATTATCGTCAAAGGCAGGCTGATCATGACAATCAAAATAGCAATCGCTTTAAGTGCTTTCAAAATATGAAAACCGCCACCGGGAGGCGTATTACTTAACGGCACAACAACTCGCTGAGTGATTGCCCACATGAAAATTCCGTAGAGAATGGCGGCAGGAACCGGGAATCTTCGTACAAACTTCATGTTGCGATATAGCCAAAAGAAAAAAATCGTAAATGAAAATGCAATGATGAAATGAAAAATCAACCCCCAGATAATCATTGCACTTCCTCCAGTAAATGCGTCATTTCCAAAAACGCCGCTGGCGATATATCTGCAAATACCTTCGGGCCCGCGGCCGGTTGCAATATATACATCTATGAATGCAGCTAGAATATCGAGCGTACCCACGAGCAGTCCCGACAATAAGATCACAGTGAAAAGCCTTTTATTCTCGTATTGTTCGTTATTCTGAGTCATACGGCAAGTTAAAAAGCAGGAACATGTTGGTTTTTTGTTATCCCGATCAACCCCTGTTGCTGACATGTCCCTGCAACGATGTAAGGAGATTTTCTATTTACGGAAGTAAGGTATTTTGTTTTCGAACGGGAAAAAAACGTATTCAACAAACGACAATCATCCGAAAACGGAAAACAGTTATCGTCCCACTAATGGGTTTGCACCACTGCCTATTCGCTATCCAACCGACTTGATCATGTTCGCGATGACCTGCTCTTTGTAGTTTCTCCCTATTGGTAACGTTTTTCCATTGATTTCAATCTTTGCCGGAGAAAAGGCCTCGATTTTCGGCTTTGATACGATAAACGAACGATGAATACGGATAAAAGAATTCACCGGTAACATACCTTCTATTTCCCCCAATTGCATTTTGGTCAATATGTTTTTTTCTTTAGTGGTGATTCGGATATATTCACGCAGACTTTCCACATACAAGATGTCCTCGAGGTAAACCTTCACAAGTTTTTTACTAACGTTAAAGAATAAGTGCTCCCGATCAGCCAGGTGTGCATTCGAAGATTCTGGATTTTCTTTACGGTTCACTTTGTTCACAGCCATCAAAAATCGGTTGAATTCAATCGGCTTTAGCAGGTAATCTGTTACGTTTAATTCATAACCGGTCAATGCGTACTCCTGGTAAGCAGAAGTGATGATAATGCTTGGCGGATTCTTGAGCGTTTTTAGAAAATCAAGGCCCCTGAGTTTTGGTAAATGAATATCAAGGAAGATCAAATCGATATTTTCCTTTTTTAAAGTCTCCATTGCATAGATGGCATCACTACAAACTGCCTTTAATTCGAGAAAGGGAATTTGCCGGATATAATCCTCCAGCACTTCGGCAGCAATTGGCTCATCCTCGACGATAATACAATTATATTTTTTCATAGCTTTTTAAATTAATTTTTAAATATATTTTAAACAGGTCTTTTTTGTTGTCGACCTGTAAATCGTATTCTTTATACATTAATTCTAATTGGCGTCTGACATTCGTCAGTCCGATATTACCTTTTACCGCATTTTCATGGCATTCTTCTTTTGAGTTTTCAACGCAGAAAATCAGGATGCCGTTGTTTAATTTGAGATCGATGTCGATTTTCGAGTCAAACCGGTTTTCACTTGCGCCATGCTTAAACGCATTTTCGACAAATGGCAACAATAGCAATGGCGCAATAGGCTCCTGTTCATTTTCGATTTCCCGGTTGAAATATACAGTCAGTTTTTTAGTGTAACGAATTTTTTCAAGGTTTATAAAATTGTCCAACATCTTGATTTCATCTTCAATCTTTATCAGCGGATTTTTTGCTTCATACAACATGAAGCGCAACAAATTCGACAGTTTCATAACAACTTCTGCTGTATCGTCTGATTTTCGACGCGCCAGGCCGTAAATATTGTTTAATGTATTAAAAAGAAAATGCGGATTTGTCTGACTGCGTAAAAATTTAAGCTCCGTCTCCAACTTTTCCTTTACGAGATTTTTTTCTCTTTCCTTGGACGCAATTTGCAATCTCACTTGTTTGATGGTAATTGCGATGCCGGATATATATCCGAGATCAATAAAGGCAAACAGAAAGCTGAAGGCGTTAAAGTAAGATCCTTTTGCCGGCATTTCAAACAGGACGCGATAAACAAAATAAAATTCGATTGCCCTGACCGTAGATATTGCCAGCAATGCGGCACCCGCCGCGTACAATACATTTTTCAGCATCACCTTACCCTGCTTCAATATTCGGTCCATCACCACGTACAACATGAAGTATGTAAACACGATCTTTGGTGGTACCAGCGACACGCAAAGCAGGAACGACATCCAGATATCATGCGCCGTTGTCTCCTGGTTGGATCTTAAACCGCTCCACAGAACCGCAAGTAAAGTGTCCTGTGTCAGGTAAGCGATCCAAAAACTAAGGTGCAGCAGAAATCGTTTCATTGTCGGTAAAATTCGCAAAAAAATCAGGCATATCCGCTAAAACCTACGAACCTCGATCATCAGTGGACAGACTACAACATTAACACTATGTATTTATGTTCTTACGCGGTTATTTTTTTCCACCAAATAGGATGAAATGGAGATGAAATGCCAAACATTAACGCCGATCATAAGTCCATCACATTTGTTTTTCAGTAATTTTCCATCTTAAACGAATTAAAATGTTCTTAAGAAAGAAAATCGCGGTAATTCACGGCGCTGCAGGTTCGCTTGGAGGTGCGGTTGCAAAAGCATTTGCAAATGCGGGGGCCACCGTTTTTTTAACCGGAAGGAGGTTACCTCTATTGGTAAAAATTCGTGAGGAAATTATCCAGTCTGGAGGAAAAGCGGAAGCGATGCAATGTGACGCAGTGAACGAGTCGGATGTTGAGACATGTTACCAAAAGGTCGTCGAAAAAGTCGGCCGGGTTGATATTTCGTTTAATCTTATCAGTTATGAAGACAAACAGGGCACTCCGCTCGTCGATATGAAACTCGACGATTTTACCAGGCCTGTCTTTAAAGCGATGACGACCCAATTCATTACTGCGACGGCGTCCGGAAGATGGATGAAAAAACAAAAATCGGGAGTCATTTTATTCTTATCTGCCACGCCTGGCGGCTCCGCATATCCATTGGTGGGCGGATTTGGTCCGGCCTGTTGTGCAATCGAAGCATTTTCACGTGATCTCGCATCTGAATTGGGAATCTTTGGCGTGCGTGTGATGAACATGCGTTCGGGCGGTTCGCCCGATTCGCGTGTTTTTGTTGACGCTGTGGCGAATGGCGGCGATGAAGTAAAAGCTGTATTAAAAAAAATGGCGTCTGATACCATGTTAAAACGCCTTCCACTTATGTCTGAGATCGCGAACCTTGCCGTGTTTCTCGCCTCAGATCATGCGAGTGCAATTACCGGAAATACTGTTGATATCACGTGCGGAACAACCAATGCACTTGGACATCAGCAATATGGAGTTGCTTTCAAGTAAAAATCAATTACGCGATATGAATTATAGAAAAAAGCTTTGCTTAATATTTTTTGCGTTTTTTTATTTAACCTCTTTCTCTCAACAAGTGCCGGATGTCAAATTAAAGATCGTGCACCTTGTTGATAATTTCTATGTATATATAACACAGCAACCCATAGGTGGAAATCCTTTTCCTGCCAATGGAATGTATGTCGTGACACGTGACGGCGTCGTAGTAATGGACACTCCCTGGGATTCGACACAATTTCAACCTTTTCTCGATAGCATCGAGGCACGACATCATAAAAAAGTCATTTTGTTCCTTGCTACGCATTTTCATGCCGACAGAACCGGTGGGTTCGACTATTATCGATCAAAAGGCATTAAGACCTACGCAACAAAAAGAACAGATGAATTATGCAAAAAAAAGAATGAGCATCGACCGGAATACATAATACTGCGTGATACTACTTTTTCAATCGGCGGAATCACTTTCCGAACTTTTTTCCCCGGTGAGGGACATACGACGGATAATATCGTTGTCTGGTTTGACCAAGAAAAGATTCTATATGGAGGCTGTCTTATAAAAAGCACTGAAGCGGAAGATATCGGATTTACCGGTGATGCTAACATGAAGGCCTATCCGAAAACGATAATTAATTTGAAGAATACTTTTAGACAGCCGGTTTATATCATTCCCGGTCACCAGGGCTGGGCAGACAAAAATTCGCTGAACCATACTCTTGAGCTAATTAAGAAATACCAGGTATCCCATCCCGTGTAATTGGATATTTATTATGGCTTCATCGTTTGTTCCTTACCGTTCTTGTTTTTGATTTTAATCAGGCTTCCATCAGATCTTGCGAGAATCTGGACATATGATTGAGTGGGTTCGCTAAGACTGATGCCTCCCCCTGCCGATGACGCATCCATTTTTGCAACCGGCTGGCCTTTTTCATCAATCAATCGAAAAACGATTGATGGCGGATAAGCCTCGCCATTCACTGTTGATGCATCATTCATTGTAATACTCGCCCGCGTCTTCCCTTTTGAATCAATAATTTGGAGACCACTTCCCCGAAGGATCTGAAGCGGCGAACCGTTTGTTTTGTTTGCGCGGGCAGTCGATAATTCTGACATCAAAAAAATCATAAGAAATAGGTTTATTACGGTCAGCCCGATCGCAATTTTCTGAATTTTCATAATGAATTTTTTATTCCCCTGAAGGTACTCATTCAAAAAATGAGTCGCCGGAATCGTTTGACGAACCGAATATATTCTGTGACAAAATGCGACGGATTTTCAACAACAAATCCCGGTGTCGGCAGGCACGCAAGTTGATACGGGTATAAGGAGAAACTGAATCGAGATGAAAAGTAAATCTATCGTAATATGTTTGGTCGCCGGATTGTTATTTTTCAGTTGCAAGAAGAATAACGATTCAAATAACAATACACCTTCACACGAATGTAATATCACGTTGCCAACGCTAATGGCCGATGCAAATGGGTCAGTTACTTATACAGTCTCCTTACAAGGTAATGGAAAAGTTGATACGCTCACCTATCTCGGAACTGATAGTGTGCACGTGAATTCTCCAACGCTACCATATAAAGTGGTGGTCCCGGTTGTCCTGGGAACAGGTATTGGAATGAAGGTCGAAGGATCAACATCCGGCGGGACCATAACGGCGAGCTACACGTTTACTTCCAATGGAGGAAATGACTCCACAACGAACAGTGATTCATGTGGAAACTAATTTCTTTCTCTATTGAGCTGTTAGTTATTTGTTAAAAGAATTGCAATTATTCTCCATCTTCTTAAGTTGCAGTCTGCATTAGCGAGCACTATAAAAAATAGTATCTTCATTGAACTAATACAGACAATTTTACAACAGGTCCCATTCGAGGACGAGAAACTCTTCAAGTATGAAAAATAGTTTTTTAAGCCTTTTGATTTTGGTTTCAACATCGGCTTTCGCTCAACAAACAGTCACCGAACAATTTCAAAAAATTACGACGCAGCAGCAAGCTGATCAATTTATAGCTGCCAATCCGAATTTAAAGCCGGTAACATTCAAAGTATCATCACAACACGACACCTCTGTTTTGACAAAAAGATTGTTGCGTCAAAACAAGGGCGATGTTTTTTCTGTCGGGTATGTCACATACAAAGTATTGGATGCAACGGAAAAAGTGAATTATAGAGCGAATTATATTTTCCTTGATGGAGCATCACTATCTCCAACAGAGATAGACAGCCTGAAAAAACTAATTATAGCAAAACATAATGCCGGCGCTACATTTGAACAATTGTCAGATCAATATACGATGGACGGCAACACCACGCATGGTGATACCGGTTGGTTCTTCGGCGAAGAAATGATGCCACGCGAATTCCAGGAAGCCGTAAAAAGTCATAAAAAAGATGAAATCTTTTCTGTCGATGTATCCGACAAACAATGGCACTATATTGTAAAGAAAACGTACGATGACGACGATAAGAAAGAAATGACGATACTGCGCGCGAATGGACGCTAGCGCAGATTATAATTGACAGTCTCGTGTGTTGCACACCCTTTTCCCACCGTGCTGGTTTTCGAATTGAAACAATGTCGCCGAGTTCAGCGCGATGATTCCTCATTTTTAAAATTTTAATATTCTCATGCGAAAAATAATTCTCGCCATCAATACCACACCGGAAGGTTTTTGTGATCACCGTGGAGTAATACCTGATAGTGAAATGCATCAATTTTATGCTGACCTCCTTAAAGACGCCGGCACCATGTTATTCGGACGAAAGACGTATCAGCTGCTCGAGGCATATTGGCCCGATGTCGCCAAAAACAGAACAGGGACAAAAGAAGAAATCGATTTTGCTGACATGTCAACTGCAGTACAGAAGGTTGTTTTTTCCAAAAAAGGAATTGAACCCGTTTGGCAAAATACAATAGTGCTGAACGACCTCAATGAAAGTGTACTGCAAAAATTAAAAGAGCAAGCAGGCGGCGATATTTTTGTGGGAAGCCCAAGTATTGTCGACCAATTGATAAAACTCGGCATGATTGATGAATATATTTTCGTTGTTCATCCAATCATTTTCGGTAACGGAAAGAGATTTTTTGAAAACATAAAACTTAGCACGCCAGTTCGCCTGGCATTCGATCGAGTAAAACAGTTTGAATCAGGCGCGATCGGATTATTCTACCGGAGTAGTTGACTGTTGACAATAGGCAGTTGACAGGCTTGAAATCTTTCAACCGTCCACTGCCAACTCATAAAAATATTGAATGCAAAACAAGAAGTCATGATCATCGAACGTCCTCCATTTCAAAAAGGAGATATT